>Ga0208961_1000934_pt1 | contig 10633 bp, 10 predicted proteins | sample RifOxyB3_FD_184034 | JGI IMG/M metagenome (GOLD analysis project Ga0208961, IMG submission 184034) | Groundwater microbial communities from Rifle, Colorado - Rifle Oxygen_injection B3 (SPAdes) | ecosystem: Environmental > Aquatic > Deep subsurface > Groundwater | place: Rifle, Colorado, United...
GGCCAACCGGCGACCGGCCGTCTCCTGAATCCAACGTCCGGTTTCCGCCGAGCCCGTGAAGCTGATCAGCGCCACATCCGGCGACTCGACCATCGGCGCGCCGACTTCCTTGCCGAATCCATGCACCACATTGATGACACCGGGCGGAATCCCGATCTCGTGACAGATCTCGCAGAAAAGGCGAGCAGAGAGCGGCGTCTCTTCGGACGGCTTGAGGACGGCGGCATTGCCGCAGAGCAGCGCCGGAAAGACCTTCCAGGCAATGTTAGGAAACGGCGTGTTGAAGGAAATTATCAACCCGGCAACGCCGAGAGGCTGACGCACCACCGTGACCGACCGATGCGCCATGCTGGCAGTCGTCGTACGCCCGTAGTAACGTCGGCCTTCGCCGGCAATAAACATGCCCATTTCGATAGCTGCATCAGCTTCGCCCGCTGCCAGCTTGGGTGCTTTGCCCATTTCCTCCGCAACAGCTGCAATCAAATCAACCCGGCGCTCGCGGATTCGTAGCGCAACGGCACGAAGCAAATCACCACGCGCGACAACCGTCTGGTCGCTCCATGCAGGCTGCGCCGCCTTAGCGGCAGCAATGGCACTCTCTGCATCTTTCTCGCCCGACCTTGCAACCCGACAAAGCGCTTCTCCATTATGCGGGTTTATTTTGGCAAATGTTTCCCCTCCAACCGCTTTGCACCATTTCCCGTTAATATAATTCCTGATATCCTTCATGCCACTTCTCCCTAACACCCCATCCCCCTCACCATGCGCTCCAACCGCCATCAATGACCAGATTGGATCCGGTCATATAGGACGAAGCGTCCGAAGCAAGAAAGACCACCGCCCCCACATACTCATCTGCATTTGCCATGCGACCCATGGGCATCCTGGCACAATATGCATCCAGGAACCCCTGTGGTTGTTTGTTGAACACACCCGCCAATGTGAGCGTATTGACGCGCACGCCTTTCTTGGCCCAGTATGTGGCGAGGTATCTGGTCAGATTGGAAATGCCCGACTTTGAAACCGAATAGGCCACCGGCTTGAAAAAGACTTCTCCAGCTTTCCGCCTGTACTCGTAAATATCCTGACATGGCGACAACATGCCGTATATCGACGAAATATTAATAATTGAACCGCGGCCTTGTAATGCCATATGCCCGCCAAATATCTGACTGCACAGGAATGTGCCCTTCACGTTGACATCCATCACTTTGTCAAAAGATTCTTCGGGATACGCTTCAAACGGCCCCACTTCAGACACAGGCGCATCAGGCGGAGAATCAAGCGCAGCATTGTTGATCAAAATATGCGGAACACCTGCGTCTGATATAATTGCAGCAGCACTGTGCTCAATACTCTTCTTGTCCGTTATGTCTGCCTTGTACGCCTTGATCCTGCCCGACTTAAGTCCTTGCTCGAAACTTGATGAATATGCCTTCGGTTTGTCTGAGATATCGATTAGTGAAACAAACGCTCCTCTTTCAAAGAAGCTCGAAGCATACTCGATGCCAAGCTGACCCATACCACCTGTTATTACTGCAGTTTTACCAGCCAAGCTAAATAGCGTGTCCATGATTCTTCCTATTCAATTAATGTCGTTCCCAAGATAAGCTGCGCAGGAAAGTGATATTCTCCTTTTCCTGCACTCCCGCTTCAAAACAGCAAGCTTGTCCCCCATGCCGAACAAGCAATCCATCCCCAACTTGCCTGCACGCACGCCAACAACAGGATTGATTTCAGAAGAAATTATCAGTGTATCCACCCCTGCGGCAGCCAATCGCTTGAGTCCCAGCCCATCGCTTCTACAGCAAATCACCGCCTCGCGCCTATCTTGATCTACAATAACCCTGTTATCAGTAAAGACCCCGTCAAAATCAAAAATACTATTCTTATCCTGCTCAGCGCCGTAAACCTGTTTGTCTTATTCGACCGTTGCTTATTTGTAACCGCCATAAGCCCGGATTATTCATGAAACGAGTGGATGAGGGCCAGCAGAATCTGGAAAGCGTAGCGAGGCGGGTGCTGAAGGGTTGGCCGGGGTAAAAGTGGGACGGGATCCGGTCTGGTGATGTAGCGGTGAGCATTCTACGTCTCGAAAAGCCGGTTGTCGGCAGACTCCAGCACGTCCGGCCTCGGCCGGCATAGGTGATTCGGAGGAAGGTCAAGGCGTATCAGCCCTTGGGGATGGCACCGATTGCCAACGCACAGTTCATCCAGTCGTCAGCCCATGGAAAATGTCCCGTGAACTCGAGCAACACCCGCCGCACCGACTGCTTGATGCGCACCGCGATTTTCAACAGGCGAATGCGCAGCGTGCCCATGGTGGCGCGCTGCAGTTCCGTCGTTGCGGCATGTTCGGAAACCGTCATCATCAGCGCATATGCCGCCAGCGTCATGATCATCCGGAATTGATTGGCCAGGAACGAACCGCAACTGGTGCGATCCAGGGACAGGTCCTCCTTGAGGCTTTTGAGGGTGTTCTCCATGTCGCTATGACCGTAATAAAAGTCGAAGGTGCCTTTGGCGCCCACGTTGCCGGGCAACTGATGAACCACAAACCGGGCATTATCCCGGACATCGCCCCGCTCCGCGACCACTTCCGCCTTGTAACTCACGAACCGTTTCTTTTTCCAGGTTCCAGCCCGATGAAGCCACAATCCATATTCCCGCTGGGTCCTTCCGGTACGTTCCACCGCCGTACGAACCCGCTCCATAGCGGGTTGAACGATTTCCTTGATTTTGCTGTTGCTGCCCAGGGAAATGGCGTAACGGATCCCTTCGAAGTCCAGCCAGTTGAGCAGCCGGGGAGCCGTGTAGGCGGCGTCGGCCCGGAAATAAAGCTTCGCATGGGGAAAATACTCCCGCACCGAGCGAACGACCTGGCGCAACAAGCCCGGTACACCGAGCATGGCCGAAGCATTGCCCGGCCGCAGCAGGGCCGCCAGCGGATATTTGCGAAGTTCCGTATCGAAACTGACCGTCACCACCACCGGCAGATAACACCAGGTATCGTAGTACCCGTTGAACAGCGTTTGTTGTTGATGGCCATGCGTCGGATCACAGGTCGGATCCAGATCGATGATGATGCGCCGGGGACGGCGGGTACCCCGGCGATGGCGTTGCTGGTAACTCAGGACATTCCGGGCATAGGCCCGGCCCATCCGCACCAGATCACGGGCGGTGGTGGCGTTCTCAAAGCGAGACAGGGTTGGTTGGGATCCCAACCCTTTGGTGTCCTGAAGTTCCCGCTCACACAGCACCTTCAACATCGAATCGTCTTTCAGTCGGGCCGCATCGTTGCCGTCGGGATAGCCCAGGGCAATCGAATAGATGCGCTGGGACAGCAAACTCGAAAGGCCATGGTTGACCTTTCCAGCCATCCGGCGATCGGGCAGCGCTGCGTTCATGGCGTCAATCAATCCCATGCGTCGGTCAGCGGCCTTGAGCAAAATCGAGCCGCCTTCCGTACTCAACGTCTCGTCCGTGAAGACGGCTTCAATGGGCTTCGAAAAAAGGTCTTGGAAAAGCACAGTCTGTTGATCTATTCTGTTCATGGAAAAGTCCTTTTACGGTACGTCATAACTACCTGCATCTTAGTAAGATGCGAAGGACTTTTCCACTTTTTATTTCAGCCAACTGTCACTTTTTATGAATAATCCGGGTAAGCGCACCCTTGTTATCTCACTGGCTTCTTAGAAACACTTTGCGGAGAGAAAGCCTCATCGGCATCCATATGCTTCACAAGCTTTCTGCCAAGAACTGACTCCAATTCACAGGGAAACATCCCGTCACCGGGGGATTTAAAAGCAACATCCCTGAAAGAAAGGACCTTACCCTTCTTCAGTGGTCGGGCGGCAACCATTTTCTTGCTCATCTTGATTATCGGCTTCTCTTCGCAGGCAAGAGGCCTCTTTACGCCATCCCCCAACGCCTGCTTAACCCTCTTGAGATCCCGCACGAGCTTGCGCATTCCTATTGGCTCTAGCGAGAAAGCGTGATCGGTACCTTTAAGTGTATGATTTAACGTAAAGTGTTTCTCAATAACTCTGGCACCAAGAACATAGGCAGCAACAGCCATGGCTATGCCGTTCTCATGATCAGAAAGGCCTATTAACGCATAAGGAAATTCGCGTCTGTAAGTCGTAATCACGTTCAAATTGAGAATTTCGGCACTGGCAGGATAGGCGGCGGTACACTGAAGGAAACACAGCTTTTTATTTATAGGCATAAGTGCATCATAAACTCTGCGGACGTCATCGAGCGAGCATCCTCCGGTGCTGATTATCATAGGCTTCTTGAAGGCGGCAATATACTTTAACAACGGCATTGACTTCATGTCTCCAGAAGCGATCTTGAATGCAGGCACCCTAAGGTCATGAAGGAAATCGGCACTCTTGAAATCCCATGCCGTGGCGAACAAATCCACCCCACAATCGTCTGCACATTTCTGCAGCTCTTTATATTCAGCAAGACCGAACTCCAGCGCCTCCCGATGCTTCCCATATGTCGACCCAAAACTGTTTTCATTTTCATAAGGCTGGTCGTAAAGCGCTCTCGCGTAAAGCGACCTGTTATGCCTCTTCTGCAACTTAACAGCGTCCGCGCCGCAATCCTTCGCAACCTTTATCATTTCCAGCGCCATCTTCAGGCTCCCCTGATGATTCTGCCCAAGTTCGGCGATCACATAGCAATCTGAATCGTCAGACATGCGCCTCTTGTTGATGCATAATTCTCTCATTATAGTGCCTTTTGTTTTTTTCTAGCCAGTAAACGAATCCATTGCCTGTCCGATCCATAAAGATCGTATACATTTTCTATGGGGATAAGTCGCTTCTCGATGGTATAATAAAGCGCTCGCAGTTTATCTGCAAATCCAGCCACACCCGACGCCAATCTCAATTCATTTGCCATTCCAGACACTTTGCTGCCGCACTCTTTCACCTTACTTACAGCATAACCGTGTCTATCCAATAACATAGAAAGCGTCTTGGTATTATAGTAGACAACATGAGGCTGGTTGAACTTCTTGTATCGCCAGTCCTCATTAGGGAGCTCGACCAAAAGACAGCCGTCCGGCTTCAATAAATCACTTACTTTGGCCAGGAAACCTGCGGGCTCAGCTATATGCTCCAAAATATGGAACAGAAGAATCATGTCGTATTTCACTTCACCACCCGGCAAATCTGACAACACATGGCCACTGTCAATGTGAGTAAGCAGATAACCAACAGCCGCGGGATTGATTTCTACAGCATCGTAACTAAATATGCCGGTATATTTATCATTCAACACCTTTGCAAAGAAGCCCAGCCCCGCTCCAACATCCAAAACATTAAGGTTTTTCCGCGCGCTGATAAACTCTTCTGCAAACATATATCGCGCCAGCGCCTGAGCATACTGACCACCGGTCCTCCGCTCGATATTCTCTTTTGTCCAATAATCGGTGATATAATAGGATTCTTCAACCTCAGGAGGAAACATGCTCTTAGTGCCGCAGGAGAAGCACTTCACCAGCTTTTTACCAGAAAACATCGGAGACCTGGCAACATACTCCTGCTCAGACTCTATTTTGGAAGTACCGCAAACCGGGCAGACAAATGGCTTATGTTGAACCAACTGATCCTCCAATGTACTTAAGACTTCTATCTCGGCTTGCGATTAGCCCAACGAGAGCTCGATCAATCGGCTCCGAAATATTTCTTTCTAATTATTTAGCTACTTTAAAAGCTTTTCTTTAATATTGCGCTTTAATGCAGAGCTATCAGGGCTCGCCAATATGATCCTCTGCCAATACCTTTTTCATGCAATCTGACTTTTTTCTTTACGAAATACATTCTGAAGAAATGTTGACAATACCAAGCATACAATGAACATAATTTTCTGTCTGATGCAGCTTCAAATTACCAGATGTTTCTGAAGCGGCAGACAGCGAGATAATTTATGCCATTGTTTTATGGAGATCAAACGCTATCCGACTGTCTTCAACAATGCTTCTCACAAGCATCTTCCGTCCATGCTCATTCAGATGCTCGTTAGCAATCTCAGGAGAGAAGAAACTATCTTGACCACATAGATCCCAGTAATTCCCATAAGCTACCCCACCCCCAACTTCCCGTTTAAGCAGACTTTCAATTTGTGCTACAGAAAGAAGAAGGCGCTTCATTGCCCAGTCTGAGGCAAAGTTCCTAAATGCTACATGGTTAATCGGGGTAATGTAGGCAAAAAGACGAAACCCAGCTCGTTTGGCGATTTCGCAAGATCTTTTCACAAACGACAAGCGCAGGCTGGCCTTGATATCAAAAGCATAATGTACTGAGTGTATAATGCGTTGACGTTGTTCGGCCTGTCGAGGAGTTTTCGGAGTTGAGTTGGCGATTAGGAGATATTCTCCCATTTGCCTCGTCTCATTTTCATCAACATTTACAACGATATCATCGTATGAGCGAGAGTCCACTAAATAGGTAGGATCCCAGCCTAAGCCTTTTAACGTGTCCTCATAATACCAATCAGGGTGAAACTGCATCTGCGGCCCAAAGCTTCTTAAATTTAATCCCAAGAATACTATGTCTGGCTTGCAAGATTGCCTCTCAAGATATGCCAGCACAGCACAATGCAATTCGGGATGAAAAGCTGTTCCGGCAACCCTAACAACATCAAGCCCAATCTCTCCAGCCAACAGCGACGAAAGGTCTCTGGTATCGCAATCTTCGCATGCAGTCCTGAGAAGAACCGAATCCCCTAAGTGAAGGGATTTGTTTGCATGTTTTCCCTTATTTTGCAGAAATTCCGAATCCAGCAAGTATTTCAAATCTTGCTTTGAACCCAGCTTCTCGCTTGAAGCACAATAATCCTTATTGACCACTCTATTAATAAGAGAAAATAACGAGGAGTATATTCGGCTTTTCATTTCAGATCGCCTTGATGCGGGAACTCCTGATCCTATTCAAAATTCAGGTTCGAACTGAGAAACTTCATTCATGAACCCACTCCAAGTTTGGGCGAACTACTCCACCCAATCCTTCCGCATAATCCCCCCGCGCAGACCCACCATCCATGCAATCAGAAACATGAAAAGCCACCGCATCGGGAATGCGACAGAAATGCGATTTCACGCCCCGCGAAGCAAACACGGAAACACCAACCAAGTATTCACCTTCAGACAAAATATTACCAGGCAACCTGACAAGCAAACAGTGTTCACCAGCTTGCAGATATTCTCGCTCTTCTTTTTCGATTGTTGTGAAAGCACAAACTCCCTGAGTATAAAGAGCCATGGCGCATCTAAATTTCATCTTATCTCTATCCAAACTAAATCTGATTTTTAAACACAAAGGCTGACGAATATCAACCGAGCCTACAGGTTCATCGTCAATGCCTCTAACTGACACCTCTTTCAACCTAAATCCATTAGATCCTGGCGCATCTTTGTCGCTCCATGAGGCACATGCTTCTGCTTTCAGAGAAATCGCCGTATACTTTGACACAGCATCGGGAGTATCGCCATCAAATGAGAGCTCTCCATTAATAAGAACTAAAGACCTCGTACAAAGCCTGCTTACGGCAGCCATGTTGTGAGAGACAAAGAAGACTGTTCGTCCGCTTTCGCTCACATCCTGCATCTTACCAAGACACTTTTTCTGAAATTCCATATCACCTACCGCTAAAACCTCGTCAATCAGAAGAATCTCCGGATCGAGATGTGCCGCGACAGCAAAGGCCAGCCGAACATACATCCCGCTGGAGTAGCGTTTGACTGGGGTGTCGATAAATTTTTCGAGCTCGGAGAAGGCCACTATCTCGTCGAATTTGGCATCTATCTCCCGCTTTTTCATGCCGAGAATCGTTCCGTTCATGTACACATTCTCCCGGCCGGTCAACTCGGGATGGAACCCAGTGCCGACTTCAAGCAGCGAAGCGACTCGCCCGTTGATAAACGCCTCGCCCGATGTCGGCTCGGTGATACGCGTGAGGATCTTCAGGAGCGTGGATTTGCCTGCACCATTCCGTCCTATAATTCCGATAACCTCGCCCGGTTGCACATCGAAGGATACGTCTTTCAGCGCCCAGAACTCTTGATTGGCCTCTTGCTCGGCCTCAACTCTTCTTGCTTCGGTGGCGGTATGGCCAATCTTGCTGAAATGCTCCCTGGGATCTTTGCCCCGAATCTTATGCCACAGATACTGCGCCTCATCCACAAGCGTATGTCGCCCAATGGTTCCAAGCTTATAGCACTTGGAAAGATTACGAACAGATATGGCGGGTTCAGTCATAGAGAATTGCGAGATTGCCTTATTGCATCATTGCGATATTAAGAATTCATGCATTCCCGCACTCTTGCAATCAAATCGTATCCACAAACGTCCTCTGAACCTTGTTGAAAAGGAGCAGGCCGCTGACGAGGATGACGAGCGTCACCACCCAGCTCAACCCCAAACCTGCGATGTCAGGGCTACCCCTCCCGGTGAAGGCGTAGCGGTTGAACTCGACTACGGCCGTCATGGGGTTTAGCCACAGCAGAAACTTCCATTGGGGCGTCACCACCAGAGAGGCTGGATAGACAACCGGGGTGGCATACATCCAGAGTTGCGTCAGGAAAGGCAAAGCAAACCTCAGATCACGATACTTTATAGTGAGGGCCGACACCCACAACCCGAACCCCAGCCCCATGAGTCCACATTGCACGATCAACAACGGGAACATCAACAACCATCCGTTTGGATTCATATCGCTACCTCGCAGCATGAACCAAACATAAAAGCCTAAAAACAGAACAAAGTTCAGAGCTAAGTGCGCGAAGTTAACAAATACACCCGATAACGGAATCACCATGCGAGGGAAATAGACCTTCGAAAGAACTCCTGTGTTTCCAACCAACGATCCCGCACCGTGATTCAACACGCCTTGAAAATAGTTCCACAATATGGTTCCGCTCATGTAAAAAATGAAATGTGGTATGCCGTCGGTTGACAAACCGCCGACCCTTCCAAAAATGACTGTAAAGACCACGGTCGTCAACAACGGCTGAATGATGAACCAGAGCGGTCCAAGGATTGTCTGCTTGTAGATCGCCGTAAGATCACGCTTCACTAAGAGCGCAAGGAGATCGCGATATTCCCATATCTCGCGCCAGTCGATACGCCACCACGGCTGGCCTGCGCGAATATGCGTGCGGTGGGAAGGCCCGGCGGATTTGGACTCAAACATTTTGAGTTTTTCTTCCACCTATTCCCGCTCACCAGTCTCACTCCAACACGCACATACCCGGTCGCAGAACTCGCGTACGGCGCCCTCTCCGCCCCGGCGGGTCAGGATCAGTTTCGCCAACGGACGGACCTCGTCCCACGCATCGGACACCAGCACCGCCAGACCGACCGCTCGCAGACATTCGGCATCGTTTATGTCATTGCCGACATAGGCGGTTTGATCAAGCCGCAGATTCCGTCGCTCCACTTCCTCCCGCAAGACAACCAGCTTGTCAACAACCCCCTGGCGGCAGGCAATCTTCATTTTTTCCGCACGAATGGACACAACGGGATTTACCTCGCTCGACAGGATCAGGCTGTCCACACCGCACGCCTTGAGTCGAGCCAGCCCAACACCATCACTCCGGCAACAGGCCACGGTCTCCTCCCCCGCCTGTGAGACAAACACCCGGTTGTCCGTGAATACCCCGTCGAAATCGAACACGACCAACCGGATTTGTTTGAAGCTGTTCATGGTTACATCACGAGTTCCGGACACACTCCGTGCCCGTCAATTATGCAGGGGTACTTTTTATCATCGGTTTTTACCTGCCGCCAATCCCCTGCGGAAAGCACAGCCTAATTAGCTCAACCCAAACCTTTTACAAACGATAAAAGCTTTACTATTGGACTTTCCATCAACTGACTGATCGTTTTCCGTAAAGATTCTGCCCGATTAACCCTGCTTCTTAAGAACTCAAGATCATGCCTGTCTTTTTCTGGCAGTTGCTCCAGCGCCTTCTGAAGTTCGGAACCAAGCATGGATAAACGGTTCCGCACCAGTATCAATATCCCTTGATGTAAAGCGGTCCCTAGATCATCAGCACTCCGGTAATACCGCTTACGACCGCCATTCCCAAAAACACGCCGAATAACCCCCAAACCTTCCAGTTGACGTGACGCCACACTAACCGCCGGCTTGCTCAACCCCAGGGATTCACCAATCTCATCCAGCGACCGTTCACCTTCAGAAAGAAACAGGTAAACCATCACCTGCCCCGCAATCCGGCTGAACCCGAAATCCTGGGCAATAGCCCCTCCCACATCCACCAATTGGCGGATAACCGTCCGGGCCAAGGGATCTTCTTCCTTTTTCTGCGTTTTCATTTTCATAAAAGATAGAAAAAAAGATAAACTTCGTCAATAGGTAATTCGCTGCGATCTTTTTCCGCTTTCCAGCGTGGTGTTCTTGACCCTTTCACACAAAAACCGCTAGGGTACCTCGCCATGACACGAACCGCCAAACAAACACACGCATCGACCGCAGGCGCGGTCCTCTGGTTCACCGGTCTGTCCGGGTCGGGCAAGTCCACCATCGCCACCCGCGTGGTGCGCGCCCTCAAGCAACGCGGGCTGCCGGTCGAATACCTTGACGGCGATGTGATGCGCGC
>Ga0208961_1000939_pt1 | contig 10612 bp, 9 predicted proteins | sample RifOxyB3_FD_184034 | JGI IMG/M metagenome (GOLD analysis project Ga0208961, IMG submission 184034) | Groundwater microbial communities from Rifle, Colorado - Rifle Oxygen_injection B3 (SPAdes) | ecosystem: Environmental > Aquatic > Deep subsurface > Groundwater | place: Rifle, Colorado, United...
GAGTCCGGTGCGCGCGGGAGGTGCGACGCGGAGTCCGTGTCGCGGCACGTCGCGTGGAGCGAGGCGATGATGCGGTGCCTCGGGATGATCGACGGGAAGGCCGTGCCTCGTGATCCGGAGCGCGTTCTCAGTCGCGTTCAGTACGTCCGCGTCCCGTACGCGGGCGCATGGCACCCCGCCGACTTTTCGCCGGACGCGATTGAGCGCGGCATGACGCTCGGCACTTGCTTTCGCCTCGACGGAACCGACCAACGAACCATCACGGCCCCGGTGTCCGGCACCGGACTCTGGTGGAAGGAAACCATGGCCATGCGCGACGGGGATATCCTCATCGCTATCGGATCACATTAACCTTTTTCTGTGCAAAACAAGATTATTCTCATAGTCGGACTCATTCTCATAACAGCCGCCGCCGTAGCGCTCGCGTTTGGCGGCGCGCGGTGGCTCTCATCTCTTGGTAATGAAGAAACAACCGAGATTCCTGCAGCTTCGATCCCCGCGGTGACACTGGCCCCCTCGGCTGCGAAGTCGGGAGGAGACGTGGCAAGCCAACGGAAGCAAATCGAGGCTCAGAATCCAGACGGTCCTTGGAGCCACGACCTTATGGTTGCGACGAGCGTTGATGGCACCGCCTTCTCCGGGTCCAAGACGTTCGTGGAACATGCTGGTGTTCCTTCCGTGACGTACGACGCGCAAGGCCAGTTGGTCGCCGTATTCCAATGGTTTCCGGATGACGATGCGGCATGGGATAAGGTCGCCGTGGTTTTTTCCGATGATGAGGGAAAGACCTGGACCGAGCCTCTATCCATTGTTATGAAAGGCTTGCCCGAAGGATACCAGCGCCCATTCGACCCCACGGTCACGCTCGCAAAGGATGGGATGCTGCATCTCTTTTTCACATCGAGCGCGGACAAGCAGGGACCGAACCAAATGACGCAGATCTATGCGGCCACGTCTAACGATGGCGTGACCTACGACTTCAAGGGATTGAGTCTTACTATCGATGGGCACCGCCTGTTTGACTGCGCGGCACTGCTCTTTGGCGACATGTGGCACCTGACCACCCCGCTCACGCCGGACCTGGGTGCGTACCATGCGGTATCGACGGATGGCATTGCGTTTACGCGCACTGACGACATTGAGGTTCCGGGATGGAACTGGGGTGGGAATCTCGTTGGCTTAGGTGATTCGTCCATGCGGTTTTATGGGACGGAATCCATGCATCGCGGCATTTGGTGGAGCGAGAGCACGGATGGAAAAACCTGGTCCGATCCCACGCCCACCGGCCTTTCCGGCGCCGACCCGGGCATCGTGAAACTTGAGAATGGCACGTATCTCATCATCTACGTCAAATAGGTTTTGTTTTAGCGGGAAAGCAGGTCGAGGATCGCGATTTCGCGTTCCAGCGCGGTGTCACCAATCATTCCGATCTCATTCGCGAATGTCTCGCGGAACGTTTCGAACGCGATGCGATACGCGTCGTTTACCGCAAGCGGAACCGACCGTTGCTCCCAGCGCGAGAGCGTGGACGAGCTCGGTTCCGGCGGGACCGCGATGCCGTCGTTTTCATTCACGAGCGGCTCCGGATCGTCGAGTTGCCACCAATGGTCCTCGGCGCGCGCGTCGATCATCCAATCCTTGAGCAGATCCGCATATCGGGCAAGCCATACGGCCTTTCGGATGCCGTCGTTGTCATACCCTTCGGTTTCGTCGAACGTCAACGTTGCCTCGGTCGCGTATCGCTCCCCGTCGCGGTCTTCATAGGCCGCGCGCAACGTAACGCCGTTGTCCGAGCCCGTTCGTCTCAGCTTGAGAAGTATGACGCCCCCCTTGTTTCGCCGTCTTGCGCGAGGGAAGGGAAAAGCGTGTTGACGGACACGAGCTCGCCGGTCGCGCGATTGGCCTCGGGCGATCCGTACACCTGTTCGACGTCGAACCCTTCCGCTTCAACGGTGAGTGTCAGGTCGAACACGAGCGGCGTGACCATGAAGTCGAACCCTTCGTCCATGCGTTCCCGAAATTCGGACGGGGAATGTACGGCGTAGAAGTTGGCGCCGCGCGTTTTTGTCATCGTCTCGACCAGTTCGGTCTGGAAATCCAATCCAATTCCGATCATGGTGGCGTACACGCCCTGCTTCGCGTTGTCCTCGATGCGACCGGTCAGGCCGGATTCGGACAGATCGCCGACATTGGGTTGCGCGTCGGTGAGCAAGATGACGCGACGCTCGCGTCCGGCCGCGCCAATGTCGTCGAACAGGGACGTCGCGAGGTCCATTCCGGCGGACATGTCCGTGCTTCCGCGCGATTGTACGTCGCGCAGGTGTCGCTCGATGCTCGGCATGTCCGTCTCGGCCGCGACGCGGAGCGGCTTGGCCAGCTCGGTCTCGTCGTCGAACAGCACGATGCCAAGGCGGTCGTCCGGATTAAGATGCGACATGAGCGCCACGATCGCGTCCTTCGCGACGTCGAGTTTGGACGGTGCCGCGTCCTCATCGTCCCAGAAGCCCGTTTCGCCGCCGTAGTAGTAATCGTCGAATGGCGACCCCATGGATCCCGAGATGTCGAGCACGACCACGAGATCAAGCGGTCCGCGTTTAAAGTCGGCCTCGGTCATGCCGGAGTTCAAACCGACGGTGAGATAGTGGTCGGCATCGCCGGAGATCGGGTCCGGCGCGGTCGCGGTCGCGTAGCTCGGACAGAACAGTTGCGCGCATGGTGTCTGCTCGCCCGTTTCGAAGAAGTACTCGTAGAACAGGCCTTCGTAGGTCAGGTCCGTCGGAAGCGGGACGAATCCATTTTCAATGTCGTCACGGAACGCGTTGGCGTCCTTTGCCCCGCCGACCGAATATCCGAGACGCGGGGCATTCGTGACGGAATCCGAGTCGTACGCCCAGTCATCAATCATTCCGCGTGTCGTCGGCACGCCCGCGTCGGGTATGCGCGGTGTTACAGTCGTCATGAGCGTGATTGCCACGAGTCCCGCGGCGCCCGCGAAGACGAATGGAAGCCACGCGCGTCGAGGGCGCAGGGAGGTGAGAACGCGAGAGCGCAGTCGTTTGTTCGGCCGCGTCGCGAGGAACTCATCCTCGTACACGCGGCGGAAGACGTCATGAATCATATGGTTAGTTTTCATTCACCAGTCGGAGCGCGGAAAGGAGACGCGAAAAGAACTTGCGCACCGTCGCGTCCGCCGGCAGTCCGCGCAAGGCGCGTTCCACTCGCAGGCGGTGATCGACCGAGTCTTGGTCCGACGGCACGGCCAGCTCGGGGATCGCTTCCGCGACCGCGTCGAGCGACACGCTTGCGCGCCGTGTCCTCCAATGGGTCGCGATTGCGTTTTGCGCGATCCCGCACGTCTACTGTCGGAACGTTCCGAGCAAGGGCTCGTATCCGTCGAGGCGCGCGTATGCCTGCACGAACACGTCGCTGACCACGTCCTCCGCGTCCTCGACGCTCGGGACGCGATACCGCACATAACGGTAAAGGAAATCGAATAATTGCCGGTATTCCCGGGTGAACTGGCGTTGTTTTTCGTTTTGGTCCATACGTCAGAATCAGCTGCTTTTGCCTATACTACGTGATTCGAGCCAATTGTGTGACAGAATACCAAAAACGTCCCCGGGAACGGGGACGTTTTCTCCTATGGCAGACAAGCGGCCAGCGCGGCGAGTGCTTCCTCGCTTGGGAGGAGGATCGGGTTCGCATTGGTGGCGTAATGGATATTCTTGTCTGTTTCGAATGCCTCGTCGGGAATGCTGATCGTGGCCGGCTCCTGGGTCTTCGAGTAGCCGGGAGGATCCTCCGCGCTCGAGATTGGCGCGATCGCGGCGAGCGCCTGGTCCTCGGCTTCGCATGCGTCGTTGAAATCCTGCCAGTACAGCCGCACGCCACCGCCCGGCATGGCGGATGCCTCCGGAACGCTCGCCGCGCCAATGACCTTCGTGAGCGGGGACCAGTCAACGAGATTCTCGCTCGTGGTCCGATAGATGGCGCGCGTGCACAACTCGCACAAGGTCAGCCGCGTGCACCCGCTGTCCGGCGGGATCCCCTTTACGTACGCCACCCACGTTCCGTCGAAACGCCGCGCGATCGCCGTGTCGCTTAGCAGGAGTCCTTCTTCGGTTCCGTCGATGATCCTCATGGACGCGCCGTACTCCAGGATGGAAAGCGACGATGGGGAATCGGGAAGCACGCAGATGGATTCCAGGTTGGCAGCGGCGTGGCTTTCATCGGCCAGGTGCGCCAGGTATATGGAGCCGCCGATGGCATGCAGGAGATAGTCGTCGGATCCGTCGGAGAACACCTGCGAGGTTTTGCCCGTGGCGATCGCGCTTACCTTCGCGCATCCCGTTGCCGTCGACGGACCAAGAACGTTCACCTTTGCGTCATCCACGATCGGACATTCGCCCTCGTAATACATGAGCCCTGCCGCTCCGCGCGGATCCGACGGCGTGCTCCAGGCGGTCATGGCCCAGTTGCCGTTTTGGAGATAGCTGAATACCGGGTCGCCGTAGCCCTCGTTGCCACCCGCCGCAATGGTCCAATTGAGCACGTCCGCGTCGTAGCTATGCACCACGCGTCCCGTTTCCGAGTAACCCGCGCGCACCGCGTTGTGTCCCTTGCCATCTGTGAACGCACCGACGGATTGGTAAAAGAATGCGAGCGCTCTCTTGTTCGCCTTCGTGACGTCCGTTCCCGTGGTCGGCACGTCTGATTCAATCGACGGTTCGTCGTCCCGAAATGACGAGTTCGTTGCCCAATACGCCGCGCCTCCCACGGCGCCGATCACCGCGATGACGCAAACAATGAGAAAACCGGTGGCAAACTTATGCATACGACGAGCAATCACTTCCTTAATTGCTTCCAGAATAACAAAAAACGGACGGTACGCAAGAAGCGAATGAAGCCGAGGTGAATATTCGGACGTATGCCAAGTATCTCCTGCGCGAAGGAAGTATCTTCGAAAAGCGAGGATTACTGGGGAATTTGCGGAGTAGGTTGGTGTATCGAAACAAGAAAATTACGCTGCTACAGGATCATGCGTAAAGTATGGCTTTTCACCCACCCCATGGTAAACTTTGAGCAAATAAGCTGATTAATGCGAGAATAAATATGGCTGAACAATTTCGTGAAGACCCAACAAAAAAAGTAACGAAGGTGGAAGGCGGGAGCCAAAAGCCACCAGACGTCGTGAAGTCGTCGGAGACCCCACTAGCCGAAGCGAAGATTCGGCAAGATCGTCAGGATGCAAGAAAAGCATTGGATAGTATCGGCGACCTGATGCGAGACCAAAACGGAAACGACACCGCCTGGAATATCAAGCGTAATGAGGAGTGGGGGCCGCAAGTACACAGGGCTTTGCAGGAACCGAAAGGCTCGGTAACCACGGAACGCGAGGAGATGGTTGAGCCAATGAGTATGCTTGCCTGGCATGCTTTGCGTCGGGAAAGTCCGAGCATGCAGGAAATCATAGCGCGTGAAACAGACCCAGAAACTCAAAAGATCAACGCGGAATCCAAACAGCGACAAGAGTTGGCACGCAAGGCAATAGGTGCCTTGATGGAACGTTATCCGGATGGGATTGGCGGTCGAGCATTGACGTCAAAGGCACGACAAGTTGAGGCTATTGGTACGCTTGGTCAAAAGTTAACGACGATCGGGGAGGCAAATCAAAACTTCGCGGACTTAGGGTATCGACTAGATAGTCTTTCGCGCAACGACGGAATCCATCCTTATCGTCGTTTGGCTGAAATTGATACGTTGATTGAAGAGGTTTGCAGCCGGATGGCTGATAGCGTACACACGGCCGTAGAGTCTGGAGAGGAGGCTGGCGATGAACAACGGTATAAAAAAGATGGAGCGGAAATTCTACCCGTTTTGAAAAGTCTACTTGTCCTGCGCAAGGCCATGAGCAAGCAGACATTCGGTCATGAGAAATCACCAAACGATGTCTGGGCGCTCGACGAGGCACGGTGGAAAACGGAAGAGGCAGCTACAGGAGCAACTACAACGCAAGATCCTGCGGAACCACAACCGACGGGAGAACGGACGAAGGTCAAATCAACCTTCAGCGCAGCCGATATGGCTGAAATGAGGGCGCGTGCCGAGGCTATCAATGCAAGGGTTGGTAAAGGCACCGAGACTAAAAAATCAGAACAAACTCCACAGACTCCTGAACGTCAGACTCGGACGTTTGACGATGTGAAGCGCGAATTAAACGGGGCATCTATAAAAACTTTAGCCGAAGGGATGGCCGAAGCGCCGGCTTTGGTGACTCCGGAGGTTAAGCAAGTTCTTTTGGAAAATATGCTTAACGAGATTGACGGGAAAATCAATCAGGCGAAACGATTGAATCGCAGGCTCGGTGCCAACATTATTGGCCATGTTCTTGGGATTTCTGCAGACACTAAGGTCTATGCCTTACCTTATTTGGCTGCCGGTGGCCAAACCCTTCCTCGCGGAGTTAAAATTGTAGATTACATGAGGACTGCTTTTGGTTACGATCTGCACAACGATTCAAAGCGTGCTGCGGATTTGAAACAATGGACGGACATGCTTGAATAATCTTTTCAGGATAAAGCAAAATGACTCCGCGATGGAATCATTTTGTTATTGGACACATCCCTAATGTGTAGGGATGTTACAAGGGCTTTTCGACGAGTTCTGTTTAGGTGACTTTGGGGCACGTGGGTCAGCTAACTGATGTTGTATCTTCTTACAAAAACCGGCTTTCTTTGGATAATAGCCTTATTCACGGTATCGCCCGCGCCTTCACTTTCGTTTACCTGAAAGCCGAGCAGGGCATCCGAAGCATTTACTACTTCGGTATTCCGTTCAAAATATGTTGTCGGATCTACAGAGATGTTGACGGTGTTTTCGACGAGCGCAAATTGATTACGTTTCTTTACTTCTTCTAGTTGTCCGATGAGGGCTTCGGCTTGAGCCGATGTTATTATGCCTTCCTGTGCGCGCTTACGATAATGAGCAGCATATCGCTCCAACGTGACGGGAAGAAAAATCTTTATGCGTGTAGCGGTCGGATCAAGGAGTAGCGCCTCATCTGTTGCGAAGAAGTCGACGGATAAGGCCCCACCTGAAACGATTCCAGCGCCACGATCATAAATCTCTCTTACAGACTCTCGTACGGTTCGTTCAATTTCTTCATTTGTTTTTCTCCAACTCCCCGTAATGCCAAGCCAAATAATTTGCCCATGAGTTTTAGGCTCGACTTGGGCAAACAATTCATCCAATGACTGCGTTTCTCTTTGCATAGAATATCGTCATCTTAGCAAACATCACAGATACATAAAACCGACCACATGGGTCGCTTTTATCTGGCAGTGTCTGTGGGTTGAGTACCAAATTCGCGGGAGTCTTTGAAAGGATTTTTGAAAAGTTTCAGTTCGACGATTTTGAGGCAAGTGGGTCGGATGTTCAGGACAGTTTATTTTCAACAAGCCAATTGAAAAATGTCTTCCATGATTCCAGCAGCGCTCGTTTCTGCTCGATTTCGTCATCCTTCCATTCGCTCGCGCCCAGATCAAGCATGATCGTGAGCATTGATCGTTCAAGAAGCATAAGCCAAAAATTACGATCTTTGGCAACTTCCTCCGGCCAGATTTCGACCCATGTCATGACTCGATCCAAAAAGCTTGAGAATGTAAGCGATGTGTCTCGGATCTGCATGAGGTCCACCCAGATCGGAAAAACAAGTTCGTAATTTTCTGGACGCCACGACCAATATAAGTTGGCCATGAGAATAAATTGATTGTTTTGTTGATCGTGCTTTACGTCGTATCCCGAGAGATGTCCATGTGTGAAAATGATCCCCCCATCAAACCCTTGCTTTTCAATGATCTCGAAATACTTCTGAGTAAATGGTTCCAGTTCAACATCAGCAATGTGATGATGTGAGCTATCATGTGCAATGTTTCGGAAGTGCTTAAAAGCTTCGAGGATCTTCTCATTTAAGTCCGAGCTCGGCTTCTCAATCCAAGGCTGTTTAATCGGCAAAACCGAATCATTGAGAGCACTGATGAATTCTTTATGAAGTACACGATCTTCCTGCATCGTCGGTGTGTTCTTCCAAAGATTTGGTAAATGCGAAATATCTTCGAAAATGAGATAGCCGAATCCTCTGTTCTTAGACCAAGGGTTGTCATGCAAAATTTTAACCGGATGAACGCGATCCGTCTTCAATTCTTTTTCAAGACTACGAATTATGAACCCTTCATCAAACGGAAGAGATCGAAGTTGAAGTTTTAAGACGGCAGTGCCACCGTTGCCATTTTGTACCCTTATAATGAGACTCCCAATCTTTTTGGAATCATAGTAAACACCTGCGAACAAGGATGACTCATCGATAGGCGTATAGCCATATTGTGCCTCGATGTCTTTCAGTGCTCGTACAATCAGATCTTTGCCATCGTCTGCCTGTGCGGCATTGGCTGTAATGCGGTTTCCGAAATCATGTTCGTTAGCCATATGTTACTCACAGGTTAGCATAACAAAACAACCCCGCGAAGAGGCTGTCCCAAAACTCCCGACCACCGGGAGTTTTGTGTATGCCAAAAGCAGCCCGAACAAAAAAGACCCTCACATAAGGTCTCTGTCAGAGCATTTTCTTGAGGTTGTGGACCAATGAGATGAGGTTCCATTCGTTCCTCACTCCCGTGAATCCTCGAAGGCGGAATGACGTGAAACGGAGGTTGTGCTTTATGTTTGCGAATACGGGTTCGACGTCACACATTCGTAGTCCGTAGATCGCCCGTCCGACAGCAGACGCGAGTTTTTCTTTCTGCGCTCGTGCGTACCGCTGCCACTCATGTGCGACGGAGAGATACTTCTTTTTCTTCGTCACGGGGTCGACATGTTTGTAGACGGTACTTTTGTGTTCGTCGGCATGTATCTTCTTCGCAAAGCCCGGTCGTAGACTTCTTCCGCGTTTGAGATGCTGTACAAAGGTGAAGACACGACCAACGGCATCCGTGTAGGTATCTCGTAGTGCGTCGTACGCGTATTGTTCCATGTTGAGTGGCTCACAGTGGGTAGGAATGTATGCGTCGATCTTTTCTTCCTCGCAGAACCGGTAGTTCGCTTCTCCGGAGTAACCCATGTCGGCGAGCAGGATCTTTGGCGTAACACCGTGCATCTCTTTACACGCCTGTACGGTTGGTACGAGGAGCCGTTGGTCGGCTGAAGTGTCGGCGACATGGTTTGCGAGCACGACTCCGTTTTCCGTCATGATCTGCACGTTGTAGCCATTCGCAAAGTCGCCACGCTTCATCTTCATGAAACGGGCGTCGGGGTCCGTGGTGTTTATCTTGACGCCGCCTTCCGCGAGGACGGAAGCGGCGTGCCTAAGTTTGCGCAACCGTGCATCCACCTGGTCTCGTTTCTTTTGTAGCTCCTGCTGTTTCTTCGCTCGGCCAGCCTTTGTCTTGATGTCTGGATCCTCACCATTTTCTTCGCCGCTATAGAGCCTGTCCTCGGCGGCGTCAATGTCCTCGGCTTCCTGTATGAGGCCACGGATTTTCTCCTCAAGCGCATCTCGCGTCTCGTTCTTTTCCTTGTTGGCATTGGCGTAAATCTTTGTGCCATCCAGGCTCACGGTGCCAAACGAAACCAGCCCGAGCTCTCGCGCCTTCGTCACCACTTCCTTGAAGGCGGCCTCCAGGCAGTCACCCTTATCTTTACGGAACCGAGCCAATGTCCGGAAGTCCGGTGTGTTGTTACCGGCGAGGTACATGAAGGCCAGGTCCTGACGTAAACACCTCGCAATGTTCCTACTGCTCAATGTCCCGTTCATGTAGCCGTATATGAGGACAGTGAGGAGCATAACCGGATGGTAGGCGCTTCGTCCGCCATGCGCATTGCCGTAACCTGCCTCGAGGGATCCGAGGTTGAGGGTGTCGATGAATTCTGCCAGAACAACCGCCTCGTGGGATTCGCCAAGGAATACCTCGTAGCTTGGCGGCAGAAGAAGACTCTGGCTGCGGTTGCATTCCTTGAAGTTCATACAGGAAAACATGCGTTTTATTCCTTCCATTATACCAAAATGCGCTCACTTTCGTGAGCGCATTTTGTGGTGTGTGAGTAATGGGACAGCCTCTTCGCGGGGTTGTTTTGTTATGGTAGGATTTAAACAATTATTCAGTCGCGACAAAATATGGTTGACCTTCCAGAAATCGTAAAAGAAATAAGAGAACAGGCCAAAAAAGACACAGAATTTTCTAGGGACTTGGCAATCAAGTTTTATTATCACTGGGCACTTTTGTCGGGGGCTGCGATCTCATTATTTATACCATTTTTATCTAGTGATGTTGTACAAAACAACATTCTGCCATGTTCCAAAGTGTACGTTCACATAACGTTTGTATCTTTCACTCTGTCCATGCTTTTCTCATCGATGAGAAATTTCCTTATGATGAAAGACGTCTTACGGCTTGGTCAAGCAAACCATCAAATGGCGAACGAGATCTCTAAACTCACTCCCGGGCAAAAATATAGTTCCAAGAGCCCGAGGCCAATGCAACTTACGGAAGTGCTGGGTTATGTTGCAGTAGCTGCCTTCATTGTAGGAATCGTTTCTACGTATATTTTCATATCAAAA
>Ga0208961_1000944_pt1 | contig 10561 bp, 7 predicted proteins | sample RifOxyB3_FD_184034 | JGI IMG/M metagenome (GOLD analysis project Ga0208961, IMG submission 184034) | Groundwater microbial communities from Rifle, Colorado - Rifle Oxygen_injection B3 (SPAdes) | ecosystem: Environmental > Aquatic > Deep subsurface > Groundwater | place: Rifle, Colorado, United...
CAGGTCTCAACTACAACGGCCCCTGGCTTTCAAACACCCGCGGCATTGGACCGCTTACTTTTTTCCATTTTTCCATTGACAACACAGACCCTCTCGACAGTCTCACCGCAACGTCCATGCAGGCCTTTGCGCACGACAGCGTTCTTGAACAGTACGACACAACCCGGGTCTCGGCTGTGATCGCGTACAGTACTGGAAAAATCGACACCACGGAAAAGGAATGCGTCTACACCTCGCTCAACACCTTTCTGGCCACTGTGTCGGTTTTCGGCCAGGTCATTGCCAAAAACACCGGGACCGCGCGCATCCGGGTCAGTAAACAAGGGTTTCTGGACACGGTTTCCATACGTATTGTCTCAACAACCGCGATACTCGACTCCATCAGGCTCTCGGAACACGAAAAAAACACGGCATTGATCGGGTTTACCATGACAGCGACCGGATACTTTCAAAAAGGCGCTGAGCGATTTTTCGCGAATATTGACACTGTGGCGGTTTGGGCGTCGACCAACCCCTCAATTGTCTCGGTGGTTAAAGGCACGGTCAAGCAGGCGACAGGCGCCGCGACACAGCCAATTCCCGTAACCGCGACGCTCCAGGGCATATACGACACCTGCCGCGTATTTGCCCCATTCCTTGTCCCAAGGGCGGACATGACCGTGACTGCCAGTGACGAGCCATATAGCAGCAGTTTTGCCGTTGCCTATACAGTGGATAGCACCCGGAACAGCTATGTCAGCCGTCTGGCAGCGCCGCAATCATTCACTGTCTCATTTGTAAAACCATATCGGATATCCAAGCTCTTTTACCTGCCATGGCAGGACAGCCGTATGAATGGCGTCATCGCCTCATATGCAGTGCTCACCAGCATGGACAGCGTCACCTTTGACACGGCCGCAACAGGGACCTGGGCCGTGGATCTCAAACAGAAAGAAGCTGTATTTACGGCAAGAGACGCAAAGCATGTCCGTCTTTCCGCGCGCACCGCGAACAACTACAATGTGAATGCTGATGAAATCGGCTTTGAATTGGCAGACTCAACGACCACTGCGACCGGGGATGGTCTGCCTGCTGTACCGGCGTGGTCCCTGGAAACCTCGCCCAACCCTTTTAACCCAGCGCTTATCATCCAATATTCCCTTCCAAAAGAAGACGTGTACCGGTTGTCTGTTTTCTCCGTAAATGGTAAAAAAATCAGGACGCTGGAGCAAGGATGGCGCAAGCCCGGGCACTATCGTTTATCGTGGAATGGCCGGGACAATGCGAACCATCCATTGGCGGGCGGGGTATATATACTAACCCTTGAAGGAACGAAACAGTTACTGCAGAAAAAAATGATTTACTTGAAATAGTCAATTCCCCGGGATTTGTTAGCAGGACTTATTTTCCTTGATTCGCAATCATTTCATTTAATATATATCCAGTAGTCCATTTCTTCCATGGTGCTTTAAAACAATCTGTTGGAACTGATTTCAACGCGCATGTATATGCGTGTTGAGGTTTGGGGTTTAGGATGAGGACGGCCATGGAACACCGCACTGTATTCCACAATAACATCAAATACGCACATTTTTTCGCTTTTCAGTTGGTTTGTTATATGCAGGACGTTGGGAATAATGGATGCGTACTAACTAAAAGGCCGTGATACATGCGTGCAGAGGATACATCACGTAATGTTTTTCGTTAAAAGGTGTTTATAGGGATAAAAAACGATGTAGTCTGTCGGCCAACAAGTTACTACCCGGATCTGGCTAATAAATTGTTGGTTTGACGGATTATCTTAATATTTTTCCGGTTTTCAGAAATAAAGTAATTGCGGCGATTTAAACCGGCCATCCATGGCCGCCAAAAACAAAATGGACAAAATATCTAGAATCACTCGTAGCGAAAACATGCGTCGAATACATTCCAGGCATACAAAGCCGGAATTAATCACACGAAAACTTGTCTCTCAACTCGGCATCAAATACCGTCTTCATCCAAAAAATATCCTAGGCTCTCCTGATATTATAAATCGTAAACATAAATTTGCAATCTTTGTCCACGGATGTTTTTGGCACCAACACACCAAATGCAAATATTGCCACCTCCCAAAATCACGAAAATCTTATTGGACACCAAAACTTAGACGTAATGTTCAAAGAGATAAAAGAAATGTTGCTTTATTAAAAAAAAACGGATGGAACGTTCTAATAATATGGGAATGCCAACTCCATAAGCCTTTAAAGGCGAAGAGTCGCCTAACTCGTTTCTTTAAAATGGTTTATGCGGTACGAAATAAGCATTGACATTCGACCTTCATTGTTGCGATATTATAATCAAATTAATTTTCTCAACTCGTTCGGTTCGTGGAGGGACGGCTAATGTTAACCTCTATTGATCTATTTGCTGGCGCAGGCGGGTTATCCGAAGGTTTCCGGCAAGCAGGATTTAATATCCTCGCTGCTAACGATTTTGATAAATACTCATCTCAGACATTTAAAACAGTCCATCCTAACACTCGTTTTCTTGATGGCCCCATACAAGAATTATCTGCTTCCGATTTCTTGCGCGCAGCTAGTATCCACAAGGGTGAACTAGACTGCCTCGTTGGCGGTCCACCGTGCCAAGCTTTCAGCGTTTACAATCACCAAAGAGGCATGCATGATGAACGAAGTGGTCTATTCCGTGAATATCTTCGCATCGTTGAAGGGCTAAAACCACGTGCGATAGTGATGGAAAATGTAACAGGTATAACCTCAGTTGCTGAAGGTCAGGCAGTTGAAGAAATAAAACATGGCCTTCTAGAACTTGACTATGATAACATAGAATACAAAGTTCTCTTCACGGAAAAATATGGTGTACCCCAGGAACGCCGCAGAATCGTCTTTATTGCGACCCGCGGTGACCTTCCCATTATCTGGCCAGATCCAACTCACGACGGGATAAACGTTAAATTTGTCACCATTCAAGAGGCTATCGGTGACCTCCCACCCTTAAAAAATGGTGAAGGAACTGAAGTACAAGCTTATTCTGTTCCTTACGGTGAATGCGCTGATTACCAACGTTCAATGCGTGGGAAATCCCAGTATGTTTACAATCATGTGGCACCAGTTTTATCCAAGATTAATCTAGAACGCATGAAATTCATTCCACAAGGAGGCAGCTGGCGGGATATTCCGCAGAAACTGTTGCCGCCTGGAATGAAAAAGGCTAAGCGCAGCGATCATACTAAACGTTATGGGCGGATGGAACCAGATGGTTTAGCAAGCACCATTCTTACAAAATGTGATGTTCATTGGGGTTGCTACATTCATCCTTATCACGATAGAACAATTACTGTCCGCGAGGCCGCACGGATTCAATCATTCCCTGATAAATTTATTTTTCAAGGACCTAGAACAGAACAATACCGTCAAGTTGGCAACGCTGTGCCTCCATTACTTGGCAAGGCAATCGCTTGTTCCATTATCAAAACGCTTCAGCAAGAAAAGGTTGGCTCTTTTGTCCATTAATCCTACAGATTTTCTTGTTGAAATACTAGGCGAACCGGCCTCTTCTATGAGAAATCCTGTTAATGCAGGATACCAATGCCCGTTTACCGATACTATTTGTACTAAACGTTCGCACCTTATTAATGATCCTTTTCCTGTCTGTTCTATTGAACGCTGGACAAAAACCGAAGGCCAGATGACTGCAAAAGGTCCTGTTTGTGTTTGCCCTAACAGGCTTTACGAGGCAAATATTTTTAAGGATGTAATCAAGCACTGTTGGCCAGGAAGAAAACCAGCTTCATATAAAGTAGCTTATGAAGTTTCTTTATCCAGTTTAGGTAAAATTGATTGTGTGCTCGCCCAGACAGACTCAGCAAATAACATTATTCAGTTCGTATCCGTTGAACTTCAAACAGTAGATATCACAGGCTCATACTTTCCCGCCTACAATGCTTTCATTAATTCTAAACGTCTCGATAAACGTCCTGTCTACAATTTTAATTGGCGGAATGTTTATAAACGTTATATTATGCAATTAATATTCAAGGGCTTCTCACACCATCATTGGGGAACCAAGATCGTAGCTGTCATGCAAGATGTCCTTGTTGACAAATTATGGGAGGTTGGCAGATTTCAAGAGACACCCATTAAAGATAGCAACATCGTTTTCCTTTCTTATAGGATGAAAAAGAAATCAAATGGGCGATATCATCTTAAGCTCATTCGTCCTATCGGAACACGGCATATGGACCTTATGAATGGTATCTTGTATGCAAAAGCGCCCTCAAAAGATCTTTTTATTGACAAAGTTCTTAAACGACTCGGTTAATAAACAAAATCGCCTGTGCACGTCCCTGCGCTTTGGCGATCATCGCCGCAAAACAAACCGCAAACCAACAACGCCGTTCAACTTGACCGCCCTTAGTTGCGGGCGGCAAGTTAACGGCTGCGTTGTTCGCGACACGAAGTCGCGTATATACATGTATTGACAATGACTTGCAATACATTAACGAGTATTGACATTGTACAATACCTGGCATGTTCCTGCCAGTACCCTAGGACAGCATGCTACCTTCGCGCGTATGAAGGGGTGTGAAGCCTGTCTAACAAAGTACCGAAACGGGAGGAAGCCGCGAGGCCGATACCCATCCCCGAGTCTCACGGGGTTAAGGGCCAGGGTCATGGACACTATGGTGAGAGCACACAAAGATCCGGACGCGCTAGTCATGCCGCATGGGCCTACGGAGATTAACAGGCCTTAGACATGTTCCCCAGTGCGAACATGAGGGGTCAGGGTATCAGGCAGCTAACGTACTGATACGGAACTGTCGCACCCCCGGCGTTCAGGATTCACCTACGGTGTCCGCAATGGATATGTACGCGCAACGTGGAAAAGCTCTTTCTCCGCCCTGTGCAATGCAGGGCAGGCAAACCGCAAGGCATGCTGTTGGAGGAGGAGCGTTGAGAATTCGGAAGAAGCGAATGCCGTCCTGTAACGGGGCGGATAGGGCATGCAACATGGCCTAATCTGAAAACTCTGTATCCGAAGTGCAGAGGAAGTAGGCGCTGACGTCCGAGCAGTCCGCCTGCGGCGGATTGCGAGAGAGCTTGGAGAATCTTCTTAAGATGGGAAAGCAAATGACGGCATCCACGGATGCTGGTGCGCTCATCGGCAGAGCGGAAAGCTGGCGGTCCATAGACTGGCCCACGGCCCAACGCGAAACCAGGAGACTGCAGGTGCGTATCGCAAAGGCGGTTAAGGAAGGCAGGCACGGCAGGGTACAGTCTTTGCAGTGGCTGCTGACCCACTCGCGCTACGCCAAGGCATTGGCTGTGAAGCGGGTGACTTCAAACAAAGGCAAAAGAACTCCTGGCGTGGACGGGGTCTTATGGAAGACCGGCAGCGACAGGATGCAAGCCATTCGCGGCTTGCGGCAACGCGGTTACCAAGCGCGTCCATTACGCAGAACGCACATTCCGAAAAAATCGGGAAAGCTCAGACCTCTTTCGATCCCCACCATGTACGACAGGGCGATGCAGGCATTGTACAAGCTTGCACTGGCCCCTGTGGCCGAGACCACGGCAGACCGGAACTCGTACGGGTTCCGGGAAGGCAGGTGTTGCGCCGATGCCGTGGCAGCGGCCTTTTCAGCGTTGTCCAAGCCGAATTCGGCCACATGGGTCTGGGAGGCGGACATCACGGGCTGCTATGACAACATATCGCACGCCTGGATGATGGAGAACATCCCGATGGAGAAACGGATTCTGCGGCAATGGCTCAAAGCAGGGTACGTGGAACACGGTATCACGTACCCAACGCTCAAAGGAACCCCGCAAGGAGGGGTTATCAGCCCCCTTCTTGCGAACATGACCCTCGACGGGCTGGAACAGACCGTGCTCACCGCTGTTCCCAAGCGGCTGCGGGTCAACTTTCTCCGCTATGCGGATGATTTCATTGTCACGGCCAAATCAAAGGCCCTGCTGATCCTGAAGATTATCCCCGCGGTCAAAGCGTTCCTTGCAAAACGCGGCCTTACGATCTCGGAAGAGAAAAGTAAGATAACCTATATACGGGACGGGTTCAAGTTCCTCGGCCAGTCTTTTCGCAAGTCCGGCAATGTTCTGCGCATTACGCCCTCGATAGAGGCGGTCCGGGCTGTCATTGAAAAGGCGGGAACAATCATCCGGAAATATAGGAATGATTTGATGGAAAAGCTCATCGGGAAGCTGAATGAAACGCTTCGGGGATGGGCCAATTACCACCGTCACGTGGTATCGTCAAAGGCGTTTAACCGGGTTGACCAGTATGTCTACAGGCAGTTGTGGAGAATGATACGCCGGAACCATCCAGGAAAGTCCAGAGGCTGGTTGATACAACACTATTGGCAAGCGGCTGGACAGAAATGGATATTCTCGGTAAGGCGGAAACGCAAAGACAGGGTACAACTGTACGGCGTGGTCCGCGTCAGCTCCATTGGCATCAGGCGGCATCTTAAGGTAAAGGCGGACGCGAACCCGTATAACCCTGTGTATGCGCGATATTTCGCGTACAGGCGGGAGAAGAAGGAGGCGCGTCTGTGGAAAGAGCTGTCAGCCTGGGCGATAGTGAAGTATAATCGGCGAACTGCTCCACAAGGGCGGTCTTAAGGAATGCTTGAGCCGTATGATGGGAAACTATCAAGTACGGTTCTGAGGGGGGAAAGGACCCGCGAGGGTCCTGCCCTACCCGGTACAGACAGTACTTTTGCTTATGATATCTGCGCTAAAAGGGCATTTTTAAAAGCGGGGTAAAATAATGAAAACAATTCTAATCCTTGGATTAATGCTATGTCTCTTTTTCGGGTGCTCGGATAATCCTACCAAGAACAATGAAGATAACACTACCCATATCAGTGCCGGAGTCAAAGGAAAATTAGTCGATGCAAGCAATAATCCTGTCTCTGGTGCAATTGTCAGGCTCTACCCAGTAGACTATGTTCCCTCAACAACGGCAATGAAAATTCGGGCAGCAAACTTGGACACCACAGACGATGAAGGTGTCTATGAAATTCCAAACGTAGATACAGGTACTTATAACATTGAGGGCCAGAAGGATACTTTAGGTGTATTCATAGATTCCATAGATGTTCCTGACGACACAAGCATCATAGATGTTCCGCCTGGGCAGTTAAAAAAACTTGGAAAAATAACTGGAATCACGCATATGCCTGGGCAAAGCGACACAAATCAAGTACGCGTGAATATATATGTTCCGGGAACAAGAAGAATTACCCTCCCGAATATTGGAGGCAGATTCACTTTTGACCTGATGCCAGCGGGAAGGTATCAAATAATTATTAACCCAACCCTGCCTACATACAATGTTAAAATATTGGATACGACCTTAAATGCTGGCGAAACTTTAGATTTAGATACCATCTTCATCAAAGTATATGAGCCAGATACAATAGATATTTTAACAACTGTTGTATGGGGTACATGGGGTCCAAATAAAAACTACAGGATTTATACTGACATCGAGGTCCCTCTTGGCAAAGAATTGACAATACTGCCAGGAACCAAAGTAATCTTTGCTCAATTCTACAACATTATAGTTAATGGTTCTTTAACCTGCAAGGGGGAAGACAGCAATTTTATTGTTTTTAAACATGAATTCCCACAGGATACATGGAATACATTTGGGATTACTGCGGACACTATTACTCTTGAATATTGCGTATTCGAGAATTCAAAATGGGGCCTATCGCTCCATGCAAACCGAGCAACCATTCGAAAATGCATTTTTCGCTATGGAAATCGGCTAATTGATGGGATTAGCGGTATAAAAGATAGTCTGCTTTTCTACAACAATATTATTCATAATATGACAATGGATGTAAATGGTAATCATAATTTCCAAATATTTACTCGTCCCCCAGCGTACTGCATCTTCGCAAACAATGTTTTTTTAAATAATTCCGTTGGAATGACAGGTTATTGGATTTCTAGCGTATTGTTTAGAAACAACTGTTTCTTTAATTGCCAAGAGCCCCTTATGCGCTGTCCCGATTCAACCTCATCCGCAGAAGTACAATATTCGCTTGATTCTGCATCAATGACACTATATGAAAATCCATTGTTTGTTAATGACAGTACGGGAAATGAAGACTACCATCTGCAGTTCAATTCTCCTTGTATGAGTACTGGAATGAACGGCACCGATATGGGTATTTATAGCACTTATGAACCATGACAACCCGCTTTATAAAAATGCCGACTGCTGTGCAACAACGCCAATCAACCTGACCGCCCTTAGTTGCGGGCGGCAGGTTATTGGCTGCGTTGCCTTGACGGTGGGGTTACTATATTGTGTAAAATAGCTTGAATAAAGTGAACATTTACCTGCCAGGAAATCATGGTAAAATGTATGCTCTAAATAAAAGGAAATAAGTATGAATATTCTAACACTTTCTCAAGTAATAATAATTCTTTTTTCAATTCAATGCTTTTCACAAATTGACTGGATACGTCGCAATCCACTACCCACTGGAAACAACCTTCAATCGATCGCCTTTGGTAACGGTCAATATGTGGCTGTGGGAGAGGCAGGCACATGCCTAATCACTACTGATGGTGTAACCTGGATACCTGCAAATTCAGGGACATTGCACGACCTCTCTGAGATTACCTATGGTAACAACCAGTTTGTAACCGTATGTGATTCAGGCATTATTCTGACCTCAACTAACGGGATAGGCTGGACCAATCAGAGTTCGGGTACAACAAACAGGCTCTCTTCAGTCTCCTATGGCAATGGTCAATATGTCGCAGTCGGCGATTCTGGTACCATTCTTACTTCTGGAAATGGTTTGACCTGGACAATCAGGTCTTCGGGCACAACGAGACAACTTTATTCTATCACTTTTGGTAATGGTCAGTATATAGCGGTGGGCTATTATGGTACTATACTTACCTCTGCAGATGGTATAACCTGGGCCACAAGAAGCTCTGGAACATCCTACACCCTCTCTTCTATCATTTATGGTGATTCTAATTATGTCGCGGTGGGCAATTACGGTATGATTCTAACCTCTTCAGATGGTATCACATGGACTCGAAGAAGTTCCGCAGGGTATGGCTATTTTTATTCGATTACTTATGGCAATAACCAGTATATTACTGTGGATATTTATGGTACTATTCTAACCTCTCCAGATGGTATCACATGGACACTCAGAAATTCTGGAACACAGAGCATGCTATACTCGATTACCAGTGGGAGCAACCAATATATTGTTGTTGGCGAGGGGGGCACAGTCCTATCCTCTACCGATGGCGTAATTTGGACAAACAGAAACTCGGGGAACACAAATGCCCTTCTTTCAATCACTTATAATAACAGTCAATATGTAACCGTTGGAATCCATGGTACCATATTGACTTCTGTGGATGGTGTGATTTGGACAGATAGAAACTCTGGAACAACAATCAGGCTCTCTTCAATAGTTTTTGGTAACGGCCATTATGTTGCTGTGGGCGGTGAATTCGCAGGCAGCTCTATCATTCTAACATCACCAGATGGAATAGATTGGACAACCACGTCTTCCGGCGGGCGTAACACACTATTTTCAGTCACTTATGGCAATAATAAGTTTGTAGCCGTTGGCTATCAAGACACAATTTTGACCTCTCCTGATGGCCAATCATGGTCTAAAATATTCTCGGGTATTTGGATGGTTCAATCGGTTACTTATGGCAACGACCAGTTTGTTGCTTTAGGCGAAAATGGTGTTGTCTTAACGTCTGTAGATGGTACAACTTGGACAATTGCAGCATCAGATACGACTGAAACTCTCAGGTCAATTACTTTTGGCAACAGTCAATTTGTTGCCGTGGGTACGAATGGCATCATAAGAACCTCTGCAGATGGCCTGCATTGGACGAGCAGTAATTCTGGCACGACAACGACCCTTTATTCAATTACCTATGGTAACGGACAATATGTCGCCACAGGCCTTAGTGGCACAATTCTAACTTCTTCAGATGCCATTATCTGGACTAGTAGACAAACAGGGGCAATATCAAGTCTCTATTCTGTTTCTTATGGGAACAACGAATATCTTACTGTTGGTGATTATGGCGCGGTCCTTTCCTCTTCAGACATATACATGACGGCACTTAAAAAACCTAGTGAAAAAGTCATTTCCACCACCCTATGCGCTCGGTTTACTACACCACATACGCTGTACTTAAGTATTCCAGAAGAGATTCATTTTTCCACTGCAACGGTTTCCATATATACTATCAACGGTAAAATACTCTTTTCAGATAAAATTGTCCCCGTTTCTTACAAAACAAGGATGTTCGTGCCAATGTTGCCCACGGCAATGTACATAGTAGGGTTAAGAAGTAACGAAATAAATCGATTTGCTAAATTCATAGTAATTAAATAATAACACAGTCAAGAAGGCTACATATAATTATTGCTGGCAGGTAAACTAGTGCTGTGACCACTTAATTTTTACACTTTTTTAATTTTCTTTTTCCGTGCTGGTTCGTTCGGCTTAGAAGCAATAAATTATTGTTTTCAATCATCCATTCGAACTCTT
>Ga0208961_1000952_pt1 | contig 10512 bp, 4 predicted proteins | sample RifOxyB3_FD_184034 | JGI IMG/M metagenome (GOLD analysis project Ga0208961, IMG submission 184034) | Groundwater microbial communities from Rifle, Colorado - Rifle Oxygen_injection B3 (SPAdes) | ecosystem: Environmental > Aquatic > Deep subsurface > Groundwater | place: Rifle, Colorado, United...
CCGATAAGCTGACTTATTCATTTCCTCCGCATTCATTCACCATGTTAAAAGGTAAAATCGTAAAATAAGTAACAGGAACTATTTATTGTCGTCTATTTTCCCAACTCACCCCACGTCCGCAAGCGGACGTTCCCCCTCTCTTTTAAAAAGAGAGGGGGAAAGCATCGCAGATGCGAGGGGGTGAGTTTGGATAAATTGGACATCTTTTCATTCTTCCAACTTAATGAAATAGCCATGATTTATGGTGAAACATCAGAAAGTGACAATCGATTTCAAATTAACGCTATTCCGTAGAATAAAACCTTTTCGAATATGAAACATTCAAATTTGCTACTGGCTTTCGGAATTGTTTTTCTGGCAATTTCCTGCGGAAAAGAAAATAATGATGAACCCGATCCTGTTGATCCGGTGGTGGTGCCAGTGGTAAATACGCGGAATGATTCGTTTACCGGCCCAACTTATGCTGATAATTATTCCCCTGTTGCATCCTGGTCAGCCAGGGCGCAATGGAATTTGGCCAATGTTCACGATCCTTCGGTTGAAAAGTGTGGCGAATATTACTACATGTATCAAACCGATGCATCTTATGGAAATGCAAACAACGGCCACGGTCATTATCCTTACCGGCGGTCGAAAGATTTGGTGAACTGGGAGTTTTTGGGAATGGCTTTTCAGAAAGTGCCTGCATGGGTGAAAGATTCGCTGAACCACAAACGGGCACGCATGAATCCGGCTTTACCTCCCATTGAGAATCCTGATTATGGTTTTTGGGCGCCTTCTATCCGGAAAGTGGGCAACAAATACCGCTTGTATTACAGTGTGGTGGTTACGAATCCGATCGTGGGAACCGACACCAATAAATCGTGGAGTGAGCGCGCATTTATTGGACTGGCTGAATCCGACGACCTTTCAACCAATCAGTGGGTTGATAAAGGCATGGTGGTTTGTTCAGAACCTGATGGGGTTGTGGATTATGTCCGTTCAGGTGGAAACGACTGGAACGGCTATTTTAAATTCAATGCCATCGACCCAAGTTTTATTGTTACTCCTGAAGGCGAACACTGGTTGATTTATGGATCGTGGCATTCGGGCATTGCTGCAGTTCAGGTAAATCCGGCAACCGGTAAACCCTACAAATGGGAAAGCAGTGCCGATTACGGCGTGCGAATTGCCGGACGGGGAAATGTAAGCAATAACCGCTGGCAGGCATTGGAAGCTCCGGAAATAATTTACAATCCCGATACCAAATATTATTATCTGTTTCTGGCTTACGATGAGCTTTCGGTGGCATACAATACCCGCGTGGCGAACACTCCAAAAACTGGCTACACTTCGTCTCCTGACAAATGGCACGGCAGCCGGAGTTTTTTCAGGACAATGGACACTCGACAGCGAGAAGAAAGTGTTGCAGATCGGAAATCAAAAATTGATTGTTCGCGATGGTTATAACTGGGAAGGTACTCCCCGAAAGGCGACATTGATTTTATCCGGTCTTACATCAACGGGCCGGCCGGTCTGGGGAAAAATGGTTCGCTAAATTTAGCCTTTTATTCCTCTTCCGAATTGTCTGAGAACGGTTCTGCAGTACATTCATATTCCAGATTTTCAAAATCATCTTTGCCCAGCCATTTCGCCGAAGTTGTCATCGAATATTGAAAGTTTCCCTTGTTCTGTAAATCCCAAATAATTCCTTCAGCTTCCGGAAATGAAGCATTGCCGTCAAGTGGCTCTTTGAACAACCGGATGATTAAATTACTTTCTGAAAGACCTGTTCCAAACGCTTTTAAAACCAATTCTTTCGTTATTTCTGATGCGTCATCCTGTTCCGCCTTCATTTCAAATTCGACGATATTGGCTTTGCAATTGGGGAACTTGCCATTGTATGCTTTGTATAACAACTGATTAACCCAACTTGCAGCCTTTCCTATAAACTAACAGAAAAATCATTCAAAAATGCAGTTTTTTCGGGGTAAATGAGGGAATATTTTCCACAATTTTCGGGTAAGTATCTGATATTCAGTTGTATGTTTTTACTGATTTTCATTTGTAGTCCCCAAGGGGGTATTGTATATCAGTGAGTTACGGTGTAACTTGCGGGTATGTATTTCAAGGTATCCATGCGCACCAATCCCGCCACGGGAGTCTACTGCGGTTATTACCGTTTAGTGGAGAGTTATCGCAACCATAGCGACAGGGTATGCCATCGTACCATGCTGAACGCTGGATATCTGGATGAGCTGACCACCTACCAGTTGAACCTGATACAGAAAATACTTACTGCCAAAGTTGCCAACCACGGCAATACTCTGTTTAAACTTCCTTATACCGATGATACAACGGTGATGCGCTATGTTGATGAGTTTTACAATCGGATGGTTGCTGAAAAACGCATCGACGTGTTTGTCGATAAAAAGGCATCCAAAAACGGTAAAGACCTGCAAATGATCGACCTGAACAGCATCCGCAACAAAGATGTTCGCGAGATTGGTGCCGAATGGTTGTCGTACCAGGCCATGCGCCAATTGCAGATAGCACCATTTTTAGAAAGCCTTGGATGGAGCGAAGACCAGGCACGCCTGGCCCAGACACATATCATCAGCCGGGCAGTTTATCCGGCTTCGGAGCTGGAAACAACGCGGTGGATCAGGGAAAACTCGGCAGTATGCGAGATCACCGGGTACGACATCCGGCAGATTACCAAAGACCGGCTGTATGCCATCTCGAAAAAACTGTATGCAGAAAAAGATGCATTGGAGCAGCATTTGTCGGTGCGCACCAACGAGTTGTTTGATATTGAGGATAAAATAATACTTTACGACCTTACAAACACCTATTTTGAAGGCCGCAAGCAGGGCAGTAAACTGGCTAAATTTGGTCGCAGCAAGGAAAAGCGCAACGATGCCAAACTGGTTGTGCTGGGGCTGGTAATCAATCCTGAAGGTTTTATCAAATACTCCTCAATTCTGGAAGGGAACATGGCCGACAGCAAAACACTGGAAGGGATGATAGGTAAACTGCGCATCAAAACATCCTTCTCGGCCAGAAAAGCCCTGATCGTTATAGATGCGGGCATTGCCACCGAAGAAAACCTGAAGATGATACTGGACAATGGCTACGATTACCTGTGCGTGAGCCGTTCGAATTTAAAAACATACAACATCGAAGCCGGTGCTGCTACCGTTTCGGTTACCGACAACCGAAAACAAAAAATTGAACTGTGCCGGGTAAAGTCTGACCGTAATACGGATTATTACCTGAAAGTAGAAAGCCACTCCAAAGAGCTGAAAGAACGTTCGATGAACGAGCAGTTCCGTTCACGCTTTGAGGCCGGGTTGCAACAAATAGCCGACAGTCTGACAAAAAAAGGAGGCGTAAAACAAGAGGACAAAGTACATGAACGTATTGGGCGATTAAAGCAAAAATACCCTTCCATACAGCGCTATTTCGACATTGAAACAGAAGTGTTCGACCAGCCTGAAACCAAACGTAAAAAGAAAGGAGCTGACAAAGACAAAGAGAGAAATCGGATTGTAACCTCCGTCAAATGGGCTGTTAAAGAAGGTGTTGACATCAATGCCCGAAGTGGGGTTTACTTTCTGCGCACGTCGATACAGGCCAGGTCGGAGGAAAATATATGGCAATTTTACAACACTATTCGCGAGGTGGAAGCCACCATCAGGGTACTGAAAACCGACCTTGATTTGCGCCCCATCTATCATCAAAAAGATGAAAACACGATGGCACACCTGCACCTGGGCTTATTGGCTTATTGGTTGGTAAACACCGTTCGCCACCAATTAAAAAAAGAAGGCATTCACAGCGGATGGCGAGAGATCGTAAGAACCATGAACACCCAAAAAGCAGTGACGACTTTAGCTCAAAACAATCACGAAGAAGTGATCATGATACAACGTTGTTCAGAACCAAACCAACCAGTGCGCAAACTTTACGATGCCCTGAAATACAAATACGCACCCTTCGTAAAACGAAAATCCGTAGTACACAAATCAGAACTCGAAAAATGCCAATTCATTGAACAGCAAGAATTCCATTCGGATTAACTGCAAGTTGGGTTAATCCTCAATTCTAATCATAAAGAAAGTAGTGGAGTATTTCAGCTGAATCTGGACAAAGGGAATTAGTATTATTGATCGCCGCCGGCAATTATCGGAACTTTATGTCATAAAAAAACTCCATCCCTTAAAAGGAATGGAGTTTCAAAAGAATGGCGACGACCTACTCTCCCACAATAATTGCAGTACCATCGGCGCTGGCGGTCTTAACTTCTCTGTTCGGAATGGGAAGAGGTGGAACCCCGCCGCAATAGTCACCTAAAGCTTTTATGGCTTACGTAAATAACACCAAAATATTTTTAACATATCGGGAATAAACAGAAGTATCATTTTTTCTCAATTGACCTGTAAACATTAGCGAAAGTCTTCGGGCAATTAGTACTACTCGGCTATGACGTTACCGCCTTTACACCTGTAGCCTATCAACGTAGTAGTCTTCTACGACCCTCAAAGGAAATCTCATCTTGAGGTAAGCTTCGCGCTTAGATGCTTTCAGCGCTTATCTCGTCCACATGTAGCTACTCTGCAATGCAGCTGGCGCCACAACAGATTCACCAGAGATGTGTCCACCGCGGTCCTCTCGTACTAGCAGCAGGTCCTCTCAAATTTCCAACGCCCACAACAGATAGGGACCGAACTGTCTCACGACGTTCTGAACCCAGCTCGCGTGCCACTTTAATGGGCGAACAGCCCAACCCTTGGGACCTTCTCCAGCCCCAGGATGTGACGAGCCGACATCGAGGTGCCAAACCGCTCCGTCGATATGAGCTCTTGGGAGCGATCAGCCTGTTATCCCCGGCGTACCTTTTATCCTTTGAGCGATGGCCCTTCCATGCGGAACCACCGGATCACTATGCCCTACTTTCGTACCTGATCGACTTGTCGGTCTCACAGTCAAGCTCCCTTGTGTCATTGCACTCTACAGACGGTTACCAATCGTCTTGAGGGAACCTTTGGAAGCCTCCGTTACTCTTTTGGAGGCGACCACCCCAGTCAAACTACCCACCACGCATTGTCCCCTCTTGCGAGGGTTAGGTCCCAGATAAGCAAAGGGACGTATTTCAAGGATGGCTCCACGAGTCCTGGCGAACCCGCTTCGTAGCCTCCGTCCTATCCTACACATTACTTACCCAGGATCAATACGAAGTTGCAGTAAAGGTGCACGGGGTCTTTCCGTCCCGTTGCGGGTACTCGGCATCTTCACCGAGACTACAATTTCACCGAGCTCATGGCTGAGACAGTGCCCAGATCGTTACACCATTCGTGCAGGTCGGAACTTACCCGACAAGGAATTTCGCTACCTTAGGACCGTTATAGTTACGGCCGCCGTTTACTGGGGCTTCAATTCAATGCTTCTCTTGCGATGACATCCCCTCTTAACCTTCCAGCACCGGGCAGGTGTCAGGCCATATACATCATCTTGCGATTTAGCATAGCCATGTGTTTGTGATAAACAGTCGCCTGGGCCTTTTCACTGCGGCCTCCATTACTGGAGGCGCCCCTTCTCCCGAAGTTACGGGGCGATTTTGCCTAGTTCCTTAGCCATGGATCACTCGAGCGCCTTAGGATTCTCTCCTTGACTACCTGTGTCGGTTTGTGGTACGGGTCTTTAATACCTGAAGCTTAGAGGTTTTTCTTGGAAGCCTTTAGGATCACTATCCGATTGCCCGAAGGCTCTCGGTACTGTCAGGTTTCGGCTCAACAAGCGGATTTACCTACCTGTCTCAACACCTACGCCCTTTAACGTACTATTCCGTCAGTACGCGGATCTTTCATCACTCCGTCACCCCATCGCAGTATTAAAAAGTATTGGAATATTAACCAATTGTCCATCGAATACACCTTTCGGCTTTTCCTTAGGTCCCGACTAACCCTGATCCGATTAGCGTTGATCAGGAAACCTTAGTCTATCGGCGAGGGGGTTTCTCACCCCCTTTATCGTTACTTATGCCTACATTTGCTTTTCCAAACACTCCACCGATCCTTACGAAACGGCTTCTACGCAGTTTGGAATGCTCCCCTACCAGTGTACAATTTAATGTACAATCCAAAGCTTCGGTGATATACTTAATGCCCGATTATTATCCATGCCCGATCGCTCGACTAGTGAGCTGTTACGCACTCTTTAAATGAATGGCTGCTTCCAAGCCAACATCCTAGCTGTCTATGCAATCAGACCTCGTTAGTTCAACTTAGTATATACTTGGGGACCTTAGCTGTTGGTCTGGGTTCTTTCCCTCTCGGACACGGACCTTAGCACCCGCGCCCTCACTCCTGGTGAGCATCTTGCAGCATTCGGAGTTTGTCTGGATTTGATAGGCGGTGAAGCCCTCGCATCCAATCAGTAGCTCTACCTCTGCAAGACTCGTAACCAAGGCTGCACCTAAATGCATTTCGGGGAGTACGAGCTATTTCCCAGTTTGATTGGCCTTTCACCCCTACCCACAGTTCATCCAAGAACTTTTCAACGTTAACTGGTTCGGTCCTCCATCCCGTGTTACCGGGACTTCAACCTGACCATGGGTAGATCACAAGGTTTCGCGTCTAGCGCCACTGACTTTACGCCCTATTCAGACTCGCTTTCGCTTCGGCTCCGAGACTTAATCTCTTAACCTCGCCAGTGACGACTAACTCGTAGGCTCATTATGCAAAAGGCACGCAGTCACCACACGAAGTGGCTCCTACAGCTTGTAGGCGCACGGTTTCAGGTACTATTTCACTCCGCTGTTCGCGGTTCTTTTCACCTTTCCCTCACGGTACTAGTTCACTATCGGTCTCTCAGGAGTATTTAGCCTTACCGGATGGTCCCGGCAGATTCAGACAGGATTTCACGTGTCCCGCCCTACTCAGGATACTGCTAACTTTTTGACTCGGTACGTGTACAGGACTTTCACCTTCTATCGTCGGATTTTCCAAACCGTTCCACTTAAAGTCAAATCATATATCGCAGTCCTACAACCCCAATATTGCCGAAACAACATTGGTTTAGGCTGTTCCCTTTTCGCTCGCCACTACTAAGGGAATCACTTTTGTTTTCTTTTCCTCCGCTTACTTAGATGTTTCAGTTCAGCGGGTTGACCTCCGACATAATCGGATACTCTATTGCTAGAGTGGGTTGTCCCATTCGGATATTTACGGATCAAAGGTTATTTGCACCTCCCCGTAACTTTTCGCAGCTTATCACGTCCTTCTTCGTCTCTGAGAGCCAAGGCATTCCCCGTACGCCCTTATTAACTTTCTTCTATTTATTATACTTACAGGTTAATCTTGTAATTTTTTACTTCTATTTATTTTTTCCCAATATGTCAAAGAACTTTAACCTGATTTACGATTTAATGATTTACTATTTACCATTAATCGTAAACGGGTTACGTGGATATTTATGGACTCGAACCACTTTGCTATGCGCCACCGCATATCCTTTCATTCCAGTATTTTAAGAACTTGTTGTTGTGCTTGTCTTGTTTTGATATTCTTATTCTCTCGAAGCAATTTTGTACTTCTTCTTTGGTGGAGAATAAGGGAGTCGAACCCTTGACCCTCTGCGTGCAAGGCAGATGCTCTAGCCAACTGAGCTAATCCCCCAGGATTGATTTACTATTCTTTCATTTACTATTGACAATTTAAAAATCGTAAATCGTAAATGTTTTAATCGTAAATAATAGTAGTCCCGCCCAGATTTGAACTGGGGACCCCTACATTATCAGTGTAGTGCTCTAACCAACTGAGCTACGAGACTGTGTGTTCGATCGCTTTCAGCTCCCTGGCTTTCGGCTTTCTGGCTTCGCAGCTCAAAGCTCTGAGGCTTTCGCTTCACTTTATATTTTAAAAAAGGAAAAGGTGAACAAAATTCAGTAAACAAATAAAGCTTCAGTATAATCAAGCTCCAGAAAGGAGGTGTTCCAGCCACACCTTCCGGTACGGCTACCTTGTTACGACTTAACACCAGTTACTAGTTTTACCCTAGGCCGCTCCTTGCGGTTACAGACTTCAGGTACCCCCAGCTTCCATTGTTTGACGGGCGGTGTGTACAAGGCCCGGGAACGTATTCACCGCATCATGGCTGATATGCGATTACTAGCGAATCCAGCTTCACGAAGTCGGGTTGCAGACTTCGATCCGAACTGAGACCGACTTTGGAGATTAGCATCCAGTCACCTGGTAGCTGCCCTTTGTATCGGCCATTGTAACACGTGTGTAGCCCTGGACATAAGGGCCGTGCTGATTTGACGTCATCCCCACCTTCCTCACACCTTACGGTGGCAGTCTCGCTAGAGTCCCCGGCATGATCCGCTGGCAACTAACGATAAGGGTTGCGCTCGTTATGGGACTTAACCCGACACCTCACGGCACGAGCTGACGACAACCATGCAGCACCTTGTAGATCGTCCGAAGAAGGACTGCTTTCACAATCTGTCGCTCTACATTTAAGCCCAGGTAAGGTTCCTCGCGTATCATCGAATTAAACCACATGTTCCTCCGCTTGTGCGGGCCCCCGTCAATTCCTTTGAGTTTCAACCTTGCGATCGTACTCCCCAGGTGGCTCACTTAATGCTTTCGCTTGGCCGCTTGCTGTGTATCGCAAACAGCGAGTGAGCATCGTTTACGGCGTGGACTACCAGGGTATCTAATCCTGTTCGCTCCCCACGCTTTCGTGCATCAGCGTCAGTATCAGTTTAGTAAGCTGCCTTCGCAATTGGTGTTCTGTGTAATATCTAAGCATTTCACCGCTACACTACACATTCCGCTTACCTCAAATGTACTCAAGCTTTTCAGTATCAATGGCAATTCTACCGTTAAGCGGCAGGATTTCACCACTGACTTAAAAAGCCGCCTACGCACCCTTTAAACCCAATGAATCCGGATAACGCTTGCATCCTCCGTATTACCGCGGCTGCTGGCACGGAGTTAGCCGATGCTTATTCATACACTACCGTCGGGCACCCACACGTGGATGTTTTTCTTGGTGTATAAAAGCAGTTTACAACCCATAGGGCCGTCATCCTGCACGCGGGATGGCTGGTTCAGGCTTGCGCCCATTGACCAATATTCCTCACTGCTGCCTCCCGTAGGAGTCTGGTCCGTGTCTCAGTACCAGTGTGGGGGATCATCCTCTCAGAACCCCTAGACATCGTAGCCTTGGTAAGCCGTTACCTTACCAACTAGCTAATGTCACGCATGCCCATCTGTAACCGCCGGAGCTTTATCTATCAAATCATGCGATCTAATAGAACTATGAGATATTAATCCACATTTCTATGGGCTATCCCTCTGTTACAGGTAGGTTGCATACGCGTTACTCACCCGTGCGCCACTCTCATGGTATTGCTACCAATCCCGTTCGACTTGCATGTGTTAGGCCTCCCGCTAGCGTTCATCCTGAGCCAGGATCAAACTCTTCGTTGTATTATAAAAGTTAAATATTTTCCAGCTCTTTAGACTAAACTAAAATTTCTACTTGCGTTACCTCTTCTTGTTTTACCTTTTCCAATATTTTCAATGAACTCTTTTGCCCGAAGGCTATCGTTTCCCTGGCTTACTGCAACCTCTTGCGAAGCGCCCTATATCAGGTAAATTCAATCTTATACTTTAGAACTTTTTTAATCCATCTGCCTTTACTTTCCCAACATTGTGCCGGTGCCGTTTAAGCGGGGTGCAAAGATAAGAAGCTTTTCTATTCTGCCAAAAGTTTTTTGAAACTTTTTACTTTTATTTTCTATTCTGTTTGCAGCGGTCTAAATCATTTTCCTAATCCTGTCTTCGCTCTTGTACCACGCCCGCATTAACGGCCTGCAAACTCTTTTTCCTTACTCCCCAATCGTGTCGATGAACTCTTGCGTTTTTAGCGGCTGCAAAGGTATTTTTCTTTTTATAAACTCCAAACCAATTGCAGTCTTTTCTTGAAAGTATTTTGACCAGGATTCTTCAGGTCTCTATCTATAAATAAGTTAGAGTTGAATAAATAAACTCAAAAAAAATCAATATTCACTGCCGTAATCGGTATTCAGGAACTAACACTCTTTGAAAATCCAAAACAAGACAACAAAAGAGAACCACTACCCGATCAGAAAAATAACAGAAAACAAACAGGATTGTCCAAAGATCATAAATCCGTATTAACTTACCTCCATAAATAATGCAGAAAAGCCGGTCATAAGACCAGCCTTTCGTGTTAAATATTCAGGAGTAAGTTCCAAATTAAAATGAAACCTGACTAAAAAATATGCTATTCCATTTCAATTTTATAGGCTGCAAGATCTTCAACAACCGAACCGCGTATAAATTCTGCATGTCCTTTAACCAGCGATTTGGCTAATTTAATGAACACTTTGGCTGATCTGGTGAACGAGGCATCGCGGTTACTATCAATTACCAGCAGGTAGCTCATAATAATGAATCCAGCCATCTCCACCAAACGGCGGGCGTGGAAATCAATAAA
>Ga0208961_1000959_pt1 | contig 10461 bp, 12 predicted proteins | sample RifOxyB3_FD_184034 | JGI IMG/M metagenome (GOLD analysis project Ga0208961, IMG submission 184034) | Groundwater microbial communities from Rifle, Colorado - Rifle Oxygen_injection B3 (SPAdes) | ecosystem: Environmental > Aquatic > Deep subsurface > Groundwater | place: Rifle, Colorado, United...
GGTCATTGTCACCCACGATATCAAGACAGCCCTTGACATTGCCTCGCGCATTCTGGTAGTGGCCCAGAAGACGCTCGTTTTTTCAGGAACGCCCGCAGAGCTGAGGGGTACCAGCGACCCTTATATTAAAAAATTCATGGATAATATATAGGCTTTACTTGAATCGCTGTAAATTATATCTTAATGGTGAGTTATCATGGCGCGTATCCACGTAGTATATAAAGAATATTTTGTCGGTGGCTTTCTTATCTTTGCCACACTGGCGCTCCTTACCCTTATTTTTGCCACTCTGGTGAAAAATAATCTTTTTGTGGACCAATACCAGTTGCACACGGTATTCCAGGACAAATCAGACATGAACGTGGGCGCCAAGGTGAAAATCAGCGGCATTACCGTTGGACAGGTCTCTGAAATCAGCTTCAACAGTGAGAACAAGATAGAGGTCGTGATGCAGATCAAGATCTCGTACCAGTATCTAATCAGGAACAATTCCGTGGCCACTATTATCCAAGAGCGCTTTCCCATCTCAGACCGCATCATCGCCATTTCTCCCGGAACCAAAGACTACCCCATGCTTGAGGATGGTATGACGGTAAATGCCAAGGAAATGCTCAGCCTCGATATCATTCTTCAGCAAACACTCAATGCTTTCAGCGACTTGACTGTCATTATAGATAAAATCAAAAAAGGTGAAGGCACGCTAGGCGCGCTGGTCCAAAAAGACGATCTCTACCGCCAGCTTGATGCTGTGGTGGCCGAGGCCCTTCCTTTGTTGCGGCACGGCAACAAGTTGATTGCTCAGTTAAACGACATTACGGGCAAGGTAAATGGGGTCATGGACAGTGTTCCCGCGGTCATGACCACTGCCGAAGGCACGCTCGGCCAAGTAGGATCATTTCTTGCATCAGCGAATGGTCTCATCGATTCCCTCAATGTGATAACCGGAAAAATCAGCGCGCTTCTCGACAAAATGCCTGTTGTCGTAAACCAGGGCCAAGGTCTGATGCAAAACACCAACGATCTTATGAATGGAGTCAAAAAAATCTGGCCCATTAGCAGCAAGATAAAACAAGAATCTGAAGATCCGCCAATTTTTATCGATAAGGAATAGCATGCGTTTGCGCGCCTTTTATGCGATTTTGCCCATTGCCCTTTGCGTTGTATCAGCGGGATTCTGCTCTGATGCTGGCGAACGGGGCTATGATTGCTACTTTAAGAACGACCTGCGCGGCGCCTTGGCTTCGTATAGGATAAATTTGAACGAGGCGCTCCGTTCAGCGGACAATGTACGCGAAGTAATTTGTCTGAACAATCTTGCCACTGTTTATTATGGTCTGGCCAATTTAGATTCTGCCGCGGGTTATATTCGATTGGCAAAGGCGGCCAGCCAGGCAAACCCGTCGCTTGCCGCGCTTGCTGCCATTAACGAACAACTGCTTTTCTTCCCCTCTGAGACAACTGATATTTCCGCAGATGCTGTTGAAGACCTCGAGGACCTGCTTTCCGCGTATGAATACGCTTCTGTGCTTATTGGATGGGGCCGTGTGAAGCTTGTCCGCAACGAGCCCAACGAGGCCCTCTCGTTGTTTGAGAAAGCTCAAAAAAAGCTCAAAAAAGGCAAAAACCCGCTTGGCCTGGCAAACGTCGCATATTACACCGCTAGGGCACTCAAAGCGCAGGGAGAGGCCAAGGATGCCCTCAAACAGGCTGATGAAGGTGAACGGCTCTATCGGATAAAAAACCATGTCCAAGGGATCAAGAAATGCCTTGTTTTAAAGGAGGCTCTCTATCGCTCCCTCTCCGACACGCAGCAGGCTGATGATATCAAGAGAAGAATCAATAACTTACGGTAGTTTTCATATCTCTATCAGCCTGTTTTTAAACTTCTATTATTTCGGCGCTAGATACTATGACCCCGAAATTGCCAGGTGGATATCAATCGATCCAAATCCCACAGATGTGTCAAATGGTCTGAGCCCGTTTGTTTATTGCTGGAATAACCCTCTTAACAATACCGATAATAACGGAAAGTTTGTAACTCCTATTGGTACTCCTGATGAAGTTAAATATACGCAAGAAAATTTACCAAAATTAGTGGACGCGATGGGTTCCGTGGCTCAATCATGGTGGCAATCAGTAATTGATGACCCGGTGTTTGAACTTCAGCTGACATTGCATTCTCCGGGATGGGAAGGGAAAACAAGTAACGGACAAATTTACGCGGGTATTACTACGCAGACGAAGAGTGGAGCAAAGATTGAAGCAGCAGCTACGGTAAATACTACTGGGCATGAAGGGGGACATGGATTTCAATCGTTGCAAGCATTTCAAAGCGGAATGAGTTGGTTAGGAAGGGCCGCATATTTTAGCAATCAATTTGTTGCTTTGAGAATGGAAACGTATGTTTACACAAAGCTTAATGATTTTTCAGGAATGAAAACTTTTTTTGGAGATTGGGTGGCACGTGGCTTTGGTAGTTTTGCAAATGCCGCAGCGACCCTTAGTTCAAATCAGGCTTTCCGGCAATCAGACTACTGGGGTGATTATTCCAATAACATGATGCAGTCGGGACGCGATCCTGAAACTGGTGGAAGACTTTATGGTACCGATCCAGTGACGGGAGAAAAACAGTATTGGGATGAGCGATAGAATTCATGAGGTTATTGGTCATATTACTTATATCAGGAGGTGTTACGCTGTCTGCGGATCAGGCTGGGAAACCAATATCTGAAAAATATGAAAATGATTTGCGAGAAGCGCTTTCCTCGAATTTAAAAAGTGACCACGACAGTACATTCTCGTATTACCCAGATGGTTCCATAAGGTTTAAGATTGTAAGAAATGGGGCTATTTCAGAAGAAACGAGCTATTACAAGAACAATAGAATCAAATCGTTTTCACGATACCAGGATGGCCGACTTGTTGAAGAGAGCGTTTTTTATGAGTCGGATAGATTCAAATTTTGTTTTAAAGACCACGAAGAATTAGAGAACTGGCTAACGAACAATAAGGTGACGCATAAAAGAATCCGAAGCTGGAAGAAAAACAATGACGTGGTCAATGAATATTCTTTTGAAAAAGGGCAGATAACGTTTTTACTGTCATTCTCGAATAATTTTTTAAATGGGTATTACCTTCTATCGAAGGATAAGAGGACGTTAGAATCCTTTATTCGTGAGGCAGATCTGACTAGTTTTGTTTACGAAGCAGGTCAACCGATGGCGGGGTTATTTTTAGCGATGGATTTACTCGATAGTAAGAAGGTGAATTGTTTGGCATGCATATATTGCGCAAGCAGCAATGGACAGTTTGAAATTTATTATCCTGGTAAGAATGTAACCATGCAATTTCCAATTAGAAAATGAAAACTGTATGGATTGAGAGCCCGCACTTTGCCCTTCGCCATTCCGTTTCTGATTTGACTCCCCCTTTGCCGCCCCGGACCCGCTCAACCCTCTGCCATTATCGCGTCAATAGGTATTTCCGTCCGTTGCTCCATTGAAATGCCTCTCTATCGTTCCGGCGGTCGCTCGTCCGGCTCCCGGGGCTCTTAAGGGGGACGCGCGAATCCGCCGCCGCTTTACGGTCTACGTCCTCGGCGTCCTGCCTCGTAGCATACCTCGCAGCGATTCAATTGTCTGGCTCGGGGAAGCGAAAACCATGACAGCCGGAGCATTATAAAAATAGCGTAGGCTGGCATGGTTTTCGGCATGGGAGACAAAAACCGGTCCAGACTCCGCATTGATTGAGAATGCTCCGTCCGTCCCGGTTTTTGTTATGGGAGCCCTGGGGCGGTGGGAAGGGAGCTGCACCACGCCCGGAGTGCGCGAGGAAGTGCGCACCTTTAGCCGTGGGAATATGGGACCCACGGGCCGGGCGTGCCTGGCCCGCCTTTCAGGCGAGGCATGCAATAAGGCACGGAGAGCGAGAGGGGAGCGCCGACTGCGGCTGGAACTGGACAGATGCCGGACGCATAAAGGAGCGGGGTGAACGTGAGCCGTAGCCCCCTTTATCAGAGCTGGTTGCCCCTTTGCGATACAGATATGGCACCCTTACCAAGACCAGGGAGTGCCAAGGAAAGGGAATGCAAAGGGGAAACCTGCGGCGAGGGGGCGGCCGTTTGCCAGGGGAGTGCTGCGGAAGGGTGGGCGGGGGAATCAGGTCAGCCAGTTTTCAATCTTGAGTTCCGCAATCCTTGAAAAATGTTGCACATTATTGGTTACCAGAATACAGCCGTTGATAATGGCCGTTGCAGCGATCAGGATATCAAAGTCATCAATGAGATTAGCTTCACGCCGTAAGGAGGTTTTCAGTTTGCCATATTGCCGTTCGATATCTTCATTGAGCGGGAGGAATCGTATCTCTTCCGAGAGATGCTTGATGGTCTGCAGGTTTTTTTCTACATGATGGGAGCGGTAAGCGCCGTAATAGAGTTCGCTTCTTGAGATGATACTTGCCGCAAGCGTTTTAAAGCCACGGCTTACAATGTTCTCGACAACGGATGGGACGCCTTTGGTCCAGTAAATGAGAATATTCGTGTCCAGGAGATACGTCACTGTTACCTCTTGGAACGCCGTGAGCCGTAAATATCTTTGATGATTTCCTCGGCGGACCGATCGTCAACCCAGCTTCCGGCAATGCCGGAGGGGTCCTTGACCTTGCCAACTTTGGACTGGATAGTTACGCGGGTCCCGTTGGGCAGATTCACGGGCTCGTCGAGGATTATTACGCCGTTATCGACGTGACCTTTCAATGTCATGGGCAAATTCTCCGTTCTGAATTTTGTGTCTTTCCAGAATCATGTTTATGGTTTTTGCGATAAACTTCTGGTCGTCCACGGGCAGGCCCGGCAGAAGACTCAAATGCCGCTGCAGCGACCGTATGGGCGTTGGCCCTTCGGGAACCGGCTCTTCGCGGAAGTTGAGGAGCTGCAACTGCGTCACGCCCAACGCACGGGCAATCTTACCGACCAGTTCGAGCGATGGGTTGTCATGCTCGGTCTCGTAGTATGAAACCACTCTCTGGGTAACATCCAACCGCTCTGCAAGGGACATCTGCGTGATGCCCTTTTTTTTGCGTATTGCCCTGACCCTTTCTCCAAAGGGAATCTGGGCGGTTTGTTCCTTCTTCGGCATTTGTATAAAAAATAGTTGCATACTTAAATAAATATACATTATACTGTATAATAAATCCAGTGGAAAAAACCTTGACGTCTTCAGGAGGGAATGTCATGGAAAATATAAGTTCGTCAAATCTTACCCGAAATTCTGACGGCCTTGTCTTCAGCGGTACGGTCCTTCACTATCGCATTACCGGCCTGCTTCCGTACAACCTGGAGCGTTTGCGGGTGACAGTGAAGGCGCATGTTCCCGGCAATGTCGGCACCTTTCACATAGACACGCTTGACCTGTATTACAGTCGTGCTCGGGAAAGCTTTGCCGAGGAATGCACCAAATACCTGAAGGTTCAGCAGTCTTCCGTGATTGCGGAGCTTACGCAGCTCATCAGCGCCCTTGAGTCTGAGCGTGTGTCCATGCGCGAGCGTGGGAACGTGGCGGCAATCCCTGCCATGAGCGAAGAGGAGAAGAAAGAGGCGCTTGATGTCCTTAAAAGCCCTGACCTGCTCAAGCGGATCGTTTCAGACTTTGACGCACTGGGCTTTATTGGCGAGAAAGTGAACAAGGTGCTGGCATATCTGGCAGCAGTGTCGAGACTATTGCCCGAACCTCTTGCGCTCCTGGTGCTGTCCCGGTCAGGCGCAGGTAAAACCTCTCTGCAGGATGCTGTGTGCAAGTTCGTTCCACCCGAGAGCGTAATACAATACACCAGGCTGACCAGCCAATCCCTTTTTTACCGCGATCCCAATGCGCTCAAGAACAAGGTGCTGGCGATCGAGGAAGACGGCGGCATGCAGGCGGCAATGTATTCTGTAAAGACGCTTATCTCGTCACAGAAATTATCCGTTGCAGCCACGCGAACAGACCCAAAGACCGGCAAGTTCTCAGTGGACGAGTACACGGTCACCGGGCCGGTCGTGGTCATGGTGAGTACCACCAATCCCAATAGCCTGGACGATGAGACCAAGCGCCGTTTTTTAATCCTGACCATAGACGAGAGCGAGGAACAGACCAGGCGCATACTCTATGCGCAGCGGGTAAAACATTCGCCGCGGTGGTATCAGACAACAGCTGACGACACGGCAGTCACGAAACTGCACCACAATCTGCAGAGGCTTCTAAAACCGCTCACGGTCATGATACCTGATGAATTAAAGATCCTCTGGCCATGTCGAAGGCTGCAATACCGTGGCGAACATGCGAAATATTATTCCCTCATCAAGGCCATAACACTGCTGCACCAGTATCAGCGCAAGATTGGGCCCACCCGCAGAGTGGACGGCAGCAAGGTTGAGGGAGTATTTGCAACGCAGGCTGATGTGGACTTGGCTCTGGAGCTTGGCCGTGAGGTTTTTGTCCGCAATGTGGACGATGTGCCGCCCACGGGCAGAAAGCTCCTTGAGCTTATTCTGCAAATGACCATGGAAAGGCATTCTGCAATAAAAGAGCATGATCCAAAGACAGACCGCCTTCTTTCAGAAATCCCTTTTACGCGTAAAGAATTGAGAGAACATACAGGATGGAGTGAAACACAGGTGCGGGTGACATGCGAACAGCTGGCAGAGCTTGGATATCTTGGTTGTGTGAGCGGCCGTCAGGGCGCTGCGTTCAGATATGTTCTTCTGGACGATGGAAAAAGCGATCCGCGTATGGAGCTTGGCGTGGAACACCCTATTATGGAAAATCAAAGACTTAGCCCTAAAACTTCGCGGGTTCGCAGAGACTTCGCAGTGGCTTCGCAAATGGCATAACATGAGAAAACATATTCTTTTAGATACAGCTTCGCGGGTTCGCGGACAAAGCATATATACTATACGCGGGGGAACATGGAGGAAATAAAGCTCCATCAGTTCGCTGAAAAGCTCACTCTGCGGGGATACTCGAAGCGGTGTGTGAAAGACTATCCCTGGAATGTGAAACAGTTCTTTCGATACCTTACGGACAAGGAGAGTATACAGAGCCTCAATGATGTGAAGCCTGCACACATACAGGCGTATCATACTGACCTGGTGTATGGCAAAGACCGTGCGCTTGCAACAGCCAGCATAAAGGCCCGGCTGCTTTCAGTAAAAACATTCTACCGCATCATGTTCGAAGAAAAGCTGATTAAACAGGACTATGCGCCGCTTATCACTGTTCCCAAAAGAAGAAAGCACCTGCCCCGGCATGTGCCATCTGAAAAAGACATGGCCAAACTGCTTGAGGCAATTACGCCAATGCAGCTTGTTGGCGTGCGGGACAGGGCACTTCTTGAACTGCTGTATGCAACAGGCTTACGGAACGAAGAGGTCAGGACAATAATCCTGGAAAACATGGACATGCAGGAAAAGACCTTGTTCATTACCGGCAAGGGCTCAAAGGACAGGATTGTTCCCATAGGCGATTGGGTCATGCCCTATTTGCGGGAATATATTGAGGCAGCACGGCCCAAACTTGTGAGGCAACCCATAGAGCTTCTCTTTGTGAGCAAGAACGGAAGAATGATAACCCAGGCCAATTTGAATGACCTGATAAAAAAATACGCAAAAAGGGCGGGGCTTGTTGCTGCGATCAGTCCACACAGCTTCCGCCATGCATGTGCAACGCATCTGCTCAAAGGCGGGGCAGATATCAGGTATGTGCAGGAGCTTCTTGGACACTCGGACTTATCCAGCACTCAGGTTTATACGAAAATCGATATCAGCTTTTTGAAGCAGGCGCATAAGGCGTATCACCCACGGGAAAGGGCTGTAAATGGATGACCTTTTAGATGGCTTCTTAAAAACCCTGCGGCTCAAGGTTGCTGCCACAACATACGAGCGGAAGAGATCGCAGATAAAATCCTTCCTGCGGTATCTGGCCGGTAAAAATAAAGAGCACTCGACAGTCACAAAGCAGGACATTGAAGAATATCTTCTCACGCTGCACTGCATACGCCAGGCACGGCAGGCAATGTGTTGTCTCATCAGGGAGTTTTACGATTACATGAAAATCCCGGAGAATCCTGCCGGCCGAATCGTCTTTGCACCAGAGAGACGGTTCCGCTTATACCGGATACCAAACCAGAACGATATTGGACGAATCTTTGAAAGGCTTTCCAGTAACACAAGCGCCCTGGGACTTCGCAATCTGCTCATGGTGGAGCTGGCCTATGGTTCTGGCCTGCGCCGCAGTGAACTTGTGCGGTTGGATATTGACGATGTGAACTTTGAAAATAAAACGCTTCGTGTCCTTGGCAAGGGAGATAAAGAACGGATTGTTCCTCTCACAGAGAAGGCCATCGATGCCATGCGGCAATATCTGATGGGCAGGCAAAGAACGCGAGGGCCGTTGATAGCGTCGTTCACCGGGCGGCGGTTGCCGCCGGTTGAGGTAAACAGGATATTCAGGGAGGCCATTGGAATCCGGCCGCATGCTTTGCGCCATGCATGCGCAACGCACATGCTGCAGGCGGGTTGTTCCATACGGGTTTTGCAGGAACTTCTTGGTCATAATCGCTTGACAACAACCCATGTATATACTCATATTAATAAAGATGATTTGAGAATGAAAATGGCGGTTGCCCACCCACGGGCGGGCATAGTATCTGTCCGGGAAAACTGACAGGTTCCTGGTCAAAAAAAGAGCGGTAAACTGATGGGATACATACGGATAGAAACAAACGGGACCTCTGCGGATGAGCTATGGTATCTAATCGGCGCTAGATACTATGACTATGAAATTTGTAGGTGGATTAGTCAAGATCCAATGATGTTTGATGCCATTAGAGGCATCAGCTCATACGTTTATTGTCATAATAATCCGGTCAATAAAATCGATAGTGATGGAAGGCTTGTATGGCTGTCACCGGCGGTTGTATATCTAGCTGTGAGAATCGGGCAAACAGTAGCGCTTAGGTGGCAGCAAATTCCTCCTTTAGCAAAAATGGGCACTGCGGCGGTTATTGCTGCTATGGCAAAATATGGAATGAAAGAAGATGATGCTGTAGCGTTTAATGAGGCTTTAAAGGGAATAGGGCCTGAAGGAGAGGTGGCTGGCGTTATATCAGATGTGCCTAGACAAAATAGAACTGAATTAGAAAAAGCAGGGGCATTCGCAAAAGAACAGATTGCGAGAACTGACGATAGACTAAATGAATATTGGTTTCCACCATCAAATACATCAAAACCGGTGGTGGATTTTTCAACTTTCGATTTTGCAGCCTATTTCAATTCTACCAATTTCAAAAGTCAGAATATTACGGGGTCACAAAATGGAAATGCTTATAGCTTGTATGGGACTGGATATAAGACGCTTGAAGAAATACGGGCAGACGCACAAGCACAACGAGGTCGCGTACAGGTTCAAGATGACGAAGGAACAGTAATTTATGATTCAAAATATGACGATTAGATACAGGTAGGTTGCAACTATATTGATCAGGTTGAAATGGATATTCAAAAAAAAGAACAGTGCAATCTTGGAATACTATTTTTTGTTGGTATTGCAACTCTAATAATTGGTTTTATTGTATTAATTCGTGGAGATTCTGCAGGATATATATGGATAGCTAAAGGATTTGAAGCGAGATTTCGAGGTTTTTTATTTGTTGTTCTTGGAAGCTGGTTGTTTTGGAAAGGAACAAGAGTTGCTCTCAACTGGCAAATACACCCTGCTATTTTATTGGTATTAATATTTTTAGGAGGTACTCTTGGAGTTGAGATCGTTGCGCACAGTTTAACACTGTTATTGCGGCATTTTTAAACCACACTTTCATACCTGACCCCTTGACATCGTTTTTCTCGTTAAACTGGCCCGTTTTTTAGAAATGACAGAAATACACCCCAAGTACGTCCTGTCCTCATCCGTCGGTAAGGTCTTTACATAATCTGCGCAATATGCCCATTGCACATCCATGATGCATGGGTCTCGCTTTCGCCATATTGCGAAGATTCATGTAAACTTGGGGCTAATACAAAATCAGTGAAGGCCGTAGCATTCCCAAAAAATGCGGAGGCCTGAACGGACGGGGGGGGCAGCACCACGCCCGGAGTGATCCGCCTGCGGCGGAGAACCTTTAGCCGTGGGAATATGGGACCCACGGGCTGGGCGTGCCTGGCAATAAGGCACGCTGAGGCAGAGGGGAAGGCCGACGCGTGAACGCACTGAAAAGATGCGGACACGCCAAAGGCCTGGGGTGAAGCCGAAGCGTAGCCCCCTTTTCAGAGCCGCCGCCCCGAGCTTTGCCGAGGGGTGGTTGCCCCTTTGCGATACAGACATGGCTCCCTTACCAAGACCGGGGAGTGCCAAGGAAGGGGAATGCAAAGGGGAAACCTGCGGCGAGGGGGCCCGCCTCGCCTTGACGGCGAGTCGAGGCGGGCGGCCG
>Ga0208961_1000967_pt1 | contig 10389 bp, 11 predicted proteins | sample RifOxyB3_FD_184034 | JGI IMG/M metagenome (GOLD analysis project Ga0208961, IMG submission 184034) | Groundwater microbial communities from Rifle, Colorado - Rifle Oxygen_injection B3 (SPAdes) | ecosystem: Environmental > Aquatic > Deep subsurface > Groundwater | place: Rifle, Colorado, United...
GACTCTAACATGATGAATGCGGAAGCGGTTAAAGGTAATCTTGATGCTTCAATCGATGCGGCTAAATATCAAGGCGACTTCGGAAAAATCTCCGGCGGTGTAAATTCGTTTGCTCTTCAAATCCGCAATACATTCCTAGACCTAAATGATACATTAGACAAGTTGGCACAAGGACGGTTTAATGCAAGAATTACAAACAACTATCATGGTGCATTCAATACGGCAAAACTTGCGGTTAATGGTGTAGCAGAAGCGACAGATACGGTTATTAAAGATCTTAATGAGCAAATGAATGAAATGGCAAACGGTAATCTTACTGTACGCATTCACAGCGATTATGTTGGTGATTTTCAAGCCATTAAAACTTCTTTCAATGAAAGCGTAGAAAGACTTCAAGGTATCGTAGTAGATGTTATAGGCGCAGGTTCTCAGATCTCAAGTGCCAGTGAACAGGTGAGCGCAACTGCTCAGGGCTTATCTAACGGTGCTACAGAGATGGCTTCAAATCTTGAAGAGACGACAAGTGCCGTTGAAGAGATGACGGGAAGTATCAACCAAAATGCACAAAATGCCCGCTCTACAAACGAGATGGCTACAAATGCCAACCGCATGGCTGAAGAAGGCGGACAAGCAGTTAACCAAACTGTCGATGCCATGAAAGAGATAGCAACAAAAATCAGCGTTGTAGAAGACATAGCATACCAAACAAATCTTTTAGCACTCAATGCAGCCATCGAAGCGGCACGTGCCGGAGAACACGGTAAAGGTTTCGCTGTTGTCGCTTCAGAAGTTCGTAAACTTGCAGAACGCTCTCAAGTAGCAGCGCAAGAGATAGGACGCATCACGACAGACAGTGTAAAAATCAGCGAAAAAGCCGGCGAACTGTTAAAAGAGATGGTTCCTCAAATCCGTCAAACAGCAGAGCTTATCCAAGAGATTGCGGCAGCTTCTGCAGAGCAAGACAGCGGTATCGGACAAATCAATAATGCTATGGTACAGCTAGACCAAGTAACACAGCAAAATGCGGCAGGAAGCGAAGAACTTGCAAGCGCATCTGAAGAGATGAGCGCACAAGCACAACAGCTTATGACTATGATGGAGTTCTTTAAAGTTGACAACTCCAACAAAACAAGCAGTGTTCGCACAGCTCAAAGACCGACTATGCTGCAACAACCAAAAAGTCCGGCAGTCAGTCATAAACCGGCAGCCATAGCGGCTCCGGCAAAAAGAACAGATGATGTAACGCGTCCGACTACGGTAGACAAAAGAGAGTTTAAAAAATTCTAGAGCAGACGAGGATAAATCCTCGTTTCCATGAGAGAGTGACTTGGAAGCAAGGTTTTAACCTTGCCTGAGTGTCAAAAGAGCGGATGAGGATAAATCCTCGTTTCCGAGAAGAGATGCGGACGAGGATTTATCCTCGTCTCCATAAAGAGATGGAATATTGCGATAAGTGCTTTTGGGAGCATTTATCGCAATATCAAACATACAAAACAAGGAGAAATTATGAGTGAACAGATTATGGGCGGGTCACAAGGTCATACAAACGAACATCAGTATCTTACATTTTATGTACAAGACGAGCAGCTTGGCATAGGGATTTTAGCAATCAAAGAGATTATAGAGTTTGCGGTTATAACAAAAGTTCCGCAAATGAGCAGATTTGTACTGGGTATAACAAATGTTCGAGGAAATGTAATCCCCGTGATAGATCTAAGCGATCGTTTAGGTTTGGGAGTGAGCGATGTGATGAGACGCACATGTATAGTTATAGTGGAAGTTAAAGAAGATGGAGAGGTGTTTGAAATCGGGTTGCTTATAGATGCCGTAAATCAAGTTTATGACATCTACCCGACAGATACGGAAGACACTCCGAACTTCGGTTCACGCATACGCAAAGATTTTATCAAGTTTATGGGTAAGGTGGAAAACCAGTTTATCGCCATTATAAGTATAGAACGATTATTGTCTATCCGTGAACTTGCAAACCTGCCCCATAATTAACAAAAAGGAAAATAGATGAAAAATGAGTTAAATAACAACAATATGCACCATCAATCAAATGAGGATGATGACGAGCTCATCCGTTTAGTAACAAGTAATGCAGATGCTTCAAGCCAATACATAGTTTTTCGCAACGGCACAAATGACCTTTACGCCATAAATGTGGCAAAAGTGGAAGAGCTTATAGCCCTTAAAGATGTCAACATAGCTAAAAATTCAAGCTCTTTTGCGCTTATAGAGGGTGTCGCAAAAATTCGCGGCGACATGGTTAGCGTTGTTGTTTTTGACAGATGGCTGGGCAAATCGGAACTGGGTTTAGATGAGTATGAGCTTATCATGATGTGTAACTACGGAAACCATAAAATCGGTTTGGTTATCAAAAATGTACTTGGCGTTATAAACATAGAATCGAAAGATTTTAAAGACAACTCTGAAAATGATGCTAAAACCGCTTATGTTACGGATATATCGATCGGCGGTATCTCCGGACTATGTTTTGTGTTTGACAGCGACAAAATGCTTATGGATATATTTCCAAAAATAGAACATGACGAACATACTAAAACCATACAAATCACTCTAAAAAAAGAGTTAAACGGCAAGATTTTACATGCAGAGGATTCAAGTGTCATACGAAATGCCGTAAAGATACTTTATGAGCATTTAGGGATTGAGTATGAATTTTTCAACAACGGACAGTTGTTAGTTGATAGACTATCTACCATTGAGCCGGAAGAAGTTTCTTTAATAATCACAGATATCGAAATGCCAATCATGGATGGTTTGGGCCTCATGAATGCACTAAAAGAGCTACCGGCTTGGAATAATGTGCCAATAGTCGTAAATACAAATATGGCAAACAGCTCTATAACCAACAAAGCTTACTCGCTCGGCGCACAGCATATCATACATAAACTAGACCTAGAGGAGTTGACCGATGTTATTTTCAAATATGCCATCTAATGGAAGAGCATTTTGAGTTCACTTTTGGCAGTCAAACTCTCTAAGGGCGAATTTGAAAAATTCCGCAGCCTTATTCATAAGGTAACCGGTATTCACATGAGAGATGAGAAATCAACACTCATTGAGAGCCGTTTGGCAAAACGCCTACGCCATTTTGGTATTGATAATTTCAATAAGTATTATGACATGCTGCAAAACGATGCTATGGAGCTTCAAGTTTTTATCGACACCATCACGACCAATGAGACAAGTTTTTTCAGAGAACCTCACCATTTTGAGTTTTTAAAATCTGATGTTCTTCCTAAAATCGACTCTCCCATGCGCATTTGGAGTGCTGCATGCAGTATCGGCGCTGAAGCATACAGTACAGCTATGGTTTGCGATGAAGTTTTAGGAACAAAGATAAAATGGGATATTTTTTGCAGCGATATAAATGTTGATGTTATAAGACAGGCTCAAAGTGGACTATATCCAAACAAGTTTATACCGCAAATCAGCGAACGGTATTTAAAACGATACTGTTTGAAGGGATTTGGAAGACAAGATGGGAATTTTCTCATAGATGATCACTTAAAAGATCATCTCTCATTTAAACGGCTCAATCTAATGGAAGCACTCGATAAAAGCATAGGCGAGTTTGATATGATTTTTTTACGCAATATGCTTATCTACTTCAACAATCCCGAGAGAAAATATATCGTTGAAAATGTCGTATCCCGCCTTAAGCGAGGAGGTTATCTTCTAATCGGACACTCTGAGACGCTTTTTAACATAACAAACTGCGTGAAGCAGGTTAAACCTACTATCTACATTAAACCATAAGGAAAACAACATGGCTATAAAAATAGTTTTTTTAGACGACAGCAGCACGATACTAAAAGTGCTTACATACACTATCTCGGATCTTGTTCAAGAGGGTATTATCGAAGTTGAAACTTACAGCGACAGCCAAACATTTGCCAAGCTGCTCAAAGATGAAGCGATTGAATTTGATGTTTTATTTACGGATATAAATATGCCTGAATTTAGCGGATATGATATTTGCGCATTGGCAAGGAGCATAGAGAAGTATGAAAATCACATTATTATCGCTATAACGACCGAGATAAGCAAAGCATCAAAAAGCAAAGGCAAAGAGCTTGGCTTTAGCGGATGGATCACAAAAATAAGCGCTCCTGAAGTAATGCGTTCTAAAATCAGCAACATTATCCGTTTACTTGAACCAAAAGGAGCAAAATCATGAAACACGAAGATATTATAGCAACGCATTTACATACGGAAACGAGGATTGATGATTTAAAAAGCGTATTTCAAACGCTGGAAACTATGAACAAAAAGCTTATAGAGTCCGAAAAATCAAAAAGTCACTTTTTGGCACTTATCCGTAACGAATTTCACAATCCACTAATCGGAATGGGTTCTTTGCTGAAGCATCTTTACAGTTCGCTAAAATCCAAAAATTCTGAAGATTTTGAACTCTTTCATCTCGTTTATATGGACATGCTCAAACTCAATTTTCAACTCTTAAATATAGTTGCGGCGGCTGAAGTGGAAACTGCTATCTTAGAGAAAAATATCACACTTTTTGATATAAAAGCAATGCTTGAAGATATTGACGCATCGCTTCTTTTTCTTCTTCACTCAAGAGCTATCAAAGTAAAAAAGAAAGTAGAGTGTTCTGCAACTATACATAACGACAGAGATAAAATCCACACTATACTAGCCAACCTTATGGCAAATGCTTACGAGTATTCACCCACCGGAAGCGAAATCTCTATTGAGATTTTTGAAGACGATAAAATGTTATATATCGCCATCCGCAATGTAGGCACGGATATAAAAGATAAAAAATCCATTTTTGACCCTTTTTACCAGCAACGAATGGGTTTTACCAGAATTCATCAAGGGTTGGGTTTGGGCTTAAGCGTATGTAAAAGCTATATTGATTTTCTGGGCGGAAATATTTTTATCACAAGAGACGGTGATGCAAATGTGTTTATAGCGAGTCTACCTCTATATGAAAGCGATGAGGATGTTCTATTTGGCGGAGAGCTAGACTCTTTTATGTTTGACTAAAGGATGGGGGGGGGGTGAAACAAAAAATAATTTATAGTGAGCAGTTTTATGTAACTGCAGATCCGCATGAAGAAATTGTGACAGTGCTTGGAAGCTGTGTTGCGGTATGCTTGTGGGATACAAAAAACAAAATCTGTGGAATGAATCACTATCTTTTACCTCTTTGGAACGGAAACGGTCTTCAAAGCTTAAAATTCGGCAATATCTCTACAGAAAAGATGATACAAGCGATGTTTACGGCAGGTGCTTCCAAACGCCATACGGTTGCTAAAATATTTGGAGGAGCTTTGATAAATATCAATGAAGAATTTTCGGTAGGACCACGAAATGTACAAATAGCAAAAGATGTATTGCAAGAGTACAAGATACCGATAATTTCGCAAGATACAGGCGGCCCGAGCGGTCGCAAAGTCTATTTCTCGAATGAAGACGGCAGTGCTTATATAAAATACAGTAAGAATAGTTAGAAATTGGCATTTTAATGTCGGCAAAGGCGGGGTTAAAACCCCACTTCCAAAGTCAAACAGAACCTAAACGGGAGAAAATTTTATGGAAAAACAGTTTAAATTTTTAGTCGCTAATGCAAAAGGCGGCGTAGGCAAAAGCACTACTAGTATGCAAATCATTGTTCCGTATCTATTTAGAATGAGTAAAAAAAATGTATGTCTGTATGAATTTGATGATGAAAATGAGGATTCAAAATCGTACGAAGACAGCAGAATAGTAACAACTAAGCATGTAAAAGTCGCCAATAACGATATGCGTGACGAACTTCAAAAAATTCTGCTTAAAGACGAAACGCTCTGCATAGACGTCGGTGCAAATAAAACCGCTTCAGTTGTTATAAACGCACTAAATGACAGCGGAATGATCTACTGTATTGATTTAGCAATTATTCCCATGATGGATGGAGAGATTGATGCCATTAGCGCACTGCAAATGTACACTACACTCAAAGAAGCAAACCCTGATTTAAAAGTTGTTTTTGCATTAGGCAGGGTTAATAGTTCACGAGATATTTTTTGTCAGTTTGATATATTTTTAGGTGATCAACGAGGTTTTTTCAATGAGAGAGGTTTGATAGATATGGTTAAAGAAGAAGACCGTGTCTATTTTCCTCTGCATGACAGTGACTCTATCAGATACAGCCGTCAGTTTGGTTCTACCGTATGGGAACTGGCAAAAATAAACCGTGACATCGATACTGAGCTTAAAAGTTCTATAGCAAACGGTGAAGATCCTCAGCAGATTAAGTTTTTAAGTTTTAAAAGGTCTCTTAAGATTGATTGTCTGACTTATTTAGAAAAAACAATCAACCCTGCATTTAAAATAATAAACAAAAGAATGAATCAAGACAAAGAGGAAAAGAGTGATGATTAAAATTTTTATTGTTGATGACAGTGCGATTGTTCGTACTGCTATTACCGATTTAGTGCAGAAAGAAGCAGACATTCAACTCCTCGGCACTGCCCAAGATCCTATATTTGCAATGGACAAGTTCCATAAAATGGGATGGCCCGATGTTATAATTTTAGATATTGAAATGCCCAGAATGGACGGACTTACATTTTTAAAAAAAATAATGGCAACTCGCCCTACTCCCGTCATCATATGTTCATCAGTCGCACAAAAAGGAAGCAAAAACGCAATAGAAGCTATGAGCTTGGGTGCCGTAGAGGTTTTAGGAAAACCTGAATATCAAGTAAAAAACTTTTTTGAAGATGTTCATAACCAATTTGTCTATGCTATTCGTGCAGCCGCTAAAAGCAAACTTAAAAATATCTCTACTGCAAAATCATCATTTTTATCCAATATTGAAGAGAAACTTAATGCGGACAGTGTTCTTCCAAGCATAAATAGAACTGCCCCACATGCAAATGCAGATCGATATATTGCTATAGGAAGCTCTACGGGAGGTGTTCAGACACTGGAAGTTATACTGACTAAACTACCGATAAATACGCTGCCGATTATTATTGCACAACATATGCCTGCAGGTTTTACGGATTCATTCGCAAAACGCTTAGACACTATTTGTCAAGTCAGCGTTAAAGAGGCCGCAAACGGAGACAGACTGCAAAGAGGGTTCGTTTATATTGCTCCCGGAGATCTTCATACAATGGTAAAAAGAATAGGCGGTTCATATATTTTAGAGGTAAAAGACGGTCCAAAAGTCAGTCGACATAAACCGAGTGTCGATGTGTTGTTTCGTTCATGTTCAAACGAGGGAGCTAAAAACTGCACGGCTTTTATCCTTACGGGGATGGGCGATGACGGAGCAAAAGGAATGAAAGAGTTGCATGACAAAGGTGCGGCGACATATGCACAAGATGAAAGAAGCTGCATAGTTTATGGGATGCCCAAAGAAGCGGTTTTACTCGGTGGCGTCGATAAATCGGTTTCTCCTATTCAGATTATCGAACTAATAAAAAAATTAAATTAAAAGGCACTGCAACATGGGGAAATATATTGGAATTGAGGATGTTTTAACATCCATATTGGATATTTTAGAACATATTAAACAAGTAGAGGGCGAAATTATAACGATGTCTAACAGATCGAGCGAAGTTTTTGTAAAAGAGATTAGAAGTAAATCCGATACGCTAACCCCCGAAGTTCTTGTAGCTATTCAACTTCAAGATATTATCTCACAGCAGTTTAGCGCAATTGCCGAAGCCATAGAATCTATGAAAAGCCATCTTGAGATTCATAAGCATACTCTGCGTGCGGATAATGCTATCTTAAACTCAAATATACAACGGCTTTATATAAAAATGCTCTCTTCACTTGATGAAGCAAGAAATAAACAAGCCTCTTTTAGCGGTCATTCTAATGTAAAAACAGAAGATCGTGATGATGAAATTGATTTTTTCTAAAGAGATCAAATGATTAAAATACTAATAGTAGAGCAAAATGAATCTTGTCGACATATCATAAAAAATATACTTCAAGATTATGCTCACATAAAACAAAAAGAGTTCTCTGTTTGTGAAGCATCAAACGGTGCGGAAGCTGTAATGCTTTGCACACTTGAATGGTATGATTTAATCTACACAGGTATGGATCTGCAGGAAATGAGCGGCATAGAAACTACAAAACTTATACGTGCAAATAGCCCAAATACACTTATCATTGCCGTTTCAAAAGAAAATATAGAAATACATAAAAAGGTTTTATTTGTCGGTGCGAACGATTATATGCTTCAGCCTATAAATAAAGATCTCTTCAACGCAAGACTTGACATCTATTTATCTCTTATCAAATCACGCCAAAATGAGATAAGTAATCTTCAGGGACACACTCTATATACTGATATATTGCATGCGAGAACAACTGTTTTTTTTATAAAAAATCAAGATGTTCTGGCTGAGTTTTGGGAATATTATGTTTTTGAGGAGATAAAAGGCTACGCAAATGTTTCGAATATTGTTATAACTATATATGATATTGGTTTACGACTGCTTGAGCTGTCTTTACACCCTCATATTTGGATAGAAGAATCAGAGAAGTATCTATATTTTACGATAAATGAAATAAATAAAATAGATTCGGCTTTTTTAGAAAAAATTATTTCCAGACACCCTCAGATTTCTGACTATTTTATTGAAAAAAATAAAATTTCGTTTAAATATGCAAGACAAAGCGGAGATACTGCACCTATTGTCGCAGAAGAGACAAAAACAATCTATAAAACAAAATCCGAAACCAATCCAAGCAACCTGAGCGTTGAGATACCTAATAACGTAAAACAGCTTAAAGTATACGACTATATGGATGAAGAGCATTTAGAAAATATCAAAGAGTATATTCAAAAATTAAACTCGCTATTATTGCTTGTGGGAAGCGATATCGAGGTTGAAGAAGTTGAAGAGATCGCATTCTACCTTGATAAAATCGGAAAATCTACTTCTCTATACAATGAGAGTTATTCTATATCAAGAGCATTAAGCGATTTATCGTCTGCTATCGAAAAAAATACATATGAATTTATAAGTAAATCATCGTCATTAGGCGTACTTTGTTCTTCTTTCGGGCATGATTTGACAAGCTGGGTACAAATGACATTTTATGACGGCGCCCCAAGTGTAAACTTTATGGATGATACAATAGTCACAAATTCAAAAATGCTTGAGAGTATGCTTTCAAATCAAGCTTATGAAGATGATTCTGCCAGTTTGGATGATATTTTTGATTTTTGATTTAGTAATCTAAAACGCCATAAAAAGCACTTATAAGATAAAATCAACTTTAATCAAAAAAACAAAACAGCAACTTCCTAGCCTAAACGCTTGACTTTAATTATGGAATTTTGCAACAATAAGTTTTTTTGGGTATAATTCGCCACTTTTTAAAATAGGGTCAAACCCTCAAGGATATATAAATGACAACTAGTTTTCTACTTATTGTTCAAATAATTTTAGTAGTAATGTTGGTAATAGCAGTGTTGCTACAAAAAAGCTCAAGTATAGGTCTTGGTGCATACAGCGGCTCAAACGAGTCAGTTTTTGGAGCAAAAGGTCCAAACAGTTTCTTAGCAAAAACAACTTTTATTATAGGTTTTTTATTTGTCGTAAACACAGTTATTCTAGGCTACATGTATTCTTCTACAGCAACAGCGTCTGTAGTTGATAACATGGTTGAGACAACCAACATTGCAGCTCCGTCTGCAACTCCCGTAAAACCTGAAAACAACCAAACTACACCTTCAAAATAGTTGCAATTTTTTTGCAGCTATAACTCTGCTAAATTCTTTTTTTTAAATATTTCTTGCTACAATTGCACCAATATTTTTCATAATACAAGGAAATAAAGATGTTAGCCGAAATATTTAATCAGTGTGAAACAGAGATGAAATCTAGTATAAGTCATATGCTTAGGGATTTCAAAACACTTAGAACAGGTAAGATTACTACGTCTGTTTTAGATAACGTAAAAATTGACTACTACGGAACTATGACTTCACTTGATCAAGTAGGTTCTATTTTAGTAGCAGATGCAACGACTATCGTTATAAATCCATGGGAAAAAAATCTTCTTCAACAGATTGACAGTGCCATATCAAAGGCAAATATCGGTGCAAACCCAAATAACGACGGAGTCCAAATCAAACTCTTTTTTCCGGCTATGACGGTTGAGCAGAGACAAGAATCCGTTAAACAGATGAAGGGTATGGGTGAAACTGCAAAAATTGCTATAAGAAATGACAGAAAACACTCTAACGATAAGATAAAAAAACTTGAAAAAGATAAACTTGTAACTGCCGATGAGTCAAAATCCGCTCAAGAAAATATACAAAAAATAACTGACAAATTTATTACTGAAGTTGAAAGCATTTTAAAAACAAAA
>Ga0208961_1000971_pt1 | contig 10367 bp, 7 predicted proteins | sample RifOxyB3_FD_184034 | JGI IMG/M metagenome (GOLD analysis project Ga0208961, IMG submission 184034) | Groundwater microbial communities from Rifle, Colorado - Rifle Oxygen_injection B3 (SPAdes) | ecosystem: Environmental > Aquatic > Deep subsurface > Groundwater | place: Rifle, Colorado, United...
CACCTCTCCAGTCTTTCCTGCTTCTACAGGCGGATCGCGCCGCGGCGCGATCCGCCTGTAGAAGCAGCGCGGGGGTGGACAGCGCGGGTAGCCGCTGAACCCGCTTCACCACCGGCGCAAGGCCGGTGGGGTCGCCGAGCCGGCCCGGCCGTACAGCTCGGTGAATTGCGGGAAGACTTCTGGCAGCCGAGCACTAGTCGCGACCCGGCGCGCGTGTCAGACCGTATGATTCACGAGGGGCGGACGCAGGGTCCGCCCCTCGTCCTTCTCCCACGGGCCTCCTACAAGACCCTGTCTCGCAGGATGAGTGTTCAGGTTTCGGGTTTCAGGTGTCAGGAAAAGCCGATCGGATTCAGAATAGGGTTATTCGTTCCTGACACCTCCTATGGAACTGGAAACTAGATCTCGGACCGCGTGAACGCGGTACTACAAGCCTTGGTTCCGCGGACGGCCAGGTTCGTAGTCCCGCCTTCAGGCGGTCTTCGTGCATCGTCGCCAGTTTCACTCCGAGATGACCGGGTGGAGTTCAGCGCCCGGGGGGGCGCTGACCCCTGAAACCTGAAACCCAGTTCTGACAGTGAGGGACCATGTCACTCTCGATCACGACCGACTACGCCGCGGACAAAGGCTGTCCCGAGCCGTACCTGCATCGCATCGCCGACGCCGGGTTTTCGCACGTTCACTGGTGCCACCAGTGGAACACCGACTTCCTTTACTCGCGCTGGGAGGTCAGCCAGATTCGCAAGTGGCTGCGCGAGTACGGGCTCGCGCTTCTTGACCTGCACGGCTCCCTCGGACCCGAGAAGAACTGGGCCTCGTCGCGGGAGTACGAACGCCGCGCCGGCATCGACCTGGTCCGGAACCGACTCCAGATGACCGCACAACTCGGCGGCGACGTGGTCATCATGCACGTCCCGGCCGAACCGGACTGGACCGCCCTGAAGAAGTCGCTCGACGCGCTCGAGCCTGTGGCGCGCAAGTGCGGGGTCCGCATCGCCGTCGAGAACGGCCGGTTCGACACGATCGACCGCATCCTCGCCGAATACGGTCCGGAGTACGTCGGGCTCTGCTATGACTGCGGTCACGGCAACGTCGGACAGGATGGCCTCAGTAGCCTCGATGCCATCAAGGACCGCCTCATCTCCGTGCACCTGCACGACAACGATGGGACCGGCGACCAGCACAAACTCCTCTTCTCCGGCACCGTGGACTGGCCGCGACTGGCCCGCATTATCGCCGCCTCGTCCTACCGGAAATGTGTCAGCATGGAGACCTCCATGCGCAACTCGGGCATTCCCGACGAGGAGGCTTTTCTCGCCAAAGCCTTCGAGACCGGCACCGCGCTGACAGGGATGATCGAGCCGGAACGGCGGAAGATGTGTGGGTGAGTGTGTGAGTGTGTGTGTGGGAGTGAGTGTGGGAGTGGGGGAGTGGGGGAGTGGGATCGCCCAGCGCTACAAGTCTCGTTCGCGGCCATCCCCGTCCGCCGGGTGGACCCCAGCGGTACGGTCGGAAGGTGACGGGGGCCGCTCCGTTTATTGCACAGGTCGGCTCTCTTCTTGACCTGTGCGGTAAACCCAGCCACGGCACCGTTCGTAGTGGTGTCGCAGTCCCGGCGGTTGTCCGCCGGGCAAGACACCATCCCCACGCCGCGCCGCCGCAACACGCCAGATGGGCTCTTGGCGCTCCACTTCGTTCCGCGCACTGCGAGCCCACTACGAACAGGCGCATCCAGGCGTCCATGGCAGGGCTTCTTCTCTCTCTGTAGATTCACCCGCACAGGTCGTTTTTTTTCATCCTGCGGCTCTTGACCTTTTACGACACGCGTAGTAAACTATTACTACAGACGTCGTAAACAAGGCGGCAGCATGGCACACGCACAATCCAGTCATCAGCTCTCGACCGGCGAGATGGAGTTCATGGACCTGCTCTGGACGCGCGGGCCGCTGTCGCTCTGCGAAGCGCACGAGTCGTTTGGCCGTGACATTGGCTACACCACGGTGCAGACGCGGTTGAACCGGTTGGTCGACAAAGGGCTTGTGACCCGGACCGACGACCGCCCGGCGAAGTACGTCGCGGCGGTGGCGCCCGCGGCGGTCAGTGCCGGTCACCTGGCCGTTCTGGTGCAGCGTGTTGCCGGGGGCAGCATCGTGCCGCTGGTTGCGCAGCTTGTCGCCAGCCGTCCGCTGCCGCCTGACGAGATCGCGGAATTGAAGAAACTGATTGCGGATGCCGAGAAGGTTGCTCTGACGGCGAGCGGGAAGAAGGCCTGATCATGGATGAGTTCGCCAAGCTGTTCTTGCCCATGCTCCTGCGCACGACATGCCTGCTGGCGCTCGGGGCGGTTCTGGCGCAGGCGTGGTTGTGGCGTCTTCGTCCGGCGTCTGCGGGGTTGTGTCGGCTGATCTGGTGTACGGTCCTGATTCAGGGTGTGCTGTTGTTCAGCGTTCCGCTCGAAATACCGTGGTACGAGGCAATCCCGGCACGGCTCACGCGCGTGTCGTCGCCGGGTGTTGCCATGGCGGCGGCTGACGCCGCGTTAGAGGTCCCGGCCCAGATGATCCATGCCTCTGTCCATACCTCCAGGGCGCCTGGAGCGTGGGCGTGGCGGAAGATCGTCGTGAGTGTGTGGGGCATGGGACTGGTCGTGGTGCTGGGGCTCATGGCCGGTGCGTACGTGCGGCTCTGCCGGGCAGTGGCCCGGTGCGGGCCGGTGACCGGCGTGTGGGCCCGCGAGTGGCAGCAAGTGAAAAGCGAGGCCGGCATCGAGCGGCCGCTCGAACTGTGCTGCCACAGTCGGCTTGGACCGCTGCTCTGCAGGCTCCCGGGCGGGTACCGTGTCGTGGTGCCCGAGGGCATGTGGGCCGCGCTCTCGCCGCCTCAGCGCCAGGCGATTCTGCGTCACGAACTCACACACTACCTGCGGGGCGACGTGTGGATGTCGTTGGTGGTGCGGTTGCCGGTCCTCCTCCACTGGTTCAACCCTGTGGCGTGGTGGGCGGCGGCGCGCTTCGAGGAATGCGGCGAGTGGGCCTGCGACGGTGCGGCGGCCGGGCCGGACCGGGCGGCGGCGCCCGTGTACGCGAAGGCCTTGTTGCTGGCGGCCCAGTCCGTGTCACCGGGACAACTGTGTCGTGCGCCCCTGTCTACGCCGCCCTTGTCGCGGCGTATCCGGCGGTTGCTAACTCATTCAAAACAAGAGGATTCCATCATGAAGAAGAGCATACTTGTTGTTCTCCCATTGTGTGTGTTTGCCGTTGGCTTGTTCCGCATCGAGTTGGTGGCCAGGGCGGCGCCGGCCGCCGTTGACCTGCGTCAGGGCCCGGTCACGGTCGAGACCGTCAAGGCCAAGCGCGTCGAACTGCAGCAGCAGCTCGAGCAACTGAAGGCGTCCGTCGACGGCTTGGCGCCGGAGTTCGAGGCGTTCAAGACCGAAATGGGTGCGCAGACCGAGAAGCTCAAGCAGTTGGCGCAGAGCCCCGATCAACTCAGTGAGGACATCAAACGCCGTGCCGAGCAGGCACGGCTGGGCGACGCCTCGAGTCAGCTCGACGCGTTGCGCGGCGCCGAGAAACTCGGCGACGAAGGCGCGTTGCTGATTGCGGCGGTGGGCAAGGATACGGAACACGAGGTGGTGCGCCGTGAGGCCCTTGACATGGCGTTTCGTCTGGGGCCGGATGGGTTTAAGATCGTGGCTTACGCCTACGACAAGCTGACGCCCGCGGACCGTGCCTATCTCGTCGACGGGCTCGTCAAGCAAACGGCCGTCGACCCGACCATGCCGCTGATCGCGATCGCCCGCGACGCGGACCCGGAGTTGCTGAAGAAGATCATTGCCGCGACGCCGGACACGCCCCAGGGCATTCTCCTCTTCGCCGCTATCGCGAAGAAGGCTGATCCAGGGCTGACGGACGAACTGGTCAATGCTGTGGTGCGTTTCCCCGGCGACGATGGACTGCTGCTGCTCTTCGCCGCCGCCAAGAGTGGCGAGACCCGCCACCGGCTCGCCGCGCTGAAGGCCGCCGAGGCCAGGGGCAGTGAGGGACTGGTCGTGGTGGCCGCCGCCTATGACTGCACGGCCCCCGAGGTCCGAACCGAAGTGGTGCGCGCCGCGCGCCAGATCGGCGGCGACGTGGGGCAGTACATCATTGACCAGGCCTTGGCCGAACCGGACCCCGCCCTGCTGCAGGCCGCCCAGGCCGCGATGGCTGACCAGAAGTGACCCAGGCTTCCGCGATACCCGTGCGGTCCGCCCCTGGCGGTGGACCGCACGGTCGCCTCTCGGCCCTGGCATGACCTCCACCTGTGGCCGACGCATTGCGAATCACCGAGCAGGACGTAATGCGTCGCGGGTGGAACAACGGTGTGCTGGCGCATGCGTGAGACCCCCGTGGCCTTGTGCCACGGGTGAATCGGGTTCACCCGCCAAACGTAGGCGCCCCCCCTCTCTTCCCCTTTCCCCCGTCCGCCGCCGGCGGACGGGGGAAAGGGGAAGAGAGGGGACACGGTGCGGCGTAGTAACCAAGATGAACCCGTTCACCTGCCACACAAGGTGGCAGGGGTCTATGCTCCACCCTATACCACGACCTTGAGCTGCGCGGTGACGGAGACGCCGTTCTTGGCCTTGCGCTCGACGGTGACGATGTAGCGGCCGGGCTTGGCGTAGGCGTGCCAGCGCTCGTCGAACTGGTCGTCGGAGCAGCTTGTGGCCTGGCAGCCGTCGCCGAAGTCCCAGTGCTCGATGCCGCCCTTGTTGGCGGCGAAGGCGCCGCGGATGAAGGCGCGCGCTTTGAACGCGATCGGCTGGTTCGGGCGCAAGTCCTGGGTCGGGTAGTAGGTCACGTGCATGGTCGGCGGCGTGCGTGCCGCCGCGGCCACGATCGGCACCGCCTTGTCGTACCCGCCGATGTCCACACCGTAGTGGTAGTAAATGCCGCGCTTCGGATCGTTCAGCGTCAGTTCGCCGGCGTCCACGTACGTGCGTTCGTTGCCCATCTGCGTCATGGATGCGAACCAGGCCTGGCGCGCGGGATAGACCATTGGCCGCGGTCCGAAGTACGGGGCGTCGGGGGCCCAGCAGCGGAGGCGGGCGTCCTTGTCCAGCGCGTGGATGTCCCCGGAATAGGAGACCGCTTTGGCGACCTGTCGTGTCACGGCACAACCGATTTTGACGCCGTTCACGACGGACGGGAGGCGGTACAGTGCGGAGACCAGATCCGCTCTCTCGCCGTCCACATCCACCGTGACACGCGGGAACCGCACCACGCCGCGGACGCGGTCCGGTTGCTCGTGCAGTGCGACGAGGGTGATCCGGCGCACCGTGCCGTTTCGGCCCCGGAACTCGACCGACTCGCCGACGTTCAGGTCATAGACGCATCCGCCCTGAGGCGCAACACTGTTGGCTGTACTCATGGAGACCTCCTGTCTAGAGACAAAGACCGGAGACGAAGACTGGGGAGGCGGGCCTTCTGCGATCTTTGTCTCCCCATCTTCGTCTCTCCGTCTTTGTCTGTCCTTTCCCCTGCCCGAACGGCCGTTAGTACGAGTGGGTTTCCCATATTCCGCCCTTCATGGAGGGCTTGACAGTACCAGAACGAACTGTTCAATAAGGACCGCTTGGCGACCCCACCGGCACAAGGCCGGTGGGGTCGCCAAGCCGTGCCTCCTGCGCGAGTCGGTGAATTGCGGGAGAACTTCTGGCGGCCGAGCACTAGCCAACCAATCTCCTTCACCACCGACATGAAGCCGGTGGGGTCGCCCATAATGCACAGGTCAGAACGACCGTGCGCCGTGCTTGCCTTCTCACCGCGCATCGCCCCTTCACTCGTGCTCGAAGACCACGAGCGCATAGCCTTTGACGCCGGTGACCGTGGTGCGAACGTAGCCGTCCGCGGCACGGAAGTCCAGAGGTTCGCGTTCGGGCGCGCGATAAACGGCCTTTACCTTGCGTCCGTCGCACTTGAGCCCGAGTCCGATCCCGGGCACGAAGATGGGTTCCTCGATCACCTGCATCTGCTTGCCGCGCATTTCGGGCAGATAGGTGATGAGATGCACAAGTGTCTGGCGTTTCGTTCGTGTGACGGTCGCCTGGGCGAACGACGGCAGACCGCTCTCCTTCAACAGCGGGTCCGGCAGGAGCCGCTCGATGCAGTTGCACACCAGCGTTTTGTGCGCCACGACGGCATACTCGTAGTATTCGGAGAAGACCGGGAAACTGAAGTGAATGATGCGGGATCCGCACTGCACGACCGCCGGCCGGCCCGCGTCCTTCTCGGGTGGGATGTAGAAATTCTCGTGGTGCCAGTCCCAGGACTTCCAGTTGAAGTACGGCTGGTGCAACCGTGCCAGGACCTTTGTCCCTTTGCGCGCCTGGATGGCTGTGCCATGGCTGTAGATTGTGGTGAGCATGGCCGGGAGACCGCGCGCGACTTCCTTCTCGGCCTGGTAGAAGGTGTAGTGGTGCGGATCGTCGCCCTTGAAAGACAGAGCATACTCCTTGAGTGCGAACGCCTTGCCGGACGGGTCGAGTCCCGAACGGCTGGAACTCAGGATGGTTCCGCCCTTCTTCAGGTGTTTTTCGAGCTTGGCCTTGAGTTCGGCATCGACCGTGACGTCGTCCGGGAGCACGATCAGGCTGTAGTGCGACAGGTCGCCCCGGTCATCCACCACGTCGAATTGGTACTTCAATTCCATGAGCATCCGCGCGGCGCCCATGATGTTGCCGCCGCGGTGCGGGGCGGCGCAGTACACCGCGATCTCCGTGACCGGCTTGGCTTTGTCGGTCCACGGCTCGAGCTCCTTGATCTTCGAATACACATTGCCAATGACGCGGTAGACTTCGGGATCCAGGACGCCGCGCGGGTGCATGTGGTCGCCGATGCTGACCGTGCCACCGTTGGCGACCGAGTTGTAGAGGTCGAACAGGATGCCGGGCTCGGTGCGGATGCCGCCGAAATCGCCCCAACTCCGGTGAAAGCGGCCGGTCATGGTGAAGTACGGCTTGCCCAGCGTCCGCGCGTAGCGGATGGCCGCGGGCATGAAGTCGTAGCCCCAGCCGCCGGTGGGCAGGATTTCGAGCTCGATGTGCGTCGGCTCGAAGCGGTAGGGCAGGGCGTTGTAGTAGCGGTAGATGCCTTTCTTCTGTTTCCGGACCAACCGCTCCACCTCGGTGCAGAACGTCTCGTTGGTCCGCTTCTGGAACGCGCGCATGGCGGCGTCGTCCGCCGGGTCCTGGCCGGCGTTTTTCATGCCGTCGACGCATTCCTGGCCGTAGCAGGGGTAGTAGTCACAGACCGAGTCGAGGAAGATGCCGTCCACAGGGTAGTTGGCAAGGACCTCCCCGACCTCGTCCAGCAGGTGCTGACGGTAGCCGGAGTTGAAGCACATGTTGCGGAAGAAGTTCCCCATCTTGTCGAACTCGTACACCTGCCCGAGCTTGTTGACCTTGCACCACTCGCGGTGCCGCAGCGCCTGCTCGTGGTCGAGCCCGGCACTGATGTAGGTCGCCACCATGATGTCCTTCTTGTGGCAGGCCTCGATGATCTCGCCGAGCAGGTCGATCTTCAGCCCCGGGTGCATGACGCCCACCTTCGTCGGATAGTAGGCGAACCCGAGGTTGCAGCGCGCAAACACCGTGATGTAGTCGACGTGCGCGTCGGCCAGAGTGCGCGCAAAGGTTTTGCCGTCGAAATCGCGACCCACGTCGTAGATCCCGGGCATGGTGTGGAAATCCAGGTGTATCGCACGGCGGGGGAATGGTCTCCGTTTCATTTGGGATACCTCCTGCCTTCAGAGACAAAGACTAGAGACAAAGACTAGAGACAAAGACTAGAGACAAAGACTAGAGACAAAGACTAGAGACAAAGACTCAGATTTCGGTCTCCCCATCTTCGTCTCTCCGTCCAATCCGTTCTTCCGTTTTCATGCCAAGTTTGGCACTGCCTCGGTCCGTTCTCGTGCCCCTTGCCCTTGCCCGTTCCCGTTCCCGTTCCCGTTCCCGTGCCCGTGCCCGTGCCCGACGGGCCGAGGAACGCGGAGGCACCTTCTGGCGCTGAATCGAAGTCTGCGGCAATTCCGGTCGGGAAGACCTTGCTTCCCCGGAAAAGTACTGGCGGAGTCAGCCGGAGGCAAGGCAGAACCTGCTGTTCCCGGCGTCCGTCCCACTGCCGGTGGGCCTACGCGGAATGCGTCGCGGGTGGAACGACGGTGTGCTGGCGCATGCGTGAGACCCCCGTGGCCTTGTGCCACGGGTGAATCGGGTTCGCCCGCCAAACGTAGGCGCCCCCCTCTCTTCCCTTTCTCCCGTCCGCCGCCGGCGGACGGGAGAAAGGGAAGAGAGGGGACACGGTGCGGCGTAGTAACCAAGATGAACCCGTTCACCTGCCACACAAGGCGGCAGGGGTCTATGCTCCACCCTTTGCTCCCAATGAAACTGAAGGGGGCCGGGAGCCCGCGAGGACGCGGGCGCTCCAGGGACTGGCACGGGGGGCTGACTTTGGAGCGCCCGCGTCCTCGCGGGCTCCGGAAGCGTCGTGGCCAGTTTCACCTCGGTATGACCGGGCGGTACGCCAACCGGGAACTGCTGACGCACTATGCCCATGCACGTCGGGTTTTTGCTTTTTGCCGGGCGGTTTCGTATATTGCCGGACTTCTTTGGATTTCTCGGACGGGGCGACAGCCGGAACAGGCATCGCGGGAAGGAGGATTGACCATGGCGCGACCCATCACACTCTGCACTGGGCAATGGGCCGACCTGCCTTTGGAGGTTCTGGCGCGCAAGGCGGCCGTGGCGCGGGACCTCTGGGACCGCGGTAGAGTGCTCGGGGCCGTCCCGGCCCGAGACCCTCGGCCGGACCGCACCGCAACCGGCGCCCGATTTCGACAAGGTCTCGGCAGGACTGGTATGGCGATCATGAGACCGTGTGTCCCCTGTTGCAGCAACCTCTGAACCACCGCATTCCTGAACACTGAACACCATGTCCACCCCAACACATCCCCTGAACATCGACGCGCACTTCCCGGGCGGCAACATCGTCGTCGAGTCCATTGATGGCGACGTCGTCGACCTGCACCAGGATTTGCGCGACACGACGACCGACTGGTTCTACTGGTGCTTTGCCGTGCACGGCGCGGCGGGGCGTGCGCTGACGTTCCGGTTCACCAAGAGCGCAGCGCTCGGCGTGCGCGGCGCGGCGGTCAGCCTTGATCGTGGTGAGACCTGGGCCTGGCTCGGTGCGGAGTGCGTCAGCGGCAATTCGTTCACGTACCGGTTTGCGAACGTCGCATCGGAAGTACGGTTCAGTTTCGGCATGCCGTACCAGGAGACGCGGTTTCGGCAATTCCTGGCGCGCCACGCCGGCAACCCGCGCCTGCGCTGCGAGACGCTGTGCCGCACGCCGCGCGGTCGCGATGTCGAACGCCTGCACCTCGGTTGCCTGGATCGTGACGCACAGGTGCGCCTGCTGCTCACCTGCCGCCATCACGCCTGCGAGATGATGGCCGACTACTCGCTGGAAGGCTTGATGGATGCGGCCCTCGCCGGCGAGGACGACGCGGCCTGGCTGGCGGAGAATGTCGAGATCATGGTTGTCCCGTTCGTGGACAAGGACGGCGTCGAAGACGGCGACCAGGGCAAGAACCGGCGTCCGCACGACCACAACCGCGACTACGCCGGCGAGAGCGTTTACGCCTCGGTGCGCGCCCTGCGCGAGACCGTGCCGGCCTGGTCGCGCGGGCGCCCGCTCGCGGCCATGGACCTGCACTGTCCACACATCCGCGGAGTTCACAACGAGGTCGTCTATCTCGTCGGGGCCGAGGACGCCGCAATCTGGCGCGAGCAGTGCCGGTTCGGGGACGTGCTCGAAGCGATCGTGCCTCCAGCCGGACTGCCGTACGCAGCCAGCGACAACCTGCCGTTCGGCCAGGCGTGGAACACGCCGTCGAGCTACAGCGCCGGAATGAGTTGCTCCGAATGGGCCCGGCACCTGCCGGGCATCCGCCTTGCCACATCCATCGAGATCCCGTACGCCAACGCCAGTGGCGCGGAAGTGAACCAGACCACCGCCACCGCGTTCGGCCACCGCCTGGCCCAGGCCTGGGCGCGCTATCTCCGCGATGTATCCCTGACAGAATGAAGCCCTGGTCATTGGGATGGCGCCGGGTTCGTAGTTCCGCGTTCACGCGGTCCGGGTTGCGCGCGGCCAGCGGTGCGTGAGACTGCCTGAAGGCGAAACCACGAACGCGCAGGCACGCACTGTGGCGTTGGGCCCGGTCAGGGCTGTTTCAAGATCCGGCGCCGCGTCTCGAAAGGCCACGCCTCCGCGCACACCAAGTAGGGGCGGCCTGTCCTCAGGCCGCCCCCCCCCCCC
>Ga0208961_1000978_pt1 | contig 10320 bp, 5 predicted proteins | sample RifOxyB3_FD_184034 | JGI IMG/M metagenome (GOLD analysis project Ga0208961, IMG submission 184034) | Groundwater microbial communities from Rifle, Colorado - Rifle Oxygen_injection B3 (SPAdes) | ecosystem: Environmental > Aquatic > Deep subsurface > Groundwater | place: Rifle, Colorado, United...
TTCGAGAATCATTTTGGGACCCACCACCGCAATTTCCCGGTGGTTTGCGGCTGGAGCGCCGTGAACCTATCGTTGTCACTCGACCAGGACGTGGAGGCACCGCCGTCTTCGATTTGATCGGGATATCGACACCGAGTTTGCAGCTCACCCTCATTGCGGCCTACCAATCTCGACTTCTTGCGCAGCAGGTGCCGAAACTCAAGGGCCGCCTTCTCGCGTTGAGCTCCCAGCGAATGGAGCGCCAACGCGCCGAGGGCCGAAGATCTCCGCCCGACCTCCTCCCAACCATCATAACCGATGCGGCCAAACCAAGCGTCATCGAGGCGTGTCAACGCGAGGGCGTGGCAATCCTCGATGAGCGCGGCACCTGCATCGTGTCCGCCAACGGCGTCTTTGTTTACATCAAGGGCAAACAAGCGGTTGAACGCCCGTGGAAAGGGCGCCTATTCAGCGGCAAGGCCAGCCGCATCATTCGTTTTCTCCTCACCAAGATCGCTTTTGAACCATCGTTGGAACCCCGGTCCGTCCAGACCTTCGCAACGCTGTGCAACCTGAGCTACGCCTACACTCACGGCGTACTCACCAAACTCGAACGTGAGGGTTTCGTGGCAAGGAAGACCTCGCACAGTGGCTTCTACGTGAGCGACCCACTGCGTCTGTTGCGCACCTGGGTCGAGTCTGGACAGCGTACGGCGATGGCCGTGGAAGGATTCTACGCTCCCGATACAACCTTTGAACGCCTTGGCGATGCGGCCGACCAAATAGGGAGAACAGAAACGGGGTCGATCGCCTTTACCCTTGCCAGCGCCTTGGAGCCAAGCCAAGTGCACGTGGCAGGCCTACCGCACGGTGCCTATTGGCCGGGTGACTTCGCCCCCCTCGTCGATGCACTCGAACTCAAGCGCATCACACCGCACAACTTCTTGGTGCTTCGACCCGATCCCGAGGTGTGGACACAGGCCGGGGGTGTGCTAATGCCTGACGCGCAGGAGCACATGGAGTCTGCAAGTTATCGTCGAGTCCCATTACCTCAGGTAGCAGCGGACTTTGCCACTTTGCCCGGGCGGGGCCGAGAACAGGCTGATTTCCTTGTCGGGATCTACGGCAAGCGGCTGCCATATCAGATGGAGGACGGGTGAACGAGACCAAGCGATTTGAGTGCATTCTCGATGAGCTGCACTACTTGCTCATAGACTTGCAGATGATTGGCGTCAAAATCACGCTGGTGGGTGGGCAAGTGATCTCTCTCGAAGCACGGGCGTTGGGCGGTGACGGCGTCATCGAGGTTCACACGCCGACTGACATCGTCATCCAACGCGGCTACTCCATGGAACCTGATCTCCTCTTCGACGTGGAAGAGGCGGGGGCCCGTTCCGATGCAATCCTGGACGTTCTCCGACAGCGCAACTTCAAGCGAGTCCGTACCCACCGATGGCGCAAAGACCTCCCATTGGCGGGAGAGATGCTAATCGATCTGTTCGTGCCTCCCGCAGCTGACGAAGCATACAACCCGGGCGGCTTCACCCAACTTCCTGCCGCCGATCTCGTTCTTGCCCGCGCCACGCCTTTGAAGGTCGTCATTCCTTCAGGCGAATTTGAGATTCACATTCCCGATCCCGCAGGCTTCTTGGCCATGAAGCTTGAGGCGAAAATTTCTCTGCGTCCAAACGAGACCAAAGACAGCTTCGACATCTACGCCTATGTAGCCATGAAGGGTGTCGACGAAATCCGCACGGCGTTAGGAATAGATACGGAAACCCGCAACCGCATCATCGCCGACCTTCGTTATCTTTTCGGCGACGTTTCTTCCCCGGGCGTACGCGACGCTGTATCCTACGCAAGCACCCTCAATGAGGATGAAACCGCACTGTTGGAACGCGCAGCCGTGGATCTTTTCCAGCAATTATGGTGACACCCAGCTGATTGCGCTCGGATTCGACGACGGCCACCCTCGTGGTTCGAATCCGACGGGGCGGCGAGGGTTCATAAGCGTCTCTTCGTGGCTCTTGTCGAACGTCTCGGAGGGCCAGGCGACCCAAGCCGACCGTATCTTCGATCGCCTGCGAGACGACTGGTCGATGCCGACACGTCGATATCACAACACGGAGCATCTGACGGACTGCTTGCGCGAGTTGGATGGCTCTGGGGTCCCTCGAAATGTCGCCGACCTCGTGGAATTGGCGCTTTGGTATCATGACGTCATCTATGAGGCGCGGGGTCGAAACCTCGAGACTTGCAGCATTCAGTCGTATTGGCCACTGTGTGGTACTGGAACCCGTAGCAGGATATCCTGCCATGAGATTGAGGCGCGAGGGGGTGGGATGCCGGACCATAACTCAGCTGGACAAACGAGCCCTGTCTCCGCGGTGGGAATTCTATTGGGCGCAGCCGACTTCAATAGTTTTGAGCTTCCCCGATGCTCCATACAGTGGTTGTCGCAGGTGGAGGATGGGCTCAGGTTCATCGCAATTGAACCTGTTGAGTGTGTGTTGCTCGTCTTGCCAAAAATGACTGAACGAGATGGCAATTCCTGGCAAGACATTAGGCGGGACGTGGATGAGTTGTGCAGCTTTTGTGAGCAATGCGTCATCCCGTTATTGTTGGTTGCGGAATCTGACGCACCCGAGTTGCCGGCGATTCTGATCGCAGGGAGCTTCGATGGTTTCATCGATCGGTCTTGGTCGACACAACTTGCCCGCGCGGCACTTGACGCCGCGTTGGCCCGGTTCAGAGCCGGACGCAACGTGGTCGATGTGCAGCAAGTCATATTGTCCAACGTTCGGAATGAACTCGGCCGACTGAACGAATTGGCATTCAAAGACGACCTTACCCGACTCTACAACCTTCGATATTTTCGCGCCGTGGTTGGAAAGGAACACGCCCGCTGTGAGCGGCATAAACACACCTACGCCATGGTCTACCTCGATGTCGATGGACTCAAAGGCATCAATACAGAGCACGGTCATGCCGCGGGCGGATTGGTCTTGACGGAAATCGGAGAAGTCATTGCCGGGCTGACTCGCCAGTGTGACTACGCCTTTCGAGTCGGCGGCGATGAATTCGTAGTGCTGTTGGTCGAGAGCGATAAGACAAATGCACGCCTATATGCCGAACGAGTGTGCATGGGTGTGCGAAACACCGAGATCTCGTTTGGTGAAACGACGTTGCGGGTGACTGTGAGTTGTGGTGTTGCCGCTTTTCCCGAAGATGGCGACAATCCCAGTTTGGTGCTTCAATGCGCGGACGAGGCTATCTTCAAAGCCAAGAATGCCGGCAAGAGTCGGGTGGTGTGTTACCAGCAAGAATAACAACGCTCTTGGGATTTCCGGCCGAAACCTGTCCCATCTGTCCCATCTGGCGGCATTGATTTGCACCGGGCGCGGGAGTACTCACTTGGACCGAGGTATCGGCGACTGGCGGCGGCCGGAGCGCCGCTCGGGTTGCTGTCGATGCCAACACATTCTTGGGGGTTCGTGCTAGCGTCGCGGTCGGCAAAGCTGCGGTCGGCAAAGCTGCGGTCGGCAAAGCTGCGGTCGGCAAAGCTGCGGTCGGCAAAGTAGTGCCAGCACCGAGCTGGTGTGGTTGCTGTGTGCCAATTTGCGACAGCGCGACACTTACTACAGCGGTGATTGCCACAACCGTTGGATTTCGCAAGCTCGATCATCGCGCCCGGACGGTCCTGGGCCTCTTCGGCAACACCGGGCGCAGCGGATGTGGCGCGGGTGCTCGGACTCTCGGAGCGCATGGTCCGGGTGTTGCTCACCGAATGGGTGAAGCAGGGCTGGCTCGTCGTCTCCGACCCGTCCCGCAAGAAACGCTCTTATGAATTATCGGCAATTTATCGGCAGTATATCGGCAATTCCACGACGAAGCGGGCGTAGCTTCTCGAACACCGCAAAAGCCTGGCGCATATCCTTCTCGCGGTCGCAGCCGTCGAACGGCAGACAGTTCTTCGATGGTCAAGTCGAGGGCCAACGCCGCGAGCGCATCGAGCTCCACGAGAGCCTGCCGCCGCTCGTAATCGGTGCGAAGGGGCGTCTCCCACTTCCAATTCTTGGTGAGCTGAACCAATACACTGCCAAACAATGGGAACTCACAGCGGCGCGTGCTGGCACCGGACTTACACAAGAGCGCTTCGCCCGTTTCCTAGGCGTCTCAAAACGCACGTTACAGGAATGGGAGCAGTGGGGTAAGCAACCTTCCGGAGCTGCGGGTTTGATGCCGGCAATACCATCCCCCCTGATTGTCACCCCACAAGCACCACTTCTTCTATCGCCCACCGCATCTCCGATCGGGCCGTTTCTGGCCGTCATGAGCCGCCTGGCCTGGATCAACAATTCAACGCTGATCCTCAAGGTTGATGATTGCCAATCAAGACATTTCTGACACCATTGGCCTGTGGACATTCGTCCACGCGGGCCAGTGTCCTCAATTCTTTCCTGACTGCTGCCTGGCCTTCGCTTTCTTGCGGAGAATGCTGAGCGCACGAAAGTTCCTAAACGCCACCATTACATTTTCTTGCTCAATGCCCAGACGCGTCAACACGCACGCCCAGAGCAGAATCCTCAGACCGTCAACAATGCCGACATCGATGGGCGTGTCGTCATTTGGATCCGTCGAAGTTGGATCCAAGTGGGTCATGCTATTCCGGGTGTGGACCACCTCATTCACAAACTTCTTACCATTGCCGAAATAATGCTCCGAGAATGATTTCCCCACGTAGTCCATCAAATCGTTGAGTCGTTTCCTAAGGGAATACTCGTTTCCGTATTTCAGTCTGTTCTTCAGGCTCTCACGGTGCGATGAATCCAATCTGCTCGGAACAGCCTTCATGATCTCGGGACAAATTGTCCTCCACTCCTCCCCCTCGACATACTCGCCAGGCATGATTGCGCGGTGGAACGCCTCGGCACCTTGGGTAAGCCCAATGAATCGCGCCTCACCGAGACCGATTTCGCCATACGAGGGACCAATCAGGATATTCCGCACAGGCGTGAGAGCATCCTCATCAAACCAACGATCCACGCATTCCTGAAAACTGTCGGAGATCTTTGGAAATGGAACAGCCATCCGCTGAATCGTCTCAATTTTCCTTTCGGTAGATGCAACCAGCCGCCTGGTGAGCTTTCCAAAGCTCCTTTCGCACTCATAGCCTTGATTTGCAGCTACTGATATCGTCTCAACGTCAACGCAATATCCAATCAAAACGCTCAAAAGGTTTCTCACCGATAGCATCTGCCTGATGAGCCAATTCACTGATTGACTGGTATCCGGTACCAGCTCCACAAATGCGTGATGGCGCAACTCTACTCCGGTATTCCGACCCAACGCTTCATCAATGCCAGACACAAACCGGAGCTCACCCGGCCACGTACGCACCCGATACGAACAAATTGGCGGTTGCATCGCCGTCGCTACAATCTTCTTGCTATCTCCCCACTCGACATCGAAGAGATCATGGCCGAGCCACACCTCAAGCGACGAAAACGAAACACTTAGGCCATCGACCCTCTCGTTGAATCCGTCTGCAAGGTGTAGCCCTTCAACCAAGCCATCAAAAACAATGTCTGCTCTGGTGTTACTGTGCGTCCTCCTAATACCGCGCAACCCGGTCAGCCGTTGCCCGCCTGGTGTTTCCCCTAGGATGGCAGGGAAACCGCAGTCTGCATCAGCGTTGATGGGTACCAACGGTTTGTCGAAAAGCCGCAGAATTGGCTCGTTGTGTTCATCGAACTCCAACACACCTGGGCACCGAGTAGTCGGGTCCTCCGGTAACCACCAGAAGCCCTCACGGTGTGCGTCATCTTTTTTCACGCCTTGCTCCTTGCTCCCACCATTTCGAACCGACGAAACCTGACACCCTCATCTGTTTTCACAACACCGAAACACAATTTATTCAAACAGTCTGCAGATATGCGTCGCAAGTCCAAGAAAACAGGCTCCAATTTCCCGATCGCTGGCCGCCGTCAAAACCCGGTCTTCTTCTTGGCTGTCTTCTTCTTGGCTGTCTTCTTCTTGGCTGTCTTCTTCTTGGCTGTCTTCTTCTTGGCTGTCTTCTTCGACACGTACGTTTTCAATCCCATGCTACGGCCCCACTCTCATCGACTTTTCACATCTGCTGTGCCGGACCACTATGCTGCGTTGCTCGTTGCTCGCAACCCAGACGATGCGCAGAGCAAGCAGCAGCACCAAGCAAACCAAAAGAGAAACGGGGATTCAGTGCTAGACGACGTGCATTCGCAGCCATTCTTCTCTCCCCGCACTCCCTCCCCTCCTCAGCGTAAGCAAAAAATTGGATCTGCATCGCGATCAGGATCCCAAGCCGCGCCAGCGCCAAATACTGCCGGACAAAGCCCCGAGCGCTGTTACCCGCTCAATCAGGTGAAGGGAATCACCCAGCCTTCCGCTTCGGCTTCTTCATGCGCTTCTCAAACACGGCGTAGGCCTGCCGCATATCCTTCTCGCGGTCGCAGCCATCGAACGGCAGAAGGTACTTCACCTTCTCATTGTCCGGGTCTTGCACCTCCCCCTTGGTCAGCTTTTCCTCTTCGACCATCTTGAGGACCTTGCCGGGCACCAATCGCCCACGCTGGTCATAGCGATTCTTCTTCTCGTACTGGTAGAGCACAGGGAACCCGACCCGGTACACCAAACACAGTTCCTCGATGGTCAAATCGAGCGCCAACGCCGCGAGCGCATCGAGCTCCACGAGGGCCTGCCGCCGCTCGTAGTCGGTCCGCAGTGGCGTCTCCCATTTCCAATTCTTGGTGAGCTTGGACCATGACCCGAGCCGCGGGTCGTCTTTGGTGAATCCCTCGTCCTTGAACCCCGGATCCCAAAGCTCCTGCCACAGGTCCGCATAGTGATTGGTGAGGCAGTTGAGGCGGAGGGTACGTGCAGCGACCTCACCTGTGGCATTTGGCCCAGGAAGATTTTGAAAATCGCCCCGGCGAAGGTGTCCCTTGCCTGTTGTGCGTACAAAAAAGTCTGCAACGATGGATTCGCACATACCCTCGATGACAACGAGAAAAGCCGTCGACGCTGCCGTGACGGAGCTAACATTATCAATGTGCCCCACCCCTGGTGGCATGATTGCCGATATTAAAGTTCGCTCGCCGGTCACTGCAAGCATTGTGCGATGCACATGCCGATAGAAATCGGTCACCGGCTTGCCATTCCACACCGGCGTCCTTTTGCGATACTCGGCGGCGGAGCAACCCGGCACATAGAGCGTACGCGGTAGGTAGTCCTCTGGGATCTCGGTCAAGTCGATATCCCGATAGGACTGGGGATTTGGACACCTAGGTGGCGGATACTTGGCAAACGGTGTTCCAACATAGAAGTGGGGCCCGGATACGATCCAGTCGCCGGACTTCTTGCAGTCCTTCTCCTTGCGTTCGATGGTGCCGTCTTTTTGCTGGATGGTTTCGTTCCACATCATGGTCGCGTACCAATCATCAGGCTTGTCCGCGAGCTTGGGCACATCGCAAAACCGCTCGAGGACCCGCATCATCTCCTGGCTATGGACAATCGGCAGCCGCGCTTCGTTAGCTGGCGTCCCGGGCGGATCGTACAACGCGGCAAATGTTGCGAGTTCTTTCTTGGTGACGTGGATTACACGGTTCTTGTGGCCTCGTGTTTCCCATTGGCCATCTTCGGTTTTCAATCCAGGCACGATGCCTCGACCAGAATCGCAAAAGGAGTTGTCGACGGTCCGAGGATGAAACACCGTACCTATTGATTCACATTCAACCTTTGTATGCCGTCCACACGACGACACCGTGAAACAGAATTGCCGAGTGTGCAGTATCTCCTTGAATAAAAGCAGCTCATTGCCGAATCGAGTCAGCAGAGCCAAGCGTTCATACATGGCGCGACGAAATTCGCCTCCACTCCCATCATCAAAAATCGCCGGCTGATGCAGCATCCCGACAATCCCCTGCTGCGACCCCAATTCCCATCCCCGGGTCAAAAAGCACTTGTAGAGATTCGTTCGGACACCTTTGAGCAACGGATACGGTTGGTCCGCACCCAGATACGCCTGCATTCCTTGAGTCTCGGCCTGCTCATTTAGGTAGTCGGCGGTCAATGCTTTGTCGGCCAGCAGATTCTTGCGCCGCTTCTCTAGATCCGACGCGGATACGTTCCGGATCCCAATGGTCGGGTCATACTCGGATAGAATCCCCAACTCGCTCCAGTTATACTGAATCCACGGCGGGTTTCCCACGATGAGATCGAAGCCGCCCCTGTCGGCGAACACCTCGGCAAAATAGAGCTCCCAATGAAAGAACCGCTGGCTTTGACCCAACTCTCGAACCACTTTGAGCCATGGATGGGCGGCAATCACTTTGTCGACATCGACCGCACCCGACTCGGCGGCTAACCTCTCTTCCTTGTCGAGTATCTGATCGAAGAGCTTCGCTTGAACGCGAGCTTTTCGTTTGTCGCCGCCGATGAGAGCAGCCATCCCTTCGAGCCACTGTTCTCGTGTGGGTAGGAGTTTACTTTTCTGAATCGGCCAGACCCACAGGGCGCACCAGGCGTCCATGGCGAGCCGCAGACGCAACAAGGGTCCGGTCCAGGCGAGCAACCCATCACGGATCTTTTCAGCCTGTTCCAGGGTCAACGCCTGTTTCTGGCCTTTCGAGGGCTGCTGTTGTCCCCAAACCGACATACTTTGAGCCGTTTGCTCCAATGCTGTGCGACGCCTCTGGGCATGGAGCGACCAAAGATTGTCTGCTGCCTTGGTCAACTCCGTCAGCGTCTCGACATCCTGCTTGGTCCACGGTTCTTTTACAAAAGACTTGTGCCACTTTTTGAGCCGCTCACAGTCGTCGTTGGCGAATTCTTTGGCGACCTTGTCGTCTTTGTAGGTCACCATGCCTTCGTCGGGGACGAAGAAGTGCAAGACGCTGCCTTCGGGTAACGGATCTTTGAGGGGCACGAAGTCGGGCACCAGCCCCAGGTAGTTGTCCTTGCCTTTGTCCTTGCCTTTGTCCGAGACTTGTTTCGCTTTGAATACCTGTCGCCGACAGCCAAAGAGGCTGTTGCCGATACCAAGCCTGAGATCGAACCACGGCACCGGGGTATCCGGGCCGAGGACGTTGAGCCACAGGGAGATCTTTGCGAGGTCCGTCGCGATGGGATTGAGGTCGACACCATAACAGTTGTGGGTTGCGAGATACGCTTTGACCCGCTGGTGTTCCCGCGCATAGTCCGACGGCAATATCCTCGTCGTCTTTAACTCGTCTTGCTTGGCCAGCTCGTCTTGCTTGCGCGTGAGATACGCATCGGCGAGCTGATTGATCGCTTCGTTCAAAAAGGCTCCGGAGCCCATGGCCGGCTCACAGATGGTGAGCCCGAGGATCTCATCGGCTTTGAGAGGCTTTTTGTCTTTGGGATTGAGAAGCTCCTTGAGGCTGTATTTGACCACACATTGGGTCAGGACCTCAGGCGTGTAGTAGCTCGCGCTCCGTTCGCGGTCGCGACCGGCCAGGCGGTAGACGAATGCGCCTTTGGGGTAGTGTTTCTTTCTTTGTGGGCCGCCTGGGTTGTCCAGATCTTCCTCCATGACGAACTCGTCGTTCTTGAACTTCTTGAGGTCAGATGCCTTGGCGAAGAATACCTGGGCCATGTCATCGGCACCGGCGGTGCCGGCGGCGTCGGCGGGTTTCAGCTCGTACAGGTCTTCCGATGCGAAGAATCCGGTATAGGACAGAAGACCCTCGTAGACGGCACCAAGCTGGTTGATGCCGAGACGCGCATAGGAGATGCGTCCACGCCGCCGCCGCTTGCCTGCTGCACCCCTGCCCTTGCTGTCGGCGCGCGACAGACTCAGGAGCGCCAACACCCGCTGCAAGATTTCGTTGTCGATGACAACGCCCGAGAGCATGGGGGTTCGTTTGCGATCGAAGAGGGGCGAATGCATCGCCTTGATCTCGAAAAGGCTTTCGCTTCCCTCGATGTCTTGTTGGGGGTTCGCGAGGCCATTGAAGACCATGTCGAACAAGCGGTTCAGGCTCTGGTTGATGAAACTGCCGCGTTTTGCCTGCTCGCCGTGGAGCGGCACCATTTCGAGGTCACGAAGACCTTCGAGACTGTAACCGTCGCGGTAGGCTTTGCTCTTCATCGGCACGACGCCGAGCTCGTCACCACGCGATTCGGCGTAGAAAAGAAAGAGCAAGCGGTAGAGGTAGTGCAGACACTCCTGGGTGAGATTCTTCGCCGTCTCGTCGGAGAAGAGCGACGTCGTCTGCTGGCCGGTGGCTTTCTTCTTCTTCTCTTTTTGAGCCTGAACCCAGGCATTGCCCAAGAGCTCCA
>Ga0208961_1000987_pt1 | contig 10250 bp, 8 predicted proteins | sample RifOxyB3_FD_184034 | JGI IMG/M metagenome (GOLD analysis project Ga0208961, IMG submission 184034) | Groundwater microbial communities from Rifle, Colorado - Rifle Oxygen_injection B3 (SPAdes) | ecosystem: Environmental > Aquatic > Deep subsurface > Groundwater | place: Rifle, Colorado, United...
TCGTAGCCGACGTTCGCCTTGCGGAAAACGCCGGGATAAGGGGTTTTCGGGTCACGCTCCGCCGCGCGTATCAGGTCCAGGGCGCTGGAGGCGGCGCGGGTGCAGAGCGGTTCGGGCGCAACCGTTGCCCGGATCACACCCGGCCAGAGCCAGGCCAGGCGGACGCGGTACAGCGTCACGGCGGCGGTGGCAGAGTCCTGGGGATCGCAGGTGGACGCGGCGTGCGCAGTTCGCACGAATGGACCCGGTTCAGGCAGCGGCGGGCGGGTGAGGCTGGCCCAGGCGTCGGGCGGGACCAGCAGGGGCAGGAACACGGCTAAAAGGAAAAGCGAGAGATGGCGGCGGCCACGGCGCAGAACGGCATGACCTTGGCACTGAGTTCCAGACACGGCTTGCCCCTCATTGACTCCGGCGTGGCGACGGACGCACCACACACCCCGTCCGGCCGCACCATGGAACTGTACGACCGGAAGACGGGAAGGCAAGCGGCGGCGCGGGACGTGAGGATGGTTCAGGGCGGGCGGGCGGCTTTTCCCCCTCGACACCCGCGTGCCACGGCGTAGCATCTGAGCGAAGCCGGGACACTCGACACCCTGCCCCTTCTTCTCTTTCAGCCGCCGCGTTCGGCCAGTTCGTCGCGTTCGCGCGGGTGACACTTGGCGTGGGTCTTGCGCAGGTCGTTGATGGTCAGTTTGGTGTAGGGTGTGAGCGACGCCAGCGACGCGTGCCCGAGCAGTTCCTTGACGTGATAGAGGTTGGCATTGCCGCGGACCAGCTCGGTGGTGCAACTGCGGCGGAAGGTGTGCGGCGTCACGCGTACGGACGCACCGGAAAAGTGATGGTTGATCAACCAGACCAGAGCGTTTCTGCCAAAAGGTTCGCCGTACTTGGTCAGGAACAGCCGGCTGGAACGGTTCTGACCTTTCCAGAAGGGCCGTATGGCCTTGATATAGCCTTGCAGATACCGCAGTGCGGTTCTTCCCACGGGCGCCACGCGCTCTTTCCGGCCCTTACCCATGACCCTGATGGCCGCATTGTCCAGGTCCACGTCGCCGAGGTCCAGGCCGAACAGTTCGCCACGGCGGATGCCCGATGAGTAGAGCAGTTCGAGGATGGTCCGGTCCCGGTAGCCCAGCGGCGAGGTGGTGTCGATGCGCCCCAGCCGCTTACGGATTTCGGCATGGTCGAGCACGCTGGTGGGCAGGATCTTGGGTTCCTTGACGTAGCCGATGTCCAGGCACAGGTCAGCGGGATGATAACCCCGGAGTTTCATGAACGCGAAAAGGGAGCGCACCGCCTTGATGCGGTTGTTGATCGAGCCGGGTTTCATGGGCAGCCCCTTGCGGGTGCGCCGCGCCGCGAGGTGTGTCTGGTAGGCCTGGACGTGGCGGCGGGCGAGCCGCTCGGCGGTCTCGACACCGTAATGCTCAACCAGCCAGCGCCGGAACAGACGGAGGCAACTGTGCACGCTGAACAGGGTCCGGGGCGACTCGCCGCGGGCCGCGCGCCAGGCGAGCAGTTCGGCGCCAATCTGTTCGAGGGTGCGCATGGACTCACTCTCCCGGTTTGCTGGCCGCGTGGGTCTGGCGCAGTTCGCGGATGGTCACCCGCAGGTAATGAGTGAGCGACTCCAGGTCCGCATGGCCGAGCATCTTGGCGACCATCAGGGGGTGCGCACCGTTGGCCAGCATGTGCGTGGCGCAGCTCCGGCGCAGGGTGTGGGGGTTGACCGGCGCCGTGATCCCGGCCTGGCGTGCATACTTGCGAACCGTGAAGTTGACCATCTCCCCGGAGTACGGCTGGTGACACCTGTTCAGCCACAGCGCGTCGGTCGGCGATTGGCCCGGATCGAGCAACTTGGGCCGTACCTCGCGCACGTACCGCTGCAGCCAGGCAGCAGCGTGCTTGCCCAGGGGCAGGACGCGTTCTTTCCTTCCCTTGCCCAGGACGCGCACGGTCTGAGCGTCCAGGTCAAGGTCGAACACGGACAGCCGGACGCATTCGGCGCGGCGCATGCCGGTGGCGTAGAGCATCTCCAGTATGGCGCGGTCGCGCTGCCCGATCGGGGTCGAGAGGTCCGGCGCGGCCAGCAGCCGCCGGATGTCGGCGAGGGCGACCACGCGCGGCAGTGGCGGCGGGGCCAAGCGGATGGGTATCTCCCTGGCCGGATTGACGAACAGCCGCCCGGCCGTCTCCAGGCAATTGAAGAACTGGCGCACCCCGGAGAGATACACCTCGACCGAGTTGGGCGTGAACCCGTTGCCCTCCAGTTCACGCCGGAACGCGCCCAGCACCTCGACGGTCACGTCCTGGACCCGGGCGGTCCCGTGGGCGGCCATGAACTGCTGCAGACGTAGCAGAGCCGTACGCCGCGTCCTGACCGTGGCCGGACTGAACTTGCGCGCCTTCAGCGAGGCGAGGAATGTGGCCACGTCCGCCGCCAGACCGTCGGGCGCCGCCGTGCCACCCGTGCCCTTGCCCGTCTTCCTGCGCATACCGTTTCTCCTTTCAGCCGCAGCCGGAATGTGAACAGAAGCACACGAAGGACGCAAAGGCAGTACGGCAAGCCCAAGCCGTTCGCAGTCATGCCGCCGCGCTCTTCCCCTTGGCGACCTTCGCGACCTTCTGTGAAAGAACTGTGCCGTCACCGCACCTTCGTTTACGACCACCGGATGATTCGCACATTCTTCCCTATATCTACCTTCCCCGCCGTTTTCCGAAAGGTTGCGCCGTAACTCGTTTCTGTTTCCTATGTTAGATGCGATTCCGGCAACCCGAAAGGTGCCCGAAAGGTGGCCGAAAGGTACCCGAAAGGTCGGGCTACCCGTGGGCAGACCCGTCGGCTGGCGCGCCGGGCGCCTCGGGCGCCGGGCCCGCGGCCGGGTCGCGGCGTAGTTCGTCGGGGTTCGCGAACCGGATCGCGAGGCGGCGTCCGTCGTCGGTGCGGCCGTCGCAGACCAGGCGATAACGGCCCGACCTGGACGTACTCGTACTCGACCAGCTCCTTGAGGTGCGTGTGCACCCGGTAGTTGCTCCAGCCCGAGAACTCGCGCACCTCGCGCCGCGTGAAGCTGACCGAGAGCCGCCCCGCCTCCGGATCGCCACCGGCCGCCAGGCGCGTGTCGGCGAGCGTTTCGAGCTGCTCGAGCAGACTGCGCGCCGGGTGGCTGAGTTCGTCCAGGCTCCGGGCCAGCAGTTCGACGGCGAGTTCGTTGGCAATGCGGATGTCGTCGAGGTCGACTTCGATGTACTCGACACCGCGGCCGTTCTGGACCCAGGTCCGGACCGGCTTCTGCATTTGCCGCAGGAACGCGACGGCCTTGATCAGGTTCAGGTACTTGGGCTGGTCGCGCCGCGCCTGCAGCCGCGTGTCGCCGTAGCTCAACGCCGACGCGTACGGGTTCACGACCGCGAGCGGCCGCAACAGACGCTGGAAGTTGCGGTGCACGCTCACGACCGGGTCGGCGGCGACGTCGCCGCGCAACCCGGTCAGGGTCTGGCGCTGACGCTGGAACTCGAGTATGCGGTCGGTCTGCTCGCGCGATTCGTCGATGCCCAACACCCAGAAGCGGCTGCGCGTCTCGGGGTCAACCTCCGGATCGGTGACGGTGTAGAACACGCTCGTGGGACCCTTGACGCGGTTGGCCATGGTGGTCAACCGCCCGGTGATCAGGTCCTTGATGGTCGCCTCAACGACCAGTTCCTTGGCGCTGATCAGGTTGCGGATGGCGTACGCCGCCTCCTCGGCGCCCGCGCCCTCCTCCAGGGCGAGGACCTTGTGCATCAGGCTGGTTTCGTCCTTGTAGAACAACGCCTTGCCGGTCAGGCTGGTGAGCTTGACGACGTCCTCGGGCGGACCGAACGCGAGCGCCGCGTCCTGCAGCGCGGTCTTGCCAGCACCGGACGAACTCAGGATCAGTACGGACAGCGGATCGGCGGTCTTGCGGCTGGTCATGGCCAGGTAGCACAACAGCTTGTTCGCCTTCTCCCCGACCAGGCCGCCGGTCTCGAAGTCCGCCAGGATCCGCGCGATCAACTCGGGACTCTTGCCGAACGCTTCCGCCTCTTTCCTTTCAGCCGCAGTCATGCTCTCGGCCGGGGTCGCGGGGTCCGCAACCTTCACGCTGGCCGGGTCGAAGCTCTCGCACGCGCTCATGAGCTTGGTCAGGTCGGCGTCGATGGTCTCGGCGGGCTGCTCGAACACGCGGCACAGGTCCTGGCACAGTACGCGCCGCGCCCGCGCGGAATAGAAGTCCAGCGTGTCGACGTGCAGCCGCCCCGCATGCTCGACACGCACGGTCGCCTTCAGTTTCCTCACGCCCTTCTCCAGCCCGCGCACCTCGTAGCGGCGTAGCCCGTAGGCGAGGGCGAAGCCATCGGGAAGCGGGAGCGGGGACGCTGTCCCCGTGCCCCTGCTGGTGGCGCCGCCCCCAGGCCCCCGCCGGGGCGTCATTGACTCCCCGGACCCCTCGATCATGGCTTTCGAGTCCGCGGCCGGTTGTGAGGGTACGGGCGCGGCTGAAGGGACAGCGGTCGGTGCGATGGCGGTGTCCTGGGCGGCCGCGGACTCGAAAGCCGGATGGCCGGCCTGCGGCGCCGGAGCCTGATGGGATAGATCGGGAGTGCAGAGGGCCAATGGTCCTTTGCCGGGGGTGCAGGGGGCAGAGCCCCTTGCATCTGCGGCGCCCGCCAGGAACGCGGCCAGGGCGTGCGGGCCGTGCGCGGTCAGGAACGAGTTCGGGTCGTGACCGTCCGGGAGAGTGAGAAGACGGCAGCTAAAAGGAAGAATGGTTGTCGGATTCAGGACCGGCTGCTGGCAACTGACAACTGGCAACTGACAACTGACTATCTTCTCCTTCAGCCGCAGGGTGGCGGCCTGGCCCGGCGCGTCGCCGTCGAGGAGGAGTACCAGCTTGCGGACCCCGCACTCGGTCAGGGTTGCGAGGTCCGCGTCGCCCAGGCCGTTCGTGCCCTGGATCGACACCACGTTCCCGACCCCGGCCATGATCACGCTCAACGCGTCAATGACCGACTCGACCAGGATCAACTCGCCGTACGTCTTGGCCGCCGCCGCGTTCCACAACCCCGTAGGACGGTTGGGCAGGAACAGGTGACGCTTGTCCCCGCGTGTCGCGGCGGAGTCCTTGGACGAAGACGGATCGCCGGTGAACCGCCCGTAGAGCGTCGTCAACCCGCCATCCGCGTCCAGGACCGGAAAGACCACGCAACCGGTGAAGCGTTCGTGCGCACCGGGCAGCAGTACGCCCAGGGCCGCCAGTTCTTCCTTTAGCCGCCCGTCCGATGGCAGCAGTTCGGGCAAGCGCCCATTGCAGTACCCGACCCGATGCGCGGAGAACAACCCGGCGTCTGTAATGCCACGGCTCTCGAGGTACGCTCGGCCTTCGGGCACGTCGGCGAAGGTCTTCTCGTACAAACTGACGACACGTTCCAGGAGTTGGTTCGCACGCTCCGGCGAGAGCGCCGGGACCGCCGGGGCCGGATCCTCCGGCGCCGGGGGGCGCTGCGGTGCCGGCACGGGCCCGCCCAGTTTCTCGATGGCGCCGCGAACATCGAGGCCGTCCAGCTTCATGACGAAGTCGATGACGCTGCCACCGGCGCCGCAACCCAGGCAGTGCCAGAGCCGTTTCGAGGGAGTTACGACAAGAGACGGTTTCGTGTCCTTGTGGAACGGGCAAAGGCCGACCAGGTCTTTGCCACGCTTCCGAAGGACAACGCCACGCGAACGAATGTACTCGGCCAGGTCGATCGCTTTCTTGATGTCGTCGGCGTTCACCGCTGCACCTCCTTGCCAGACGGAAGGGACTGCAGCAGGTCGTGAGCTACGGCCCACCGGACAAAGTCGATGAGCGGTTTCCAACTGGTGTGACTGGCTTGGTCGAAGATGGCGGCCAAGTCCGGATCCCGTGCGAGGTTCGCACGCACCCAGGCCAGGGCCCGGGCTTCGTCAGGAGGCAACGGCGGCGGCAGGTTCGGGGGCAGGTGCATGGCAGCGGGTCCCTTCTGAGTGCTGATTGCTCAGCGCCGCGTGCAGACGGCGGCGCAGGTGCACCAGACTGCGGCGGAAGTCGGCCAGGTTCACGGTGGCTGTGCCCGTGTGATAGGCCCGCTGCAGCTCGGTGAGCTGACCGTTGCCCTCGAACACGAACACCACCGTGTCTTTCAGGCGGCCGCGATCGACCCACACGTCGGCCAGTTTCCCCCCGCGGCAAGCCAGGAAAAAGCTGCTCTCGTACAGATCGGTCGTGGTTACCCGCAGCACCGGCATCGCTTCCGCTCTCCAGTCCGTCTCTCCCCGACCGGACGCGCACCCCGCAAGGACCCGTGCTATGGTAAAGCAGCGGGACCGCTTGGACGTCCGCGTCCGGCCGGTCCTTCCGCGGCCCCGGTGCTGCTCGGCCAAGAGAACCACCGGGACCGCACTTTTTTTGCACATCGGCTATTGTACCATGTTCGTACATTATCACGCCCAGAGACTTCCGTCAAGAACGGGACTGGAGTAAATTGTGGCGGTGCTATCTTGGAGAACCTTCAGAACGGATATTCGCGCTATGACAAAGTCAATCAAGAAGGACACGGTTGGTACACGGATCGCCTTGGCCCGCAAGTCGCGCGGACTGACCCAGAGCGAACTGGCCTCTGCCGTCGACGTATCCCGCCGTGTCATCGCCTACTACGAGATCCAGGCCGGACGAGTACCCGCCGACCTGTTGGCACGCATAGCCAAGGCTTTGAGCATGTCCGCAGATGAACTGCTGGAGTTGAATGTGGAGAGAACCGACGGCCGCAGCATGGATGGTCGTTTCTTTAGGAACTGGGGCCGCCTCTCCGACGAAGACAAGCGGACGGTCACGCACGTCGTCGAAGCGATTCTTGCCGGCAAGTCGCCGTTGAATGCGTAGCCCCACGTTCCCGGCTGAAAGAAGAATTCCCACCTTCACCACCACTTCCGGATTTCCCCGCTCTGGCTGGCTTTCTTCCTTTCAGCCGCCGCATTCCGTTCCTGGGGTTCTCCGCGGCTCTTGGATTCTCTTCCGGTCGCAACGGAAAACGCGGCGCGGGACGGGGACCCGCGCCGCACCGATCGGCCGGAACAGTTATGCATAGCGGCGCCAGGGACAGAGGTGAGCCCGGCCCTTCAGCCGGGCGGGTAGAACCGGCGTCACTGTTGGCAACTTGGCGGCGCGTTCGGACGCCAAGTTGTCAAAGCCGCTGTGCGTAACTGTGCAGGCCGCGTCTTCGTGCGGGGTTCGCCCGCAGGCCTGGCGGAGGGCGAACGCCGCAACCTCAAACGGTAGGCAATGGGTCCGGGGACGGCACGGGCGGCGCCCGCGGGCTGCAGCGGACACCGCACGGGACGGCCACGGACGCTTTGCCGTTCTTCGCTGCAACCACCGATCGGCGCGAGCTTCGTGTGAAGCTCGCGGATGGGAGATGAAGGGTCGGGGGACGGCAGCGAGCGTCAATGAGTGCGGGGCGCGTGGGCGGGGACGGGACCGGCGCGTCTGGCGGCGGCAGCGGTCGCACGGGCCAGGCTGCAGGAACGGGCAGGGACCCGTGGGCAGACTGGCACGGGCGAACCGCGGCACGAAGGCGGCACTACATAAGGACCGCGTTATGCGACGTAGACGCGGGGGCGCGACCGCGGCTCGGAGCGGGCGCGAGGGCCGATCAGGGCTGACGGGGGCGGGAGCGGAAGGGTCCGCGAAGCCACCGGCAGACCCGGCCCGCACCCCCCGGCTACGTGTGAGGCCCGGCGAACGAACGCATAACGGCGAGCCTTATGTAGTGCCGACGCAGTGCGCCGCCGACAGGTGCGACGGACACGGCCACGCCCACGCGCCCCGCACCCGCGAGCGATTCGGCGGGCCGTCCGGAAAACCGAATCCCCGCCTCACAGCAATCATAACATGTTGGGGAACAGTACGTTGAGTGTAACACTCTCCTAGGGTCAATTGCAAATGTCAAGGCCCGGCCCCGGAGCTTGTTGGTTTGTCATTTGTTAGCGCCGAAGACCGCTGGGCCGCTCTAAGACCCCGCAGAAACAGCACCGCCAGCGCGCAGGCAATACCTATCAAGCAGATGCTCGCCGTCGAGAACATCTGCACGTAGACCTTCAAGTAAAGAACTGCCTGGCCAACGAGTTCCGGGGGCTCCATGTGCCCCCATACAGCAGTGCAAGCATTCACCGAACCAACCACGGCCACAGCACCGCAGAATACGTGCAAGGCACACAAGACCGACAGACTTATAGGGAAGAGAACGAAATGCCGCGCGGGGATTCGGAGCCGTCGGAGAACCGGAACAAGCGGACACAAACACAACAAAACACAGGTCACAATCGTCCACCAAAGCAGCCACCGACCGGTACCGCTGTAGGAGCAACTCACTGTTATCCATTGGGCGAGTATCGTGCTCACGTGCACTTCTCCAGTCAACGCGTGGCGGTTGGTTCCACTTGTACGAGCGTGGGGTTGTATGCCTACGGTTGCGGCTGTTGTTCGGCCTGCGCAGCCTCGCGGCATATCCGGATCTCTTCCTCGTTCCAGGTGGGATCCGTGTGGCCGAGGTCGTTCATCCCCTGGTCACGCCAGAAACGATGGAGCAGCTCATGGGCTAAGGCTTGTGCCGGTGTCCAAGTGCGCGGGCCTGTCGGGGTAGGCAGAGTGTAGGAGCGTGGGTCGTAGTAAGTTACACTGCCGTCAGTAAATGGATAACTGAATGGGTTGCCATGCGTGTCACGACGGTCAGCCAGCGGCCTTATGCGATGCTGCACTTGGTCGGCGTGGTCGACCGCTTGCCGCAGAAGGCTTTCGGGCGGCATGTTCCTGAAACGACTGAGCGTGTTCTCAATTGTGTTCCTCTGCGAGTGTACTACGTTGATACGGCCAGGCCGACGAACCGGGGCGCAACCAGGTACCGCCAGAATCATGACTGCGGCCACCACCACCAACTCAATCAGCGTGAATTCCCCACTCGGATCCAGGCCATTGACCGGATCTCCGTGGCAGTAAAGGTACTTGTGCAGGCTCTGCGGGTCACCATTGTTTCCCCCGAACGGATCAAGGCTCGCGAACGCCCCCGTGTTCTGGTCATAGTACCTGGCTCTGAGGTACTGCATGTCCAAGTCAAAGTCTTGAGTCTCGCCAGAGTACAACAGCGAGGTTGCGGCAGGATTCACGACGTTGGATTTCGGGCCAAGTTGGCAGCCGTAGGCGTCGAATGAGAACCCATCAGTAATCCCACCATTGGAGTCCGTTAGGAGCCTTGTAGACCCGTGGCCGTCCATTGCCAGAAATGACGTCGTGCCGCCCACGGTCTGCGAGATGTGGTCGTCGCCGATGACGTAACTCCTGGCCAGGCCCGTCCCGTTGAACTCCTCCATGACCTGACTGTACCCGGTCAGGTTCATGGCGTCGTTCAGGAAGATGCGGGCGGTGTCGTACGGGGCCTGGCCAGCGATGGTTGTCGTCGAGTCGGCTCGGGTGCGGATGCCGGACTGGTTGTAGGCGTAGGTCGAGGAGATGGCGACGTTGTGGCTGGCTCCCTGTGAGTCTTTCTCCACCCTTGCGATATCCGCAGCAATGAGCCTGTTCTCCAGGTTGTAGGAATACGAGACGCTTTCCCCAGTCGTTCCGTTCGTCTTTGAAATCAGTGAGCCGTTCTCATTGTACCCGTAAGTCGTCACGCCCTTGATCGAGGACGTTTCCGTGACGATTTGGTCGTTGGCATTCTGGACGTAACTGATGGATTCAGCCACACCATCCTGATTTCTAGTTGTAGCCTTGACCAGCCTGTTTCCTACCAAGTCGTACGAGTAGTCGGTGGTGAACGTCTGGGGCGAATCCGGACCGCCTGAAGGCGGGACTACGAACCTGGCGTCTTCCTGGGTCAGGCGGTTGAGGGCGTCGTAGGAGTAGGCGATGTTCCGTTCGGCCAGTGCGGCGTCGCCCTGGCGAATGCGCTCGTAAACCCCTGTTCTCCTGCCTGTGGGGGCCAGCGTGTAGGCGTACCCGGCCAGCAGTTGGTTCGTGGAGCTGAAGTGGGAGAGGTTGGTGAGCCGGTTCAGGTTGTCGTAGGAATAGAGAGTGGTGACGCCGTTGGGCAGAACCATGGATTCTCTGGAGCCCACTTCGGTGTAGGCGTAGGTGGTGACTTCGGGCTGGGTGAGGACCACGCCCTGCTGTTTGTGGACGCTGACGGTGGCGAGGCGGCCCAGTTCATCGTAGCCG
>Ga0208961_1000988_pt1 | contig 10244 bp, 9 predicted proteins | sample RifOxyB3_FD_184034 | JGI IMG/M metagenome (GOLD analysis project Ga0208961, IMG submission 184034) | Groundwater microbial communities from Rifle, Colorado - Rifle Oxygen_injection B3 (SPAdes) | ecosystem: Environmental > Aquatic > Deep subsurface > Groundwater | place: Rifle, Colorado, United...
AACAATTGCTCCCACACATCGATAATAGTGGTGAACTCGAACCCAGGGCGAAACGGCGAACGATGCGCGACTTCATTACCTATCACGAGCGCATGAACCGGTATTTGCCTTGCGACTATGAGGAACTGCCAGGACAGCTTCTCCCAGATCTCGACTTCTGGAACCTCAGCTCCCGAGCGCCTAACGACCCCCCCGAGCTCGCCGGTGACAAGGAGCATCCCAAACTTTACTGGAAGAAGTTTTTCAACATACCCCTCGGCGGGCATCCAAGCATTGAGCATCGGCTCGAACGAGCGGCAGAGCTCACCCAGAGGTTTTCACCTCGTTTTGAAATTCTTTGCGGTGAGGGCACACAGAATGACATCGTCATTCGCCACAATGCTGGAGCCTTTCAGAAATCAGTCATCGATGCGATTCTACCGGCTTGGGAAAAGGAGCAGCTCGGCCCTCTGACCATTGTTGGCATCAATGGCAAGGTTGCTCACGAGCAGGCCGAAGACGGTTCCCTGGGCCCCTCCGAAGTGCCCTTTCTACAACGCGCCGTGCGCACCCTGGCGTCGTCCTGTTACATCGATCCGTTTTCGTTGACCGAAAAAGAAAAGAAATTCATCGACAAGTGGAGTGGTCAGGACGCTGCGGCGAAGGTGATGGCCAAGCTCAAGACCGTTCCCGAAGATGGACCCCAATGCCAGAGCCGACTTGATGAGTTGACCCAGATCGGGGTCATGTCCCCGTTGGTACAAGACGTCATGCAGGCCCTTGCAGCCCAGTATGGACCCGATGGTCTCGCCAACGCGCACCTGCGCTACACAGGGCACGCCCTGTTTTCCCTGCTGCCGTTGACCTGGGGTGCCACGCGGGTATTTCCTTGTGCGTCCCTGAAGTTGCTGCTTTCGACATATTCGGGGAGTGCCGAGAGTCTTTCCCTGCATCGTTTCTTGTTGCGCTCCTGCGATGCAGCTCATCACGACACCGAATGGGACGGACGCACGACCGGCCTGCGTGATTACAGCAAAGAAATCCTCACCGATTCACACAAGAGCCCTGTGGGGCCGTCGTTGAACATCAATAGGCTTCCCACAGTCGCCAAAACGGTAGTTGCCGACGACGCTTGCTTCATCTGGGACAAACCGCCGTGTCTTGATTCTCCCGATTTGGATATTGAAGGCGTGCGCTCTGGCAAACACCGCTTCATCATCCACAACTCCGAGGATAAGAAAATTCGCCGCCTCGCCGACAGCGGCGACGTGTGGGCGGTAGATCTCGCGAGCTCTAAATACAAAGCGCTCGAGGCCAGAATCATTGGTCAACAGTACGCGCTTACGGCAGCGCGAGATGTGCGTCAGAAATGGAAGGGCCAAATCGGCGGCTGTGAAATTCGCGTCATCGGTGCGGGATTGCTGGGTGGCTCTGTGGCTGACGCCTTCGTGCGTTTGGGGCATCCGAAAAGTCAGATCCTGATTGTTGATGATGATCCCAACGTTCGCGAGAAATATCACCTCCAAGGTATCCGTGCCGTTTCCCCCGAGGAGGTTTGCGACTCTCCTTTGCGCACCGTGTGCTTCCTCGCCACTGGCAAAGAATTCGAAGACGGAGAATCCCTGAAGGTCTTGGGCCGTCAGGCCATGGTCTACAACCTCAATTCCAAGGGCAAGGCATTTCCAAGAACGCTCGAGTCGATGGCGAATCAAAGCTTCAAGCTGCACAGCTACGCGGTCCACACCGACCCACAGCAGAAACGCGGGCGGCCCTATTCCACTGGCAATTCTTCAACTTTTTGCGACATGCGCCACCGCATTGACATCTCAAGCGGTGTGGGTGAAAGGGACAACATCGAAATCACCGAGATGGCCAACCTGTTTCCGGTCAATCTCCTGCATGAGCAATGGAGTGATCTGTACCAAGCCACCGGTCTCGCTGCCCTCGGATGTTTCTTGCAAGCACGCGCCATGAAGAAGCCAGGAATTGTTGCCATGGATCCGAAGCTCGACCAGAAGATCGTAGACCTCGTTGAAGAGAAAGGCCTACTCGAGCCACGCCCGCTGTTGCCTCGTTATGGCGAAGACACGGGCGAACTCAGATCCGACCTGATGTTCTTTGGCCAGGGCAGCGAAATGTGGGTCGACAAGCAATGGCAGAGACTCCCGAACCGATAGCACATTCCCTCTTGGTGCCAACCATCAGGTAGCTGAACCCGGAGCGCTATTTTTGCGACGTGCTGAGTGTCGATCGCTGCATGCTACCACGTTCTCAAGTCGTCGTCTGGGATCGGATGGGCACGTCGGTAGCGCCGGCACGCATCGCGGGTTCGGAAAAGGTACGGGTGTTCCTCGGGTCCCTCAGTGACGAACTCGTGGCCTTTGAGTGCTGCTTGCGCGCGGCGCGCATCGTCGGGGAGCTGCTCCGCAGACGGGCAAGGTGCGCTGCAATCGACGGGATCCGTTGCCTGGCCGATCGTCTGTGGCACGTATCTCCCCATTGCGTAACCCTGCTCCATCGACGACGGGTGAATGCCCCACTCAAGGCAGCGGACGCACTTGCGACTTCCTCCCCCGATACATGGCACCTCCTCCTCAATCCGCTTCGCACACGCGATATGCAGCTGCACAACCTGGCCGTTGTACCAGGCCGCGTCCAACGTCACGTTGGAGAGAAGAAGGCCGACGGAGTGGGCTTCGCCGATGCCGCCCGTGCTCTCGAGTTTCCACCGGCCGTTCTTTGTTCGCCGATAAATCTCCTCGGAGCCAGCAGTCTGCACGATGCGCTGGTCGAGGAGGAGCTCGTCAGCGTGCACGTCCTTGAAGTTGCCATGGGTGCTCGTCTGTCTGTTGATCAACCCGCAGAGTTGTTCGCCTTTACGTTCGACGGGGATCGGCCTACAGGCGCGATCATAGATCGTTGTCGTGCCCTCCGGCCGCGCCCAACTCAGCAACGGTTCAAGTGGGATGTCTTCATCTTTCACTGGACGGTACTCAGTCGCATCGGCAAACCGCGTCTGGATCCAAGTCCATTCTGCCGCAAAGTCTCGCTGGGCGATTGGCTGTTCGGACCGTCCAGTATCTTCGACCTTCTCTGGGACGGCTGGCGTCTCCACAGCGACAGGCGACACCTCCCCTTCGCTGTGAACGTCGCTTGCGATGGGGCCGGGTATCACAGGGGGAGAATGCGCGGTCGCCGGGGTGCAAGCCCATGCTGCTGCCGTGAGAACAACGCCAGCCGCATGCGCAAGGCGTCGCTGCATCTCACCGTCACGGTGCATCCTCGACCTGCTCCTTCCCGTCTCTATTGGCTGAATTGAGGAACCCATTTTACTTTATGTCTGGTTTTGATGGGACAATCAAAAGACATCAGTCAAAGGATCCCACAGTAGATATTGTCAGGCTTGACCGCCACGAACTCGTCGAACTCGTCCGAGACCTTCAGCCCGTCGTTGGAATCTGCTACGTTTCTTAATGACACGAAAGAAGACAGTCAGGAAAGAAGACAGTCAGGAAGATCGTTACATTGAGGCTAAGCATCTATTTGATCTCGGTTGGGATTTGGCTCACGGGGTGTGGATGCAACGTGCCAAATGCCAGGCCGCCCATATTGCGGACGACGTTGCCCGAGGGGATCTTTGCGGGGTTCAGGGAAGTCCAGGCGCCAACTTGGGAGGGTGGCGGATGGTATTGCGCTGTCGACGCTGAAACCCGGTGGGCCGTGTCGGTGAAGAACGGCTCTGTGGAGATCGCTGCGCGCCCTGTTACCAACGACGCCGAGGAAGGAACGGGGCAAAGGTTTCCGCAAATACCGCAGGTTCTCCAAATACCGCAAATACCACGTTCGATGGTCAAGCGGATGGTTGATGCCATGCCGGGGTTAGATTGCACAGATGATGAGTGTTACCCGCTCGTATCGCCTGCGCGGCTGGTTCACCGAGACGGCAACGCCTGGTTGATTGGTGTCGACGCGGGCGAGTTTGGCGGTGGGTTGTGGTCCGCACACCCAGGCGGGAACAGCCTGATCCACCTATCGGAGCAGAACGTTCTGCGGGTCTTTGGCAAGGGTCGAGAAGCGGTGGTGGTCACCGGATTGCATCACGGGAGGGCAACCGACGGCCTTCATCCATCCAATGCAACGGTATTCTTCCTCGAACAGAAGGAGAATTGGAAAGTGGAGTCCGCAAACGAGCTCTACGATGTTCCCGTTGATACCGACGACAGTTACGTCGAATGGGAAAACGGTCTCGTTCTCCTGACTTCCTCTTTTGTCGAGTTGGCCACGAAAGGAAGATGGATGACGTCGCGCCTGTTGAACATCCAAGACTGGTGGCAGCCCCAATCGCTGGCGGTGATCAGCGGCAACATCTTCTACGTCGGCATGCCGTACTATGTGGTGCGAGCAGAGATTGGTGCGGATGGCTCTGGCAACACTCTCACCTGGCTGGCACCGGGATCGCCTTCCTCCGAAAGGTGCGTAGTCAGGCCGGCCAGTTCACATTGAACGAACCACCAATTTAACAATGACCTGATTTGAGGGGTGCGATCCGGGCAGACGTCAGATTGTCGAAGCTGCCACCGAGATGCGTGCACAGGCGTCGTTGTTTCAAGCTGGATGTCTGGTTGACGCCATTGGATGCTTTCGCCATGCTGACGCACATGCAGTGGCTCATCGCGGCAGTACTCCTTCTGCTTGCAGGGGTAGCGTTGGTTTTTGTCATCCCAAGCTTCGGCCCAGCCTATATTTGGCAAGGTGTGGTCGGATCTGTTGCTCTTCTGCTCAGTGTGATCTCTGTCATCTGGTGGGTATGCTCGCGGTCATCGGTACGGCAGTCAGATGTTGTTGACGACGAGGTCCCCCCGCCGCAATGAACTTCCGAGGACATCATTCAGCCCTCGCATAAGATGGGAGCGCTCGTTATGATGTTCTGTGGTCAGTTTGTTTTGCGGTCAATTCTGGAGCTCGACACATGATGAATGGCCTCGATAGATGGACACTGGTCATCTCTCTCGCTTTGCCTTGCGCTGCTTGTGACTCGACAGAGCCAAGCGGACGCACGGGCGATTTCGACTACGGCGACAGCAACACCACCGGCGGCGATTCCGCCTACCAAGGGGATGAGATCGCCGGTGATGAATCGCTCGGGGATAACCATGGGGACGGCGACAGCGTGTCGGCATGCTCCATCGACAACGGTGGTTGCGGCAACCCGACCTTTGTTCAATGCAATGACAACGGTGATGTAACTTGCGCCGACATCAATGAATGCGGCGTCAACAACGGCAATTGCGGGCCCGTGGCAGAGTTCATCTGCACCAACAACTTCGGTGCTCCGCCCACCTGCACGGTCATCGGCAATTGCCCGGCGCACAGTTTTGCATACGGCGATCAATGCATTGCCGAGGTCGTGGATGTCTCCACTTCATCGGGGTTCTCCTGCGCACTGCGCGTTACGGGTGAGCCATTGTGCTGGGGACGCAACGCCGACGGTGAGGTGTCTGAGCCGCCCAAGCGCAGCGCCATCGCCCAAGTGTCCACCGGAGGCAGTCACAGCTGTGTGCTCACGACCTCCGGGGAGCTGACCTGTTTCGGTGGATACTCGAGCGGCGAGTGGGTTGACCAAGCCAACGCAGCAACCGGCACCCACACACAGGTTGCCGGTGCCTTTGGGCAAATTTGCGCCCTCGAGATCGGCGGCGGCATCGAGTGCTGGGGGCGTGATGCCCATGGTCAGCGCAGCGGTGCCAACAACGCCGCGGGGGCCTACCAACAGATAGTTGTCGGCAGTGCTCTCTACGAGAGCAACAGCGGTCACAACTGCGCTCTCACCACCCTGGGCGACATCGAGTGTTGGGGCAGTGACTCGTCAGGACAGGTGTCGGGGCCGAACGCGTCGACCGCCACCTATTCACAGATATCCGCAGGCGACACCCAGACATGCGCAATCGACATTGACGGTCGACTCACCTGCTGGGGTGGAATGCCCTCGGTTCGCGACGACATCGCCAATGACACGAGAGCATTCGTGCATGTGTCGGCCGGTGAGAGCTACAACGTTTGCGCCATCACGACCACCGGACGCCTTCAGTGTTGGGGGTTCGGCGACAGCTATGGTCAGATCTCTGGGCCCAACAACTCCGACGACATCTACGCGCGAGTGGACATCCACGTGCGTGAAACCTGCGCAGTGACCAACGTCGGTGCCCTACACTGTTGGGGCGAGTTCTGGGCACCAACGGTGTCTGGATTCAACAACGTCCCGGGGCAGGAGGTATACACTCAACTCTCTGCAGGTGAGATGCACCTGTGTGCCCTGACCACAGACGGACGGCTGCACTGTTGGGGCTACGACGACTACGGCACGGTCAACGAGGCCAACGCTTCCGACGCTGCGTACCAAGACCTTTCGAGCTCTGGGTTTCTGCGCACCTGCGGTCTCACCACCACCGGTAGCATTGATTGCTGGGGATGGGACGCCAACGAGCAAGTGACGGGTCCCAACACGGCCACGGGCAACTACATCCAGGTCCAAAACGGTGGCACCCACACCTGTGCCATCGACAACACCAACCACATCCAGTGTTGGGGCAAAGACGACGATAACCAGGTTGCTGGCCCCAACGCCAGCAACTCCACCTATCGTCAAATAGCTCCGGGTTACATTCACACGTGCGCCTTGACCACCACCAACGAGATCGAGTGCTGGGGCAGCAACGCCTCTGGCCAAACCGCTGGCCCCAACGACGCAGCCGACACCTATTCAGACATAGCCTCTGGCTACCACCACACCTGTGCCATCGGCAGCAGCGATCAGATCGACTGTTGGGGGAACGACAACGCCCAGCAAGTCTCCGACGCGAGCACCTTCACCGGCACCCCGGTGCAATTGGCCCTGGGGGCGGGGCACAGTTGCGCTCTCGACACAGCCGGAAAGATTACCTGCTGGGGAGCTGACGACCTCGGGCAAGTCACCAACGCCAACGCCAGCACGGAGCATTTCACCCGTATCGCTGCTGGTACCTACACTGTTTGCGGTCTCCGTGCCGATGGCACTCTACGTTGTTGGGGTTACTTCGACCTCGACACTGGGGACCTGTTGGTCGAGCCCACACCATAGCCCCGCCATTCCTGCGCAAGCGACCGACCCGATTTGGCGGAAGTTCGTGCATCAAGAATTGGTATGTAATGTTGTTTCTTTGACGTTGCCAAAACCCTCCAACCTGCCATCGGATTGGGAATGGGGTACTGTCAAGACAGTACTCGAGGACGCCCTCATGGCCGCCTACCAGTCTCGGCGTTCGCCCGCCACGTCAAGCTGGTTACCGTCGACCCCAAGATGCCGTCGATCCACGAGCTGGTGGGGTTGCATGGGGAGAAATGCCCAACACCACAAAGCACCCGACGATAAAGAGGCTCGGCTCCAAGAATCTCGCTCATTTTGCTCGCTAGCCGCCATGGAGCCATTGCCAAAGCGAGACAAACGACGCGGGGTCCTCAACCTGCCCGTCATCCATCTCTTCGTGGATGTCTTTGCCCCAGACGCGGACGTATTCTACCAACTGGGCCGCCACGTAGATAGTGAGCTTCTTTTGCCCTGCCCCCCACCATTCAAGCACCACATCACCATCGGCACTAGCCGTCACAAGGGGCTCGGCCCACTGTTTCTCGCCGACCGCTTCGATGGCCTTTCGCAACCAGCTCTGGGCGTTCTCTATGCCACCGGAGTCGACAGCGACGGCTCCGTGAGTGTCCCAGTTCGACGCTCTCCGTGATAGCGAGCGGATTTGTCGGAGGGTTGCATCGCCAGGCCGCAGAGGTATTTGTGCCCAATCCACAGTTCCAATGCAAAGCTGGGTAACGGCCCAGTCGACGGCGTCTCGACGAATCGAGCCGTCGTCGAGGTCATATGACGCGCTGCCGGAGGCGGAAGTCACCGCCCGAAAATGGGCGAAATTGAGGGTCTCCTCAGTCAACCCGGTGGCAGCACCAGAGTAGCAGCGCACTTCCCTTTTTTCCGCCGCTCTAGTCATCATGTCCTCCCGGCGCACGACTCTGCTCGATGGCTTTCACAACAGCATCGAAAGAGATGGGCATCTCCTTCATAGTGTCGCACACCATGGTCAGGAGCGCATCCTTTGTCCAATCCCGACACCCCTCGAACATGGCGCGTTTGTTGTTTCGGTCAAATCGGAGCTCTATGCCTTCTTCCTCGAGGGGCATATCCCACTCGTTCAGCGAAAAGCCTGTCGGCACAACACCTTTCGGCACCTGCAGGGCGACCGTGACCGAACGGGACTGGTACCAATTCAAGAAGATGTTGGAGAACTGGTTCTCGCCAACAACCCGACTCGCTCGGAGCGAAAAATCGTATGGAGACTCACCCTCCGACAGAAGATCGAGGCCCCCAAAGGCACCCTGGACCGCTGCCCGCGCTTCCTCAGCGTCCTTGCCCCGCGTCGACCACCTGGCCACCGTTGTGATTCCAAGAAACGAGAATTTTGTGCCAGCGGCCTCCAGCAGCTCCAGGATGGCCTTGGCCTTGGCCTCCGAGTACTTGGCTCGCGCATCCCAATGGTCCACGTACGAAGTCGTCGAAGTAATCGGTCCGGAGTTCTGTCCGGTCGGGCTTGATTGCGACACGGGTGCTGCTTGTCGGAGATTGGAGGACAATCACCTGTTCCGCCGAACCACCGTGAAAGACGTTGAGTTCGCCCGGCCCCTTCGCCTTTGCGGCCTTCTTGACGCGCTCCACCCATCCGTCTGCTAGGCCGCAGGCGAGAGCCATCGTCTGAAATGAAAACTGGAAGTTGCTCATCGTCGGCACCAACCTAACGCGATTCAGGCTGCAGTTCCAGATGGAGGTCACAAATCCAGCAGGATACGCGTATCCTTGTTGGAAACCGTGTCGCAGCCGCAAATGCCTGCGTCGATCTGGCGACCGTTCTCAGATCGAGAGTCGGGCGGTTATGTCGACCACGCGGGGGTCATCCAGGAGATCGCGTCGCATGTGGAAGATGTGGGAGTTTGTGTGCTTTGAGTAGGTCGCCCGTTCGAGCACTACCAGGTGCGGAACCTCGGCCGCATACGAGATGCTGAAGTCCGCGGCGTAGACTACTCCAACGAGGAAGTCGAAGGGCTTGTACTTGAGACGCCGAATGGCGCTGAGCTGTGTCGAGCGATTCTGTTGTGTCACGCGGCGGCCTTTGATCTGGTATCGCCTCCCCTTCCCATCGACCGCGTCATAACCGGCCGAGGAGTTCCCTTGCAGTGTCGGCGAGCGAAGGTCAACCACGCTGTCAGCGCCAAGGATGCCGTCGCCATCTTCGCCGGGATCAGGCAATCGCCTGTTCGCCTGGCTGCGCCAAGGCGTTGATCGACCTGGCCATGCTTAACCTTTCCCGCCTCGGCCCCGAACTGGAGAAGCAATACCGTGAATTTGAGACTGGGGCCGATGTCGAAGCGTTCATCGACGAGCGCTTTGCCAATGAAGAGAGGAGATAGGCCATGCCGACCATCTGGGAACAGGTAGAGGAACTCGCACGCCAAGGCAAAGGCGCGGTAATCACGTTCTCTGCATGCCACGAGGTAAAGTTCCCCAAGGGACCGCCTGGCCGCCCACGGTCGCGTCTCCCGTTCTTCATGGGTTATGCCTACTATGCGCGTAACATAGATCCTGCCGGCCCAATGCCGCGGACTCCTGTTCATCGCCCCGCGGTATGATCGGTATTGCCTCCAACCCCGGTTCTCGCGATGTTGCCTCCCGACAAACCCGAGTAGCGTCGGGGAAGTCGACGGGGGCTCTCCAGCAAGTAGACACTTCCCGCAGGTCCACTCTGGAGCACGTCGGATTCTCCTTCGGTGGTGGAGCAATGGGCGAGGCGCAACCGACCACAGACTCTGTTCTCAAGGTCCTAACCAAGGAGCGCATCGTCGCCATCGGCCGTGAGTTCCGCGTCGCCGTACCGCCCGCTGCCAACAAAGACGATCAGATAAACATCCTTGCGAGATCGGGACTGCTCGCCTTCGGTGATCTCCTTCAATGGTTAGGGCGAGACGAGTTGAAGGCGGTGTGTCGTGCCCACGGTCTTCCAGACGATGGCCGCGCTCGGGCGCTGCTCGCTGGCCGGCTCCTGAAGGCCCGCGGTACCGACGAGGCAATACCCCAGCCGCTCAAGTACCGAGGAACCGATCCGTACATGCCGCAGAAGGGCAACATCGCTCAGGTACGCCAGCGGCAGTACCTCGTCGAAGAAGTGTATCCGCCG
>Ga0208961_1000992_pt1 | contig 10215 bp, 8 predicted proteins | sample RifOxyB3_FD_184034 | JGI IMG/M metagenome (GOLD analysis project Ga0208961, IMG submission 184034) | Groundwater microbial communities from Rifle, Colorado - Rifle Oxygen_injection B3 (SPAdes) | ecosystem: Environmental > Aquatic > Deep subsurface > Groundwater | place: Rifle, Colorado, United...
GTGTCGGAGCGAGCCGCTCCGACCACTCTAGGCGCCAGCCCCGGTCAACCGGCGACCTTATCTCCACCCGCGACTCCCATGTTACTGACGTGCCCTTCCCCGCCGACGCCCCACGGGCACAAGGCCCGTGGGGGCGCGAGCCGGTCAGTAACCCGCAGGGTATGATCGGGCGGTCCCCGCCCGGGAGCCGCTGACGCATTACGTGAGGTACGGTCAGCCGCATTGACGGGTTGCCTGTGGAGCGTTACCGTTACGGGTTGCAGAGAAGGGACGTCAGGCCGCGTGTCGGGTCAAAGGCCATTCGAACCGGCGGGCCGGCGCTGTCATTGAGGCGAATGCATGAATCTTGTGAAACGAAGGATGGAGCGGCAGGAGCTTCTCGCGATCCGCGAGCAGGTGCTGAACTCGTGGCCGACCGGAAAACAGGTGGACTTCGACGAGGGTGTGCGGTTCCACCGCGCCTTACCGGAGGCGAGCCGGTTTGGTGCGGTGCTGCGGCAGGCGGATCGCGCCGGCAAGGTGCTGATCCAGCCGCGTGCGGGTGTCGCACTGGTTGACGAGCACATCCGACTGCTGCAGGGCTTGGAGGAGTTCTGCGACCTGCTGCCCACGACCATCGACGCCTACACGCGCCAGAATCGGTACGAGGAAGCGGCCAAGGGCATCGAGAAGTCGAAGCAGGCGGGACAGTCGCTGCTGAACGGGTTCCCGGCGGTAAACCACGGCTTGAGCGAGTGCCGGCGCGTGGTCACGAGCCTGAAGAAGCCCGTCCAGGTCCGACACGGTACGCCGGACGCGCGGCTGCTGGCCGAGATCACACTGGCGGCCGGGTTCACCGCGTACGAGGGCGGCGGCATTTCCTACAACATTCCGTACACCAAGAAGGTGCCGCTGGAGAAGTCGTTGCGCGACTGGCAGTACGTCGACCGACTCGTCGGCGAGTACGAGGACAACGGCGTGCGCATCAACCGCGAGCCGTTCGGGCCGCTGTCCGGGACGCTGGTGCCGCCGTGCGTAAGTCACACGGTGGCGCTGATCGAGGGACTGCTGGCGCTGCAGCAGGGCGTGAAGTCGATCACGCTCGGGTACGGCCAGGCGGGGAACCTGGTGCAGGACGTGGCGGCCATCGCGTCACTGCGCGAACTGGCGCACGAGTATTTCCAGGCGGCGGGGTTCGCGGACTACGAACTGACGACCGTGTTCCACCAGTGGATGGGCGGGTTCCCGGAGAACGAGTCCAAAGCCTTTGCGGTGATCGCATGGGGTGCGACGACGGCCGCGCTGGCGCGCGCGACGAAAGTGATTGTCAAGACACCGCACGAGGCGCGCGGCATCCCGACGCGCGACGCGAACCGCCAGGGCCTCGACGCGACACGACAGGTCATCAACATGCTCAGCGATCAACCGCAACTGAACACCGCGGCTGTCGACACGGAGAAGGAACTGATCAAGCGCGAAGTGCGCGGCATTCTGAAGCGCGTCCTGGAACTGGGCAACGGCGACCTGCTCGAGGGCACGGTGCGCGCGTTTGCCGCCGGTGTGATCGATGTGCCGTTCGCGCCGTCCGTGTTCAACCTGGGCCGCATGATGCCGGTGCGCGACAACGAGGGCGCGGTGCGCATCTTTGCGCCGGGGCAGATGGCGCTCGACAAAGACGTGCTCGAATTCCACCGCGCCAAGGTCCAGGAGCGGGCCAAGGCCGAAGGCCGCGAGCCCGTTTTCCAGATGGTGATCGACGACATCTACGCGGTCAGCAAAGGCCGCCTCGTCGGCCGCCCGCGGTGAGGCAGGGGCTCTGCCCCTGCACCCCGCCGGGGAGTCATTGACTCCCCGGACCCCTCGATGTTGCGCTGCTGGACGAACCGGCGCCGCAGCGCCGGTTCGTCCAGCAGCGCGGGATCGGGCCCGGGAAGTCGCCAAGCCAGCCGTGTGGCAGTATTGTGCGGTCGTTGGTGGGTGTTGCGAGGCACATTTCAGGGGACCGGAATCTTCTCCCTCGACCCTCGCCTCCCGACCCTCGTCACGGAATTCACGGAGTCTGACAACCATGCGAATCAAGCAAGCGCTGTTCGTGGCTGGCTATGCCGGGTTTTTCTTTGACGACCAGAAGGCCATCAAGGCCGGAGCGCGGCACGACGGGTTTGTGTACGAGGGTCAGCCGCTGACGCCCGGGTTCGCGGCGATACGCCAGGCGGGCGAGTGCGTGTCGGTCGTCCTGCTGCTCGAGAACGGGTGCATGGCGCTGGGCGACTGCGCGGCGGTACAGTACTCGGGCGCCGGCGGTCGCGACCCGCTGTTCCTGGCCGGCAACTACCTGCCGTTCATGGAGCGGCACCTGCGGCCGTTCATCGAGGGGCTCGACGCGGCGACGTTCCTCGACAACGCACGGCGCCTCGAAGCGCTGCAACCGGAAGGCAAGCCGTTGCACACGGCCATCCGCTACGGAGTCAGCCAGGCGCTGCTCGACGCCGCGGCCGGCGCGACGGGTGCGCTCAAGGCGGAGGTGGTGTGCCGCGAGTACGGCCTGCCGGTCGTCCCGGAACCGGTGCCGCTGTTCGCCCAGAGTGGCGATGACCGATACCAGGCCGTGGACAAGATGATCCTCAAGCATGCGGACGTGCTGCCGCACGGCCTGATCAACAACGTGGACGAGAAGCTCGGCCGCCACGGGGAGAAGCTCGAAGAGTACATCCGCTGGCTGGTCGGACGTGTCGAAAAACTGCGGCCGTTCCCCGAGTACCGCCCGGCCCTGCACATCGACGTTTACGGCACCATTGGCCTGATCTTCGACCAGGCCCCGCAGCGGGTCGCGGAGTATGTGGCCGGCCTCGAGCGCGCGGCCGGACCGCTGCCGCTGTACATTGAAGGCCCGGTCGACATGGGCTCGAAGCCGAGCCAGATAACGGCGCTCAAGGCGATCAAGGACCGGCTGACCGCACTCGGCTCACATGTGAAGCTCGTGGCCGACGAGTGGTGCAACACGTATGAGGACGCGGTCGAGTTCACCGACGCGCAGTGCTGCCACATGATCCAGATCAAGACGCCGGACTTGGGCGGGATCCAGAACATCGTCCAGAGCGTGTTGTACTGCAACCGGCACGGCATGGAGTCGTACCAGGGCGGTACGTGCAACGAGACGGACGTGTCGGCGCGCACCTGTGTGCACCTGGCCATTGCGGCGCGGCCGCAGCGCATGCTGGTCAAACCGGGCATGGGCTTCGACGAAGGCATGAACATCGTGTACAATGAAATGGCGCGTACGATCGCGGTGTTGAAGGGACGCGGGACGAGTGTCGGGTGTCGAGGGGGGGACAGCCGGGGGCAGGCGGCAGATCAGTAATTCGTGATCAGTGTGTCGAAGTCCAGAGGCGCTTCCCCTCCCCGACACTCGACACTCGACACTCGGCCCTCAGATTGGAGATTATCCATGCAAGACTTCCGAGTCCTCTCCCCGACGGGGATTCTCGGTTACGGGTTCCCGGCCGAGTCGTTCATGCGCGGCGTTGCGGAGAAGCCGGACCTGATCGCGGTCGACGGCGGGTCGACCGATCCGGGGCCGTACTACCTCGGCGCCGGCAAGTCGTTCACGGACCGGCGTGCGGTGAAGCGCGACTTGCGGTTCATGCTCAAGGAAGGCGTGACCCGCCGCATTCCCGTGCACATCGGCACATGCGGCGGTTCGGGCGCGGCGCCGCACCTGGAGTGGTGCCGGCAAATCGTCCACGAAATCGCCGCGGAAGAGAAGTTGTCCTTCCGCATGGCGGTGATTCGTTCCGACGTGCCGCACGCCGTGGCCCACGCAGCCCTCGACGCCGGTAAGATCCGCGCCCTGGACAGCGTGCCGCCGCTGACGCACGAGCGAATCGACCAGACCCCGTACATCGTGGCGCAGATCGGCATCGAGCCGTTTCTCGAGGCGATCGACACCGGCGCCGACGTGGTCATCGCCGGCCGCTCGTACGACCCTGTTGAGTTCGCAGCGCTGCCGATCAAGCTCGGATACGACTCCGGGCTGGCCCTGCACATGGGCAAGATCCTGGAGTGCGCGGCGATCGCCGCCACGCCGGGTTCGGGCGCCGATTGCGTGCTCGGCACTCTCAAGCAGGACAGCTTCGTGCTGAAGGCCCTGAACGACGAGCGCCGCTTCACGGCTGAGTCGACGGCCGCGCACTCGCTGTACGAGAAGTCCGACCCGTTCTTCCTGCCCGGTCCGGGCGGGCGGCTGAACCTCACCGGCTGCACCTTCACGGAGATCGGCAACGGCAGGGTCGAGGTGCGCGGCAGCCGACACGAGGAATCGGATCCGTACTTCGTCAAGCTGGAAGGCTCGCGCCGGATCGGGTACCGGACGGTCACCATTGCCGGGTGCCGCGACCCGATCATGATCCGCGGCATCGACGGCATCCTGGCGGCGGCGCAGGAGAAGGTCAACGGCATTCTGAAGTCCGAGAACCTGAAGGCTCAGGTGTTCTTCCACGTGTACGGCAAGGACGGCGTCATGGGCCGGCTCGAGCCGGTGAAACAGACGCAGAGCCACGAAATCGGGATCCTGGTCGAAGTGCTGGGCGCAACGCAGGAGGAGGCAGACACGGTTTGCTCGATCACGCGCTCAACGCTGCTGCACTACGGCTATCCCGGCCGTGTCTCGACGGCCGGGAACCTGGCATTCCCCTTCTCGCCCTCCGACATGAGGGGCGGCGAGGTGTTCGAGTTCTCAATCTACCATCTGATGGAGATCGCAGACCAGAGCCTGTTCGCGGTCAGCGTCGAGCAGGTGGGGTGAGAAAGAGTGTGGGTGGGTGTGTGGGTGGGTGGGTTCGGCAGGGCCGTGAGAGACGTGAACAGGGGAGAAGTGACAGCGGAGTCCAGCGGCCAACGCGGACGTGGTGCGTCCGCCGGCACTTGGAAGGCTCATGCGGCACGTTGACCCTCTACGACATCGGGTACTGTTCGCGATCGGCATCGGCCTGATCGTGGTGAACGTGCCTTTCGGATGGGGCGCTCTGACGGTGGGCGCCGCCTTGGCTGTCGCCTTGAAGCAGCCGCAGTGGTTGCTGTGGGGCATGATCGGGTATGGGGTGTCGTGGGTGCTGCTGGGGGTGGGCGTCCTGATCACGGGCAGAACGGGGCTCGCAAAGGCGCGCGAGATCCGGCGGCGGCGGCGGCGGATGGCCGAACTGCGGCACCTGCGTCGGACACGGCGCGAGGCCCGGGCGGCGGCGGAACCGGTGCCGCCGGTGTAGTGTTGCGGGGTCGCGCGGCGGCATGTGTACGACCCCGCCTGCGCCGTACGGCGGGCGACCCACCGCTCGCCAGTTCCGCCCGGAGGGTCGGGCGGTGTACTTCGGGCGCGCAAACGCAGTCGCAATGGCAGACGGCTCTTGCCTTGCACCGACGCAGAGGATGAGTTCCACATGGACCGTGATTCACTTGCAGAACGCGTCGCCGAGGCGGCGGAGAGAGTCCTGGCGCGGCAGCCGTCGGTTAGTGCGTTGGACCTGCTGATGGCCATGCGCTGGCTGGAACGGGTGCACGTGGAGATGTGGCAAAAGGGCCACGACACCTTCCCGTTTCTCGAACCGCGCATGCAGAGCCGGCGCGAGAAGCGTGTCCGCGTGATTCAGGAGTTTCAGCACTGGGCCGCCGACCGCGGCCTGACGGGGTTCCGTAGCCGCTACCTCCCGCGGTCGCGCGGGGCCGAGACGGAACTGCCGATCACGGCGGATGCAGACACTGCTCTTGAGGACCTGTACCGCGTCTCGTTCCTGCGGCCAGGCCTGAGCCCAAAGCGCCAGGAAGCGACCGTGGAGAAGGCGCAGAAAGCGCCGGAACTGGCAGTCTTCGAGGCGTTCCACGACCAGGCCTGCAGCGAGTGCAACGCGACGGTTGAGGCAGGTGGCCTGGTTTTCATGGAAAAGGGCAAGCCGGTGTGCCTGACCTGCGCGGACCTGGACCACCTGACCCTGCTGCCCAGCGGCGACCCGGCGCTGACGCGTCGTGCCAGAAAACACAGCCAGCTCTGGGCCGCAGTCCTGACCTTCAACCGTCGACTGCGGCGCCAAGTCCGCATCGGGCTGCTGGTCACTGCCGAGGCCCTGGCCAAGGCGGAAGACGAATGCGCGGCTGACGACGAGGAACGCGCCGAACGACGGCGCCGCGCCGAAGTCGACCGTACGGCCGCCGATCAGGACTTCATCCGTGAAGTAACGGCGGCGATTCTCACCCTGTACCCCGCGTGTACCCCAGACACGGCGGCGGCGATTGCCGGGCACGCCTGTCAGCGCGGCAGCGGCCGGGTCGGGCGCACGGCCGCCGCCAAGGCGCTCAGCCCGGAAGCGCTCACGCTTGCGGTCGCCGCGCACGTGCGTCACGTCCACACGAACTACGACACGCTCCTGCTGACCGGCAACAGCCGGGAGCGCGCCCGCGACATCGTCCGGCCGCGCGTGGCCGCGATCCTGACCAAGTGGCAGCGCCACAGCGGGTGAGTGCACGGCTCGCATCACGGTGGCGGGGTTGGGGTCTCCTCGGCTTCCGGCGGGTCGAGGAGGTAGCGGCAGGTGCGCATCATGCTGACGAACGGCCGGCCCGGATCGAACTGCGAGCGCAGTTCGGCGGCGAGTTCGACGTTTTCAACGTGCAACGTGCTGTAGCGCAGCACGGCCAGTGCGATCAACGCACTGTAGGCCAGGCACAGCCCCCAGTACCCATACCCCAGCGGGCCGAGCTGCTGGATCACGAACCCGATCAGCACACTCGATGAGCCCATGGCGATGGACGTGGCACTCAGCCACACGGCGCTGTAGCCGGCGCGCAGACTCGGGCGCATGCGCTGAAGCATGCCGCGGTTGGCGGCAACAAAGAAGCCGCTGTAGCTCACCACGCAGGTGGCATAGACCGGGATGACAAAGCCCATCGGCGTGCCTTCGCGCAGGAACGCGAACCCCGCCAGGGCCAAGGCCATGGCCGTACCGGAGATAACCTGCACCGGGCCCGTACCGTGCCGGTCGGCGAGCCGGCCCCACCACGGTCCGGCCGCCATGGCCGTCGTGGCGCCCACGGCGGTCGTCAGCATGATCAGGGCGGGCGTGACGTGCAGGAAATCGCGCAGCGTCAGCACGAGCAGCGTGTTCTGCCCGACCGTGACGAAAAACCCCAGGCTGGTCCAGAAATTGTAACTCACGAACGCGCGGTCGCGCAGCACGAGGCGAAGTTCGACCCACGCGTTGCGCTGGCGCAACGACAGGCGCGGACCGCCGCCCGGAATGCGGCGCATGATCCCGATGCTGAACAGGCCCGAGGCGATCCCGACCGCGGAGAGAGCGCCGAACTTCCACAGCGCCGGATGCCCGGAGAAGAAGAAGTAGGTCCCGACGCCGATGGTGACGTTGACCAGTTGCACCAAGAGCATTTCGATGCTGAAATAGCGGCCGCGCTCGGTCTCCGGGATAATCTCATGCAGCCAGGGGAACCAGCCGGCGCAGGTGAGCGAACGCATGATGCAGAAACAGAGCACACCGCCAAACAGCGCGACACCGGCCGCATGACTGCCCCAAGCCGCGTAGATCCACGGCGTGAACACCAGCGGGAAGGCCATGAGGTTGCGCGCCGTCCAACCGGCGGTCATCATGCGCCGCGGCCCGATGCGGTCGACCCACGGCGACACGACCAGCGACAGCACCAGGGTGAACGGCATGATGGAGACGATCAGGCCGACGCTGCCGGCGGGAATATCGAGGGCGCGCGCGTGCAGCACCAGCACGGAGCCGACCAGCAGTTGCCACGACATCGTGTTGAAGAACGAGAAGTACAGGAAGCGCCGCGCCGCCGGACCCAGCAGGCGCAACGATTCGAACATTTCAGCGACCGGATTCACTCAGCCTTTCGTCACAGGACAATCCGCCCTGCAAGACCAATCCAAGGTAGTGGGCCCGGAGGGTGAATGCAAGGTCGGCAACGGCGCGGCCAGGGCTGTTTCAAGATTCGTGACCGCCGCGTGCAGCGAGTACCCCCGGCGTGTCCCCACGCCGGGGGGGCGGCCTGAGGACAGGCCGCCCCTACCAGGTGTGCGCGGAGGCGTGGCCTTCCGAGACGCGGCGCCAAATCTTGAAACAGCCCTGCGGCGCGGCGCGTATTGCGTCAGCGGAAGGTGGGCGCCGGGCCTCCTGAGCCGGCGCGACGCAGCGACGCGGCCGAACCAGGCCCGGCCGGGAGACCTGGCCTCCACCTTGGACTGACGCTTCGCAGGCCTGCAACGCAGCCACGTTGGCGGGACGCGAACCGGGGATTACGGTAACACCGTCAAACTGGGGACTTGCCGCACCCACGGGCGCGGCGGCTGTTAGCGAGGAGACTTGCCGTGAAACGACCAATCCTGGATGTGGCGCGAGTCGTGCGTTCGAAGAACTCCGGCCCGTTCGAACTGGTGCTGGACATCATGTTCAAGGACCGGGCGGTGTTCGAGACGGTCCGTGACACGGACCAGATCACGCCGCGCCGGATTGCGGACCTGTACGGGCTGCCCGAGGATCAGGTGAAACGCGTGATCTTCTTCCCGCCGAGCCTGGCAGTGAAGGTCGTCATGCCGCGGCAGATCGTGTCGGGCGCGCCGGGCGACTCGGACGTGTACGGCGCGCAACAGCACGCACCGCTGCTGAATCTCGACTTTGAGTTACCGTAGCAAGGACCGTCACCTATGGCCAGTCCAGTCTCCATCGGCAAGGAAACGCTGATCTACGCGGTGTACTACGCGCCGCGGGGGCGGGTACGGCTCTACGCTCTGGGCAAGGAACTGGCGCAGCGGCACCTGTACCCGTCCGACCTGCTGATCGGCATCATCGGCGCGGAAGGCGCCGGCAAGTCGACGCTCATTCGCGGCCTGTTCCCCGGCCTGGAACTGACCAACGACGACGAGGGGATCAACCTGCGGCCCACACCCATCTTCGGGTTTGCCGAGGACGACGCGTTCTCCGGGCACACCTTCCACATCGACGCGCGGTTCGAGGGCGCGTTCCACCAGCCGTGGGAGATTGCCGATGCGGTGCGCAAGGCGGTCGAGCACGGGCGGCGCGTGATCGTTGAGCACTTCGACCTGCTCTACGAGCACCTGGGCTTCAACGCGCAGCTCATTTTCGGAATCGGCCAGGAGGTCATCGTCACGCGGCCGTCGGTGTTCGGACCGCTGCCGGGCGCGGTGCGGGACATCGTGTTCAAGACGGTCAAGTATCGGCTCATGGCGCACAGCGCCGAGGACATCACCAGCATGATCCTGGCGCGGGACTACAACTACACCATTCCGGCCGTGCATTCGGACGTGAAGCACGGGTTCGTCATGGGGTTCGCGCAGAAGCCGGCCATCGACCTCGAGAAACTGGAGGCGGACGTCAAAGCCATCATTGCGGCAAACGTGCCGATCGGCCTGGCGGACGAAAACCACCTGCGGATTGGCGAGGAGACCATCCCCTGCACCGGCGTGCGGACGCACGTGAAGTTCTCCGGGCAGATCGAGAACTTCCGTCTGATCAAGGAGTTTCGCTACAACCCGATCGACCGTGAATACCTTCTGATCGGGATCGTCGGCATCGAGCAGGAGGCGGGCTTCGAGGAGATCCTGCCGGTGGTGGCGTAGCGCCCGCGATGCGGGCCTGGGTTACAGTGGGGCGGTCGAAGGGACAGCGAGGTTTAGGCCGTGACGAAGAACATGATCGGCGCGTATGGGAAATGGGCGGCGATGAGCGCAGACTGCAAGACCAGCCCGCGTAATGCGTCAGCGGCTCCCGGGCGGCAGACCGCCCGGTCATATCAAGTTGTTGCTCCTGCGTTTCCGTCAGAGTACCGCCTTTCAGGCGGAAGTGGCAGCGACGCTTCAGCGAGCGGGCGCACGGCGTTGCCATCCGCGCACAGTGTCGACACGCCGGAACACGCGCCACAACGCGAACATCCCCGCCGCGAGTAACATGGGAGTCGCGGGTGGAACGACGGTGTGCTGGCCCATGCGTGAGACCCCCGTGGCCTTGTGCCACGGGTGAATCGGGTTCGCCCGCCAAACGTAGGCCCCCTCTCTTCCCTTATCCCCCATCCGCCGCCGGCGGACGGGGGAAAGACATCTGAGGCGGTCCGTCAAGCTGTTTTCTGAGTTTTCTCTGCGAGCAGGTTGAGCCGTGCGGCGAGCCATGATCCGTGTTTGGCCAGCGAGGCCAGGTACTTGCGTTCGTC
>Ga0208961_1000998_pt1 | contig 10170 bp, 5 predicted proteins | sample RifOxyB3_FD_184034 | JGI IMG/M metagenome (GOLD analysis project Ga0208961, IMG submission 184034) | Groundwater microbial communities from Rifle, Colorado - Rifle Oxygen_injection B3 (SPAdes) | ecosystem: Environmental > Aquatic > Deep subsurface > Groundwater | place: Rifle, Colorado, United...
GCCGGGGGGGGGGCGGCCTGAGGACAGGCCGCCCCTACTTGGTGTGCGCGGAGGCGTGGCCTTTCGAGACGCGGCGCCGGATCTTGAAACAGCCCTGGTCGGCACTCAGGACGGCTGGTCGGGTGGCGTGGCGCCGGTGTCGTCCATCGTTTCAATGCGTTTCACGGCACGCAGGATGGCCCAGGCCAGCACTCCGAGCACCAGGGCCATGGCCACGCCCAGCGTGAGGCGGTTCTCGAGGAGACCCGACAGTCCTGTGATCCTGCCATAGCCAGGGTTCTCCTGCATCGGCCCTGCCGCTAACTCGACCGGGTCGATGCCGCTCTGTCGCTGCAGTCGGCCCAAGACCTGTGCCGCATCGTAGACCGGCGCCTGCGCCCGGTCGTTGCCGAAGTACAGTCCGCAGGCCGTGCCGGGCGAAGCCAGGAACAGCACACGGTAAACGTTGCCGAGGCCGGTGACCCCGGTCAGATCCAGCGGCGGACTGTCGCCATCCTGGATGAGCAACCGGTACTCCCGTGCCCGCGTCTCGGGGAAGCGCACGGTGAGTTCCGAGCGGTTGACGCTTCGGAACGCCAGGACTTCGATCGTGCCGGCGCCGACGTCGGCCCAGGTTTCGACAACGCCATCGGTGGGCCGCAGGGCCTGCACCCGCACGGCGCGGCTGAAGTTGCGGCTGGTCGTGGCCAGCGTGAACCCGCACAGCGGTTCGCGCGCCGTGGTGACCGCGACCTCGGTCCACTTCTTCGCGGCATTGGCCTGCACTTTGAAGCCTGACACCGGATAGTCGGCTTCGATGTCCGTCACCTCGCCCTCGCTGGTGCGGCGGCCGAGGAAGACCAGGCGGTCGATGCGGAAATCGCGACGACTGATCACGCCCCGTGCTTCGTCGGATACCGGTTCGCCGCCGCGGACCTGCCGGGTCAGCTCGACGAACACGGACGACTGCAGGTCGGTCACGTTGTCGAGCACCACGCGGTACATGGGCAGGTCGGTGTCGGGCATCTCCACGCGGTTGCCGCGCACGTCCATGTAGCGCGAGTAGTCAAAGATCGTCTGGCCTTGCACGACGGGTGCCCAGTGCACCCCGTCGCGGCTGCCGAACACGGCGACCTGCTTTTCGTAGTCCCGCAGCGGCGTCTCGACGCGAATCGCGCTGACGGGCAATGGAATCGCGGTCGCCGACAATGTCTGCCGCGTGACGCGCACCGTGATCTCGATCCTGTTCCCCTCCAGTTCCTTCAGCCCCGCCACTTCAGTCGGGATGACCTCATCCGTGAAGCGGGTCCGCTGCCGTTGCTGCTTTTCCAGGACAAAGGGCAACTCCGGCCCGTCGCCCTGGCGCAGTCGGATGTCCGCCAGGTCGGCGCGCGAGTGCAGGTACACCTCCGGATCAAGCTTGACGGCGGCCAGGTCCTCGCGGGACACGCGTGCGGTATCGACCGGCTTCAGAAAATGCCAGGCGCGAAACTCCGCCTCCGCGGCGCCGGCGCACCACGCGGCCAACGCCATCAGGACTCCTGTCATCACGCGAGTTTTCATGGGAATTGACTCCCTGCGGAAAGTGCCTGAACCCTGAACGCCGGACACTGCCGTACGCACCTGCACGCCTGGTGACGGTTTGGCCCGCGAGACGCGGGCGCTCCAGGGTGCACCGTTCCTCCTGATCACTGAACCGTGAACCGTGATCACTGGTCTCTAGCCGCCCCCTCCGCGTCCGTCCGGACGGTGAACCGTTGCCGGTTTTTCAGGTACAGGAGCGACCCTGCGAGCACCAGCACGCCGAGGACGAGGAATGCCACGATACGGTACAGTGCGTCGAGGTGTGCCAGGTCGGAGAAGAGGATCTTCCATCCGACGACGGTGAAGAGGACCAGCGCCGTGAGTCTGAGTCCCATGCTGCCGTTCCGGATGCCGGCGATGAGCAGCGACAGGGCGAACGCCGACCACAGGATGCTGACCCCGCCGGCGCGGAATCCCGGCACGAACCAACCGAGTGCGGTGTTGACTTCCAGTGTGAGGTAAACGAACAGGACCATCAGGCCCAGAACGCCGAACAGCCGTGTCGGCAATCGGTCCTCGTCCCCGCCCCGGAGTTTCCAGGCCAGCGCGCTCAGCAACCCGACGATGAGTCCGAAATCCAGCAATCGCATCAACCCTGCAGTGCTCGAGTACGCGAGGCCGCGGTCCCCGTAACGCATCCAGTCGATCTGGACATCCCAGAAAGACATGTCCACGACGACCAGTTTGAACAGCATGCCGGTGACGAACAGCGTCAGCAGCGCCAGCACGCCTCTTGAGCGGCCTTGTGCGTACAGTGTTGCGAGGATGGCGCACATGGCCGCCCAGAGTCCGGTCAGCACCGGCAGTCGGACCGGTGCGTACACGCAAAGGAACGTCCGGTTCAGCTCCAGGTGCAGGTACAGGAACGCGAAGAGCAGGCCAACCCAGAAGAACACTCCCATGGCGGTACCTTCCGGCACTCCGGTCCGGATGTCGTTGGCCTCCTCGACCGCCATGGCCGCCGGGGCGATGGACTGCCGGTTCAGCAGGTATGCCCCGAACAGGCTGGCAATGGGAATCCCGAACAGCATCAGTCGCGTGACCAACTCGTGTCCGTACTCGGCGAGGGCCGGTGTGCCGCCCGCATGGCCGCCGTGGAACTGTCGGCTCAGATCCAGGAAGCCCAGGCGCCAGAGCAGGATCATGTACAGCAGGTACGCCAATTGGCAGATGAAGCGGCTGTTCAGTTTTCGCCCCACCCAGAGCACGAAGAACGCCTGGACTGCCCAACTGACCGTCAGCCACTCCGCGGACACCAGCAGCGGCATGGTCACGGTGACGAAGAACCCGCTCAGGGCGGTCAGGGACAGCAGCAGCGCCCGGTCCGCGATGCGTCGGTGCAGGAACACCAGCACCTGCAGCATGTAGAACGTGGCCAGGGCGATCGTTACGGCGGCCACCCAGCGTCGCCCGTAGGCTTCGTTCACGAGATGGTAACTCGTCGCGAAGAACACCCCGGCGTTCAGCATCAACCCGAGCAGTTCGATGAGGGTTGACTTCCGGCGGTTCCGGAGGTTGAAGATGTAGATGACGGCCGAGTAGAGGACGAAGAAGGCAATCAGGAAGGGGAACACCGTCCAGAACTCCGTCACGCGGTAGAATCGGTCCATGGCGGCGAAGAACAGTGCGTAGGCGCCTGCGAACCCGAGCCAGTTCAGCAGTATCCAGTCCCGGTAGAGGGCAATCCCCAGGATGCCCAGCCCCAGGAGCAGTTCGTAGCTGAACAGGCCCACGAAGTTCGCCTGTCCCGTGCTCAGCAGCACGGGCGTGAGGTAGCCGCCGACAATGCCCATGATGGCGATCAGAACGGACTCGAATCGTACCGCGATAATCCCGGCCCCCAGGGTCACGACGGCCATCATCGCGAACGCCGGCACTGGCGTCAGCAGGTGGTACAGGGTGGACGCGGCGAAGAAACTGAAGTACAGCACGGCCAACCCGCCGCCGATCAGTCCCTGCCCGAAGAGATGGTACTGCCTGCCCAGCATGCGGATGCCGGCAAACAGCATGGCCACGCCGGTCAGAATGCTGATGCTTACGCGCCCGACCGGGCCGATCAGGTTCCGTTCGACCGAATACTTCAGGAAGAAGCCCATGCCCAAGACCACAAACAGAATGCCCACGCGCAGCAGCCAGGTGGTGGCCACGGCGTATTCGACCGACACCCCCTGTGCCCGGTGTTCTTCCCCGACGACGATCCAGTTCCAGGTCCGCCGCAGGATGTCCACCGCGGCGTTCTCCATCGTGGGCGCCGGGGCGGGGGCTGGGGCCGAGACCTTCGCGGAATCCGCCACGGGCGGCGGCGCTCCGGGCGGGGTCGGCGCGAACAGGGGGCGTGGCGGAGGAATAGCAGACACTGGCTCGGGCGGCAGTGCGGACACCGTAGCGACGGGCTCCTGCGAGGCCGGCGTGGCGGGTAACGGCGGCGGCGTGATCGCCGGGGGAATGGCCGGGGCTGCAGGGGCCGAGGCCGGCGCGGTCGTCACGGCGGGGGCAGAATCATGGCCCGTTGCGGCACGTTGGTCTGTGGCGGGCGGTTCGGCCATCTTTGCCGGTTCGCCGGTCTTGAGCAGGTTCCGGAGGCTGTCCACGTCCCGGCGCAACCGCTCCAAGGCGCTGAGAATAGCGTCTTGCGTGCGCAGGATCCGCAGCGTGGTCCCGATGCGCCAGACGGCCAACCCCACCAGTGCGATTCCCGCCACGAAGGCGGCCAGCAGGAGAATGGCGATGATGGATCCATCTGACATGGTGCACCTGCAGTTCGATTCTTGGTTCTCATGGTTCCGCGGCGGTTGATTCCCACGTACCAGTGACCCCGCCGCCTGTCGGTTTGTTGGTAATGCATTCCGGCTGCCAAACGTGAACTTTGCGTCGCAGCATATTGCCTGTTATGGTGTTATGTCGCATATCCAAGTTTCGATCCAGTTGTTTCTTCGTGAGGGGGTAGCAGCCAGCGTACAACCACTATTCAACTGGCGAACAGGATTGGGGGCGTCGCAAGAAGCAACCTGTGCAATAAGCGGAACAGGGACACGACACCTTCTGGCTGTACCGCGGGCGGCCCCCCGCCCGCTTCCCGGTCCGCACGTAGCCCAAGGCTCGGATGGCGGGCGGATGGCCGCCCGCAGTACTGTCTGTTGGGCGGGGCCGGCGCTGCGAGCTTCCCGGCTTTGCCCCGCCTATTGCACAGGTCGCAAGAGAACGCACCCCTCCTGTTGGCGTCAACCCTCCCAGGCAACGTGCTGACCAAGTCTTACTGTCCGGCGGCTTTTTGCGGGGTGGGGACGGACAGCCAAGGTGGCTGCAGCGGCCTGAAAGGTCCATCCTTTCCCGGTTCCTGTCGCACCACCAGGACTTGCACCATCCGTTCTTTCTGCACCGCTGGATCGAGCCGGACGCGGAATGAGACGGCTGGAACCGTTTCTGACGTGGCGCGGTTTCCCCCCAGAAGCTGGCCGTTCAGATAGACCTGCGCGTGACCCGTGACTCCGCGGAAGACCAGGAAGACTTCGCCTTCGGGTACGTCCTCGGCGACCAGCGTCCGTGCGTACCAAGTGAGACAGCGGGGCAGTTCCGGCCGTTTGGCCGGCGCGGTATCCGGGGCCGGTTTCTGTTCGTCTGCCGTCGGCGGGTCGTTTTCGCTCGGCACAGCGTCCCACTTCTCAATGTCCCCTGCGCCTGCAGCGTACCATTTCTGGCTCATCCCCGCGTTCTCGGGATCCGTCTTCATCCGCCACTGCCCGGAGAGCCGCCGCGACGGGCGGGCCGCGGCAAAGAGCTCCGCCCATGTGGTTCCCGTTGTGTCGCCGCAGCGTCGTTCCTGGGCCTCCAGGCTCGGGAGCCCGTCGCACAGGTACCGCCGGAAGTCGTGTCGGAACGCCGATAGCCGGCGTGCGGTTGCCACGGCCACTTCTGCTGCGTGGGCACTGTCGCCCGCGGTGTTCAGGTTCTGGATCGCGAGGAAGAGCATTTCCGCGTGTTCGTGGCGCAGCAGGAATTCCTCGAGCCGCCGGCGCTCGACGGGCGACAGCTCTCGGGTGAGGCCCTCGTGCAGGAAGGCGACACTATGGCGGAAATCGTCAAGCGAGTAGTACCGTTCCAGGCTCCGGTACAAACCCAGTACCCAATCGCCTTGCCCCTGTGAGGACACCTTGGCGTACGCCGGTTGCAGCTTCTTTTCCCAGTGGTTGCGCCAGTAGCGCAGGTACTGCTTGACGTCAAACGCGGCGGCGCCGAACGGCGCGCAGTACTCGGCTTCGCACACGGCGAAGTCGGTTCCGGGGTGCGCGAGGGCGCGGGCCACGGCGTAGCAGGCCAGGCTCTGCGGCCACCCGGTGTCCGGCGCCACCTCCCAGCACACTCCGGCTACACCCGCATGCGTGGCTGCCGCGACCAGGTCGAAGGCCCATAGCTCGCGGCCCATGGGCAGCCCCGTCTGCGTTGCCAACCCGGCGAAGCCAAACACGGGTGGCGTCTTGGCGGTCCTTCGCAGTCGTGCCAACTCCGTGCCTACGGCCTTGGGGGTGATTCCCGTATCGATGGCGGCCACATTGTCCGTCGACGGGCCGGTGGCCTCGTGTCGCCCCAGCCGTTGCCGTCGGCACCAGAGCTGGAATTCCCATCCCCGAGCGGCGGCATCTACCCGGCTGACTCGGGCATCCGGCGGCAGTCCCGCCTGGGTTTGGCTCAGGATTTCCCAAGCCAGTGCGGGTGCCTGCAACTCCCGGCGGGCCAGCGCTGGTTTCCATGCGTGTCGGCCCGATCGCAGGGCAAGCTGCTGCACGTGGGGCGCCACCGTACCGGCGGCGCCCGGCGCCACCCAGCGGACGCCGCACTCGCGATCGAGGAATTCGTACACGGCGAACAGCGTGCCGGTGCAGTTCTCCGGATGGGCCACGACTTCCCGGCGGAAATCCGGGTCCGGCGTCGCGATCCGGTCGTCACCGTAGAAGTACGTTGCGACCTCGTCGATCTCATACCGGCCTTCCTCCGGGGCGAGCGGCGGGCGGGTGGAGTCACGGCATGCCCCGACGTGGAACAGGTACGCTCCGGCGGGCGGTGAGTTGTTGCCCTGCAGAACACGCACCGGATTTCCGGTCACCAACTCCAAGTGCCGGCTGAGTTCCTCGGCGGCGAATCTCGCCACACTGGAGGCCTGCAGGGGAACGACGATCACGGCGTGGTCGGGCGCTACCTGGAGTGCGGTGCGGGGCCGCAGCACGGCACACCCGCTCAGGGCGAGGGAGATCAGGAGCAGGGGCACGCCTCGGGTGGTCCTGGGGACGTGAACCTGCGTCGTGAGGATGTTGTGCATGGCTGCGAGTCCCGTGCTTGGGTCGAGTTCAGTCCCGTGACGCGGGCAGTCCCTTGCCCGCGGGCTTTGAATCCCCATGACATCGGCGAAGGGACTCACCGAGCCACTGGCCTGCCGCTAATGTCCAGCCGTCCGGATCCCGCGCTCGTCGAGGGCCTTCAGCAACGCCGTCACGCTTTCCTTCGGTGCACCGGTGAGTCGTACTCGCTGCCGCTGGTTCTGCGGCACGGCGATTTTCACCACGCGCGTCGGCGAACCGTTCAACCCGGTCTCCGCCGCGCTCAGCTTCAGCATGGCCGCGTCGGCGGCGTTCGGTTTGCCGCGGAACGCCCGGATGCGGCCGGAGAGGGTCGGCAGTCGCGGCTCATTCGCCTCTTTCAGTACGGTCAACATGGCCGGCAGGGCGACCTTGACCACAGCCGTGCCGTGTTCGAGCATTCGTTCCACGCGCAGGTGTCGGTCGCCCGCCGGCGCGATGCGCGTCACGTAGGTGACCTGAGGGATGTTCAGGAACGTGGCGATGCCGGGGCCGACCTGGGCCGTGTCACCGTCAATCGCCTGCTTGCCGCACAGAACCAGATCGAACGGCCCGTACGCCTCGATCGCCCTGGCCAGAGTCAGGGAGGTGGCCCAGGTGTCGGCGCCCGCGAACTTGCGGTCGCTGACCAGCACGGTCTCGTCCGCGCCCATGGCCACGGCTTTGTGCAGCACCTGGCTCGCCTGAGGTGGCCCCATGGTGAAGGCGGTAACTGAGCCCCCGCACGCCTCTCGGAGTCGCAGTGCCGCTTCGAGCGGAAACTCGTCCAGCGGGTTCAGCACCGCCTCCACTCCTTCGCGGATCAGCGTGTTGGTCTTGGGGTCCAACTTCAGTTCGGCCGTGTCCGGCACTTGCTTGAGGCAAACCGCAATCTTCATTCCGACCTCATTCGTCCTGCTGGAAAAGTGTTCAGGTTTCGGGTTTCAGGTTTCAGGAAGAAGCCCCGTGATTCCGGATCGGCTATGTATTCCTGAAACCTGAACACTGAAACCTGGCTCTTGCGGCACTTCCGCAGCGGTCTTTTTTCGACCTGTGCAAGCAGTGGATCGAGTCCCGTCACCTTCCGACAGTACCGCGGGCGGCCCTCCGCCCGCTTCACGGCACGCACGTAGCGCAAGGTTCGGATGGCGGGCGGAGGGCCGCCCGCGGTACTGTCAGTCAGGGGGGGCCGTCTGGGCTGGCACCGCGACCTACCCGGCCTTACTCTGCTTGCACAGGTCGTCCTTTTTTTTGCCAAACCTGTGCGATTCCCGTTGATCCCTTACCCGAACAGCGTTCCCTTTCCCAGGCGCAGGTCCGGGTCGAACACCCGTTTCACGGCCAGCATCTGTGCCACACCGTCCTCGCCATACATGATCTTAAGGAACCCGGTCTTGAGTTTGCCGATGCCGTGCTCGGCGGCCGGCGAACCGCCCATGGCGACCACGTCGCGCGCGAACGACTGGTACAGTTCCTTGCCGGCCGCGTACTCCGCGGGGTTGCGCGGCAGGATGTTGATGTGCAGGTGGTTGTCGCCAATGTGACCGAATACCACGTAGTCCAGCCCCTTTGCGTCCAAACGTTCGCGATACAGCCGGACGACTCGCTCCAGGCACTCGTCGGGCACGGCCATGTCCGTGCCGAGTTTCGTCACCTGCGGGTGTGTCTGGCGGATTTCGGCGATTGCGGCGTTGACCGTTTCGGGCAGCGCGTGCCGGAAGACGCGCAGCCGTTCGCGTTCCGCCTTGGTCATGCCGGTCCAGCAGACGTCCGGGTTCCCTCCGCACTCCCGCACGCAGGCGGCGACGGCCTCAAGCGTGTCCGGCAGCGCCGCCGTGGTTGTTCCGATGTCGAGATAGATGGCGCAACCCGCGTCTGCTGGAAGGCAGTCGGGCACGCCCGACGCGGCGCCCAGAAGCGCCCGGCGTTTCCGCAGCAACCGCAATGCGTCTGGTCCGAAATACTCGATGGCTTCGATGCCGAGGACTTCCTTCCGTTGCCTCAGGTTGCGCGTGAATTCCAGAGCGGCTGCTTCCATCGGCCAGAAGGTGACGGCGGCGCAGTTCGCCTCGGGCGCTGGCACGACGCGAAGCTCGGCGGCGGTGATGATGCCCAAGGTGCCTTCCGCGCCGATGAACAGATCGACGAGGTCCATTCCCGCGCCGGAGAAGTAGCCCCCCGAGTTCTTGGTCGCGGGCCACCGGTACATGGGCGCCTGGGCGGTGACCACGGTGCCGTCCGCGTGCTGGAAGCCGAACCTGCCGTTCTCGTCCGCTCGGGCCTGACCGCGCGTCAGTTCCAAGACCCGGCCGTCTGCAAGAACGACCCGAATCCAGCTCACGTACGGTCGGGTCGGGCCGTAGCGAAACGTGTGTGCGCCTGAAGCGTTGCACGCCACGGTGCCGCCAATGGCGGCGCTGGTTTCCGTCGGGTCCGGCGGGTATAGCAGGCGTTGCGTCTTCATCTCTTCAAGGACGGCCAGGGTCGCCTTGTCCCAGGTTGCGGAGTCCGCAAATTTGCCCAGGGCCACCGAGCGTTGCAGGTCGGCCAGGCTCACTCCCGCCTGGCAGAGTACGTGGAACTCGCCATTCTCGCCCTTGCGCACTCCGCAGATGCGGTTCAGTCGTTCAAGACTGATGACCATGCCGCCGTCGGGCACCGCCCCGGCTGCGATCCCCGTGCGGGCGCCGGAAACCGTGATGCTCAGTCCGTCCTTGTCGGCCGCACGCACGGCGCCGCTGACTTCCGCATCATCGCGCGGAAAGGCGAGCGCCGTGGCGTGGCCCGTGCGCCGGGACTCGTCGAAGAGGTACTTTTCGTAGCCCTTGATGGCGTCTCCGCACAGGATCGGGGGGCAGGCGCGTGTCGCGGGCTCAACCGGTTGCAGAAGGTCCATGTATGTGTTCCGTATTTCTTGCGAGGTCGGCGCCTGGACGAGCCAACCTTCAGACCGTCACATGCCTCGCGCTCATGGGCACCGCGCTATGTGGCGTGATCAGGAGGCGAATGGCGCCCCATGGCAACGCAGTCCGATGGCATCAGGCCAGCGCGCGATTCGGTCCGCCTCGGCAGTGGCGCGAGTGGCAATCGCCGACACTCACGCGCTGTTTCGATGGCGGCGCGCAACCCGAGAATATAGCCGTGAGGCGGCTGGAGCGGAAACCGTGTCGGCATTTCCGCAGGGCTGTTTCAAGATCCGTGACCGTCGCGTGCGGTGAGTACCCCCGGCGTGTCCCCACGCCGGGGGGGGCGGCCTGAGGACAGGCCGCCCCTACTT
>Ga0208961_1001003_pt1 | contig 10158 bp, 9 predicted proteins | sample RifOxyB3_FD_184034 | JGI IMG/M metagenome (GOLD analysis project Ga0208961, IMG submission 184034) | Groundwater microbial communities from Rifle, Colorado - Rifle Oxygen_injection B3 (SPAdes) | ecosystem: Environmental > Aquatic > Deep subsurface > Groundwater | place: Rifle, Colorado, United...
ACATTCATGCAACCAGGGATCATTTGTGATTATGGTTCTCAAAAACATACGTTTGCGATAAACCCAATGAACTCTTGGCATAATCACATAAAATAGCGCCTTCCCAATTCTCGAAAACCTTTCTTGAAATTATATTCTCGATACTTCAGACTATCGACGAATTTTGAAAACGTAAAGGGGAAAATACCAAAATATCAGAACTCCTGAAGTCCTGGATTTTATGTGATCCATTTTTTAATAGAAACCTTTGAAATAAAAGGCTTAATAATATTTTTATGTATCATTCAAATTCCATGATGCACCTAATTTTTCTCTATGACATCAGGAGTTCTGAATATGTTGTGATATTCTGGCCGCTTATTCACAAATAATGGGTAACAATGCACATTTGGACAAAAATCCCCACAGGATTTTACTACAAAGCAGTCCTGGTAGGGGTAATCCCAACATTCGTGCAACCAGGCTATATCGCTCAGTAAAATCAACCCACATCTGCTCAGATAAATTGGGACACTTCAAATCCCAAATCTGGAGCATGCATCTTCATCCTATCCATTATAGTTTAAAGAAAATAGCTTGTACTGTTTACATAATACCTGCCCGCCTTCTGCAGTTTAGATCGAACCCACCTATGTGAAGCAATCATCCCCCCTTAAATCTTTTTTCTTCCTCCAAAGAGACTTTTTAAAATTGAATTTTCTTTGCATTTTATTCCTTTTCTTCCGACCGACATTCCCTATGATTCATCCGGACTTTGTAAAAAGGACGAATGAATTTATGGATCGTAAAAAGCTATGTCAGCACTGTAAGCGACTTTTCATTCCCAAACCCAACATCAAAAACCAGCGATATTGTTCTGATAAAGGATGCCAACGTGCACGCAGACGGGAATGGCAGCGCCAGAAGATGGCACAAGATCCGGCATACCGTGAGAATCAGGAAAGAGCACAGAAGAAACGAATGGAGCAAAATCCGGATTACTTTCGCCAGTACCGCGATAGCCATCCCGACTATGTCAAGCGCAACCGCGAGCTCCAATCGCTTAGGGACCAGAAGCGCAGGGATCGTCTTGCAACAATGGACGCGTCTATTGGCAATAACGTTTTAAATTCAGGGGTTTATCGGATCGTAAAACTGACTTCCGATCTTGCAACAATGGACGCGTCAAAGGATATTTTTTATATCATTCCAGAGGGTTATCCTCAAGAAGGAGAATTTCTTGCAACAAGGACATAATTTATTTCACTCTTTTTTGGTGCTATATGAGTGCCAGAATTTTTTAAGGAGGGAATATGATTATTGCCAAGCACCCCTTGATTCCTGAGCGGATACGTAAAATCGCAGGTTCGTTTGCATTTATCGAGCACCGGTTTCTGCAAAAAGGATTTCTTACGGATCTTACCCATCACGAACTGGTTCTTTACTTTTTTCTGGTTTTGGCTTCGGACCGAAACGGGCTTTCATATTACAGCTACGACAAGATTTGCACACTGCTCAAGCTTACCCTGGATGAATATATCCTGGCTCGTGATGCGTTGATTAAAAAGGATCTGATCGCTTTCGATGGATATCTGTTCCAGGTACTTTCATTGCCCCAGGCGGCAGCGCAAAAGAAACCGATTTCGAGCAAGGAAGAGATGGAAAGAGAGGATTCGGCCACGATCCGCCGGGTTATCCGGAACCAGTTTTGTGTATGAAGGAGATGGTGAGATGGAGGAAATCGAAATTTCGAGCCTGGATTTACGATACGAAGGTATACGGATGAAATCGCCCGGCCTTGAAAGGGGATTGTTTGTTTCGATTATGGAGCATGGGATTCGAGATCCCCTGCAAGGCGTGGTAAAGGACGAAAATCGAATACTTTTAAACGGATTCAAACGCTATCGGTGTGCAAAGAAACTTAAGATGGAGATCGTGCCGTTCCAAGCGATCGGAAGTGATGAAGTGATAGGACTGATCGATCTTTTGAGACGTTCAAATGCGACAAGTTTAAACATTCTCGAACAGGCCCGGTTAATCGATGAGTTGAAGGTTAATTTCCGGATGAAAAGCGGAGAGATCGCCAAAGAGCTTGAAAGAAGCAAGGCCTGGGTAAGTGTGCGGATGGGGATTTTTGGTCAGATGAGCGATATTGTTTTGGGAAAGATTTTCAACGGGGAATTTCCTGCTTATGCCTACCTGTATACCATTCGTCAGTTTATGCGCATAAACGAAATCACCCCAAAAGAGATAGATGAGTTTGTATGTGCGGTATCCGGGCGAAAGTTGAGCGTACGTGACATTGAAGTTCTTGCCCAGGGATATTTCATGGGATCGGAGGAGCTGCGGCAACAGATCCTGAAAGGGAACTTAGCCTGGGGACTGGCCAGATTGAAAGAGTCATGTGTCACCAGGGGATGTACGGAATATGAGCGCACCTTGTTAAAGGATTTGGAAGCAGCGCACAAATTTATGCAGCGGATTTCGTCTTGCAGCGGCGATAAGCGTTTAAAATCAGGCTCTTTTTGGGCTCAGGCCAATATTCTTTCCGAAGGAATTTTGAACCAACTGGATAGTTTCAAACAATCACTGGAGAAATTTCATGATCGAACCCGACAAACGCAAGGCGATTTATCAGCTCCACCTGGCCGGCAAGGGGATACGGGAGATTGCCCGCGTCTTTGAGGTCAATAAAAATACGGTAGCCGATATTATAGATCAAAAAGGCGAGCCTGTCGCCACAGTAAGAACGGACAAGCACGAAATCGATTCTGAGCTTTTGCACAGGCTTTATGGGGAATGTGACGGTCACATTCAGCGGATCCATGAAAAACTTACCGAAGAGAAAAAAATTGAGATTGGGTATTCCACATTGACCCGGCTGCTGCGCGAGTATGAGATCAGTCGTCCTCCCAAAAGACGTTGCGACCAGGTTCCAGATATTCCAGGCGCCGAGATGCAGCATGATACGACCGTTTACAATCATCTGGTCGGCTTGCAAAAGATCAAGCTTGTCGCCAGTGTTCTCTATTTTCGGTATTCAAAGATCCGGTATTTGAAATTTTACCGGTCCTTCAACCGGTTTGTGATGAAATGCTTTTTTCACGAAGCCCTGACCTTCTGGGGGTATAGTGCACCAAAGTGCATTATCGACAATACCAACCTGGCCCGTTTGCGGGGAACCGGGAAAAATGCCGTGATGGTACCTGAGATGGTGCAGTTTGCCAAGCACTACGGATTTGAATTCGAATGTCACGCGAAAGGGCATGCAAATCGTAAGGCCGGCAATGAAAGGAGTTTTTATACTGTGGAGACCAATTTTTTGCCTGGAAGAACATTTGATAGCTTGACAGACTTGAATCAACAGGCATTTTTATGGGCCACAGAAAGAATGACCAACCGGCCGGTGGCCAAAACCCATCTGATACCGGCCAAGGCATTTGAATTTGAGCAGGCTTACTTAAACAAGCTGCCAGCATACATATCGCCGCCCTATCTGGCTTTGGATAGAACGACCGATCAATACGGCTACATCTCCGTGGATGCCAATTTCTACCATGTGCCGGGCAATGGGCGATTTACGGTAATCGCCCTGCTATATGCCACTGAAGTAAAGGCCTATCATCAGCGCAAGCTTCTGGCTGAATATGATCGGCCTCCGGAAGGAGTCAAAAATCTAAAAGTTCCGCCCAGAGGTTTAACCCTTCCCCGGCATCAGCCCGTGTACCGTAAAAAGCCGACGGAAAATGAAGAAAAAATTCTAAGAGCCCTTTCCGGGGAAGTGAATGACTATCTTGATTTTGCAATCGATTGCCAAGGTCAAACGCGGCATGGATTTATCCGCCGTCTGTTTAGACTCTACCGGAAAACCACACCGCCCTTGTTTCTCAAAGCCGTTTTACGGGCCCATAAGTATCGCATTACGGATGTGGATACCATCGAGCGGATCTTAGTCCTTGAGATGCGTAATGAGACTTGTAAAGCGCCGCTTTGCCATATCGACCAGGAATTTAAAAACCGGGATGCTTACCTTACCGGCCGCTTCAGTGATGAAGTCGATTTAACCCGTTATGACGCTATGATGGAGGATGAAGATGAATGATGAGTTAACCAAGAAAATCAAGTATATTCACTTGTTTAATCTTTTCTCAAAATGGGATCAGTATATCGAAATGGCACGGGAAAAAAATCTCTCCCATGTCAAGCTGCTGACCTTAATCATCGAAGAAGAGTATCAGCTTAAAAAAGAAAATTCCCGGAAATTAAGGCTTGCCCGGGCCAAAATCCCGGAAAAACTGGTGATGGAGACGTTCCCCTTTGACTTGCAGCCCGGTCTGGACAAAAAGAAAATTCTTTCCCTCTATGATTCTTTCGACTACCTCACCAAACCGAGAAATATCATCTGGATCGGCCCCACCGGCACCGGTAAAACCGGTCTGGCCACGGCCTTCCTGATTCAGGCGGTCAACCACGGCTATACCGCCCGATTTATCCTATTTCCCGAACTGATCGAAATGCTCTACAAGTCCGTGGCCGATCATTCCGAGGAAAAAGTGATCAAGACCTTTGCCTCCTATGACTGCCTTCTTATCGATGATTTATGTAAAGCTTTGCATAATTCATCTTATGGCAAGTTGAATGTTATGCGAAGTTGAATGTTGAAAGCCTTTAAATAAAGTCCTTTCAGATCATCCAACTTCACATAATAAAATTCATATTGCAGTTTTGAGCCACTCAAATAAGTCTTCTTTTTCCTTATCCGAGAATTTTTCTTTTGGAATCACCTTAGGACTTGCTTCTTCAATCGCTTTCCTTTTTATCTCGGGATTGGATTTCGCATAAATTTCAGTTGTCGTGACAGATGTATGCCCTAAAAAGTCTCTTATATAAATTAAATTTACTCCACTTTGTAATAAATGCATTGCCTTGCTGTGCCTGAGGACATGAGCTGACATTTTTTCAGGGAATAAGTCCTTATTGCCAACCCTTGCTTTCTCTACATATTTATCCAGGATATAAGACAATCCAGCTCTTGTCAGTTTTTCACCCTTTTTGTTAAAAAATAATGGTTTTTTTCCTTTTGTCTCATCGAGTAATCCATAATCAAACATATATTTTTTTATAATATTCATTGTCTGTGGCATTAAGGGTATGATCCTTGTTTTGTTTCCTTTGCCTGTTAGCCGGATTGTTGCAGGTGTTTTTATACGTATATCGCTTACTTGTAGGTCTGCGATCTCCTGAACTCTGGCACCTGTATCATACGTCAATGCAAGAATTGACAGATCTCTACGTCCAGATCGAAGGTTTGTATCCGGCATTGAAAGGAGTACTTTAATAGCCTCAATCGATAGATAGTTAATTTCAGTCACTGGTGCTTTTTTTGATTTAATCGCTAAGATTGAACTGCATAGCTCCATGTGCTCTGGCGACTCCAATTGGATAAACCTGAAAAAAGAATGTAATGCAGCTAATCGCAGGTTTCTCGTGGATTTAGAATGATTTTTTTTGCACTCCAACCATGACAGAAAGTCTTCTACCATATTCCTGTTTATGAGTTCAAAATTCAGTTTTTCTGGTTTTATTCTCAGTTCTTCATTGCAGTACCTTAAGAAAATGACAAATGTATCCCTATAAGATTTAATGGTGTTACTGCTGTATCCGGTTCTGGTGGGCATATATTTTAAAAAATAGGCTGATAAATATGTGGCAAATTTATTATTGCTCATGGCGCACCTCCGGGAAAACATCTGTATAAAATGGAGCGATTGCGTCAATGATTGTGCCATACGCTTCTTTGGTCAGTCTCAAATATTTTTCTGTGCTTTCAATTCCACGATGCCCTAAATATGTACTTAAGATGGGCAGTGTGCAATAAACGTCTTGTCCGTCATTGATCATCTTTTCAAGAGCATGAACGGCATAAGTGTGTCGGAAATCATGGACTCGTGGACCAATTGATCCCTCAGAAAATATGCCAGCAAGCTTCATGAATTGTTTAAATGGGGTGTGAGCTGACAAAACCTATCTTAAGGTGAATAACAAACATAATCACATCGATCATTTACAACAAGCCCATCTGACAGTGCGGTGTTCGTTTGGTAGCGGACTAATTTAATCCTTTTTAGGACGCGCAACAGCTGGTAGAGGAGCTGTTACGTCTTTGTCCGAGGGATCGGGTATGTGCTCCCGGATTTTATCGTACAGATACCACTGACGTTCGGGAGATAGCCCTGCTGGAGCGACCTCCTTGGGGAGGATAGAACCGTCTAATAAAGCCGAGTAATCGGCGGTTTTCTTCAGTAGTTCAAAGGTCTCTTGTTCAGAGTCAACGTAACGTCTCGCGGTGACCACTCCAGGATTACTGGAATCCATGGAGAAATGGTGGTAGTTGCTTATCCCTGGCAGCTTCCGGAAGTACTTAGCTAGCCATTCGATCCACGCACGGTATTTGAAGCTGGCATTCCCATCATCGTCTCTGTAAGGGTGGCAGACATTACATCTATTGACTGTAGAGGTGTCTATGATGTCGATGAGTTGTCTGTAGGTATAGGTCCTGGAACGTCTGTATTTCTTTTTCAGGAGTCCGAAATAGGCATCCGGCGAGAACTTGGTATGTCCAACCAACATGAAAGACAAGTCTATTTTGGCGTGTAGACCGGCTATTGCTCTATACAACAGATAGTGCAGAACAGCATTGTTTTTGTTTTGCCCCGTACAGTTGTCAGCAGTTAACAGCAGGTGTCGTTCACCGAGGCCGTAGAACGTAAAAAAATGTTGTAGCATAGAAATCACTGTATCAGCTCCTTTGCCTGGGAAGTCAGCTTCGTCGATCAGGTAGTTGACTTGGCGTGGTAAAGCTTCACAGCAGACCCCGAACAACTGCGCAGTTCTTGGCGTCTTGAAATAGATGGGGCCAACTTGATGATCCTCGTATGGGTAATGCACTTGCTGTGCAAAATCCCAAGAGTAGTGCATTGTATCTGGTTTGCTCTGTTGTTCTTCGCCCTTCATCAATGCCGAATAGGATTGTCTGGAGTCCTCAATGCATTGGCGATAATGAGCACGCTCTTTCGTGGCAGAAAGCAAGTGTTCCCTTGCCTTCTCGAGAGCTTCAAGCTTTTCTTCTTCAGTACCTGCTGCCACGGTGATGTTGATCTGCTTCTTGTGCTCTTCGCACGTCATGCACAAATCGCTCTTAGTCTTCGAGAATACTATGTGGGGAAAGTTATTAACCCATAGCCTCCTGAAAGTGTGATACTCAACTGCCAGCCCATTACTACCTTCCATGCTCCTCCGGTAGATCCGGTGAATTGCCATGTAGTTCATTATTGTGGGTAGGTAGATGATCAGCTTGCCCTTGCCAGCCCTCAAATCTCGACCCGGATCGGGAAGGCCATGGATAGCGGCGAAGTTTGCAATAAAATTCAAGACCGTCTCAATGGCATCTCCTGAACAGGCGTGCTTAGGCTTCTTGCCTGTGTTACCGTGAGCAGGAGGCACCGTTCCAGTCTCGATCAGGTACTTTTGCCTTCTCTTCAACCTATCGATAGATTCTCCATAGTATAAGAGGAAAAAATTCCTGCACACTGGGCGATCCGCAGTAATGCAATAGTTGAATCGCTGCCGCTGTCTTGATTGGGATGTACGGGCGGATTTAGATTGCGCGGTACCGTGAATGAAAGATTGGAGTTTGCCGATAACGAAGCTATGTTGCTCCGCCCAGGACATCTGTCTGAAATCTTCACGTGCGTCCAAAATTTCGCTAACCGTGAACATCTTCTGGCAGTCATTCCCGCAGCCACAAGGTTTGCTCAAGAGTTTGGTTATCTTTTTCCGCTCAGATAACCGTTCTCGCTCACTGAACTCCTCAGTGACAAACTCTTTTTCCCGTCTATCAGTAATGTGAACATCAGTCTGTCCCGAAATGAAGGGACCCAGGTATTCTTCCTCAACTTCCTGAAACGGTTTAAGCAACTCCTTGGGCAGCAGTAGGTCCGAATATTGTGAAGATCGCTCTTTCATGTTGGAACATCCTATGCCCAAAGTGGAACAATAGTCAAGAAAAACGCTCCATAAAACAATTCACCTTAAGGTAGGTTTTGTCAGCTCACTCCCCAAATTTTAAATAAACAGGTGTTCTATGATACCTGCCACCATCTCTGGATGGGTAAAAATAGCCTTCACCGAACATATCAAAACCCATATTTTCAGCATAACGCCTACAGTAACCATTCAGAGAAGATGACATTGGAACCAATCGACTCGTGCTATTCTTTGCTTTGGTAATTGTTAAGATGCCATTCACAAGATCGACTTCCGATTTTTTGAGTGATAATGCTTCATTGATTCTCAAACCGCACCCATATAGCATGCGAAAAAGCATCGGATAAATCAGGTGGTAATTCTTGCTGTGTGGGTTACATGACAGGTGATCAACAACATTTATGATACGTTCTATCTCATCATGGGTAAAAATATAAGGCGTAAATGTCTTAGCCATCGGTATCAGTTCATTGGGGTACACATAAAAATCAAAGCCTATTCTGTTCATAAATAAGGCAAATTGCCGAATGAGGGACATCCTCATACGCTGTGTTTTGTCAGATTCACTACCTCGGTGGGATACAAAATCTTCAACCATTCTTTTTGTCAAAATGGGAGATGAAAGTGTATATCGTTTAAAATAATCATCCATGTATCTTAACAGGAACAAAGAAGATTCACCGAAATCAAATCCCATCTCTTTCTTGTAACTCACATACTGGGGACAATAATCTTTGAATGGTCCGGTAAATACAAACAGCTTTTCCTTATTTTTCATTCAGAACCTCCAGTGCAACAGTACGGAGTTGCTGAATATCAATTCGAAGATAAAGCTTTGTCGTGCTTGTATTTTCGTGCCCTAAAATCCCGGTGATGACTGGATAAGGGGTATTGTTTTGCAAAAGGTTACTTGCAGTACTATGCCTCATCGAATGCAAGCCATGTTTTCTGTTATTCAATTTAATACCCGCCAGCGCCATGTATTTAGTGATGACATGATGGAACGTATTTAATTCTACGAATGGTTGAAATGGTGCTCGGTGTCTTATAAAAATATGTGGATCATTAACTTTTGGACGACTGCTCTTCATATAATCCGCCAAAGCATATTTTAATTCTTCCGTTACTGGCAACTGAAGCGGTTTATTCGTTTTTTGCTGAACGAATTCAATGGTATTTCGGCTCCACTGTATATTTTTAAACTTAAGCCGACGAATGTCGCCAGCACGCATGCCAAGTTGGATCGCTAAGAGTAAAATAAGGTAATCTCTGCGCCCAAATTCAGTATCTCTATCAACTTGACAAAGAATCGCGTGAATTTCATCTGTTGAGTAGTATGATGGAAGCCTTTCGAATTTATTGGTAAAGATGACGGGAAATAAGCGGTTCAAAGGTTCTTTGATATGCCCACCTGAATGAAGGAAAGATAGGAAGTTTCTTAAAGCAAATAAAATTCCGGATCTGCTATTACTACTGTAATTCTCTATTGTATGGAGATAAGACAGAACTTCATGGGATGTAAGATGTGTGATATCAGTCATTCCCAGCACATCAAGAAAACTTAGAAAACGAATCAGAATCAGCTTTTTCACACAGATTGTTCGTTTTGATATTTCGTTTTCTAATTGTAGCTTTTCATATTTGCTCAAAATGTTGTGAAATTGAGGGGGGACCTGCTTCCCCTTTTTTTGATGGCACCTTAAAAAGCAATCATGCTCAAGCATTTCATCTAAAATAGTGATTGTTCTTACCTTAAAAACTTGGGAAGGGGAAAGCTTTATCCCAGTTTCGATTCCGTGGGAGTCTTCCAGGAATGAATTGCCGAGTTCTTTTGAGAAGTGATTTTGACTTCTTCCCTCAGCATACACCAAGAATTGATTCCATTTGAGGGTGTAATTCTTTTTTGTACCATCTGCATAGCCAAGCTGATCTAAGTGCCTTTCTGCCTTGATGATCAAGTCTTTTAATAAAATAGTAGTGTGATCCATATTTTGTCTCCTTTTGGTTTGTATGATCACACAACTACCTATATCATTTGGATATTATGTAAAGTTAGATCAGTCTAAGTGCAGGAGAAAACAAATATTTCAACATTCAACTTCGCATAACATTCAACTTGCCATAAGACGAGCT
>Ga0208961_1001010_pt1 | contig 10112 bp, 18 predicted proteins | sample RifOxyB3_FD_184034 | JGI IMG/M metagenome (GOLD analysis project Ga0208961, IMG submission 184034) | Groundwater microbial communities from Rifle, Colorado - Rifle Oxygen_injection B3 (SPAdes) | ecosystem: Environmental > Aquatic > Deep subsurface > Groundwater | place: Rifle, Colorado, United...
TCACGCGACATGCAACGACCGTTCGCGAACGTTGCTGTGCTGGCAATCAGTAGGAGAGCTGCAAGAATACGCTTCACTTGATCACCACCTTTGAATCAGAACAGCAATCGACGAGAGCTTCGTACACCTCTGGTGTGACGTTCACGCAGCCGCCGGTGATTGAGACCCGGTGCTTCGCGTACGGCGAGCGCAGACGAGAAATCCGCTGCTGACCTGGGACGTCGAACACTCGGTGGATTGCGAACACCGAGCGTCCTTCTTGCTTGAATACGAGGAGGTCACCACCGTACCCCTCGAGCGTGGTCGAGTACTGCTTCAGTTCGAACTCGCCCTTCGGGGTGTCGGTGCCGACCAAGGCCGGATGACACGTCGACGCGAAGCAGATCAGCGCCGCAGCGATGTCTACTACGACATCCATGTCAGCCCTTGACCTTGCAGCCCTTGTCGATCAGGACCTTCTTCTCCTTCTTGGAGAGCTTCACGGTCTTCTCGATCGGTGGGCACAGGACTTCCAGCGGAGGCGGAGGAAGCTTCTTCGGCGTCAGCCGCGGCAGAGGGGCCGGCGCCGGTGCTGGTACAGCGATTGGCACCGGGGCCGGAAGTGGTGGGGCCGGCTGCGGGGCCGGCATCACCGCGATCACCCCGACAGCTGCGGCCGGGGCAACGAGCCACGGCCACCGCATCAGGAAGTTCACGACGACTGCGTTACCTGAGTACATGAGAGGGCTCCTTACTTCTTCAGGTCCCAGCCGAACCAGTACTGGGCGTACACGAGCACGCCAGTGCCAGACGACGGACCAGCGGTGACACCGCGGAAATTCCGTTGGTGAGCGAGCTCGACGCCGACGTCGAACTGACCCTTCTCGAACTGGGTCTGCAGCTTCACGCCGATCGCCGGGACGATCTTGTTGTTGTAGCTCAGGCCGTTCCGGTCCCAGCTGTACGCGACGGAGCCGTACGTGTTCAGGCGGACATCACCGAACTTCGCCCAGACCACGCCTTGTTCCAGCTTGCCTTGCAGCAGGATGTTGTTGTCTTCCGGGGTGCCACGGATGACCGACGGGTTGAACGTCAGCGACGACCAGTTCGAACCCGGGTAAGCGAGCTGAGCCGATGCACCGAACGATGCAGCGATCAGGGCTACTGCAAGCAGAGTCTTCTTCATTTCAAAGTTTCCTTCGTTTAGCGGTTCATGCCGCATGGTTGCTAAAGTCGTACCGCTTCACCTTGTTCCAGTCGAGAAGCGTCTTCTTGAGGAGGATGATCTCGATGAACGCTCGGGTGTAAGCGTAGAAGTTCAGGTAGCCGATCCAGTAATACAGTGGGAACTTCCAAACCACGTCGGACCTCTTCGTCCTGTACCCAGCGTACAGACTGATGATGAACGAGACACCGAGATCCAGACCCATCACCCACGGGATGATCGATGGGTTCGTGGCTGCAAGAACTGCCAGCCACAGAACTCGGTTGAACAGCAGCGCATCGAGCGTCATGGTGATCATGTACCAGTCGACCATCTGCTTCTTCTTGAAGCCGAACACTTCGTGCTTCTTCACGACTTGCCAGAACCCGCGGTACCACCGCAGAACTTGCTTGTGGTAGTCCTTGAGCGTGGCGGGGTCTTGCGTGTTCACGAACGCTTCTGAGATGTACTTCACGACGCCACCCTTGCGGTGCACTTGCATCGTGAGGTCCATGTCCTCAGCGAGGGTGAGGTGATCGATGTGCAGGTCCTTGAGCACGTCGGTGCGGTACATCGACGAGCAACCAGGAGACACGAAGATCACGTTGAAGTTCGACTGTCCGTGCTTCGCGACGTCTTGACCGTACGTGTAGTCGAACGCACGCGAAGCCGAGTACACGTGGCTGTTCTTCACAGACTTCACTTGACCGACGTACAACGACACGGACGGATCAGTCTTTGCCGCTGCGAACATTGCGTTCACGAAGTACAGATCAACCTTGGTGTCGCCATCGAGGAAGATCACCCAATCGTACTTGGTGAGAAGTCCAAAGTGCTCAAGGGCAGCGGTTTGGGCTTTCGCCTTCCCACCGTTCTGAGGAACCGTGTACACGTGCACACCAAGTGCACGAGCAATGTCAGCGGTCCGATCCGTTGACCGATCATCAACAACGTAGATGTCCTTCCGTTCGGCATCCGCATCGAGCAGCGCCTTGATTGTGCCCTCGATCACCGGCTCTTCGTTGTAAGCAGGGATCAAGATTGCGATTTTCGGATCAACCATGGGCACTCCAGAAGGAGTAGTCCGTGGCAGCGCGACTACCATCGCCATGCGGCGTGCAGGTTCTACGCTTTGCGTCTCACGCTTTCACGTGATTTGCCGGTACACTTACTACTGAACAGAGACTATCTTAACTTGCATTGACCTAGGCAGGTCTTACAAGGCGAGGTCGAGTGACTCGCAGGGTGTGAACTAGTTCACAGGTCCGTACAGCTTGTTCATCACATGCTTTCGGAACAGATCCCATGAGTTCACTGGCTCGTCTTCCTTGAACAGCACGAACGTGCCACGGAACAGCGATGCGTTCCCCTTGTGTGGGCGATCATCGAGGAGGAAGTCTTCCTCTCCGCCAACGAGGCTCTTGTCGTGTGCAAGGATCACACGGTCTTCAAGCCATGGGAAGTTCTGCTTGTACCACAGCACCTTCTCGGTGTACGCGTACGGTGATCTGCTCGGGGTCTTCGTGAGAATCCAAACGCGAAGCAGATTCTGATCGTCGTACGTCTTCAGCTTCGCGATCATCTCGCGAGCGCCGGGAGTCACGTCCAAATAGAGGTACACTCCAGGGACGTGCTTGAAGTCATCGGCGTGCATGCCCGAAGCGTCGAGCGCCTTCTTGAAGTCAGCGACTGGGCCGTCGCTGTCGAGGAAAACGTTGAATGGCGCTGGCTTCGGTGTGCTCATCGATCTTGGAGGTCAGTTGGGTGTTGACGTGCGTGCGCTACGGCACCAGCGATCTCGCGCACGACTTCAGCCGTGCCGGCGATCCAGATGCCGAATCGGACGAACCACGATCCGATTCGTAGCCTCATGCGGCCACCTGTTGCGAGGCCTTCCCGGCACCGCGCAGGATCTTCTTGCCGGACGTCTTCTCGTTCTGCGGCTCGGCAGCCTTCGCGGCTTCGGCGATGCGCTTCAGCACTTCTGGGTTGTCACGGTAGCCCCACTTCTTGCCGTGTTGCGGCGACGTGCGAGCCGGACCCTTCTCGCCGCTCTTGTGCATCAGGGTGATGGCACGAGCCTTGGCCAGGTTCCGGGCGTTCTTGCTATTGCGCGACATTGAGTCTCCTCTGTGTAGATGATGCATTGTACCACGACCCGAAGGCCGTGGGTTTGTAGTTCTAGGTCAGCGGAGCAGCGAACTGATCCGCGACACGCGTTCTGCCTGCATGGCTTGGCCGATCGCCTTGCCTTCGAGGTGCGTGTACGGAGCCGAGGTCACCGAACGACCAGCTTCGATGCAGGCCTTCAGCTTCCAAGCCGGCAGGTACACCGGACCTTGACCCGTTGCCGACTCGTGCACGGTGAGAGCGACGACGATGTCGTCAGCCATCGTGCTCATGCCCCAAGCGCGGCACTTCGTCAAGAACGCCACGACCTCCATGCCAGTCGGCGGACCACCCAGACGGTTGAACTCGCGGAGACCGACGTACAGGTTCCCAGCTCGTGCCGTGTTGAAGAAGTCCGTCGTGTCGTCCGGCGTAACCCAGGCGCTGAACACGTCGACCATGAACTCGGTCGTCGGCAACGTGCGACGCACAGCCTTCGCGAGCTCCATGTACGAGCTCAGACGAGCACCGCTCACGTTCCCACCGAACAGGTCACGGAAGAACTGGACGCCTTCGAACGCACCGAGCTCGAACAGCAACTCGAAGAACTTCTCCGGATGCTTGTCCGCGAACGCCTTGTCCAGCTCACGCCAGAACCGCTCGTGCGGGAGCTCGTTCAGGTCACCGCGGGCGATCATCTCGGCAGCGAGGATCATTGTCTCGTCAGCGACGGTGAACCCGTCGTACCGAGCGTAGAACCGAGCCAGACGCACGACGCGCAGCGGATCTTCCCCGAACGCAACTGACGTGTGACGGAGCACCTTGTCCTTCAGGTCCCGTTGGCCGTTGAACGGGTCAACGATCGTGCCGTCATCGTCCATAGCCATCGAGTTCACGGTGAGGTCACGACGCTCGAGGTCTTCGTACAGCGTGACGTCCTTCGACGTCTCGAACTCGAACCCGGTGTACCCAGCGCCGACCTTCTTCTCGCGACGAGCGAGGGCGTACTCTTCACGAGTCGCCGGATGGAGGAACACAGGGAACCCCATGCCGACCTGCTCGTACCCGAGGGCGAGCATCTGTTCGACGGACCCGCCGATCACGACGTAGTCGCGGTCAACAACGGTCTTGCCGAGTACATGGTCGCGAACGGCGCCACCAACGAGGAAGGTCTTCATATGGCTCATGAAGCCATTCTATCACAGTCCTGCGCGACCGAACACCTCAAAAGTGTAACGTGGGAGAGTGACTTTCACGATCTCGTTACAGTCTGCTCGACGGACGTACGTGACCCAGATCTCACGGTTCCAGTCGTACTGCGGAACTTCGAGCAGGACTTCGCCGTCAACCGGGTGCTCGGCGATCTTCGCGATGTCACCTTCAAGTGTCTCGAGGTCATCGTCGTACAGCTCCGTGAACTCGCCACGTTCGTACAACTCGCGCGCCTCGCGAATCAACGCGCACCATGCCTCGGTCCCGTAACGGAACACGTTGTTCATCAGCGAATCGCCTGAGGCGATGTGGAACTCAAGAGCTTCCGATGGCATGCTTGATCACAGTCAATGAGAGGTCACCGGTACCCTTGATCACACGGTGCCAAGTACCAGCCGGAATGAACACCGAAACGTCTGGGACGAATGGTTGTGGAAGTTGATTGTCGAGCTGAAGAAGCCAATCAGTCTCGTGTTGCGCAGTGACAACACGATGCTCTTCATCCCAGTGCCACTGAAGCTCGGCTGGCTCGACTAGCGCCGAGAACACTCGAGTCCTGCCGTCCTCGAAGAACGGCAGGTTGTTCACCACGGACGACTGGAGCTCAGTCCGAGCGACTTCGCGTACCGAGCCACGTTGCAGCTCCAGTACGCTGCTGATGTCTTGTCCTTCTGCTGCGCGCACTTGTGGCGTGCACGGAAGCTCGCTGCTGCCTTCGGATCGTCGTTCTTGATCGAGGCATTCGGGTCCCCGAACGAGACCTTCACCACGTTCCCCGCGTCGTTCTTCACGTACACGTAGAACTTCCGAGTCCCGCCGCGCTTCGGCTTGTTCAGCTCGACCGTCTTCCCCTGGTACAGAGCTTCCATGATCGGCTCGACCGGGGAGTCCTCCAGCAGTGGGTACGTGTCCGGGCAGCATTTGGTATCCAGCAGTTCTTGAATCTTCATTCGAAGCTCCTCAGTGTGAGGAGTATTTATTCGTGCTCAGGTGGAAGTTCGACAGTCTTCAGCTTCCCGCACCGGGTGCACTTGAACACATGCGAATCATGAGCGAACCCACCACGAAGGCTCTGCTCACGAACCTTCTTCTGGAACTCCCACTCGTGCGAGCACCAGATGAACTCGATGGCCCCGTCGATCCGAGTGTCCATCCACTCGATCAGCCGCAGAAGCCACATGTTCAGGCCCAGTCGAGGAGCTTCACGATGTCCAGGTCGAACGCGACGTAGTCCTTGCCTTGCACGTCGATCTCCGAGTACTCGATGCACGTCGGGTCGATGTGATGGGCCGAAAGGAGCTTCCGAACCGAGATCAGGAAGTTCTGATCGGTCACGATCGGGCCGTACGTGGCAGCGTCGTAACCCTTCGGCTTCAGCGAAACCATGCCGAGCGGCTCGTCATCGTCGTCGATCGAAACGACCAGATCGATGTCCTCGATCACGTAGTGGATCGCGAGGTCGTTCTTGCCGTACTTCCCGAGGCCATCTTCACCGAATGCGGCCACTGTCTGATTGAGCAGCGCTCGGATCAGGAGGACCGAGCAATCGGCTTCAACTTGCTGTTCAAACGTTGCGCTCATCATCTTCCTTTAGCAGAGCACGAAGCTCTCGTTTTTGTCGAACACGGTCCCAATCTCTCGGGTTCTTCATTCGACCGCCACCCAGCGACACAAGAGCTTCGTTCAGCTTCTTGACGCGCGGTTTGGAGACCGGGACAACGATAGTCCCGCCTCTGATGGGTTTAGCAGCCATGATCGCATTGTATTCTACGGGGTTCGCTTCAGGTGTTACGTACGTGGGTCGATCTCAAGAGTCCACGTACCGTCGTACAGGTTCAGGTCAGCCTTCAAGATCCGGCAATTCGGATGAAGCTTCCGCGCTTGAGCGAGCATCCAATGACGCTCGTCCGGTTGCATTCCGAGTTCCTTGTTCTCGATCAGGTGATCAGCGATCACGTCCATCTGCTCGGGTGAGCAGTCGATCGTGATGTTCACGGCAGGATCTTCCCGAACTCAGTCAGGTCACGAGCGACCTGACGCAAAGCATTCCCTTGCGACTTCACTGGCTTCGTCGAGCTGCCCGGAGCCGTCATCGTTGCGACGATGTGATTCAGCTTCGAGACAGCTTCCTGAATCTTGCCGAGCTGAGTGTTGAACTGGTCGTCGAGTGCTGCTTCTTGAATGAGCTTCATGGCTGTTCCTTGAGTTCGGCCGTGTCGACGGCATCGTCGATATTTACGACGACGGGTTCGACATCGAAGAACTCCGTATCGGTCGCCCGATAGAACTTCCAAGTGTTCAGCTCGAGGCAGGTCAGCCCAGCCCACTTCCGATCACGTGAACCATGAGCGTTCTTGTACGACTCGTGGCACGCCGTGTCAAGGTTCGTCTGACCCATGATCGTGAGCGCCCGCTGAACCTTCGTGTGACCTGAGATCACATGACTGAGGTTCTCGTTCACTGGGAGACCCTTGTACATGTTCTTCACGACACGTGCATTCTTCGCTTTGTTGCTCAGATCGGTCATGAAGAACGAGTAGTACTTGTGACGACCCCACACGAAGAAGTCGCCATCGTGACTTTGAACCTGCGCCATCTTCAGGACTTGCTCAGGGTCGGCCATCATTGCGTCGGTGATCACCCAGCCGGGCGGGAGCTCAGCGTGAATGATGTGCACCTTCTTGCCGTTCGTGAGATCAACCGTCATCACGAATGGCAGTTCTTCAACGAGCCCGATGAGCTCCATGAACTTCTGTCCGTCTTCGGACATCGGCTTCGGATCAACCGACTTCTGGCTGTCGTGGTACTGTTGGCAAAGGTCAAGACCCCAGAGACCACCGTTCCGGAACCAGTACTGCCCCATGTACCCACCCTTGAAAGCCTCAAGCATCATCTGCTCATGGTTCGCAAGGCACGCATTGAACCAGTGCTCACGCAGAAGCTCAAGGCACGCACGCGAGTCAGGGCCGCGGTCGACGAGGTCGCACACGGAGAACATCCGATCCTTCTCAGGGTCGAAGTTCAGATTGGTAAGGAGGTTCAAGAACACGTCGAAGCAACCGTGAAGATCGCCAATGACGAAGTCACGGCCGACGGTGTTCGCCTCGTAATGGCGGATCGGCTGTTTCATACCCCGAAAGGGCAGCGCCTTTCGGCACCGCCCAGTGGTATTTACAGTCTGACGAGGGTCAGAACTTGAACACGTTCGCGAACGAGATCTTCACGAACTGACTGCTGATCTTCACGAGCAGGTCGGCGATGAAGTTGAACACTTCGACGAGCAGGTCGCCAAGGATCAGGGACACAGCGTACGCTGGCCACAGGAACGTCCAGGCGGTGATGTGCTCGGAGAGCTCGACCTTGTTCACCTTCGGTTCGACCGAGACCTTGTCAGCGGCGACATTGATCTCGATGATTCGGTTCCGGAACGAGTACCGGCCGACGAAGTCACTTGTGAGCTTCAGCGCTTGGTTGAACAGGCCTGAGGTCGCACCCTTGTTCTTGACTTCCTCGTACACCTCGGCGTTCGCACGACGACGTGTCTTCACGCGCCCAGAGCTGAATGGGCCTGCCTTCTCCTCGTGAACGACTTCACCCTTCTCGTCAAGCACAGGCACATCGTCGTACCCAGCGAGGTGCTTCTGCCACTCAGCGGTGTAGAAACGAGCCGAGCGACGAATGTCAAGCCAGAACTCGAGGATCGAGTACACCAGACCAGCACCCAAGTAGTACGCGAGCGGCTTCCAGAACGACCATTCGCGAATCGCATCCCAGAGCACGACGCGATCGCGTGCTTCGGTGACGACCTTCGTGCCTTCGAGCACGGCGGCAACGTGTGCGTCGCCGATGAACGTCCAGTGGTTCCACTGCCAGACGGCGAGAGCCATCAGGCCCAGACCGAAGATCCACCACTTCACATCTTCCTTGCCGCGACGGTCGAAGGTCACACCAACGATCAGCAGCAGGAAGAACACTGACACGAACAGAAGTTCGAGCAGGCCAAGGCCAAGGCCAAGAAACAGCATGAAAGCTCCTAGAGTTGAATGATCACAGACTGATCAAGGCAGATTGTACTCTGCCTAGCTCAATCGGCGACCTCGCTCTAGGATCAGATCAGCGCGGTACCTTCAGTCCTTGATGGCTCAGGGTCCAGTTCGCCATGCCGAGCATCAGCGCCTTGTGCGACAGGGCCGATTGGACGAGGCCACGCGCCTTCAGCTGGTTCTGCAGCGTCGCCGGCGACTCGTCGATCGCCTTGAACGCGATCGCCTTCTGAGCGTCGAGTGGCTCCTTCACTGCGGCGGCGATCGCCCCGATCACTTCCATCGTGAAGATCCCTTGTCCGTGGTCCTTTGCCATCTCATCTCCTTGGTGTGTGCAGATACGCGATGCCGAGCGAGATCAATGACACGACCGCGATCGCAACGCAGGAGAACGATGTTCCCTTGTACCCGATGTCGCCGAGGAAGCCGGCGGCGAGCGTGAAGAACCCGCCGAGCATCGCCGAGTACACCATCACGTCTTCACGAGTCACGTTCATCGCTTCGCTCCATAGAACATCTTCGAACGCTTGAACCGAGCGGCTGCTGCGCGCTGGCTCTCGACCAGCATCTTTGCTTGCAGCTCTGCCTGAATCCGGCGAGCGGTCTCGGTGATCTTCTTCATCAGCGCCGAGTTCAGCGCGAGGATCTTCAGCTCACCGTCGTGCATCACCGGAAGATGATGACGCCGGACCGGTTGAATGTTCTCGTCGTACGGACCACCGAGTGTGCACAGCTTCGGCTCGTCGCCGATGTCGTGCATCAAGATCCCGTTGTCCCAGTACCAGCCCTTTCGCGGCTCGATGAAGTGCTGATTCATCGAGAGTGGAGGCTCATCGAGGATTCGAATCGAGATCTTCTCTCCGTCCTTTGGACGGAAGAACTTGTTCAGGTCGCCGTGGCTCATACGACTTCTTCGGCCATCCAACCGGTGGTCATTCCGGTCTTCGTGTTGTACACCCAGCCCGACCAGATGAAGTACGGGTACCCAGCGGCTACAGCGCCCTTCTGGCCATCACCCAGCCAGCCCCAGCGTTGGTTGTCGCAGTTGAACACGTACTTCCACGAGCGAACGCGCTCGTCAGTTTCCAGGGTGACCGTGCGGCCATGAACTTCACGCGTTGCCATTCGTGCTCTCCATCGTCATCATGCAGCCCTTGGCACACCGGTGTTCGGTCATGCCAACTTCTCGTGCGTACCGACAACCCTTGTCGCACACGTGTCGAAGGATCACCTCGTCGCTGAGCTTGTAGCACAGCACGGCGAGTTGGTCGTAGTACTCGATCGTGAAGTCAATGATCTTCTCGATCTGCTCACGTGACGCGACGATTCGCACTGGGATCATCCGCTCGCTGTGCAGCTCGCCAGACGGGGCGACCCACTGACCCTTAGCCGGTGTCAGAATCGTCAGGCCACCGGAGATCTCGCGGACCTTCTGATCCCAGACGCGGTGGTACCGAGTCGTGTACGCGTTCCGTCGTCCATATTCGGAATCGGTCTCGCCGTTCAGTCGAACGGACTTCACGCGCTTCTCGGTCGGGACCAGGATTTCCCAGAGGGCAGTCGGA
>Ga0208961_1001014_pt1 | contig 10098 bp, 8 predicted proteins | sample RifOxyB3_FD_184034 | JGI IMG/M metagenome (GOLD analysis project Ga0208961, IMG submission 184034) | Groundwater microbial communities from Rifle, Colorado - Rifle Oxygen_injection B3 (SPAdes) | ecosystem: Environmental > Aquatic > Deep subsurface > Groundwater | place: Rifle, Colorado, United...
TACTACGGCTACAGATTCCTGAACACGGAAATGGGCAGGTGGGTGAGTCGGGATCCGATTGACGAAAGGGGAAGCCGATTGGAGCGCGGCCATCTGCGCGAATCTGCGTCTCTCCGCGTGGCCTCTGCAAGCGAGATCGGCCACGCATATGGATTCGTCCGGAATCAACCGGAGAGTCATATTGACCCGACCGGCCTTTCGCTGACTGAGAGCTTCTGCAACGCAATCATGCCGTTCCCTTCAGGAGACAAATACCTGATCGATGGCGGCACTTGCTATAATCTCGGCTGCCTCAAGAAAGTCTGCCCCGATTTTCTGCACTGCATGCTCGGCGGTATCGGCAGCGGAGTCAAGAACCTGGGAACCTGCCTGATCGGTTGCCTGCCGTCGCTGATTTGGGGGGCGCCTGGTTACGGTGCTTGCGTAGGAATATGCGTTGGGGCGGACACGGTCATTACCATTGGGGTGGTCTCACAGTGCATGACGATCAAAGATAAACAGAAGGCCGCCTGTGCGGTGCGAATGTGTTACTGCCAGCAGTAGGCCGTAGGGATGGATAGCCGCCTCTGACCTAGTGGTGTGTCCCTTAAATGGCTACACATACGTCATGCTGGGCCATTCGATTCTAAATTCCTCTCAACCACGGAGAGCACAGAGGGCACAGAGAGTAACACATTGATAAAGACCACGTTATGTGCATGTCAATGGTCCCCGTCGCCATCCTCTGTGTCCTCTGTGGTCTCTGTGGTAAACAAGCGTGTGTGGCGAAGAATCGAATGGCCCTGCATACGTGTCATGTCTTGACTTTCCGCCGCCGCAGCTCTGGCAACATCGCCCAGCACCTCACGCCTATATGTCTAGTTATTTGCGGGACACTACACCAGCGACGAGGGTGAGACGACCAAGATGAAAGAGATTCTTAGATGCCTGCTCGTTGTCTTGCCCTTGTGCGTCCTCCTAGCGGACGGCATTCTTTTGGCCAAGCTCCAGAAGTCAGTGAGGGGGCCACAGGCGTACCCAATCTGGATCGTTTCCCTCGTAATCAGTCTTGGCGTGCTGTTCGCTTTTCTCCTCGCCCTTGGTCTGCTGGACGCTGCTCTCAGTCATCGAGGCTATCCGCTCTTTTTCTCTTGGGCGGCAACAGGAGTTCTCGTCTCCATCTGTGCCGGCGCGCAGTACTTGATCTGGCGACTGTCTCTCTGGCTGGGAGAGAGGGCCAGAGGGTGTTCCGAGTGTTCACCGGAGGAGGCTGCGGGGGGCCACCTCTGAACGCCGACTTTAGAATGTACCATATCCGCCGTTTCTGAGTGTATCAGAACGGGCGGCCCGATCCGGTGTCGCACCTACCTTTTTGAGCACACTTGCCCGGTCTGGAGGGGGAATTCGGATTTCCGGACGGCCCGCCGGACGCTCGCTGGTGCGGGGCGCGTGGGTGTGGCCGTGCCCGGCGCCCCTGTCGCCCAGCCCCGGTGTCAAACCTACCTTTTTGAGCACATTTACCCGGTCTGGAGTCGGGATTCGGTTTCCGGAGAACCCGCCTTTCGCTCGCTGGTGCGGGGCGCGTGGGCGTGGCCGTGCCCGGCGTGCCTGTCGGCGGCGCACTACGGCGGCACTACATAAGGGCGCGCCGTTATGCGTTCGTTCGCCGGGCCTCACACGCAGCCGCGGGTGCGGGCCGGGTCTGCCGGTGGCTTCGCGGACCCTTCCGCTCCCGCCCCCGTCAGCCCTGATCGGCCCTCGCGCCCGCGCCCGCCGCGGCCCGCGGTCGCGCCCCGCGGCTGCGTCGCATAACGCGGTCCGTTATGTAGTGCCGCCTTCCGTCTTCGCCCTATCGGGCTACGCCGTGACAAGTCGTGCCGCGGTTCGCCCGTGCCAGTCTGCTCACGGGTCCCTGCCCGTTCCCGCAGCCTGGCCCGAGCGACCGCTGCCGCCGCCAGACGCGCCGGTCCCGTCCCCGCCCACACGCCCCGCACTCTTGTCGCTCGCTGCCATCCCCCGACCGCCCACCCCTTGCCGCCGCTCGACTCTCTCTCCCATCCGCAAGCTTTACACGGACCTCGCGCCGATCGGTAGGTTGCTGAAGAACGGCAAAGCGTCCGTGGCCGTCCCGTGCGGTGTCCGCGGCGGCCGCGGCCGCCGCCCGTGCCGTCCCCGGACCCATTGCCTGCCGGTTGAGGTTGCGGCGTTCGCCCTCCGCCGAGCCTGCGTGCGAACCCCGCGAAGAACGGTGGCGCTGCCCCCGAACCCCTGGCAGGGAGGCTCTGCCCCCTGCACCCCCGCCGGGGCGTCGCGGACTCCCCGGACCCCTCGGGGTTGGCGTCTCTCGGAACGCACCTTTGTGGGAGTACGGCAGCGTTCGGTTCCAGTCAAGCGGAAAAGCCGGCATAACTCCGCTGCGCTGCGGCCCTGCGGGCACTTATTCCGTTTTTCCGCTTGACCTCCACCGACCGCCGCCGTGTGCGCCTTTGGCGGCGGCTGAAAAGGAAAAAGCTGTTGACCGCTTTTCCCTTTTAGCCGTGGGCGTGGTGAAGAAGCAACGCGAGGCCCAGGACTCTGGCAGGCGGATTCCGGTGGCGGAACTCACTGGGCGGCGGCGGGTTGGCGAGAGTGTTCCTTGACGAACGGCTGCAGGATGTCGAGAATCTTCTCCTGCTGCCGTCGGGGCAACCGGGACACGGCTTCGAAGATGCCGCGGGCCCGGCCGGCCGGCCCGGCGCGCCGGGCCGGGGTTGCGGCATCCGCGAAGAGTTGGTCGACCGGCACGCCCAGGGCCGTTGCCAGGGCGGGAAGCTGTTCGGGCCTCACCGCGACGTTGTACGTCTCCCACAGCGCGTATGACGGCTGACGGATGCCGAGACGGCGGGCCACCTCGCTCTGACTCAGGCCCGCCGCTTCGCGCAGCGCCCGCAACCGTGTGGCGAAATCCGACCGTCGCGATCTTGGGGGGCGTCCGGTTTTCATACCCTCACTATACAGGCGGAAATCTTTCTCCATAGATACCGCTTGCGGAGTAATAGATAATGCCTATAGTCTACGGGCAGGTGGAAAAAGTGGCGGCCAGACTTGACGCCCCGCCGCGAAAGGAACCCTGCCCATGCCGCGCATACCTGACGAGGAGATCGACCGGATCAAGCGCGGGACGGACCTGGCCGCGCTGGTGCGCTCGCGCGGCGTCGAGTTGCACAAGCACGGCAGCCGTGACCTGGTGGGGAAGTGCCCGTTTCATCCTGACCGCGAGCCGTCGTTCGTGGTCAGTCCGGCCAAGGGTCTGTTCCACTGCCTGGGCTGCGGCGCGGCGGGCAATGCGATCCAGTTCGTGGAGAAGTTCGACGGGGTGAGTTTCCGGCATGCGTTCGAACTGTTGGCAGCAGGGACACCGGCGTTCTCGGCGCGTTCGAGCGTGCCGCTGAAACAGTCCACCGTGCCGCGGCTGGAAGCGCCGCTGGACCCGGCCGCCGACGAGGGTCCGCTGCTGCTCCAGGTCGTTGACTTCTATCACGAGCGACTGCTCGCGACCCCGGCGGCCCTGGACTACCTGGCCGGGCGCGGCCTGCGGCACGAGGAGGCCATCGAGCGGTTCCGGCTCGGGTTTGCCGACCGGACGCTGGGACTGCGGCTGCCGGAGGCGAACCGCAAGGACGGCGCGGCGATCCGGAAACGGTTGCAGGACCTGGGCATCCTGCGCGAGAGCGGGCACGAGCACTTCAACGGCTGCGCGGTGCTGCCGGTGTTCACGGACACCGGGGCGGTGGGCGAGATGTACGGGCGGCGCATCGTGCGGCCGAGTGCGGGCGCGCCGAAACACCTGTACCTGCCCGGTCCGCACCGCGGCATCTGGAACGCCGACGCCCTGACCGAACCGGAACTGATCCTGTGCGAGGCGCCGTTCGACGCGCTCACGTTCTGGGTGAACGGGTTTCGGAACGTCACGTTCATCTATGGCACGCAGGGGTTTACCGAGGAACTGTTCGCGGCGCTGGTGTCGCATCGGGTCCGGCGCGTGCGCCTGGCCTACGACGCTGACGAGGCGGGCGACACGGCCGCGGCGCGCGACCTCGAGCGGCTGACCGCGCAGGGCATCGAATGCTTCCGGGTGCGGTTCCCCCGCGGCATGGACGCCAACGAGTTTGCGCAGAAGGTGCAGCCGCCCGGCAAGGCCCTGCAGGGGCTGCTCGCCGCCGCCGAATGGTGCGGCGGCACGGTGAACGCCGGGAAGATCCCGCCCAGCCCCGCGCCGCCGGAGACGCCCGCTGACGCACCCGCGCCCGCGCCTTCTTCTTTACCTTTAGCTGCTCTTCCGGAAGCTGCTCTTCCGGCGGCTGAACGGAGAAAGGAAGACAGCGCGGTTAAAGAAGAAAACCGGTCAGGCCCGGAGTGCGCCGGGCTCGAACGGGTCGGCGAGTATCAGGTGTTGCGGCTCGGCGAGCGGGAATACCGGGTCGGCGGTCTGGAGAAGAACAACAGCCTGGAGGCGATGAAGGTGGCGGTCCGGTTGCGGTGCGGCGAGAACTTCCACCTGGACAGCTTCGACCTGGCCCAGGACAGCCAGCGGCGGCGGTACATCGAACGCGCCGCCGAGGAGACCGGCCTGGAGAAGGAGTTGATCAAGCGCGATCTGGGACGGCTGCTGCTGGCCCTGGAGCAGGCGCAGTCCGCCCGGCTCAACGCGGCACTGACGCCTGACACGCGCCGCCCGGCGCCCGAAATGACGGGCGCGGAGCGCGCGGAAGCCCTGGCGCTGCTGCAGGCGCCGGACCTGGTCGAAAAGATCGGCGCGGCGTTCGACACCTGCGGCCTGGCGGGCGAGGCGGCCAACCGTTTAGCCGCGTATCTGGCCTGCACCTCGCGGCTGCTCGACAAACCCCTGGCGGTGATCATCCAGAGCACCAGCGCGGCGGGCAAGAGTACGCTGATGGAGGCGGTACTGTCGATGTTCCCGGAAGAGCAGCGCGTCAAGTACTCGGCCATGACCGGGCAGAGCCTTTACTACCTGGGCGGCACGGACCTCAAGCACCGGATCCTGGCCATCGTCGAAGAGGAGGGCGCGGAGAAGGCCTGCTACGCGCTGAAACTGTTGCAGTCCGAGGGCGAACTGACCATCGCCTCGACCGGCAAGGACCCGAAGACCGGCCGCATGGAGACACAGGAGTACCACGTCGAGGGCCCGGTGATGATCTTCCTGACCACCACGGCGGTGGACATCGACGAGGAACTGCAGAACCGGTGCCTGACGCTGACCGTCGACGAGAGCCGCGAGCAGACCGAGCGCATCCACACGCTGCAGCGCCAGGCCCGGACCCTGGACGGGTTGCGTCGCCGCCGGGAGCGGGACCGGCTGCTGACGCTGTTGCGCAACGCTCAGCGGCTGCTCAAGCCCATGGACGTGGTCAATCCCTGGGCCGACGCGCTCACCTTCACCGCGGAGCGCACCCGCACCCGGCGCGACCACGAGAAGTATCTCACCCTGATCGACGCCATCGCGCTGCTGCACCAGTACCAGCGGCCGGTGCACGCACTGCCGGTAGCAGAGGCAGGGGCTCCGTGCCCCTGCACCCCCGGCAAAGGGACGCGTCCCTCTGCACTCCCGATGCATCATCGCGCCGGTCCGGCGGCGCCGAGCCTGCCGCCAGCCCGGCGCGATGATGGCTGCCGTTCGGCGGACGCATCCCGCTCGGGCGGGACGCATCCGCCGAAGGAAATGCCCGCTGGGTGTCCCGTCCCTCGCCCGGGGTCTCCGGCGCCGCAGGCCGGCCATCCGGCTTTCGACGCTGCGGCTGCCGCAGCGTCGAAAGCCGTACTCCGAGGGGTCCGGGGAGTCAATGACGCCCCGGCGGGGGTGCAGGGGGCAGCGCCCCTTGCCAGGGGTCCGGGGACAGCGTCCCCGCCCTCCGGCTACATCGAGGTGACACTGGACGACATCACGCTGGCCAACCGCCTGGCGCCCGAGCTGCTGGGCCGCAGCCTGGACGAACTGCCGCCGCAGACGCGGCACGTCTACGAGACCGTCAAGGCACTGGTGCGTGAGAAGTGCGACGCCGTGCAGGCCGCGCAACGGTTCGCCTTCTTCAGCCGCTGCGAGATCCGCAAACGCCTGGGCTGGAGCGCGACGCAGGTCCGGTTCCACCTCGAGCGGTTGCGCGAACTGGAGTACATCGCGGCGCGCTACGGCCGGCCGGGCAGCGCCTTCCAGTACGAACTGTTGACCGACTGCCGCGAACCCCGCCAGACCGCCGTCATCGGCCTGCTCGACGTAGAGAAGTTAAGCGTACGACACCCAACCTGTCGGGAAAATCCGCCACCTGACGGGGGGTGTCGGGAACCCGCCCGACAGGTGCAAGACGTTGCGGAAACAGCACTTGCGGTCAACCTGTCGGCCTGACGTGATCGCGCATCAGGGACCGCCGGACAGGCGTGGCGTACGCGCAGGAGCATCGTACTGGTATGAAACCCACTCCCGACAGAGGGTTCCGGAAAGCCAAGCGCATGCGCGGCTGGGCCGACCGCAAAGGCGGGTACGCCGCCACGCCGGACGGCTTCGACCGTTCCGGCCCGTTCACCCTGGCCAGTTCGATCGACGACTGGTCGGCGCGGTTGCGCGAACGGAATTACTCGCCCGCCACGCTCGATGCGCACACCTGGGCGCTGCGCACCTTCCTACTCTGGGCCGAGGAGCGCGACCTGCGGCGACCCGAGCAACTCACCAAGCCGATCCTGGAGAGCTATCAGCGCTGGCTCTACCGGTACAAGAAGGCCGACGGCCAGCCGCTGGGCGTCACCACGCAGCGCGCCCGGCTCGGCGCACTGCAGCGCTTCTTCGCCTGGCTGTGCAAGCAGAACCGCCTGGCCGCCAATCCCGCCGCCGACCTGGAGTTGCCGCGCAAGCCCCACAAGCACCTGCCCAAAGCCCTGAGCCTGGAGCAGGTGCACGCGGTCCTGAACCGACCCGACGTCACCGACCCGCTCGGGGTCCGCGACCGCGCCATGCTCGAACTGTTCTACGCCACCGGCATCCGCCGCTCCGAACTGGTCCGCTGCGACGTCGAAGACCTGGACCGCGACCGCGGTCTGCTCGCCGTGCGCAAAGGCAAGGGCGGCAAGGACCGTGTCGTGCCCGTCGGTGAACACGCCCTGCACTGGCTCGGGCGCTACCTCGAACAGGCCCGGCCGCTGCTGTTGGTCAACCTCGACGCGCACGCGCTCTTCCTGACCGGCTACGGCGAGCGCTTCAACGCCCAGTACGTCGGCAACTGGGTCCGAAAGACCATGAACAAGGCCGGCATCGGCCGCAGCGGTTCCTGTCACCTGCTGCGCCACTCCTGCGCCACGCACATGCTGGAGAACGGCGCCGACATCCGCTTCATCCAGCAACTGCTCGGGCACGCCCGGCTCGACACCACCCAGATCTACACCGAAGTCACCATCGTGCAGTTGCGCGAGGTCCATTCGCGCACCCACCCCCATGCGCGACTGCGCCCGGCTGGTCCCGCCGAAGTTCCGACCCCGCCGAACCAGCATGCCCCGCCCCGGCCCGACACGGCCCGCTGACGTCTTCCCTTCCGCCGCTCTTTCCTTTAGCCGCCGTCCGTGGTATCTTACCGGCATGGGGTTCAATATCACAGCCTATTCGGATCGCGCCCGGAGAACCGCGCACCCCCCGGTGAAAAACCGTGTCGGGGGTCTCCGGGGATTTTGGCATTCTCGCGCCCGGAAAACCCGGTCGCAACCCGTTGGAACGCATCGGGAAAGAACTGCCACCCCTGCCGAAACCGTGTCGGGTGTGCATTACTACGGCTACAGGTTCTACAGCACGGAAATGGGGAGGTGGATCAGCAGGGATCCAGTCCAGGAAGCAGATCGTCTGCATCTCTTCTCGTTCTGTGGGAACGACGCAGTTGGGCGAATGGACCTGTGGGGACTGGCCTCTCCACCGCCGGGAACGGGTTTGGTGCAAACTGGCCCAGACCATGATGATTTCGCGGTGACACCACCTCCTCCGGAGACGTGCACCTGTCCCTGCGACCTCAGGGTCAAAGCCCGTATTCACAGTAAGACAATGGTCTTGGACAAGACCTTGGATCCCGCCGGTGCGTATGTAGCGACAGCGAGGGTCACCATCTCCGAACAGACCGATGGCATTCGCAGCGTGATGTGGGCTTGGTACACGTGTTTCCGTCCGTCCGTGCCCCCCTTCCAGGATGGAGCCGGCTTCTTCCCCAAGGCTCCGGCAAACCATGCGCTCCATTTCATTCCGGGCTACACGTGGGCAGCGGGCAATTACATGGTCGACGTGATCTTCGTCATCACCTATTGCGACTGCTCAACGGGTACCGGGGTACTGAAGCGTGTGAAAGCCAACCACGCTTCGTCGATCCAGTACAGGGAAATCCCCGGCTCGGGGCCGAAGGACGTGCCTTTCTACGAGCAGTATTGGCGAACGCCGGGAGCAGAGACCTTCGAGTGGCCCAAGTAGAGGGGAGGCGTCTTGGCCGCGCCGATCCGGTTTGGATTCTGCCGGAGCACGCTGAGCGGAGAATTGAGATGGTTGTCAGTGCCGAGAAGAAGTCAACCCCCCGTTTCCCCCTTGATAGAAGTGGCGTCGGCGCATTTGTTGGCGTTCTTGTTGTCGTGACATCCGTGCATTCCTACTTGGTATGCGGGGGGTATAGAGCCATTCAGTGGGCGCTCCTAGACGTTCCGCAGGTCATCGAAAGTGCCGACGGGAAACCCATCTTCAGTGTGGCGAATGTCGGTTCAGGGACCGGGATGAGAGTGCTTTCGTTCCCCTTGGGTTGCTGGAAGGTGAGTTCACCACCGGTTGTGTCTCTCTTGGCCTTTGCCAATAGTCTGCTGTGGGGACTAGTCGCTGCGGCTCTGACTGTATGGATTCGACGATGCGTGGGGGCTGGGAGAGCCCGTCCTGTTGATGACCAGACCCCAGCGGGGTCTGTGTAGGCTCAACTACTACGGCTACAGATTCCTCGATACCGAAACGGGGAGGTGGATTAGTAGGGATCCGATGGGGGAGTTGGGCGGGGCCAACCCGTATGCTTTGGTCCACAATTCACCGAACAATGGCGTTGATCGGCTGGGGCTGATTGCCGTCAATGGCTGCCAGCCCTCGCAGACGTCCTTGGTCTTCTACTACCTCAGGGCGCTTGACAGAACGCTGAATACCCTTGTAGCAGAAATGCGGGGCATTCAGACCTCTCCCGACGACTTTGCCACTGTCCACTTCAATGTTTTCGCGGAAAACTGGGGCTACAAGTGGGACGCCGAAGCCAGGATGTGGGTCGCTGACCGTCCCTTGCCGACTGCCGTGAACTATGTGAGCAACACCCTCTCCATGATGAAGCGAGTCATGGACACGCGCAAACTCAATATCTGGTGCGCCTGCGAAGGAGACAGTTTCTGCACCGGGAGTGTTGACGCTTACTGTCCCAAGGTCGGCAAGCGCCAAGGCATCGTGCTGTGTCCCAAGTTTTGGGGAGCGCACCCCGGCAACATCGTGCGGCAACGGGTGAGTCTGATTGCACACGAGCTGTCCCACTACGCCACTGCCCACGCAACCGTGGATTACCATCTCACAAGACCCGAGAAACTCATTTACGATGCGCATGCCTATCAGCAACTCTTCCTTGACACCCCATGAGGGAGAGGCGCCAGTGGCGCCAAGGGCTGGGGATACAGTGGGAACATCAGAAACTGGCGCCTTGCCTCAAGGGAGGCAAGGCCGGAGTACCTCTCTGATGCGGTCTGGCGTTTGGGCCATCAGCATCTTGGGCGTGTTGGTCAGTGCTGGGATCCTTCTTGATCGCCATGGTCTCGTGGGACTCCGTTTCCCAGTTGAGTACAAGAATCGTCCTCTGCGGGAGCCGGCAAAGGTCACGTCACTCGTTGGGAACACGGTGCGCCTTCTTGATGGCCGAGTGTACGAACTAGAGGGCTACGCAGGGAACCTGAAGGACAGGTTGGATCTGTCTGACAACCTGATCGAGATCAGGGAGGCAAAGGGGACAGCCTCTTTCTGAACAAGGGGGGGGCAAGGGCAGCGGGCTGCCAGGAATTGGGCGGGAACGGCAGTACGTTTGCGGGAGGGAC
>Ga0208961_1001018_pt1 | contig 10090 bp, 6 predicted proteins | sample RifOxyB3_FD_184034 | JGI IMG/M metagenome (GOLD analysis project Ga0208961, IMG submission 184034) | Groundwater microbial communities from Rifle, Colorado - Rifle Oxygen_injection B3 (SPAdes) | ecosystem: Environmental > Aquatic > Deep subsurface > Groundwater | place: Rifle, Colorado, United...
TTGATCTTGTAGGCTCTGGATCTCGCAGGCTCTTTGCATGGCGTCGAGTTGTCCGGGATGTGGCCGTCAAGATTGGCACACCGAGCTTGAAGTGCCAGAGATGTTCGCCGGTGAGGTCTTTGCCATCGAGCGGTGCGAGGGTTGCGGACTGCTACGCACGGCCGGTGATCCGACCCCAGAAGAGATCGCAAGATATTACGACACCACAGCGGCGGGTGCTGACGCTGGCAGTCGCTTTCGCGGCGTCATCGAGCCTTTGATGCGAGCCCTTCGGCGTTGGCGGTTGCGGGAGGTTTTTGCCATCCGCAAGGAACCAGGTCGCATTCTCGACGTGGGTTGCGGTCGCGGCGTCATGCTCAAAGCCCTGGCGGAGCACGGATGGGATGCCCACGGCATCGAGCTGGCACCCGAGATAGCGGCGACGGCTCGTCGTTCCTTGGGGGACCACATCTACACCACTCCAATCGAAGATGCCGACCTCGAACCTGGATCCTTCGACGTCATTAGCTTCTGGCACGTCCTCGAACATTTGCCCAACCCACTTTCGGCCCTCGAACGAGCTCGCGAGCTGTTGGCCCCCGGTGGGGTCATTCTCATCTCTGTTCCCAACCGCGATTCCTGGCAGGCCCGTTTGTTTGGCCCCCATTGGCTTCACCTCGATCCACCGCGCCACCGCTGGCACTTCACACCCGTGACCCTGGAAAAGGTGGCACAACGTGCAGGACTCTCTTGGGGGACTGTGAGTTATTTTTCCTTCGAGTATGGTCCCTTCGGCATGTTGCAGTCGGCATTGAGTCGCGCGGGCCTCGGACACACCCTCTTCACCCGAGTCCTGCGCGCAGGCGGCAGACGACGGCCGTGGCAGAACCCCTACGCTTGGGCACATCTGGCCCTCGCCCTTCCCATTTCGGCAGCTGCCATCGCATCCTTTCCGCTCGAGATCTTCGCTGCGGCGGCTGGCCGCGGTGGAATTCTGACGGTGGTGTTGAGGACGAGGTAGAGGACAACAACCGCGTTACCCGACGACGGTCGCGACGAATGCCCAGACGTAGCTCCCGGCCGTCACGACGATAATGCCAGCCAGCATCCATTTGATGAGCTTCGACGGAACGAACTTCTGGCATCTGGCACCAAGATACATACCCGCTGCGCCGCCAATACCGAAGAGCACGCCGAGCTTCCAGTCCGGTACGATGGACATCGACGGCCACCAACCGGAAATCGCCTGATAGAAGGCAACCCCGACGACTGAGGTCACGAATGTTCCCATGAGGGCAGCGCCCGCGATTGTGTAGATCGGTAGATGGAAGAATGCGACGAACAACGGTGCCACGATCGCGCCTCCACCGATCCCGTAGATCCCGCCGACGATGCCGACTAGCATGCAGAGGACGAAGATCCAGGCCGTCGACACCCGATATCGGCCACCGTGGAACTCGTACTCGATGTGCGAGGCGTTGAAACTGACGACGCGGGTTGCGGATCCTCGTTGATTGTCTGGGGTTGGATCGTGGCGCTTCTTGACCGACTCGTGAAAACGCAGCTCGGCGCTCTCCGCGGTCGACGTGGTTTTGTTGCGGGTCAGGTCACGCAGCATTCGGACGCCGATGTAGAGGAGAACCGCGGCCGCAAAGAGCCGGAAGTTGGTCGGATCCGGGAGGTACTTCACTCGGACGATCGCACCCAGTAGGACTCCGGGTAGAGTCCCAGCGACCACCACCGCGGTCAGCGGCCAGACCATCCGGCCCTCCCTGATGTATCGGTAGACGCCGCTAGGGATTGCGACCACGTTGAACAGTTGGTTGGTGGCGCTGACGGATGGTGTGGTGTACCCCAAGACAGACATCTGAAAGGGCAGCAACAGGAATGCGCCGGAGACGCCCCCCATCGATGTGAAGAAGGAAATCACGAAAGCCACGAGGGGAGGAATCCAGGGGGAAACATGAATGCCCGCAGTTTCGAAGTACATCGTCACCTAACTTACCTGGCATTGCGCCATGCAGAGCCACTTTCACAGTTCATGCTTGACGACGTGTCGCCTGAGCATGCGGCCAAGGCTCTTTGGGTGAATCTCGGCGGCCGAAGCAGCCTCACTCACGTTCCCCGCGTGCCGTTTGATCAGCGCGTCGAGGTAGAAGAGCTCGAAAGCTTCTTTGGCCTCTCGAAACGGCAGTCTTAGGGCACCGTCCATCGGTGATTCGTGCGGCGCCTCGTTCATCCTTGGCTCTTCGTCAATATCAGCCACCCCCATGACGGCCAGACGCTCCACGGCGTTTTTGAGTTGTCGGACGTTTCCTGGCCAGGAATGTCGCACGAGCGTCCGCACGGTTTCAGCGTCAATAGATGCAACCGTGGCTCGACCGGCTGCTCGAGCGTTCGATAGATTGAGGAAGTGCGAGACCAACAGCGGAATGTCTTCCACTCGGTCACGCAGCGCCGGCAACTGCAAGCGAAAGCCGGCGAGACGATAATAGAGATCTTCGCGAAACTCTCCCTTGTTCACCATGCCGCGCAGCGAACGGTTGGTGGCTGCGACCACCCGTATGTCGAGGCGGACAACCCGCTCATCGCCGAGTCGCCGAACTTCCGAGTTTTCAAGCGCCCGCAGAAGCTTCGGCTGCAGTGTGAGCTTGAGCTCGCCAATCTCATCCAGAAAGACCGTGCCCCCTTTGGCGCGCTCGAAAACGCCGGCGTGATCACGATCCGCGCCGGTGAACGCTCCTTTCACATGACCAAACAGCTCGCTCTCCATGAGCGTATCTGGGACAGCGCAGCAATCGAGAATCTCGAATCTCTCGTCCGAGCGGGCACCCGTTTCGTGAAGCGCCCGTGCGACAAGTTCCTTGCCAGTGCCAGTCTCACCTTCGATGATCACGGAGAGGTTGGAGAGCGCCACCTTGGTCATGAGCCCATAAAGCTCACGCATTTTGGCCGAGCCACCGACGATCGCGCCAAGCCGATCCTGCAATGGCAGCTCGACCGTCGCGGCGTCGCCGAGAGGCCGAAACTTGAGCTGTGTCACCCCGAGGTCGAGGATGGCCTCGTCGCTAAGAAAAATCTTCTCAACCCGTATCCCTGCGATCCAGGTGCCGTTCGTCGAGCCAAGATCGACCAATGTGAAGGTACCCTTCTCTGTCTCGATCTTGAGATGAAAGCGCGAAACCGTTCGATCGTTCAACACCAGATCGTTGGAACGCGCTGTGCCAATCTGAACGACCTCTTGACCAAAACAATGGCATGCACCCTTGTCCGGACCGTTGACGACGGTGAGCTCGAACCGATCGAAGACGAGACGGTCGAGTGGTTTGTCGGGTTTGACGCTGACCGTTGAGTTGAGCTGTGAATCGGACATGGCGGCCAGATTAGCCGTTCACCGCTGCTGCGCCAATAGCTTCGTTTGCGGATCTGCCATTGCTTCCGAAAACACCGACGTCTTACGCGGCAAGCCACGGGCAAAAGCGCCACATGGTCGAGTGTCACGTGGCTGCAGGGCGATGGCCGCGATGTAGGATTGCACCGGAGCCCCGGGAGCCCCGGGAGTCCCGGAGGTCCGTGAGCTCCGGGAGGTTTCTTGCACCGACACGATTGCTGCAGATAGAGTTGGTCCTTCGATGCCTATGACAGACTCGACGAAAAAGCGTTGGTATCAAGCGTTGCATGTTGCCCAAGCTGCCGTGACGCAAGATGAAGGTCGGTTGTTTGTCGTCGTTGTCCGCGCTCTCCTCAGTTTCGTCAATGATTCGACGCAAGCAGATTTTGCCGACTATCTTGAGCAGCGAGGGATTGTTGACGCCATCGCCGCCAAGCGGCTGCGTAACATTGTCAGCAGATGGGAAGGTGTTGAATCGCATCCGTGCTCGCTCGCCATCGAAGAAGGTTCAAACCCCCTCGAGCACAGAATCAACATGGAGTCCGTTTCTGCTGCCCCTGCACCATCGGCAAGCGAAGAGCCCAACAGCGTGCAACCCATACTTTCTTCTTGGACAGAGCGTCAGAGAAACACGGAGAACAAGTACCAAGACGTTCGGATATTGGGAAAGGGTGGAATGGCCGAGATCTACGAGGCTCGGGATCGCCATCTGGGAAGAATGGTAGCTCTGAAAAAAATTCGCGACGGCCATCCGGACAATGAAGTGCTGCAACGTTTTGTGCAAGAGGCTCAAATTACCGCGCAGCTTTCTCATCCAAACATTGTGCCGATCTACGACGTGGGGACCTTGGCGAATGGTGAGCCCTATTTCACCATGAAACGCATCACTGGCGAGTCCCTTGCCGACATCCTTGAACGGCTGGCGGTCAATGATGCCGAGTCTCAGTATGACAGAACCAAATTGTCCATTGTGTTTCTCCAAGTTGTGCAGGCAGTGGCCTTTGCCCATGCGCGCTGTGTCATTCACGGCGATCTCAAACCTTCGAATATTCTCATTGGCGCGTTTGGCGATGTCTTGGTCGCCGATTGGGGCTTGGCGAGCCTAAAGCCCGATTCGATGCCGTCGGACGGGACGGCGCCGGTCATGTTATCCCCACCACAGTCCATTGATTTCCGCAGCCGCATATCCGGCAGTCCGGCCTACATGGCACCCGAGTGTGTGGCGGGTGCGGCGCCCAACGAGCAGAGCGACATTTTTGCCCTGGGGGTTATTCTCTACGAAATCCTGACACAACAACAACCGTTTGGAGTATTTCAGTTCAGCGACATTGTCTCCCAGGTGCAGTTCCACAACGTCGTACCGCCCCGCGAGCGCACGCCCCAGCGAGGCATTAGCGAAGAAGTCAATGCGATCTGCCTCCGAGCGCTTCATCCAAATCCACAGGAACGCTACGCCAACGTCGTCGAGCTTCGAGACGCGATGGAATCCTACATAACCGGATCTCGACGCAGGAGCCTGGCGCTGGTGTACCACTCTGAGGCGGAAACAGCTCGTGAGCGTTGGTTGGAGCTTCGCAAACACAGCGAAGGCCTCACGACCGAATGGCACGATTTGGCGGCGAGAATAAAGCCCTACGATGACGAGATCAAGAAACACCCTCTGTGGAAGCTTGAAGAGGAGATGTTGGAAACCAACGTCGCCGAAGAGCGGGCACTGACCGAAGCGCTCATCGGTTACTCGCAAGCTTTTGGTTCGGACCCTGATTTTGCCGCAGCCAGTGACCGACTCGCAGATTTGCATCTCGGCCTTTTTCTGGACGCAGAGGCCAGGCAAGATCGACGAGCCGAGATATTCAACCTTCAGCAAGTGGAGCGATTCCACCGAGGCCGATATCGCGACATTCTCACCGGCCACGGACGCGTTCGTATTGCGCCCCAGCAAGCGGATGTCCAGATCTGCCGGGCCGTACGCCTCGTCGAACGTCACAAAAAGATTGAGACGGGCGAAGAAGTGCCTGTCGCCGGTCTCCATGAGTTGGATCTAGATTTGGCGAAGGGAAGCTATCTCTTTATTTTGCACGCTCCGGGCCGAAGGGAAGTGCGCCTGCATGTGTTGGTGGGACGAAGTACCGAGGCCATCCTCACGCCCTATTTGTATCTCGAAGAAGAGGTAGGTGCAGAGTTCGTGCACGTCCCGGCGGGACCGTTTGTGCGTGGAGGCGATGACCAGGCGCTCAACAGCCATCCCCGTTCAGAGATGATCCTGCCAGATTTCTTCATCGCCAGATTTCCAGTCACCTGTGCCGAGTATGTGATTTTTCTCAATGACCTTTTGCAGAAGGATGCACATTTGGCTCTCCAGCACACTCCACGGACCAAACCGGACGGCGGCTACTTGTGGGAGAAAGTAGGAGGGCAATACGTCTTGCCTCGTTGTGACGCAGACGGAAATCCTGTGCACCCGCAAGCCCCAGTTATGGGCATTAGCTTCCACGATGCCGAAACCTATGCCAATTGGCGCAGTCGCAAGGAGCTTCTGCGATACCGTCTGCCAAGCGAAGACGAATGGGAAAAAGCTGCGCGCGGCGCCGATGGTAGATTCTTCCCGTGGGGCAATGGATTTGATCCAACCTTCTGCAAGATGGCGCTCAGTCGCCCGGGTCGCCCTCAGCCTGAACCTGTGGGCTCGTTTCCCGTAGATACTTCTGTGTATGGCATGCAGGATGCGTCTGGAGCGATCCGCGAATGGTGCGACTCATTCTATGACGATCACCACGAGACCAGAGTCTTGCGCGGCGGCGCTTGGTACTTCAATCCGCGCTATTGCCGCGCGGCATTTCGCCATGGTTATTTGCCCAATATTGTTTTTACGAATTTTGGCTTTCGACTCTGCAAATCGCCACCTACGACCCGTTGATATCCGAAGACGCCGCAGCAGCTTCTCTGGCGTCATGACACAAATTGTTGAGCATGCCGTTAAACATGTCATTCAATTCGTTGGTATCCGTCGCATTGAGCGATTCAAAAACAATCTCTGTGCCGTTCACCGCTTGCACGGCAGATGCCAAACTCATAGCCATGGTGAGATCAATAAACTCAGGCGGAACAGAATTGACATCGTTAAAATTGGCCGGCAATCCATCTGCAACGACGATACGAAGGGTGCCATCCGTCAGCCAATAAGCCCAAGTTTGTTGATTGTTGACTTCAGCGACCAAGAAGCGCCGCACCCGCCCCTCATCATCTATCGATAGTTTTCGCAAGGCCTCCATATTGATTTCAACCAGCTTTGATGAGGCAGAGACATAGATTGCATTGGAATCACTCGAAAGAATTTCCTCCATGTCGATGGTCAAATCGCCCGCGCAACCCACCAACATGAACTTGCCCTTGGCTATATTAGCTCGATCTTTCAAGATAGTGTAACCGTGGCTCTTGGCGTAAGCCTCCGCTTCGGGGGACCATTTATTATCATAGATATACATTTCTCCTCCGTCACCCGCGAAGGCATCAGCCGTACTAAGTCCAATATCGCCCGCGCCCAGAATCAATATGGGTTTCTTCTCGCCACCGGTACCCAACTGGCTGAGTACCCCGTTCACAGCACGTGCAACGGCCTGACCCACAAATTTGGCTTCTTCCTCTTTCGGTTCAAGAAGAGCGTAGCTCACCACACGCATGGAACTTTTTGCCCTATGCTCAGGTCGGTCGCCGTATGAGGTTTGCTCGGTAAATCTGGCCACGCCAGCTTCGGCGAGTTCAGGGTAGGCCATTTCAAAATAGTCACGCGCTTGCGGACCATCGCAAACAATCAAGATGGGTAGGCCATTCTTTCGGTGCATTGCCACGGCATCATCCACGCCTCTTTCAATCGCTTTGCACATTTCATGCATGTCACGGGGCGGTACGCGTACGTCCACACCAAAGGATTGGGCCACAGCTTCTTCCACTTCTGGATTCTTGTGGTAGGGGATGCCCACAAATATACATTTGCAGCAATCCATGCCCAACTGCTGGTACCCGGAGATCTGCGAATAGGCCTGGCCAAGCATGTGCTGAACCATCATGACATTGCAGTTCTTGAGCGGTTGCTGATGGTGATACTTAGCAACCACCTTCTGGACCATCTCTGAGCGCAAGGTCACAAGAGATGACCGCTTGAGGCTCGCGCGCAAATCCTCATCCCGCATGATATCGCGTTCCAAGCGCGTCAAAAGAGCCTCATATCCTCGACTCAGAGAGTCGAGCCGCAACATCGCAATTTCTCCCTCGTGAGAATGCGCGAGTGGCGCTGTCTCCACAGATGCTCTCAATCCCGAGAAATCCAATCTTTTCGCCCGAACGAGAGCGGTCGCAATTTGGCCTGCTCGTCCCAAAGACATGTGCGGCAACCCGGATTCAGTGAACACGGCCTTCAGGGTTTCATGGTCAAATGAGCTAACTTCTTCTATTTTGCCTTTCAATTGCACCTGTTGCTCTGGAGATAGAACCTTCATCTCGGGGAACAACGTGTCAACGAACGCCAAAGCCGCCTTTTGATAATTCGTATCAATGGTGATTTGAAGCTCCAATGGAATCCTTTTGCTATTCACATTCTTGGACAGTGATGAAAACACCTGAGTTAAGAGGTGATCGGCAGCTTTCTGACCGATATCCCGAGCCACAGATTGAATGAAGCTGGTCAACGACGATCTGGAAGCCGAACGTTCGACCGGATTGGCCCCATTCACCTGCCAGGATGGGACAAAATCATAGGCCTGTTGAATAAGGTGAATGTCAGCGGCCGTAACCCCTCCTACTTCGTTTGCAAAAACGGGATCAAATGTGTTAATGAGCTTCGCCACATCATCGAGGGTGGCACCCTCAAACATGTGCTCCATGATATTGGCGACCTTGCGGGCCAATAGAAACTTGTTTTCGAGTGGAAAGCGGTCTTCATCCTGTAGGCCAAAAATCTCGGGGTACCCACTCAACAAATGCCGAACACGTGTTTCTGAAAAATCCAGGTCACTTCGCTGCATCACCTTAGCGATATCCCGGACAGACCACTGACCGATCTTAGAACCAAAGGTATGTAGAATCTGTTCCGCCTTCTCTTGACCATTGTATGGACAGCGATTGGCTAAGAACTTGTCCAGTACCTTGGCGTATGCGGGATTGCCCGCCATGATCTTAATGAGGTCTTCCGGTTCTATCCTTGCGTCCGGCACGGGCTTTGTGAACTCTCTCTTGTCCCGGTCGTACCCATCCGCTAACGCCATTCGCCGCAGGACTTTCCCGTCAGGCACACCCCGTTTCCAACCGGGGTCGTCGGCCAATATTCTTTGCCGGTCATCCACCTTACACAAGACATCATACAGATTGGCTCCAGCCTCAGTATGAGAAATCGTCGCAAACAACCGTTCGAGCAACCTGTTCTTTCTTTCGATAAAGGCAAGCGAGCCGCTTTCGTACGGATATTTCAAACGGATCTGCTCAACTTGATCGGCATCAAGTCGTAATCGCTCCTTTTCAGATTCAAGGTTATTAACATTTCCTTTGGAAGCAATCGCCGCAACATAGTCCAGGTAATGATTGAACTCTTCTGCGATATCAGTATTGCCCCAATGAGAAGGAGCATTGAGAATGATACGGCGCAGGAAAAGGCCTGCTTCGCCCAACACCTCGAGGAAGCCAGAGCAAGTGAGTAGGTCGGATTGAAAGAAACGAGAATGGTATTGCCGCAGGTCGACGTTGCCATCGCTCTCGACGGGTTCGCCCTGGTATGACTCGTTGACCAGGTTGCTGATGTCCCCATTGGCTGCCCAGACTTTGGCAATTCTCTCGAGGTGGAAATCCAGACCGTCTCCGTTATTGTCCAGTGTCGAAACACCGGGCTCTGGCACAAATTGTGGCCAATCCCGATGCAACATCCAAATGGTTTTCATGCTCAGATTGGGCCAGTCTCTTTTCACCGTGGGGTCTTGTTGAAGCCGACGCAAGATGACCACGTCTGGGGCCCCGGGAGGCGCCATCAGTAACAATTCACCGACCCTTCTGGCCGCACAACTGTATGCACGACGATTGCCGTCCTTGTACAGACTCTGTCTCTCCCAGGTTAGCCTGTCCTTTTTCAGCATCATCTCGAAAGTATTGACGGATGTGCTGAATGTGCTGAATGTGCTGGATGTGCTGAATGTGCTGGATGTGCAGGATGTGCTGGATGTGCTGGACGGTTCATTTCGGCTGTGGACGCAAGACCCGTCAGCGGCGATGTCGTTCGGGTCAGTTAGAATAGAGTTTTGGAAACTATCCTTTGAAGTTAACGGATCCCTTGCGCTATTCAGAACAAGGTCAGAACAGCCTTTGTCATCTTCCTGTAACTTGGAGACACCCTGCGGTTCATGAGGGTCAGAGTCTCTGAAAACAGCGGCTTGAGCCCCTATCTCGCCGGCTTTCTTCATGTTCTGTTCAGTCCCTCAGCTCCAACGCTATCATATTCCGGCGGGTAATGGGGCATTGTGCCGGCCCTTTGTCTTAGCGCCCTATTGATTTGATCAGCGCACACACAGCGCTGATTGTGACCACTCAACATGGTAGGTGTCAATAACTTTGGGGACGACTGGGACGACGGGACGACGGGAACGACGCGAGCAACCCGAAGGCTCCTTGTTGCGACCCAAGGGTTCCATGGCGCGGCCGTTAGCGTCCATCGGGTCGTGTAACGGGTTGATTCATGGA
>Ga0208961_1001021_pt1 | contig 10078 bp, 9 predicted proteins | sample RifOxyB3_FD_184034 | JGI IMG/M metagenome (GOLD analysis project Ga0208961, IMG submission 184034) | Groundwater microbial communities from Rifle, Colorado - Rifle Oxygen_injection B3 (SPAdes) | ecosystem: Environmental > Aquatic > Deep subsurface > Groundwater | place: Rifle, Colorado, United...
ACGGTTGATGAGTCAAGCCTTTCTCACAAATAAGAGCCTTCGCAAAGATACGAGCCGTAGAGGTCTTTCCGCTTCCGCGAAGCCCCGAGAAGAGATAAGCATGAGAGAGTCTGTTTGCATCAAGTGCGAGCGAGAGAGTTTGGGAAATGCTCTCTTGCCCGATGAGTTCATCAAAGCTTTTTGGTCGATACTTTCGTGCTAAAACTTCTGAACTCTCTTTCACTCATACGCTCCGTCTTTAATTATGGTAATTTTAGCATTTTAAGGATTAACTTTTGATGATTGTTTTTTATGTGTTAAGTGTCATTTACGATTTTATGGATTTATAAATATTGTATTGACACTACATCTACAATATGCTAAAATCAACACTTTAAAGGAGTGGTTTTGGATAAAATCATAAAATGGAATGAAGAGAAAAATCAACTTTTACAGATACAAAGAGGTTTGAGTTTTGAAGGAGTTCTTGAGAAGATACTTATGGGTGAGATTATAGATCGCAAAATCCATCCAAATAAAGATAAATATCCAAATCAACAAATATTTATAATTGAACTAAATGGCTATATCTGTTATGTTCCATTTGTAGAAAATGATGAAGAGTTATTTTTAAAAACGATTATTCCAAGTAGGAAACTAGATAAAAATTATGGAGAAAACAGTGAAAAATAAAGCATTTTTATTTGACCAAGAAGAGTCAGAGTTGTTAAAAGAGATTGAAAATGGTGAGTGGAAGAGCAAGCAATTGTCAGATAAAGAACTTCAAACTTATCAAAACTATGCAAAATATACTAAGTCAATGCAAGAGAAAAAACAAACAACAATAAGATTTACGGTTAATGACTTAGCAATAGTTAAAGCAAAATCTAAAGAGTTAGGTATTGGGTATCAAAATCTTATACAAGCATTGGTTCATAGTTATGCTATCGGCAAAATTAAGCTTGAAATGTAAATTTCACCGTTGAATGTATGTAGTCGTTTTCTTTGTCCTATTAAAACAACGCTCCTGAGAATGAATCTCTAGAAGATATCTTTGAAAACTGCCTCGGTCACATCTCTAAAACCCGCTCCGCTGACGAACACTACACGCTTGAGAGAGAAAAAAAGAACGAGACAAACGCCCAAAAAGCAGATGGTGCGCTTTTCCCTCGTTCTATCTCTCTCTCGAGGTAGAATGAAAAAAATTAATTATGAAAAAATATGTCATAAAAGTGGAGATTCACTCTCAGGGGTGAATGGCGAGATAGGATAACTTAAATAAACTTTATTACAAAAGTGGAGATTCATTCACTGAGATGTAATTTGAGATGTAATTTGATACAGAATTTTGAGAGATCTTCCTAAAAGTTAATAATCTCTATTTATAATCTTGGATAATTTTATATGTAATGTCTAAATTTGTAGATCCAAGCACTTCTATTCTTAAGCCTTTAAATCCAATTATAGTACTACCATCTTTATTTAACTCATAGTCTATATCCTGGGTAAAGGCTGGTCTAGACATATTTTCTTTAAATTCTCTAAATGATATTTTAATATTATTACCAATTTTACCTTGATATAACACAATATACTTAAACGCATCTTCTTTAAACAGCATTTGTTGTTTAACTGTATATTTTATAGGTGTAATATTCACTTCTCTATTTTTAGAAACCAAGAATACATTAAAATAACCATTATCTAAAGTATCAATTAAACAAGTTTCAGTTGATATTTCACATATTGCATTATGTTTGTTATTGTCTTTCTTTAAAATCATGTTCATTTTAGAATAAGCATTGCTAGCATTTGCGTCTATTAATTTTACATCGTATTTCTGAGAAAAGTATGAATTTATCTTCTGATACATATTATCACCAACTTCAGCAGTTGTTTTAATATTAATTTCAGGTATTCTCTTAATATCAGACCCTTCTTTTAATGATAAATCAACAAAATCATTAAAAATTCTTGAAGGCTTAGAATGTTTTGCCAAATAAGCATCTTTTTGAGCATCTGTCATTGGAGGGGTCATATTATCAGGCACACATCCTGTAAAAACAAATAGTAATATAATAAAAATTAAATTCCTCACACTTAATATTTGGCGCAGTATCGTATCACCCATAACAAGTGAAGTGTTTGCTACCCTATCATGATCTTTTAATTTAAAAAAATTTTCTCTTATATCCATACGTGTATCTCTTGTTATAAAAATTGCGTAATTGTATCTAAAAATTATGATATAACTATTTAAAAATTTACTAGTTGCTAGTTGCAACAATGCCCCTGAGAATGAATCTCCACTTTTAACTAAAGCTCTTTTGGTAGTTTTGCTTTATATAAATCCTAAGTGTTGTGACAATTTAAGATCTACTTCTTTTTGTTCTTCAAAAGTCAGTGTGGTCAATAAGCCTTTTAAGTCAATCCTTGAGAGATCAAGCGTACATAGTTCATTAATACATATTTCACTTATAGCTTCAAGACTGTCTCTCTTGTCGATTTGCAGTCGCAAATTTCCACCACAGAGGTTGGTTGTAAGTGGGATGACACTTACACCTTTAAAAGCTACTTTATCAATATTACGATTTGCTACATCATTTTGGATAATCAAAGCAGGTCTAATTTTGCCAAATTCGCTATTGTATTTTTTGCCGAAATTGACAAGATAAATTTCACCTCGTTTCATTATAAATCTTCCACAACAGTTTCAATTTGTAAAAAATCATCATAAGAAACTTGAGAGAGAGCTTTTTTATTTTGTATCAAATACAGCTCATCTTCAATCTTCTCTTTCACTTTTTCGTACAATTCAAAGGGTAAAACAACACTTTTAGTGATATGTTTTTTCGCATCTTGGACAAAAGTTATATCAAGAGGTTGAGTGATGTATGATGGTTTTTTGATGAAATCACTAGAATTTATAACTATCATTTAAATATCCTTTTTATAAATATGGTTAAATTATACTATTATAAAATACTATTGTCAAAAAATAACTCGGCATGAGACGGTTAAAACGTAGTTTTATGTGCGAAAGTGGAGGGGGTTCATTTAAAGAAAATGCTCCGCTATATTCATAATAATCTCAAATGCTATGAGTATGATGATTATCCACTCTAAAAATGATGAATATTTGTGGTTTTGTTCGTTGCTAAGCATATTTAGCAACTCTTGAATAACCTCTAGTTTTTTGTTTAAAACTTCGACTCTTGAACGAATGTCAAGATATTTTGATATTCGCTCATAGTGCGCTTCATACTCGGAGTGTTCCCAGAAAAACTCCGGTGTATCAAGCAAGTCGTAGTGAAGGTTGATTTTGCTTTTTGCCAAATAGAGTTCGCCTATTTTTTTAGATATCTCTTTTTTACTTAGATTCATAGCACCGTTTTTTGCGAGCTGTTTAGGAATGGTGCTGTTTTCTTCTATGCTTTTTTGAACCTCAGTTTCAAACTGTTCAAGTTTTATGTTTTGAGCGATAGCATGTGAAATCGCTATTTTTGTTACTTTCTGGCTGTTTTCAAGTGTCAGTTTGTCAAGTTTTATACTAAATTCATTTGAGATTTCATAATCAAGTGTCTCTACAATACTCTCTTCAAATCTCTCTATCTCATACTTTTTTATAAAATCTTGAAAAAATTTTATATTGTCAAATGAAGTATTCCAACAAACAAAAGCCCCATATTTAAAGAGAATTATCAGCTCATCATCATTAATCTCAAGTATGGCAATATCTTTTTGCAGCGTGGTTTTATATCGCTCTTGAAGAGCCACAAAGAGCTTTGTGTCAAATTTTTCGCATGTTTGATATGCTATAAGTTTTTTTATGGCTTGCACTGTTTTTTCCTTGAAATATTTTTATTTTTTAAAAACACTCAGTAAAATCTCTTTTAAATCATATCTCATTTTCGGACTCAATTCGTCTTTATTGCAGTAGAGAAAAAAAGGAACAGTGTTTAGCATCGATTTTTTCAGCCTTTTTCTCAGAGTCGAGATTTCATCTATCGCAACCAAATCTTTACCGCTAAAGAGGCAAAAATCTTTTGATACTCCAAGTTTAAAAGAAACTATCTGGTAAGAGAAGAAGAGACCTCCGTTTTGGGTTTCATGGCATGAGATAAACATATCAAGAGCTTTTTTTAGCATAATGAGTTTTGATGGCGTTATGTATCCGAAACTCTCACGGAACTGGTACTTTTGAGTTGTGGTAAAATCCAACATGCCATATAAATCATTGAGATTTTTCCATAAAGAGTTAAAGTATTTTTTGCCAAAAAGCACCTCTTCAAAAATCATTAAACTCTTTTTAGTATCTTTTTTATTTGAGTATTTTAGGTTGAAATACTCCTCTTTAAAGAGTGAAATAAGCCAATTTTCATCAAGAAGATTGATGGTATCGAGTTTTTTTTCAAAGCTTTTGGGTTGTAAAAATTTCCAAAGCATAGAGATATTGTTTGATTTTTTATCTTTTGGAGTTAAAAAGTACTCGCTTGCAAGATATGCTATGAGATTTTCAAGCATCGCATCTTTTTTCGCTATTTGGTGGTTGAAAATCACTTTTTTATAGAGATTAAAACGCATCTCAAGCATATGTTCTATGTCTAAAATGGCACTGTCAAAAAAAGAGATATAGTACTCTCCATCTTTTTTGCTTGTTAAAACACTCTGTTTGGCGATTCTAAGCAAGTCGACCGCTCCGCCGATATAGCCGCTGGCTAGCATGTCACGGTTTATGTAGTCAATCCTGTCGGCATCTACGCTTGCATCTATAAGGCTGTGAAGCACTCCAAAATCAAAACCCTCAAAACGTTTCTCTTCCAAGATAAGGGTTACTAACTTGTAGATAATCTTTATATAATCTTCATCAACAGCCGACTCATAATTTTGTGCTATCTCATGTTCAAAGAGCATTTTTACAAACTCTAATCCCATCGCTTCATGTAAAACCAACCTGTTGTTATCGGTGATGGTTTTGTAAAACTCTACAAATTCGTTCTGTTTTTTATTCTTGTTTTGTACGTTTGAGTTCTCAAGAAAGAGACTCTGCATGGCAAACTCTACCTGATGTGAAAACGGAAGATGTCCCACATCATGGAGCAATCCCACAAATCTTATGGCTTGAAGCGAGAGCAGGTAAGCATATTTCTCTTTCTCATTTTTAAGCGGTATCAAAAATTGGTAGAGCGTGTCGCCTTCAAAAAGTTTGCTTTTTTGTATCTTTCTTTGGATCTGCAATTCAACTTCTATTTTTTTGATGGCTAAAAAAACCTCATTTAAAACTTTGCTTCTGAGGTCGCTCTTTGTGTTTAAAAGAGCGCTTTTGTACATGTGAGAGGCAACATGCATAGTCCCCAGAGAGTGGATATATCTTTTTGTGTTGATGGATGGAAAAGCAAAATAAGCGAGTGCATTTTGGGTTATAAACTGCAATCTGCTCAGTATTTTGCTCTGAAGCGCACTCTCTTCAAGTTCGGTGTGTTCTATATGGCTGTAAATAGTGTCGTTTATAAATCTATTTGTTGTCATTTTTCTCAAAAATTCTTTCACTAAACTCGGCAAACTTTCCTCGAACGGCTTTTTCAAGCTCTATCGCAAATATATTTAGCTCACGATGTTTTTTTCTTGTCTGTTTGAGAAGTGTCGTAAGACCGTTGTTGTACTTGTTTAGATAGAGATTGTCAATCTGTCTGTTTGAGCCTATAACGATTGCCATGCAGTTCTCATCAAGCCTTGAGAGTATAAGCTGTGTCGTCTTTTCGCTGCTGTTTTGCCACTCGTCCATGATTACAATCGCACCGCTTAGAGTTCTGCCTCTTGCTTCTCCGGGCCAAAGCGTCTGGATATCATATTTATACATAAGCTCTTCGGTTTTTGATTTTATGGATTCTGCGTTATCGGCATTTACACCTTTTTTGAGCCGTTTTTTTGCAATAAACTCCATCGTATCATTTAGTGCCATGTTGTAGATTCTAAACTTTTCATCATTTCCCGATAAAAATCCAACCTCAGCGCCTCTGTCTATGGACTCTATGGAGTTCCTGACATAAACTATTTTGTCATACAATCCCTTGTCAACAAGCCTCATGGCAGCAACAAATGACATAAGCGTTTTACCGCTTCCGGCTTTTGCGTCTATTACCAACAGATTGTAAGCATTCTCGATAATCGCTTTTGTAAAAAATTTCTGTTTTAAGTTTGCAGGTTTTACGCAAAGAGGATTAAAATCGCTCTCATCCATTACCATAACTTTATCGCCGACTACAATTCCGTATGCGCTGTTTCCGTCACTTGACTCAAAAACATAGCAAAAATTCTCAGCTTTATGGTTGGCATCTATCTCTTTGATGTTTTGAAGATTGAGGTTGTTAAAGTAGATAGACTCCAAGTTTACGCTCTTTACAAACTCAAAATCAGGAACTTCACTCTTATCGTCATTTAGTGTTTGGGTCTTGAGATTTTTAAACAAAGCGAAAGTTCTTGCATAGATGTCGATAGATAAAAAGATAACTTTTTTACCTCGGTAGTACTCTTTTGCAACTTCGGCAACCTCGATAATCCTCTTGTCGTTGCTCTCTGAGATGTGGTGTTGTTCTATTTGTGTTTCGTAACTGTTCTTTGAAATGATGTCTTTATAAAGTTTGACGACTTTATAGTTTTGTTTTAAATCTATCTCTTTTATCTTTGTCGATGCCAAAAATCTGGCAAACTCTCTTGAGTAAAACCCAAGCTCATTTGGAAGTTTCTTTTTATCTTCAAGTTCAAGTAGTACCGTCTCGGGTATCACAACTATGTTTGAGCCGTTGTCACTTAAATTTTTTATATTTTGCAGGTTTTGCAAAATAATATTTGTGTCTAGCACATAAACTTTATCTTTTTCCATAAACTAATGTTACGCTCATTTGGTTACGGTTTTACTACAATAGACTTTACTTTGCCATAGTAACCCATCAGATAAGAAATTGCATTGTAAATATTTATTTTTCTTACATAGATTTAGATAAAATTAAGAAAGAAATTTATAACAAACAATAATTATAAGGCACAATCTAAATGACAATTTTAGAGATAGAAAACAACCTAAACACTTTAGTAGCAAATTTTGACAAAGAAACTTTTATTTTCGACCTACTTTTAGCGTACGGCAGCCCAAAATCAACCATCAAAAGATTGCAAGGAAGTGACCATGACAAACTCTCATCGGATGGCGAACTCGTTTTACGAAAAAAACTCTTTTTTAAAGTCGTGAGCAACAATCTACATGCCACAATAGACACTCTTAAATCACAAAAAGATGTCACAAAACACAGCCCTAGATTTATCATCGTAACCGACTATGAAACACTCCTTGCCTATGACACAAAAACAGAGGATTCACTCGATAGTGAACTTTTAAACATCACAAACCATTACGATTTTTTCTTGCCCCTTGCAGGGATGGAAAAAGCCACATTTGCCGACGAAAACCCAGCCGATGTCAAAGCCTCGCTCAAGATGGCAAAGCTCTTTGACGAACTGCAAAAGAACAACCATTTTGAGACAAAAGAGGAGATCCACTCTCTCAATGTTTTTCTCACAAGGCTTCTGTTTTGCTATTTCGCAGAAGATACAAATATCTTTGAGGACAATCTTTTTACCTCTTCCATCTCCTCGCACACGCAGTTGGACGGAAGCGATTTGGATAGCTACTTGCAAAGACTTTTTACCATTTTCAACACACCGCAAAATAAAAGAGAGCCAAATACTCCAGCATATCTGAATGCTTTTCCCTATGTAAACGGCGGACTTTTTGCTTTACAAGTCAAGCTCCCTGTCTTTACAACCCGTTCTCGACGACTAATGATAGAAGTCGGACAGCTCCAGTGGTCACAGATAAACCCAGATATATTTGGAAGTATGATACAAGCAGTGGTAACTCCTGAACATCGCGGCGGAATGGGCATGCACTACACAAGCGTACCAAATATCATGAAAGTCATCGAACCACTCTTTTTGGATGAACTCTACAGCGAGTTTGAAAAAAGCTACGAGAGCAAAGCCAAACTCCAAGCCTTACATGTAAGAGTCTCAAAACTCAAAATCTTTGACCCAGCGTGTGGAAGCGGAAACTTTCTCATCATCGCTTACAAAAAACTCAGAGAGCTTGAGATGAGCATCTTCAAACGAATCGACAGTTTGCAAAATCAAAAAAGCTTTGCATTTAGCGAGATAAAACTCACCCAATTTTACGGCATAGAGCTAGACGACTTCGCCCATGAAGTCGCACTTCTCTCTCTTTGGCTAGCAGAACACCAGATGAACTTAGAGTTTTACAAAACATTTGGCAGAACAAGCCCGAGCCTACCGCTTCATGATGGAGGAAATATCGTCCACGGAAATGCTACAAGGCTAAACTGGGAAGAAGTTTGTCCGAAAAATAAGGGAGATGAGATTTATGTTTTGGGGAATCCGCCGTATTTGGGAGCGAGACTTCAAAGCAAAGAACAAAAAGAGGATATGGCTTTAGTTTTTAAAGGTATAAAAAACTTTAACAATCTCGACTATATAGCTTGTTGGTTTTACAAGGGTGCAAGCTATATCAACAATGCACATGCCAAAGTCGCTTTTGTAAGTACAAATTCAATCTCTCAAGGCGAACAAGTCGGCATCCTTTGGACACATATTTTGGATGCAAATATAGAGATAGATTTTGCATACAAATCTTTTAAATGGCAAAACAACGCAAAAGCAAATGCAGCCGTCATCGTTGTGGTCATCGGACTTAGAAACACTTCAACTAAACCAAAATATCTTTACATGTCAAATATCAAACATGAAGTAAAAAATATTAATGCTTATTTGGTTAATGCTGAGAATATTATTGTTCATAAAAGAAGTAAACCACTTTTTGATGTTCCTGAAATGCAATTTGGAAATATGGCAAATGACGGAGGACATTTTATATTAACAGATGAGGAAAAAGAAAAATTAATAAATAGTGAACCCTTATCATCAAAATATATCAAAAAACTTTTAGGTTCTGAAGAGTTTTTAAATGGAAAAAGCAGATGGTGTTTGTGGTTGAAAAATTTAGATTTTCTAGATTTAGAGCAAATGCCACAAACGCAAGCAAGAATTGAAAAAGTAAAATTTAATAGATTGCAAAGTTCAAGAGATGCAACAAAGAAATTAGCAAACACTCCTCATCTTTTTGGAGAAATAAGACAATCTGATAGTGACTATTTAATTATTCCTAGAGTATCTTCTGAAAACCGTTACTATGTGCCTTTTGGATATGTTTCAAAGGATACAATAGTCACAGACAGATGTGCTTTCATTCCTAATGCAGACTTAACTCTTTTTGGTGTCATGACATCTAGAATGCACATGGCTTGGATGAGAGCAACTTGTGGAAGACTGAAACTGGATTACAATTATTCTATTCAACTTGTTTACAACACCTTCCCATTCCCAAACATCTCACAAAAACAAAAAGATGAAATCACCGAGCTAGTATGGGGTGTTTTAGACGAGCGAGAAAAACACAGCCAAAAAACTCTAGCCCAACTCTACGACCCAAATAAAATGCCAGAAGGCTTAAAAAAAGCCCACCATAATTTAGACATAGCAATAGAACAATGCTACCGCCCCAAACCATTTGAGAGCGATGAAGAACGCCTAGAATACCTCTTTAAGATGTATGAAGAGATGATAGACAAATGACAGAAAATATTCCTAAAATTGATAGTCGTCTTGGTTATAACCAGTGTAAAGAACATACAAATTTTTACATAAGTGATCGCTTACCATGTCCTTATCCAAATTGTGCATATAGCGTGAACTCTGATAAGTTTATTGAAAAAAGTGACTTAGTGAATAAAGAAACAGTTTATATTCGTAAAAGTTTTAATGGTATAAATGGTAATACAAAATATATTTGGATTCGAGAAAATGAATTCTTTTTAAAAATTAGCCCAATAATTAATGATGAAGTATTTAAATATTTTAATCATCAAGAAAATAAAAATATATATCATTATACTAGTTTAGATACATTATTTAAAATATTAGAATCAAATGAATTGTGGCTTACAGAGTGGAAATGTACAAATGATACAAG
>Ga0208961_1001033_pt1 | contig 9980 bp, 3 predicted proteins | sample RifOxyB3_FD_184034 | JGI IMG/M metagenome (GOLD analysis project Ga0208961, IMG submission 184034) | Groundwater microbial communities from Rifle, Colorado - Rifle Oxygen_injection B3 (SPAdes) | ecosystem: Environmental > Aquatic > Deep subsurface > Groundwater | place: Rifle, Colorado, United...
ATAATCGAACAAAAAATAGAGATAGAAAAAATCGCATATACCGACCTACTCACTGGGTATGCAAACAGGTTTCAACTCAATTTGGATATAGAAAATGCAGAGTCTCCATACATTGCGATTTTCAACTTGGACAATTTTAGACAGATTAATGATTTTTACGGGCATGAATTTGGAAATCTTGTCATAATTTCTGTTGCAAATAAGATTTATGAACTTATATCCCAAGAGAAAGGGTTTAAATTTTATAGACTTCAAGGAGATGAGTTTGCGATTTTAGCAGATAAATTTTTTAAAGAACTCTTTACTCTTCTAGTAAAAAAAATTATAGACAGCATAAAAGAAAAATTCAGTATACAAAATAAAGAGCTTCTCATCTCATGTAGCGGCGGCATCTCATTTGAGGATAAAGAGCATCTTCTATCCGCCGCCAACATGGCACTGAGCACGGCAAGAAGCAAAAATATAGATTTTCTACTCTATAACGAATCAAAATCTCTCAATAAAGTCTATGAAGATAATATGCACTGGGCAAAAAAACTCTCCGATGCTATTAAAAACAACGATATCATAGCCTTTTATCAGCCTATCGTAAACAACTCAAATCTAGTGTATGAAAAATATGAGTGTTTAGTGCGGATGAGAGACGGCGAGGAAATCATCTCTCCGTTCTTTTTCTTAGAAGTTGCAAAAAAGACAAGACAATATTTTGATATCACAAAAGCTGTTATTGTACAAGCATTTGAGATGTTTCAAAACAGAGATGCCGAGTTCTCTATAAATTTATCTATTAACGATATTCTTGAAGCAGATGTAACAGAATTCATCTTAAGTATGTTGGAAAAATATAATATTGGTTCAAAGGTTGTATTTGAAATACTAGAGTCTGAGTATATCGTCAACTTTGAAGGAGTGATTCGTTTTATAGATGATGTTAAAAAATATAACTGCAAGATTGCAATAGATGATTTTGGTACTGGTTATAGCAACTTTGAGTATCTTATAAAACTTAAAGCAGACTATTTAAAAATAGACGGTTCACTTATAAAAAATATCCATAATGATGAAAATGCATATCTTGTTGTCTCTACTATTGTGGAATTTTCTAAAAAACTCGGAATGAAAACAATAGCGGAGTTTGTTGAATACGAAGAGATTTTCAATATTGTTAAAGAACTCGGCATAGAGTATTCACAAGGCTACTACTTCTGTGCCCCTAAGGAAGATTTAGAGTAAAAATATTGTAATGACGATACACAAAAACACTATTTCTTTATCTTCAAATATATGCACAAAAGAGGAAGATAAAAAAAAAGTTCTGTAGATTTGGCATACGGCTAGATTCCGTATGCCATTTTTATTATAGTTTTGAGATATATTCCGAGAGAATTTTTATATCTTCATCACTTAATTTAGATGTTTGTCCAGCCATTAAGCCTTTCATGTCTCTACCGTAAGTTCCGGCTTTATATCCATGGAGTGCATCTGCAATTTTTTTGACATCCCAACCTTTTATGATTTGAGATTTACCAAGAGCCGCTTTGGAAGCATCCAGACCATGACACCCTGCACAAGTCTGATATAGTGTGCTTGCACTAGTTTGCGTTGAAACTGCCTGCTTTACATCTTCTACCTTTGTAGCAACTTCCTTTTTTACCTCTTCGACTTTTGCACTAACATCAGATTTAATTTCCTGAGCTTTTTGCACAGTCTCAGACTTTGCCTCTTTTACACTTTGAGTCACACTCTCTTTTGTCTGGGTTGCGACCTCTTTAGCTTCTTGCTTACTTTCACTACTACACCCTACTAAAAATAACGCCAGCACTGCTGAAATTAAAATTTTCACACTGTCCCCTTTTGTGTTATTGGACTATTATACTCCAAATTAAAAATTTATTGTTGAAAGATTTAGTAAAGTACCAAGTTAAAGTCCTTGCCATATCTAACTTTTTGAGAAACAATTTTATAGAATTGCCATATTTTTCAGAAGCTAGAAAGATAAGAGAGCATTAAAAAGCATAGGTTGCAGAGAGTGTAAGTATATCGTTTGTATAACGGTAGTTTTTTGACTCTCTAAGTTCATACTGCGTTTTGAGAGTTAAAGCCTTGCCTGATTTAGCTTTATAGATAAAATTTATCACATCAATATCACTTTGTGGCATGATTTTTTCATCCAAATCAATTATTGCATATCCTGCGATTAAAGTTTGATTTTTTAGTCCCATTTTTTGTAAATCATATTTAAAATTTATCTTTCCCATTTTACTTTTGCCAATCGCTGAGAGAGAGTTATCTTGTGCAAACATATATGGTATAGCAACATATTCAGGATATCCGCCCCAATTTCCAAAGGCGGTAATTGTTTTGGCATCACCTGTAAAAAAGTTATATGCGAGTGAAGTACTTAAGCCAATATTTTTGCTCTCAAGAGAGAGTTTCGTTCCAAAGAGTTCATAGCTGCCATTGATATTAAGAGTATGAAGAAAATCTTTAAATTTACCTACCTCTCTCACGGCATACCCTTGTGCTTCCAAAGTTGCCATCAAGTCTGAGTTTATCTCATAAGGATATGCTAAATCGATATAAAATTCATCCATGACATCTTTGCAGTAGTAGTTCCACGCTTGAAACTTAAACTTGTCTTCATATACAAACCCGCTCATCCAAACACCATGTTTTCCCGATATTTTTGATATATCAAGAGTATCTCCACTGTTTGCGTCTATCGTTTGTAAATCACGCATGGCTAAGGAGGTATAAGTTTGTGCCGACATACTCTCGAAATGCTTAAAACTGACCAGCCCATCAAGTCCGGACATTTTTGTGATGTAAGATAAAGTAATCGTAACATGTGAGATATCTTTGTTTGTAAAAGTATAAGCCTCAAAAAGATTTGGGATAATCCTATAATCGTAAGTCGATACGATTGGCGTATCTATCTCTTGTCGTCCTGCTGTAAAAGCAGAGTTGTTGTTTTTGTACTCCAAAGAGGCTTCACCGAGAATGGAGTAAGGTCTTTTGTCTACATCAAACATGTAAGCATCTACTTTTTTTGGATTCGAGTCTCTCATGCCTAAATCGCTTGTTATGTAGTAGGCAACTTTAACTTTTAGCCCATACCAATCTCCTGATTCTATGCCGACTTTTCCACCAACTCCAAAGGTTGATTGGTCAAGTTTTGGAGCTGCTCTATCATCATGTACATACATTGTTTTTACATATCCGATGGGTGTAGTTTTTTGGAGGGCATCTAAAAATAAATCTCCACAATAGAGAGAAGAGAATGGTGTTAAAAGGAGTACGGCATAATGTACATTGATATTTTTAAATATTTTAAATACATTCATTATGCTCTCTTGTTTTTTATTATCGTTTTTGCTTGATATTATACACAACCGTACAAGCTATATATCTTCTCTGGCTTGTTCTTTTTCAGAGCTATTTTTTTTGTCATTTACTACGGGCGTAAATATTTTTTAGAAGTTAAAAAGGTACTTTCACCGCATGCAGTGAAAGTACGAAGAATACTAAAGAAATTTATAATGAAAAATTCCAGTCTTCTTTACTTTGATAAATCCCACTAAGCTCAACAGAGTCTATAAAACCTTCAACTGCCTGTTCAAACGTCATACCTGCATTTATGGCATCAACCCAGTAAGCTTTTCCGATTTCATCCGAAGAGCGACCTAAGAGTGCTTCGTAAAACTGTTCTACTTTTCCTGATACATCCAATGTTTCCCAGTTAACTCCGCTGTTTGTCTTATACTCAACAGATGTTATAAAACCTAATGCGATATTTCCTAAGCTAGTTGTGTCTTTTGCCCAGTATTGGAAACCGTCTATTTCTGCTTGACGATCTAGTATATGCATATATAAAGTCGCAATTTTACTTAGTGTTATACTGTTTTCAATGGTATAACTGCTGTCTGCAAACTCTATATTTTCAACATTGATTAGCGTATCTACTTCATTCGGATTAGATGCAAGAGCGACATATGTTTTACCTTCGTCTCTTGTGATAACATAATCAGCCATATTGCCGCTGTATGTCGCAACATCCTCTTCGCTTCCCCCATGAAGCATATCGTTGCCTTCTCCGCCAAACACCGTATCATCTCCACCCTCACCGAATATGCTGTCATCTCCGCCTGCTGAACCGACTGTATCGTCTCCGTCTCCGGCGTAAAGTTGGTCATCATCTTCGCCTAGCATGATGTTTTGGCTTCCTGCTCCTGTGAAGAGTATATTTTGACCTTCTCCGCCTCTGATGGTTAGATTTTCTCCGATAATAACCGCAAACTCAACATTTTGGAGGTTAAGCATACTTCCTGCTTGAAGTGATTGTGCATCGATAACTAAGGCTTCTACCGGAGCAATGGCTCCATCTGTTGTTACAACCGTATTTGCAACTCCTGTTATCGTTATAGGCACTTGTGATGCCTCTGTATTTGTTGTTGATAGGGTTATTTGGTTTACAACTAGCGTTTGTATATTTGCTAAGGCACTTAAAAAAGTCGCTCCGCCGGATAGCATCTCTGCTTTACCTAAATCAGAAGATGGAGTTGTTGTATCTATGTAATACAATAAATCAGCAAGAGCACTTTGCTGTGTTGCCGTGGTTTCAGGCGCACGAGAACCTGCTGTAGTAAGACCTACTCCTGTTGGTAAGTTTGCTGTAGTTGCCCACTCTGTTCGAGAACTCTCTCCCCAAAAAAGTGGTACATCTGCTGTTGTAGCTGTCCCTGTTGAGTCTGTTCGCGTGACACTTACAGGAGCGATGATGAGTTGTTCCGTGCTCACTGTTGTTGTAGTTGTATTTCCACTTGCATCCGTTGTTGTTCTTGCCTGTGTAACCGTTGCAGTTTGTACCGTCGTTCCGTCAACAGTCGTTGTTGCAGGCGGTGTCGTCGGAGTAGTTGGTGTAGAACCTCCGCCGCCTGATGGCGGTGGTGTTGCAACTGCCGTTGTCGCACTGCTTGATTTACTTTCCGTAGTTTCATGTCCATCTGTATAACTTGCAACTACCGTAATTATTTTGCCTACATGTGATTCGCCTAAAACTAAAGTTTCTCCCGTTGCTCCGTCTATAGCTACTCCATCAGCTTTCCATTGATAAGACATAACCTCTCCCAAACCGTCAAGGTCTGCAAGTGTATTTGATACAGTTAGCGTTTGCCCTTGAGTAGCTGTTCCGCTTATGGTTACCGAGCCTGTCGGGCTGTCGTTTAAGTTTGCTATCGCCGCTGTTGTCGTGCTTGTCGATGATTCTGAAGTTCCGCGATCGTCCGTGTAACTTGCCGTAACGGTTATAACTTTGCCTACTTGTGCTTCACCGAGAACGAAAGTTGAGCTTGTCGCTCCGCTGATTGCTTCTCCGTCTGCTTTCCATTGATAGGTAATAGTTCCTAACCCGTCAACATCCGCTAAAGTATTTGAAGCGGTTAGCGTTTCGCCTTGAGTAGCTGTTCCGCTTATGATTACTGAACCTGTCGGGTCGTCGTTTAAATTTGCTATCGCGGCTGTTGCCGTGCTTGTCGATGATTCTGCATGTGCGTGATCGTCCGTATAACTTGCCACAACGGTTATAACTTTGCCTACATGTGCTTCACCTAAAACTAAAGTCTCTCCCGTTGCTCCGTCTATCGCTACTCCGTCCGCTTTCCATTGATAAGTGATAGTTCCTAGACCGTCAACATCCGCTAAAGTATTTGAAGCAGTGAGTGTTTGTCCTTGCGTTGGAGTTCCGCTAATGGTTACGCTTCCAGTTTGTGCATCATTGACTTCATTGACCGTAAAAGTTGCAGTTTTTGTAGTAGTTGCCAAATCGCCGACATCGACCCCTTGCCATGTGAAGCTGTCACTTCCGCTATAGTTGGCAGTGGGAACATAGGTAAGACTTGCAAGATCGGCAATAGCAACGGAGTAATCGGTAGTAGTTATTTCTGTCTCTCCAAGATATAGTTTCCCATGAGTAGGCAATGTTTTTATTAGGAATGAGTTTGGAAATAAACTTGCATTGACTAGAGCTGTGATAGCAGTACCTGCTGCCGTTATTTGCTCTTCTGTTGCACCTTCTTGTTGCGCTGTCGCAATAATTGCCATTTGAGCATTATAATCAACTGCATTTACACCCTTGTTCATATTTGCATCATTCGCATCAGCGTAAATATCGGCAGGGTTTATAATGTTGAAATAAAATGTTCCGTCTTCATTTATGGTTTTTAAAAAATCTTGCGCTACTGCTTGTTCGTTAGTCGGTGTAACCGAGAGGGTAAAAGTTTGGGTAGCACTTTTATCTCCGTCACTTGCACCCAGCGTAATAGTCACATCGCCGTAAGCATTTGCTTTTGGGGTAAAGGTAAGCGTAACGGTGTCGCCAGTCTCTGTTGTAGTAGAGCGAACCATACTAATGCAACTCATATCTATAATATCGCTATTGCTAGATTGTACGATTCCTTGCATAAACTCTTCAGGAGTTATATCGTCGCTAAATTTTAAAACAACATTTGCACTTGTTCCATCTTCTGCAACCGTGAGAGTACCACTATTTAGAGATGTTGTTCCATTAGCTTGATAGATATTTACGACAGGTGTGTCATTGTTTGAAGAGTCAACTATGGTTACGACTCCTGTTGCGGTATTTGACCATTGTCCATTGGTTTGAACCGCCCAATTGACATTTGCCGCTCCTGTATTGCTTCCTGCGTTAAAACGGTAATCGCCTAAATCTGCCATAGCTATAGTCAAAGGATTTGAACTATCTACCTCTGTTACGGCTTCCCAGTTAGCATCATCACTTCTATCGCCATCGCCGTCATAAACTTCAAAACTCCCAGTGCTTGGCATAGAGAGGATCTTCAAATGTGTCGGACTATCTTCTTCCACATCGTTAAAACTTGGCGTAAATGTGCTAAAGAGCTGTTTAGAGTTAAGGCTGACACTTGCTGCCATACTATTTGCCACCGGAGCATCATCCACCGCCGTTACATTAATGGTTACCGTATCTGTATCTGCCGTTACTCCGTCGCTTGTCAATACAGTAAGAGTTGCATACCCTGCACCGTTTTCATTTGCGGTAGGCGTATATGTAAGACCCGTTAACGCGGCATTGATTTGAGTAGCCGTTCCCTCAAGCTGGATAGAAATTGCCGTTGCACTAACAGTAGCCCCATGTCCACTGGCTGTAATACTAAACGCACCTTTACCTGAAGCGATACTTACCGTTGTCGTTAAAGTCGCATTTTCGGCATCCGTTACCGTTATAGCGTTGCTATTTGCCGTGCTAAAAACTTTAGCTACATCTTCATTTGTGGTTTGAGCGGAGGGAACGGTATTGACAGGCGTTGCATTTTCATCATCGTTGATAGTTCCCGTTGCCGTGCTTGTTCCAAGTGTGGCATTGGTCGGGTTTGAGAGAGTTGCAGTGATGGTTTCGTTGCCCTCAAGGTTTGTATCTCCCCATATAGCCACCGTAAATGTTTTTGTGGTTTCTCCTGCGGCAAAGTTCAGAGTTCCGCTTGAAGCCGTGTAGTCGCTTCCTGAGCTTGCAGTACCGTTGCTTGTAGCATAATTAACACTTACCGCTCTGCCTGAAGCTGCACTAAGGGTTGCCGTAAAAGTCATATTTTCAGAACCTGCATGCCCCTCACTCAAGCTAGTATCAGCAATAGACACTGTAGGAGTCGCATCATCGTCACTTATGGTTACCGTTACACTTTGCGTGCCACTCTCGGTTGCTCCGCCACCTCCACTTACACTATCAATGCTGACTATAACCGTCTCGTCCGCTTCGTCTAAAGTATCTTGAACGCTTGTAACACTCGCCGTACCTGTGGTTTGCCCTGCAGTTATGGTTATCGTCGTGCTAGAAAGAGTGTAGTCTGTTCCGTCTCCTGTAGCCGTACCTGTTGCGGCTAAAGTTACAGTTGTATCTGTTGAAGCGACTGCGCTTAGGGTTGCGGTTACGGTAGCGGTTGCATTGCTTTCGGCTATGGTAGCGTTATCAACAGATAAAGTAACAGTTGGAGCAGAAGATATTGGCAAATTAATTGTATGTGTGTTTGTTGAAAATGCTGTCGTATTGCCTCTAGTTGTTGCATTTACTGTGCTTCCTGATGCGTTACCATCGCTTTCATCCCATCCAACATATGTAAAACTTGCTGTACCACCTGTAGAAGATGCATTAAAACGCACATAATAATTTTGATCCAATAACATAGATGAAGTTATTGCCGAAGTCGAAAAATTGGTCCAACCAGTAGAGCCATCTGCTGAATACTGCCACGAACCAGAACCAACAGTTGTTGTAGATGTTATTGCAATACCTTTTATAGTAGTACCATCACTGTCTGCATAAGTTGTACCACTTAGCCCCAATATATCACCTACTTTTTGAGCGGTGCTCGGAACAGATGCTGCTGATGTATCTAATGAATTCGAGCCAGTAGCAATAGTAGGAGCATGATTTGCTGAGCCAAGAATTGAAACGCCACCGGGTAGCGGTCCAGCATACACTTCAACTTCAACACCATTGGCGCTATCATATGAATAGCCCATCCCCGCACTACTAGAATTCATATCAAATGTTATTGTATATGTATGACCCACGGTTGTTGTTATAGATTGCGCAATACCGTCAAAACCACCTACTGCACCGTCATACCAAGCCCCACTAGATAGTGTGCCTGCAGCACTCAGACCTTGCTGACCGATAGCCATCCAGTTATCTGGAATATTTACAGTGCCAACAGGCGTAGCGCCACCGGAAAATGCGCCGTTGGTAATTAAATTTGTATGATTAGCATCTGCGTTGTCATAAACAACTATATTATCAAGATAAACATAATCTGGGTCGTTGTTAATCATAAATGAAATTAGAGTATTGCTTAAAGTAGCCGTAAAAGTATATGTAAATGCTGCGTAAGCACCTTCGCCAGGATCTGCATTGACACCGCCGGTTGGCCATGTTCCGTTAATATCGCCTAACAATTGCGTATTTGGATTTGTAATATGCGTATTTGGATTATCTGTTAATACATCGTTAAACATAGTAATTGCAAACACTGTTGCCTCAATACTTCCACTATGTGCTTCCAGTACCCAATCTCCGCCTAAAGCACTACTGCCCGTTAAATCATCCGATGCTGCTATATCTGCATTTGTGATTTGAGATAGTTTGTTTATAAACTCTATCCCTGTAGTTCCGTTTGCAACATTACAACCGTAAAGCAAAATATCACCGTTAGATGAAAGAGAAGAGCCTATGCGAGAGAGTGTGTCAGAGTAAACAGAAGCATTGGCGTTGCTAAGAGTTAAAGAGCCGAGGTTAAGTTCTCCCCCACCCGTTGAACCATGTGAAAAAAGATGTATAGCATCAAGGTTACTATAATCTTCTAAGATAGCTGCCATTTGAGAAAGTGCGTTGCCTTTTGAGTCAAGCACAAACACTTGCGCATCGGCTATATTTTGAGTTAGCGAGTTGTAGTCTGCTATATTGTCTAAAACAAAGACTATGTTTTTCATTTTGTTGCCTTTTTTTTGAAAATAAAATGAGCATATTTTAAATTATTCATGTTGCATTTGTGTTGCAATTTAATATTTTTTATTGTTATTGCCCAATATTCTGTTTAAGTTGAGCGGAAAATTGCAATATCCTATTTACAGTTTTTATGTTGCCATTTTTTGCATCTTCTTAATATCTAACTATAACAATTCAAAATCGCACCAATATCTCACAGATAATATTTCTTTTGCGATATGATTGCGATTTTGAATTGTTATATTTTTCATTAACAGATGCGATTTCAAGCAATAAATACATCAAAAAATGATACAATTAAGCCATGAAAATATATCAAGATGAAAAAAAATGGATTTGGCAGGATAGTGGTTTCCCTCGTTTTATGTATAGAACAGTCAATTTAGACTCACTTAACTATAAATTTGGTCAACTAAATGTCTTAGAAAAGTTTATGAGTGATAAC
>Ga0208961_1001034_pt1 | contig 9980 bp, 10 predicted proteins | sample RifOxyB3_FD_184034 | JGI IMG/M metagenome (GOLD analysis project Ga0208961, IMG submission 184034) | Groundwater microbial communities from Rifle, Colorado - Rifle Oxygen_injection B3 (SPAdes) | ecosystem: Environmental > Aquatic > Deep subsurface > Groundwater | place: Rifle, Colorado, United...
TCTCCTGCACAAATATCTTGAAGCATTACCATCTCTCTTAAAAGGGTGGTTTTACCGCATCCGCTTGGACCTAAAAGCCCGTAAATGCTTCCCTTTGGAACTGTAATATTGATTCCATTATGAATAATTCTATCGCCAAAAGCAGTTTTAACGTCTCTTATTTCAATAATATTTTTCATTATATTTTCAAATTTGTAAAAGCTATTGAGAAAATTGCATCACATATTATAACGGCAAAAATAGATTCCACCACACTTTTTGTCGTATTGAATCCTATACTTTGTGTGTCATCTTTAACCAGCAATCCTCTGTATATAGCTATTGAAGCGATTAAAAAAGCAAAAAAAGGTCCTTTTACAATCCCAACTAAAAAGTGCTTTATGTCGACAGCTTCTCTAAACCTATCTAAAAACATATCAGTGGTAATACCCAAATCTAAATTTGCAACAACCATGCCACCGATAATTGCCATAATATCTGAGATGAAGATAAGTATCGGCAGAGTAATCATAAGTGCGATAATTTTTGGAATAACTAAAAATCTATATGGATCAAAACCCATCGTCTGCATTGCATCAAGTTCTTGGGTAATCTTCATTGCCCCTATCTGGGCAGTAAATGCAGAACCGCTTCTTCCTGCAATAACTATCGCTGTAATAAGCGGAGAGAGTTCCCTTAAAACAGATATACCCAGCATGTCGACTATAAAGATATTTGCACCATAGAGTTTAAGCTGATATGCAGATTGATATGCAACGACCAAACCGATTAAAAAGCTTGTAAGTGCAACGATGCCAAATGCTTTTATGGCACTTTCATTTATCTCAAAAATTATCTCTTTGTATCTGATGTTTTTATAAGATGTCAAATAGTGTATCTTATTTGCAAAAAGTTCACCCATAAACGACATGAAAGATAAAAAACTACGATAATTTTTATAGCTGTTTTCACCTAACTTTTCTATAAAATTTCTTTTTTTACGATGAGACATCTCTTGATATTTTAGCTTTTGTTCTTTTACCAACTCAAGCATAGCCAAAACCTCTTTATCATTGCAGAGAAGTTCTACATGAAGATTGGAAATCTGTTGTTGAAAATTATTTATAAAAATAGATGCAGCACTATCTAAAAAATTAAGTTTGGACAAGTCAATAATTACGTCAGTGACTCCGCTTAAATCTATAGAGTCTATTTTTTTTTTATGTTTTGTAAGATTATAGAGAGTAAGCTCTCCCTCAAATTTTAAGGAGAGCTTGGCATCAACGAGTGTAGTATCTAAAGATGAGTGATTCATGTTAAAGAGGTTAAAAATCTCTCTCTAAAAGTTTAGGATAGTTATAATTCTATCCTCCTGCTTGCCTACACCGTCAATTGCGGTATCATCACCGTTTGCAGTTTCAGGTGCAGGTCCAATTTTAGATTTATTAATTCGAATGGCCATCGTAAGTCTATCGATTACAAATCCCGCAATATCGTCTCCATGTCTCATAACGATAAATCTTGTTTCTTCGTTATGTTTTTTAGGGCTAAGTCCAAATTTTAGACGAAGATCTATAAGAGGTATAACGGCACCACGCATGTTGAAAACACCCACAACATACTTTGGTACCTGAGGAACTCTTGTCCACGGAAACGGTTTAATAATCTCTTGAATAGCTAAAATAGGAACTGCGTACTCCTCATCCCCGATTACAAATCCGACTAACTGAACTATATCCTCCGAGTGTTTTGAACTATCTTCTTCATGTTTTCTCTGTTTATTAATTACTTGCTTTAATTTATCACTCATCTTAAGAACTCCGATCTAAAGTTAATATTTCTTTGAACTACGCTTGATAGGTAATCCGCCGAGTATGGTTTTGTAATATACTCTACCATTCCAGACTCAACACCGCGCATACGATCAGATTTGCCGGTACGAGATGTTACAGCAATCAGAGGCAAGTTTTTATAACGATTATATTTCTTAATCTCAATTGCCAAAGAGTATCCATCCATTCTAGGCATCTCGATATCCACTAGCATTGCATCAAAATTATAGTCACCCTGCTTTAAAATACTAAGTGCTTCTTGTCCATCACCGGCTTCAACCAAAGTCACTCCAAGCGGTTCAAGAGCTTTTCTCATAATTGTTCTATCCGTTTTAGAGTCATCTACAATCATGACCGCATAATCACTAGGTTTTGTTTTCTCACGAGTCAACATTGCAGCATCAGATGTAGTATCTTTTAGTGCAGAAGCTTTTACACGCTTTGACATATCCATAATTGCTATTACGTCAACAATCAGTGTTACTCCACCGTCACCACGGATAGTAGCACCGGCAATTCCTTCTATACCTTTGAGGAACTCTCCGAGAGATTTGATAACTATCTCTTCCTGTCCTACCAATGTATCGACGATAAGTCCTAATTTACTTGTTCCTAAACCAAGAACAACAACATAAGCATATTCACTAGAATCCAAGATCCGCTCAACTTCAAAAATATCTCCGATGTGAACTAGAGGAAGAACATCTTCACGCAATCTCATAACAGAACGTCCCTCAACCGTATAAACTTCATCTTTCGAGATTCTTACAGTCTCTAAAACCGAAGCTAACGGAATAGCATAATGCTCCTCTTGAACACCGACTAATAACGCTTGAATAATAGCAAGCGTTAAGGGGATTTTGAGCTTCATAGACGTTCCGACACCAATTTCGCTATCGATGTCAATTATTCCGTTTACTTTTTCAATGTTAGTCTTTACAACGTCCATTCCAACACCGCGTCCGGAGACATTGGTAACGGTAGCCGCAGTAGAGAAACCTGGTTTAAAGATAAGCGTAAACGCCTCTTTATCACTCATATTTTCCGACTCTTTTTGAGTGATAAGACCTTTTTCTAAAGATTTTCTCTTTAGCATCTCAACATCAAGTCCCTTTCCATCATCATCTATTTGGATAACAATCTGGTTCCCTTCGTTGTATGCCTTTAGCTTAATTGTACCTGTCTCATTTTTACCCTGCTCGGCGCGAATCTTTGGTATCTCTATTCCATGGTCACATGAATTTCTGATAATGTGAACGAGCGGATCGCCTATCTCTTCAACAATTGATTTATCTAGTTCTGTATCTTCACCGTATATTTCAAGCTCTATCTTTTTATTTAACTCTCTGCTTAAATCGCGAATCATTCTTGGAAACTTGTTAAATACTTTACCGATTGGAAGCATTCTAGTTTTCATAACTGCAATTTGAAGATCTGTAGTAACTAGTGATACTATAGATACGACTTGATTTAACTCTTCAAGAAATCCCTCCCCCTCATATCGCTCTTCAACATCAACATTAATCTTAATAAGTCTGTTTTTAGCAAGAACAAGCTCACCGATGAGATTCATAAGGTGGTCAAGTCTTTTAACATCTACACGAATGGTCTGCTCAACCGTTTGTGCTTTTTTTGCAGGTGCTGCAGCTCTAGCATCTTCCGAATCATCTGAGTTACTGCCAGTAGGAGCAGGCTTTGAAGCTGGTGTCACCGTCATCGGAACTTTTATAACAGGCTCAAACTCATCTTCTTCTTCAAAGTAGTTATCAGAATCAGATGAAGTGTCATTTTCTCCTTCGCCTTTTCTAGATTCTCTCTTAGCTTTATCTTCGGCTTGTCTCTGTTTTAGAAGTCTCTCTATCTCGGCTTCTAGCTCATCAGCATCCATATTTTCATAGTCAAGAGCATCTACATCGGGAGCTTTTTCGACTACTTCTTTAACTTCAACTTTTGGTGCAGCTTGAGCTATGGGAGTTTCAACTACTCCGCTTCCTCCTACACACTTATCGAGTCTAGCGACACATGCAGAAACATCAACACCGCCGTCCTCACTCGTATCTCGAATGATATGAAGAAGTGATTTCATTAAATCTATTGATTCTAAAATAACATCCATTATATCTGGAGAAATTACTAACTCCCCATGTCTTGCTCTATTTAAAACATCTTCCATATGGTGAGTCAAATGCGTTAGAACATCAAAATTTAAAAATGAAGAAGCACCCTTAACGGTGTGCGCAACACGAAATATTCTATTTAAAAGTTCTAAATCATCCGGTCTAGTTTCTAACTCCACCAAATCTTGATCCAGCTGCTCAATCAACTCGAAAGATTCAACCAAAAAATCTTGTAATATCTCTTGAAATTCATCCATTTTTATACTCCCTACTTCATATGAGCACGAACAACACGTGCTATTTCATTATAAAAAGAATCTGCTTTAAATTTAACTAAATAAGCTTCTCCACCGGCTTCAACTCCTCTAAGCTCACTAAAATGATCGCTTATTGAAGAGTTAAATACAATTGGTATAGTACTAAATCTTCCGTCTTCTTTAGCATTTGCCGCAAAATGGAAACCATCCATTCTCGGCATCTCGACATCTGAAATAATTATCTTCAAGGTTTTAGATATCTCTTCACCGTAAATCTCATAGAGTTCATCCAGTTTTTCAAGTCCCTCTTGTCCATCTGTAGCTTCAACGACATTAAAACCCATCTTTATGAGAGCCTCTTTTACGATTTTTCTTGCTGTTGAACTATCATCTAAAACAAGTGCTAAACCTGAAAAATTTTCAATTTCTCCGGCGTTATACTGAGTATCAGGCTCATAAAGACCCAAATCTTGTACAACACTCTCTAAATCCAAAATAAGAAGTACGTTATCGCCCTCTATTTTCGTAACACCGGTAATCTTGCTTCCCTCGATAGAAGCACTGTTGCTCATAAAAGATGCCGGTTCTATATCTGCCCAGCTTATTCTTCTGATACGTTTTGCTTCATGAACTATAAAGCCTATAAGTATGTTATTAAACTCCGTAATAACTACTCTTGAATTTTTTTCAACTCCCTCAGGCTCGGTAATTTTCATCCATTTAGCCAAATTTACTACAGGGATAACAACGCTTCTTAAGTCAAAAATACCCTCTATAAACTCAGGAGTTCCAGGCAGTTCCGTCAACTTTGGCAGTTTAATAATTTCACGAACTTTTGAAACGTTTACACCGTAAATACCCTCATAAACTCTATCTTTTTCTTGTTTGAAAATGCGGAAATCTACAAGCTCCATCTCATTTGAGCCAACTTTCAATGAATCTTCTATATTCATACTTTAAATCCCTTTTGAGAAAATATTCTCTTCTAAAAACTCTATATCTTGTGTTGATTTTACAATAAAATATCTTTGATTGCAAGCAAAAGCACCCAAATTAAAATAGATAAAATTTTTCAATTTTATGATTTTATTCTGGTGAAAATGACCTTCTATAAAATAGTCACACCTATATTTTTTATCCAGCCTCTTTGAGATAAATTTTTCAAGCCCTAAAAGCTCCTTGCAATCATCTTTTTTATTTAGATACTGCTCTAAACGTTTTAAGATAGAGTGTCCGCTAAAGGAGTCAATGATTCTTAAAATAGATAAAACAAAGCTATTTCTAATAAAAAGTGTATAAATCTTGTATCCTGCGTCACTCTCAATATCGCCGTGAGAAAGGAGCACTTTTTTAGCTTCTATCGTACATGTAACAGGCTGCAGCGAGATAGGAAAGACTTTTGCATGCGGAAAGATTTTTTTTAAATTAAAATCGTGGTTTCCCTCTAAATAGATAACTTCTATATCTAAGGAAATCTTATTTAAAATCTCTATTGCTTCTTCATTTATTTTATGCGTATGGGGAATTTCTCCAAAAAGAGCATCAAAGATATCTCCCATCAATATTATCTGCGTAGGTTTTAATTCGTGAGAAGCTATGCTTTTTAAAAACTCTAAAAATTGGGGACGGTTGTGCGAGTAGTGTGCATCGCCTATGACGAATGCACCCTCTTTTATCTCTAAATCATGGAACATAAGCTATGTTTGGCACACCTAAATCTTCATCAAATCCCATCATCAAGTTTGCATTGGCAACTGCGGCTGAAGATGCGCCTCTCATAAGATTGTCTATTGCACTTGATATAAATAGCATGTTTGCTTTTCGTTTTACATAGATATCGCAAAAATTTGTTCCTGCAACGCTCTTCATGTCAACCGGATTTTTACATACTCTCACATGTTTAGCATCTTTATAAAACTCTTCAAGCATGGCATTTTCGTCAAAATCACCTTCCACTTGAATATAGATAGAACTTATCATACCGCGAGTAACGGGAACTAAATGCGGAACAAAATGAACTTCATCAAAATCTACTCCGAGTTTTTGTGCGATCTCCGGCGCATGTCTGTGCATAAGCGGATTGTAGGCAAAAAGATTGTCATTTACATTTACAAAGTGCGTTACATCGCTAAGTTTTTTACCCGCACCGCTCACACCTGTTTTTGCATCAACTATTATTGGCGTGTGTTTAACTCTTTTACTCATAAAAGGCAAAACTCCTAAAATCGCACTAGTGGGAAAACATCCAGGATTTGCTACGAGTTTTGCACTTTTTAGCTCCTCACGAAACAACTCAGGAAGCCCGTAAACCGCATGTTCTAAGTTTTGTGTATCTGTATGAGGACAGTAAAACGCTTCATAAATATCTTGAGGCAATCTATAGTCAGCCGAGAGGTCAACGACTTTTAAGCCTTTTTCTATCAAAGGTTTTACATAAGCCATAGCCGTTTGATGCGGAAGTGCTAAAAAGACAAGTTCGCAACTAGCCGCACATTTGTCTAAATCAGCTTTTTGAACCTCTAAATCAGATACTTTCGCAAGCGATGGATGAAGCTTCTCAAGCGTTGTTCCGCCATCCGTATTTGCGACATAATTGAGATTGAATTTTGGATGCTTAAGGAGCATTTTTACAAGCTCAAGCCCCGTGTATCCGCTTGCACCGATTACTCCGACATTAATGACACTCAAACACTATCTCCTGATATCTAACTTCTATTATCTCAAACTCTTTTGTGCCGTTTGGAAGCTGTACTTTCACCTCATCGCCCTCTTCTCTTCCTAAAAGCTGTTTTGCCAAAGGAGAGCCAAAAGAGATTAGCCCCATTTCAGGATTTGACTCACATCCGCCGACGATTGTATATGTAAACTCTTCATCCGTATTCACATCCGATACAACGACGGTTGAGCCAAAGCTTACTTTTGAGTGTTCAAGATCACCCGGATCTACAATCTTTGCACTTCCTATTATCTCTGAGAGTTCTTGCAAACGGTTATCTATCTGTTTTTGCTGCTCTTTTGCCGCATGATACTCGGCATTTTCCTTCAAATCTCCATGCTCAAGCGCCTCTTCTATCGCCTTAACCACAGCCGGTCTTTTTACACTTTTTAAATTTTTAACTTCTGCTTGGAGCTTGTTATATCCAAACAGTGTCATCGGTTCTATTTTTTCCATAAATTATTCTCTTTATTGTTAATCTTTTTGTCATTATATCAAATTAAATTGTCTGAGTACAAAGTAGCTACCAAATATTTGAGCAAGAACGACTTATGCTCAATTTAATGAAATATATGCGATTATTGAAACCGAATTCTTTTTTTGGAGGATGTCATGCAAACTATAAAACCTTTAACTTTTAAACTCTCTGCCGTCTATTTACTCTCTGTTTTGCTTGCATTATCAGTCGAATTGTCTGCACATGAAGATAATAGTGCGGACGCTTTAAAAAAAGAGACAAATGTTGATAAAAATCTGCCCATATATGAACTAATCAACAGCTCATATTTAGCAAATATCAAGCCTATTTTAGAAAAAAAATGTTTTGATTGTCATAGCAATGCAACCAAATTTCCATGGTATTATAAAATACCGGGATTTAAACAGATGATTGATTATGATATCAAAAAGGCTAAAAGACATATAGACATGAGCAAGGATTTTCCTTTTATCTCTCATAACACTCCGCTAAAAGATTTAAACAGTTTAAGAGAAATTATTATCGAAAACGATATGCCTCCGCTCCGCTACATTATCGCACATTGGGATGCAAGATTAACAAAAAGCGAAAGAGAAGCCATCATTAAATGGAGCGAAGAGTCAATATCTAAGCTAAGAGAGATTCGTTATCAGTGAAATAATTTGACTTTTTTTGACATATCATCGGCTACATGTAAAGATTTTTCTATTTTCTTTACATGTAATCAAGAACGTGTAAAGATTTTGCGATTTTCTTTACATGTCTTTAAATAAATCAAACAACTCAGTATGTACATAAAAAATGTCTTTACCGATTTTTTGACCGCTGAGTATTCCTATATTTTCAAGCTCTTTAAGATAATTTGTTGCCGTTGGTCGTGAGACATTTAATTGTTCTTCAATAAATGCTCTTTTTGTATAAGGATGATAAAAAAGTGCTTCTAGTAAATCTTTACTATAGATTTTTGGTTTGTTCTCTAGGATGGTATTCTTTGTTTTTTCCATCAAAGCTTCAATATTTTTGATGGTTTGAATAGTCTCTTTTGAAATCTCTTCAATACCTTTTAACATAAATAGTATCCAGTCATGAAGCCCATCATTAAAACTCACATCATTTAAAAGTCTGTAATAGTCTGCTTTGTTTTTAATAATATACCGACTCAAATACAATATAGGCGCATCCAACAATCCCTCTAAAACAAGATATAAAATATTTATAATCCTACCCGTTCGACCGTTGCCATCATAAAATGGATGGGTAGCTTCAAACTGATAATGAATAATTGCCATCTTCACCAAACTGTCAAAATCATCTAAACTTGCATCGTTGATATACTCGCTCAAATTTGCCATCAAGTCAATGATGTCTTGAGGATTTTGCGGCGGTATGAGTTTTATCTCTCCGGTTCTTGGATTTTTTAGAACTGTTCCGCTTTGTTTTCTAAACCCTGCATCATTTTGTTCTAATGTCGCTTGAATCTCTTTGATATGATTGACGCTCAGAACTTTTTTGGTTTTTATAATCTCAAAGCCCAAATACAAAGCATCTTTATAATTCTGCACCTCTTTAGTATTACTATTCATAAAATCATCAGATAGCACAGAGCGATAAATTTCATCATGAGTTGTAATAATATTTTCTATCTCACTACTATCTTTTGCCTCTTGAAGCACAAGAGTATTGATAACAATCTTTTGATTCGGCAAAAAGTTCGCCATACCCTTTAGCTCCGCCAACGCCTTGTGCGCTGATGTAGTTGCTTTTAGAATCTCTTTTGTTTCTATATCTTTTTTTATTGGTAGTTTTTGGGGAATGAATTCGGTCATATTAGTTTTAACTCCTCTGAGATGTCTTGTATGAGTTTACTTAGTGGTCGCTTATGCAAGTCTTCTGATAAATAGACACCAAATAAATCTTGTTTAACTTCTTCCTCACTTTGTCCAGTCAAAACTGCCAATTCTTGAATTCTACTATCAGGATATTTTTTTCGTTTATTTACCATCTCTAATACTTTATATTTATGGTAATCATATCGATTATTCAAATTTAAACTTTCTATATACTTATCATATTTATTATCATAAGACTCTATAAGTTTGATAAAAAAATCATTTTCCTCTTCAACTTGTAAACTCTCATTTGTAATGAAAGATTTAAACTTTACTTTTTCATTAAAATCAAAGCTTTCACTTGTTGGCGAAAAATCATTAAACTCTATTTTGGAATCTTTCACTTTGCTATTACATGTATAACAACTTGGAACTAAATTATATAAACTAAGTGCTAAAAAAGGATAGGTTGCTTTTTCAAATACATGGTCGAGAGTAAAAGCATTCTTCGTTTCTTTAGCCTTTTTAAATGTGTTAATAAAATCAATATTACAGTAATAACAAGTATGTACTTCTATATTCTCTTGAAAACAGTCTGGGTGGTTCAAAGCGGGAAAGGTGCGTAATGGATACCGCGCGGAATCGTAATATTGGTCTGCAAATCCTGGATGACGAATCCGCAGGAGTGAACAGTGTCTAAAATCCTTACATTTGTTCGTCAATGGCGCCAGCCGCACATCCTGCCGCCTTTATACGGTTTTTTTCTAACATC
>Ga0208961_1001036_pt1 | contig 9973 bp, 10 predicted proteins | sample RifOxyB3_FD_184034 | JGI IMG/M metagenome (GOLD analysis project Ga0208961, IMG submission 184034) | Groundwater microbial communities from Rifle, Colorado - Rifle Oxygen_injection B3 (SPAdes) | ecosystem: Environmental > Aquatic > Deep subsurface > Groundwater | place: Rifle, Colorado, United...
AGAGTATGAAACCTATCTTTTAGAGAATAATTTAGTAGATTTTGATGATTTGATCGCACTTACATATAAGCTTTTAGATAAGAATGAAGATCTTACCAGAGCTACATCTGAGAAGTACCGCTACATAATGGTAGATGAGTATCAGGATACAAATGAATTACAGTTAAAATTGCTGCAAAAGCTTTGTTCCGCACACAATAATTTATGTGTAGTGGGTGATGATGACCAGAGCATATATGGATGGCGTGGCGCTCATATTAGAAATATTATGGAGTTTGATCAGGATTTTAACGGTACTTCTGTTTTTAAGCTTGAGGAGAATTACCGCTCACGTGAGCCGATACTTAAAGTGGCAAATTCACTTATAGAACATAACCGTTCAAGATTGGGTAAAAAGCTTATTCCGACACGTGGAAGCGGTGAAGATGTAACTATTTTAAACTCGAATGACGAAAATGAAGAAGCAAGAAAAATTGCTTCTAAGGTCGCTAAACTTTTAGATTCCGGTGTAAAGGCTGAAGATATAGCCGTTCTTTACCGTGTCAATGTTTTGAGCCGCTCAATCGAAGAGGGGCTAAACCGTGCAGGTATAGCATATAAACTTGTCGGAGGATTACGGTTTTATGACAGAGCCGAGATCAAAGATCTTATAAGTTATATTCGCGTTATTACAAATTTCCATGATGATTTTTCATTTAAACGTATAGTCAATAAACCAAAAAGAGGTTTAGGCAAGGCGAGTGTAGACAAGATAGAGTTAGCTGCACATGCAAACGAGAGTTCAATATTTGACTATATTGAAAAGATTTCACTCTCAGACTTAGAGATTTTAGTTAAGAATAAAAATGCAAAAACGCTTAAAAAATTTGTAAAAGATATTCAGAGTGTTGCAAAAGTAGTAGCTGAGTCAACATACAACTTTATAGATGTTTTAGAAGAGACTTTTCATCTTAAAAATATCTATGCAGGTATGCCGGATGAAGCGGAAAAAATATTGAACATGGATGAATTTTATGGACTCTTTAGAGATTTTGTAAAAAATTCGCCTGAGGCATCTTTAGATGAGTTTTTAAATGAGCTGACACTTCAGAGTGAACAAGATCAGGTCGAGGGCGAGAGTATCTATATGATGAGCATCCATGCCTCAAAAGGTTTGGAGTTTGACCATATATTTATTATCGGCATGGAAGAGGGTTTTTTACCGCTTATCGGGGATGGAAGCGATCTTGAAGAGGAGAGACGTCTCGGATATGTCTCCTTTACAAGAGCGAAAGAGACCTTGACGCTTTCACATGTAGGAAGCAGATTTTACAAAGGCAGAAGAAGCGACTTGCAAAAGAGCAGATTTTTTAATGAAGCCGGACTTTGTGAAGGTTCACTTATAGTTGAGAAAAATACAGCCTTTAAAAAGGGCGATTTGGTGCGACACAAGATATTTGGAACGGGAAGAGTGACCGGTGTCAGCAAGTCCGGAAGAGAGTTTAAACTGAATATAAACTTTGCAGGCACGAAGCGGGATATCCTCGCATCATTTGTTGAAAGATTATGAACAGGCTTTTTGTTGCATATAAACCGACAGGGGTTAGTTCAAACTTCTTTTTAACACAACTAAAAAGAAAGTACAAAACCAAAAAAGCAGGTTTTTCAGGAACGCTAGATCCGTTTGCAAAAGGGGTGCTTCTTATCGGGATAGGAAGCTATACGAAGCTGTTTCGTTTTTTAAACAAAACACCGAAGATTTATCGTGCAACTCTTTGGCTGGGCGCAAAAAGCGATACTTTGGATAGTGAAATGATAGAAGATGTAGAGATTTTAAGGGAGTTTGACGAGGCTGATATATTGAGAGTTATAAAATCTCTGGAGGGTGAACTTGAGTATGAACCGCCGATATTTAGCGCAAAGCAAATAAACGGGCAAAGAGCTTATGATTTGGCTCGTGCAGGCAAAGAGTTTACCTTAAATAAAATAAACTCTACTATCTATGAAACAAAACTTATAAGTTATTGCCATCCGTTTGTAACATTTGAAGCAACCGTTTCAGAGGGAACATATATTCGCTCTCTAGGGTTGATAGCTGCAAATAGACTAGGCGTAAAGTATGGAGCGTTAAGTGCCTTGGAGAGATTGAGCGAGGGGCAGTTTAGATATAATGACGAAAAGCCCTTAGAAGTTAGAGAGTCTCTAAATATAAAGCAAAATTTCTATTTAGGCAATAGCGATAATCTAAGATATGGAAGAGTTCTTGCTTTGGATGACTTAGAGAACAAAGAAGATGGACATTACTGGCTTGATAGCGGTAGTTTTATCTCAATCATAAATGTGGCAAATAAAGAAGTAAATTATGAATTAGGCAGGATTGAATGTTAGTATTATCTAGAAAAATAGATGAATCGATTGTTATCGGGGATGATATTAGAATAAAAATTATATCTATTGAAAAAGGTGTCGTAAAGCTCGGGATTGATGCTCCCAAGAGTGTTTCCATCATTAGAAATGAACTGCTTGAAGATATAAAAAGTTCCAATATAGCAGCTTCTAAAGAGGCAAATAGAGATGATTTGACTCTGCTTAGTACTATTATCAAAAAATAAGTGACAGCGAGATGAAGCTCTACAAAGCTTATGCGAAAGTAAATATTTTTTTAAAAATTACAGGTAAACGCGGTAATTACCATGAAATAATATCTAGGTTTATGAGGGTAGATTCTCTACATGACGAGCTTTCATTTGTTGCCAAAGATGAGAGTAGTGATTTTAAAATTATCGGTAAGTTTTCTTGTGATACAAAACAAAACACCATATATAAGGCATACGTTGCACTTTTAGAGAGTTTGGACGAAGCCGCATCATCCTCACTTAAAAACTTGATGAGTAAATATGCCGTGCATGTAAATAAAAATATTCCGGCTTTTGCAGGACTTGGCGGCGGAAGCAGCGATGCCGCAACTTTTTTAAAAATGTGCAACGAAGTTCTGCATCTTGGACTTAGCCAAAATGAACTCTCCCTTGTAGGGATCAAAGTCGGTGCCGATGTTCCGTTTTTTATCTACGGATATGATAGTGCAAATGTAAGCGGAATAGGCGAGATTGTCGAAGAGTTCAAGGAAAATCTGCTTGATATTGAGATTTTTACACCCAAAATAGAGATAAGCACACCAAAAGTTTATACAAGCTATAGAGAAAATTTTTATGTTCCGATAGACGGTTTTAAGGCAGAAAAGCTGAAAAAAACATCATCGCTTGATATAGTTAAAAAAATGAGTGCAGATGAAGCAAACGACCTCTTCAAACCCGCACTTCATGAGTATAAAGAGCTTAAAAATCATTATAAACAAGGATACTATTTCAGCGGCAGCGGCAGCAGTTTTTTTAGAGTTAAAGGTGTGTAAATGCCCCCAACCCTAAAAAAAGCCAACCAAGAGTTAGACAAAGCAGTAGACAAATGCTACACAAATAAATCCTTTAAAAACGACAAAGAACGCATAGAATTTTTGTTTGAGTTGTATGAGGAGTATTTGGGTGAATAAATCTATTTTGGACATGACAGGAAAATCCGAATGAAATTGATAGATGAAATAACACTAACTTTAAATATATTTACAGATAAGTTAGTTGAAATAACAAATTATCGATATTTTATAGACAAGGTGTCAAAAAAAACATTAGAATCATATCAAAAACAATATGAAAATTTTAAAAATGGAGATTACGGAGACCCTGAAAAACACGAAAATATTATAGGGTTTAATACTATGTCATCATGGGATATTAGAACTAATAGACGCGAAACAGTTGGTCATACATCTTATAGTTTGGAAGACTTAGTTAGGACTACAAGACTGCACCATAATAAACAGTATCAATGGCTCTTAGTAGAAGCTTATGAAGCCTTTGAAGATTATCTTAGTCGAATATATGCTTATGTTGGATACAAAGACCATACTTTTTGGTTCGCTAAAGATTTTGGGGATATTTCAATAGATGAACTTAAAAAAAAAGATTTAAAATGGTTTAAAAATCGTGTAGAGAATAAAGATAAAAAACCAGAATCAATTTATATACATTTTAGAAAAAAAATGCCATTAATTGAACTTTTTGAAAAAAATAATCCTCAGAATATTGATTATAAATTTAAAATTCTACTTATATCAAAGCTTCGTCATCAAATTGTTCATACAAGAGGGATAATATGTGATATAGATAACTTTACTGAAAAGATTTTAAAGCCATGGTCTCAAGAAAAACAAGAGATAAAACAAAAATATAAAGATAATATATTTTATTTTCTGAGAGAGGAAGATTCAAAATATCATGTGTGGTTGTTGGATTATAATTACAATGAAGAAAAGAATTCAGATACTCAATATGCTAGATTAGAAGAATTCATCGCTGAATTATCCGCATATGCAACTTTATTAAAAGACATATCTACAATGTATTTAAGTGGTGTACCACTTTCAAGACAGATGGCAACAGATGTAAAAGTATTTAAAGATTTTGTTAAAGACTCTGAAATGTATAGATACTTGAGAGAAGAAATTAAAAAATAATGGATTTAGAATAATCAAATGAAGAGGCTAACCCATGAACTATAAAATATTCTTCGATGAAAGCAATCATTTGCTCAACGACAGCTTAAAGATGACAGATGATTTGAGTAAAGAATAAAAAATCATTTCAATTTGTCATACTTTCTAACAAACAGATTGAAAAATTGTAATATCAAGAAAAAAGTCATTGGAGCATAAATGAAAACTATAACATCGCATCAAAATCATCAAACGTTTGAAGATATAAAGCAGATAGATAGTAACGGAGTAGAATTTTGGTATGCAAGAGCACTCGCAAAGGTACTCGAATACAGTGATTTTAGAAACTTTATAAAGGTAATTGATAAAGCAAAAGTAGCGTGTGCAAATAGTGGTTTTGAAGTAGCTGACCATCTCGTTGAAGTCAACGAGATGGTTAATATCGGCTCTGGGGCGTCAAGAGAAATGGAGTCTTTTGCACTCTCAAGATATGCCTGTTATCTTATCGTACAAAATGCAGATCCTAGCAAGAGCGTTGTTGCTAACGGACAAACCTACTTCGCACTTCAAACAAGAAGAGCAGAACTCCAAGATGATGAAAAGTTTGCACAGTTAAAAGAGGAAGAAAAAAGACTGTTTTTAAGAAACGAGCTAAAAGAACATAACAAACAGCTAGTAGAAGCTGCTTTTAATGCAGGTGTAGAGTCAAATCTTGATTTTGCAATATTTCAAAATCATGGGTACAAAGGTTTGTACGGCGGGCTTGATGCCAAAGATATTCATGCAAAAAAAGGACTTCAAAAATCTCAAAAGATTTTAGACCATATGGGAAGTACAGAACTAGCCGCTAATCTTTTTCGTGCGACGCAAGCGGAAGAAAAACTCAAACGAGACAATATCAAAGGTAAAGCAAATGCCAACGAAACACACCATGAAGTAGGTAAGAAAATAAGACAAACCATTAAAGAATTAGGCGGAGAAATGCCAGAAAATTTATCAAGCCCAGAGAAGAGTGTGAAGAGCATAGAAAAAGAGCAGGCAAAATCGGAAAAAAAATAGATATAATAAAAAAAATAAAAAGGGAGAAGCAATAGGTAATGGGTGAAACAATAGCAAAAAATAAAAAAGCCTATTTTGACTACTTTTTAGAAGAGAAGTTTGAAGCAGGTTTGGTTCTTAAGGGAAGCGAAATCAAAGCCATAAGGGCAGGTCGTGTGAACTTAAAAGATAGTTTTATCCGTTTTGTTCAGGGTGAAGCATTTCTTTTTAATGCTCATATCGGGAGACTTGAGACGACACATCACTTTTATGCACATGAAGAACGAGGAAGCAGAAAGCTTCTTTTGCATAAAAAACAGATAGCAAAAATGGTAAAAGCTGTTGAAAAAGATGGTTTTACCGTAGTTCCTCTGCAGCTCTATTTTAATGATAGAAATATCGTAAAAATCCAGATTGCCATAGCAAAAGGAAAGCAGCTTCACGACAAAAGAAATGACCTTAAAGAGAAAGATATGAAACGCGATATGGAGCGTTCTATAAAAGATTACTAACTGTATAAAATTAATAAAAAGGTATAAAATGACACTATTTCAAATTATCATGTTAATTGCTTCGGCATTTTTCGCATTTAAAGTTTATGAGCATATTCAGGCACTTCAAGATATACAGCCAAGGTCTGAGGATTCATCTCCATCATCTTTTGATCCTGAGGCATTGATACAAAAAGCGGATGAAGCATTTGAGGGCGGTGATTTAAAAAGTGCGTTTGCACTCTTTAGAGAAGCAAATGCAAAAGAGCCTCAGGATTCGGAAGTTCTTTTTAAAATAGGATATATCGCACAACAACTTGGAGACAATAGCGAAGCACTAAACTATTACAAAGAGGCACTTGAGGGAGATAAGAAAAATGAGTATATTCATAACTCAATCGCAAGTGTTTACCGAGCAGAGGGTGAGTTCGTGTCGTCTAAAATGCATCTAAACGCATCTTTGGCAATTAACGATAAAAATGCAATAACATATTATAACTACGGAAATCTTTTGGTAGACATGAAGCACATGGACGAAGCTAAAGAGATGTACAAAAAAGCGATAGAGTTAAATGAAGATTTTAAAGAGGCAAAAGAAGAGTTAGAAAAGTTAGCATAGGAATAGAGATGAAAATATCAGAAATATATGCATTTTTAGATGCCTTGTCGCCTTTTGCACTTCAAGAGAGTTGGGATAATTCAGGGTTACAAATCGGTGATTTCAATCAAGAGATAGAAAAAATAGTTTTAAGTATAGATGTAGACGAAATGCTTATTGACTCCATGGAGGAGAACAGTTTGTTAATAACGCATCATCCGCTTATTTTCGGAGGTCTTAAGCAGCTTGATTTTAGTAAATATCCGGCAAACTTGATTCGCAAAATGGTACAAAAAAATATCTCAAATATCTCTATGCATACCAATTTTGATCAAACACATCTAAACGAGTATGTTGTAACCGAGATTTTAGGGTATGAAATAGCACAAAAAGATGGATTTGTAGCCTACTTTGACATTGATGAAGATTTTGATATTTTCGCTTCTAAAGTAGCATCTGCTTTTTCACTTCCACATGTAAAATGCGTAAAAAATTCCGGGAGTGTAAAAAGAGTGGCTTTAACAACAGGTTCCGGAGGTTCTTTGATTAAGTCGATAAAGGCTGAATGCTTTTTGACAGGAGATATAAAATACCACGATGCGATGGAAGCAAAAAGTATAAATTTGTCATTAATTGATATAGGACATTTTGAGAGCGAACACTTTTTTGCAGAGATTTTACTTAAACATTTGAAAAATTTAGGTTTAGAAGCTATAATTTCGTCATCAAAAAACCCTTTTACTTATATTTAATAAATCGGTACAACTATTTAATCCAAAAGGAGATTAATGAACTTACATCTAAAACAGCTAATTGACCTATCACATGTAGATAAAGAGATAGATGCTTTCGAGCCGCAAATAGAGGAAGCCAACTATAAACTTGAAGCGGAAAAACAGAGTATCGATTCGGATATCGAAAACTTGACTAAAGAGATTAGAGATGAGGAGATGAAGAAGAAGAAAAACGAGCTTCATCTTGGAGAACTTTCTCAAAAATTGGAAGACAATTCTAAAAAAAGCGGCGAAATCAAGACTGAACGTGAGATGAAATCGCTTCAACTTGAAGAAGAGATCGCAAAAGAACAAGTGAATTTTGCAAATGAAGAGATCGAGAGACTTGAAAGAATTATTGAGTTAAAAACTTCTCAAGCTGAAGCTGCAAAAAAATCTCTAGAGGAGATAGAAGCAAATTTGGCATCTATAAAATCTGAAGTAGATCAGAAGCTTGAAATTATAAACAACTCTCGTCAAGAAGTGTTTATGAAAAAGGAGAAGCTTATCTCTGAAATGAACCAAAAAGGTCTTGCGTTTTATCAAAAAATTCGCAGATGGGCTAAAAATTCAACTGTAGTGCCGGTAGAAGAGCAAGCTTGCATGGGATGTCATATGGTTATTAACGATAAGATTTATGCAGATGTTATAAAAGCTGAAGAGATTACAACTTGTCCACACTGCGGGCGTATTCTCTACATGGAAACTGACAAAGAATAGGCTTGAAGCCTTTTACTCTTTTCTACTTTATCTTAAGCACAGTGCTCTATTTCGCAGCACTGCCGCTTTTGGTCTATCTCTCGTTTAAACAAAAATATAGAGAGTCAATTCCCGCTCGTTTTTTTCTTTTTAATAATCCAAGATTTAAAAGCGGTAACGGGGTTTGGTTTCATGTCTGTTCACTCGGTGAAGCAAGAGCATTAAAACCCATTTTGGATCTTTTAGGCGATAAAGATATAAAAATAACAACCATTACGCACACCGGACAAGCAGAAGCAAGAAGATATAATGCAGAGGTTAGATATCTGCCTTATGAGATGTTTCTGCCTTTTTGGGCTAGAGGGCAGGATGTGTTGGTAGTGTTAGAAGCAGAATTTTGGTTTATGCTCTTTAGCGTTTTAAGAGCTAAGGGTACGAGAATTATACTTTTAAATGCCCGTATATCTGAAAAAAGTGCTAAAAAATATCTTCAATTTGCATGGTTCTACAAAAAAATGCTCTCACATGTAGAGATGATTTATGCTCAAAGTGAAGCCGATAAAAATCGTTTTCTTGCATTGGGTGCCAAAAATATTGAGGTTATTGGAAATATTAAGTTGGCAGGTAAAATCAGTAAAACAAAAGAGTATAAAAAACCTGAAGTAGAGTTTATAGTGGCTGGCAGTACACATGAGAGCGAAGAAGAGAGTGTTTTAAAATCATTTGTGGAGTACAGGAATCAGAGTGACGCAAAGTTGGCTATTGTTCCAAGACATCCTGAGAGATTTGAATCAGTTTATGAGCTTATGAAAAAGTATGCCGATAAAAACTCTTTGACTCTAAGTAGATTCTCACATGACAAAGAGTTTAAGGCAGATATGATTTTAGTCGATGCTATGGGCGAGTTGAATAATATATATGCGATAAGCGATATAGTAATTTTAGGCGGTGCTTTCAGAGATGATGTAGGCGGACACAACCCGCTTGAACCGGCATATTTTGGATGTAAAATAATTACGGGAAAACATTTTTTTCATCAAAAAGAGCTTTTTAAATATGTTCATCATGTTCAATATGTTGAGAGAGATGAAATTCATAAAGCACTTATGAAATGTAAAGAGTTGCCGCCGAGTATGGTGGAAGAGAAGATAGATTTAAAACCTGTAATAGAGAGAATAATGAAAAATTGATTTTTTTGACACGAAAGTGTCAATCTTCAGTGACCACAGCGGTCTAAGCGAAGTAAAAGGGACTTTGTTCCTTTTGCGGACAAATAAATGAGGGGTTTCCTTCATTTTTGTAAAAAAATTAAGGAAATAAATAAGATGGCATTAGAAAAAGCATATAAACTTTTAGCGGCACAAGAGGGAATCTCAAATTCAGAAGCGAAATCGATGATAGATCGTGGTTTGGTATATGCCGCAAATAAAAAAGTGATGATTGCCCGTGGGGATATTGATACGAAAACTCTATTTAAAGTTGAGAAAATAGAGAAGATAAAGCCTATTTTTGAAAATGATGATTTGATTGTCGTAGATAAACCTGCCCATGTAAACTCGGATGAGATAGAGAGACAGTTTAAACCGGCAGTTCTTCTGCATAGACTTGACAAAGAAACAAGCGGAGTTCTGATGCTTGTGAAAAACGAAGAGTTTCGTGAAAAAGCGATAGAAGAGTTTAAAAAAGACAGAGTTTACAAAGAGTATATCGCATGGATTGAAGGGATTTTAAGTGAGCCTGTAGACGTCGACAGACCGATACTCACTACTAAAAAAAATAATCGTGCTTCATCAAATGTATCCTCAAAAGGAAAGCCTGCAAGAACAGAGGTTTTTCCAGATTTAGT
>Ga0208961_1001039_pt1 | contig 9959 bp, 5 predicted proteins | sample RifOxyB3_FD_184034 | JGI IMG/M metagenome (GOLD analysis project Ga0208961, IMG submission 184034) | Groundwater microbial communities from Rifle, Colorado - Rifle Oxygen_injection B3 (SPAdes) | ecosystem: Environmental > Aquatic > Deep subsurface > Groundwater | place: Rifle, Colorado, United...
GTAACGTGAGCGACGCGGCGCACGCGGCGTCGAGCGAAAGCGCGCTTTCCGGCGGGGCCTCTTCTGCCAATCAGTCGCCGGTGATCGTCCTTGATTCGGTCGCGCAGACCACGGACGGCTCAAAATATGTCACGATCAACTACACGGGATCGGATCTTGAGAGCGAGGATTCCAATGTCATCACGGCGGAATATTCCCTCAATGGCACCACGTGGTATGACATGACCGAAAAGACGGGCGTGGGAAGCGACGGCACGACCGGGCTTTCCTTCGGCTATGCCGGTAGCGCGCATGATTTCATGTGGGATGTGGGCACGGATTTGGCAAACACGGAGGATTCCACGACCTATGTCCGATTGCAGGCGAATGACGGCACGTCGAGCAGCGCCATCACCACGTCGAGTCCGTTCGCCGTTGATACGAAGGTACCGGCGATTTCCTCGGTGGTCGGCGAACAGACGCTCGGTTCTGGTATTGTTTCCTTCGCGTACACGCTAACGGACCTGTCGACCGGTACGGTCGAGCTTGATATTTCAGATGACGGCGGCTCCACCTGGAACGTGGCCGACACGAGCGTGAGCGGCGACGTGGGCGGAGACGTTTCTTCGGGGACAGGGAAGACGATCTCGTGGAATGCGCTTTCGGACTTTGCAAATCAGGAACAGACCGACCTTCGCGTCCGCGTCCGCGCGACGGACGCGTTCGGAAACGCGGGAACGAACGCGTCGTCCACGAACTTCGCGCTTGACACGAAGGTTCCGGGCGTCAGCAACGTGACGGCATCGCAGGACGCGGGTCTGAACACGGTGACGATCGAGTACGACCTTTCCGACGCGAACGATTCCACGGTCGTCATTGAGATCTCCGAGGATTTTGGTTCGACCTGGGGAGTGGCGACGTCCACCCTTTCCGGCGACGTCGGCGCGGGCGTGGCATCGGGCGTTTCAAAGACCGTCGCGTGGGACGCGGCAACGGACTTTCCAAATCGTGAGCAGGCAGGCATGGTTGTCCGCGTTCGCGCGACGGACACGTACGCCAACGCGGGCCCGAACGTGTCCTCCGCGTCGTTTGTGGTGGATACAAAGGCGCCGGTCGTCTCGAACGTGAGTGCCGTCCAGACGCTCGGCACCGACTCCGTGGTCTTCACGTATGACCTTGCGGATAGCGGGGCGTCGACCGTTTTGCTCGACATCTCGGATGACGGCGGCTCCACCTGGACCGTGACGGACACGTCCGTGGCCGGAAGCGTCGGGGCCGGTATCACGGCCGGCAACGGGAAAGCGATCACATGGGACGCGGCCACGGACGCGCCGGGCACGGATCTCTCGACGATGCGCGTGCGCATTCGCGCGACGGATCCGTACGAGAACGCGAGCGCGAACGTCGAATCATCGAATTTCGTCCTTGACACCGTTGCGCCGTCCTCGAACGTCTTGGCAGATGTGGCGTCACAGCCGCAAGCTGGCGATTCGGTCGTTTCCGTCGAAGGGTCGTTTTCCGAGACAAATCCGGATACCAACGAGTTTTATGTGGCGATAAACGGCGGGGCGTATTTTGCCGGTACGTCGGGGATCGGAAATACGGCATCTCCGTCAAACCAGGACACGGCGGTCGGTGCCACGCTCGACGGGGACGATTACGTCTCAAGGGTGAAGATCGTGCACACCGATGATTACGGGCATTCCGTCACGAACGAAAACGTGTCGGTCACGACCTCCGTAAAATACGTGAAGCCGTACGTACCGCAGGCGCCGACCGTAGGAAATCCGGAAAATACGTCCGTGGACGTTCTGGTTCTGCCGAACGTTTCCGAAACAGCCGGTCTGGAATACGCCATCCATGAAACGACGACGGATCGCTTTGTCCAGGCAGACGGGAGCCTCGACGTTGCCGAGGATTGGCAGACGACGGCCGCATGGGGAACGGTGACCGTCACCGGGTTGACGTCGCCGGTCGCGACCTATGCGTTTCAGGTAAAATCCCGAAACGTCAGCGACGCGGCGTACGCGGCGTCGAGCGAGAGCGCTTTGTCGGCCTCCGCGTCCATTGCCAACACGGCTCCGAGCGTTTCCATTACCGCGGCCGCGCAGGTCACGGGTGGCAACTATGCGCTCATCGAGTACATTGGGACGGACGCGCAAAACGACACCAACGACCTTTCCGTGTTCGAATATTCGACGGATAACGCGACATGGCATGTCATGACCGAGAAATCGGGCGTCGGTTCGGACGGGGTGAGTGACCTCGTATTCTCGTCCGTTGGATTAAGCTACGTTTTCGCCTGGGACATTGCATCGGATTTGACGAACACCGGGGATTCGACCGTGTACGCGCGTTTGCAATCGACCGACACGTTGGCTGATAGCAACGTGGCGACATCATCGGCGTTCGCGGTCGACACGGTCGGACCGGTAATCTCAAACATCCGGACGAGCCAGGCGCCGGGCACCACGAACGTGACGATTTTTTATGACCTCGCCGAAGATACGCCGGGAAACAACGAGATGATGCTCGTCATTTCGGATGACGGCGGCGCGACATGGACGGCTCCCGTAACAACGCTTTCCGGCGATGTGGGCGCGGGCGTCTCTGCCGGGGATGACCGGACCGTGACCTGGGACGCGGGAGTTGATTTTGCGGGTCAGGAAAGCGACGCGCTGCGCGTCGAGATCCAAGGAACCGACGCCTACGACAACGTCGGAAGCGCGGTGCAATCGTCCGATTTTACCGCGGACGCGAAGTCGGCCGTGGTGAGCGGCGTGTCTGCCTCGCAAACGGTCGGAACTGGTCAGGTCGTCGTCAACTATGCACTCTCCGATTTGTCGCCCGGAGGGTCGTTCGTTGAGTTCGGTATTTCGTCGGATGGCGGCGCTACCTGGAGCGTGCTGGCAACCACTTACTTCGGCGACATTGGTTCCGGCCAGACCACAGGCTCAAAGTTATTCACCTGGGAGGCCGGAACGGATTTCAACGGTCAGGCCGGGGCTGACATGAGAGTTCGAGTTCGGGCAAAGGATTACTTCGCGAACCAGGGGTTCTATGTCGAGTCCTCATCATTCGTCGTTGATACGAGCGCCGCGGTGATCTCCGGTCTCTTGGCCGTTCAGGATGCGGGAGCGGATACGGTTACGCTAACCTATGACCTGGCAGATGACTCCGATGGCACGTTGAATGTGAACGTCGACGTTTCCGATGATGGAGGATTCACCTGGACGGTCGCGCGCACTTCCATGATTGGCGATGTTGGGTCGGGAATTACGACCGGAGCTGGAAAAACGATTGCCTGGTACGCAGGAACGGATTTCAACGGCCAGGATGTCGCCAACATGCGTGTTCGAATGACTGCAACGGACAGATTCGGCAACGTGAGTCCGAACTTTGAATCCGGTGATTTCGCGCTTGATACGGCCGATCCTGTCGGGCTGGCTGACCTGAGTACATTTTCAAGCGGTGCGACGTCTGTGACATTGCACTGGACTGCGGCGACGGACGGGCACTTCGACCATTATGAGCTTTGGTATGGCGCGAACCGTGCGGATGTCCAGGATCGAACAGGATCTGCTTCCAGATGGGGCGTGACCGACGACGCGAATTTGGCCGACGCGTTGACGGACGCGACCGTGATCACGGGTCTCTCGCTTGACGCGGATTTTTACGGAAAGATTTGGGCGGTTGACGCGTTCGGACATGAAACCACTACGAACGACATCAATGTATACACGCTGGTCGAGGCAACGGGCGGCGGCGGTGGAGGCGGTCTTGCCGGGCTTTCGGACGCGGTCGCTCCGGTCCAGCCGATATTATCATCGCTTTCGACTCCAACGAATCAAGCCATGGTCTTGGTTTCAGGGTTGGCCGAACCATTGTCGAACGTCGATCTCTACGATCACGACAATCTCGTCGCGCGTTTGGATCAGGTCACGGGATACACGGGGCGATTCTCGCAGGAGTTCTCGTTTGCCGAGGGCGAACATCGGCTGACCGTTCGGGCGATTGATTCGTCTCGCAACGAAAGCGAGCGTTCGATCGCAGTCAACCTTTCCGTTGATATGACTCTGCCGAGCCGACCGATCATCACAAGCCAACGAATCGCTGAAACCATTGAAACGACTCCCGTGATCGTCGGAACGGCAGAAGCGCTTAGCGCCGTCGAGATTGTCGTCGATGGTCAATACGCATTCGTGACATCAGCGGACCAGTACGGTAACTGGAGATATCTGCTTCCGAATCAGTTCGCGCTTGACCTTGGGGCGCATACGTTCGTTGCGCGCGCGACGGACACGGCAGGAAATACGAGCAATCCGGCGACAGTCACGTTGAACGTGATTGAGCCTCCCGTATCAGTCATGCCGAAACCAGGCGTCGGCGAAGGAACGGTCCTTGGATTGCTGCTGCCATCCGTTCCGGTTCTTACGCCCACAACGCCTCCGGTGTCCGTCGCAGAAATTATTCGTGAGGAGACAGAGGCTGTCGTTCTCCCGGGACTTTTGGCTCCAGAAGTTGTTCTGAGCGCGGCCTCGCTCGATGGAAATAGGTTCATTTTCAGCGGCACGGCCGTTCCGAATAGTCATGTGGTCGTTTACATCCATAGCGCCCAAGCGCTCATTTACCAGACAATAGCAGATAACAATGGCGTGTGGAGCATCTCCCATTCGCAGGATACGGCCGAATTGACCCCGGGCGAGCATACGATCTATTCCGTTTCAGTTGATCCGGAAGCCAAAGTAAAGAGCATACCAGGAGAGGTGAAATCCTTCTTCGTCACACGAAGCGCCTGGGCAGCGTTCTATCAGATGCTCAACTTACAAACAACGCTTGTGACTATTCTTGCCCTGCTTGCCTGCGTTTGGTGGCTTTTCATCCTGAGAAAGCGTACCATCGCTCAGGTATGACCGTTCGCGTTTCCTCCACGCCATTTCCGAGGCCCGCGCGTGCCTCGGGCATTCGCGAGGGGTTGTCCGCGCTTGCCTGGCACCGCATTCTCATCCAGACCGGTGCGGCCATGCTCGGAATGTTCCTTCCGATGTTTCTGTACCAGTTATTCGACCGGAACATGTCGGCCGTGTTGTGGTACGCGTTCGCTTATTACCTGCTTGCCGGATTGTTGGAACCGCTTGGCGCGATGGTGATGACGCGCATCGGCATGAAAAACGCATTGCGACTTGGCACAATGCTGTATGTTTTTTTCTTTCTTACCCTTGCGCTTGCCGAGTACATTCCGGTTCGGGCCGTGGTCATTTCAAGTCTTTTGGCGATTTCCACCTGGCATGTTATCTATTGGGTTCCATATCACACGGAGTTCGCGGAAGAGGGAAGAGGACACCGGCTGGGAACTGTGATTGGCGCGATCGCGGCGGCAGGCTCGCTCGTCGGGGTGGTGCTCCCAACGTTTTCGGGATGGGTGATCGAAACGTATGGGTATCCGGTATTGTGTTTGTCCGCGCTGCTTGTCGTTTTTGCCTCGCTCGTACCGATTGGTCGAGTTCGTGCGACGGAAGAACAGTATGAGTTTGGATTCCTTCAGACGTTTCGGGAACTATTCGCGCCGGCAAGACGACGATTTCTCATGACGTTCGCCGCGGAAGGTGCGGAGAGCGTGGTTGGTTTTTTCGTTTGGCCCGTATTTTTGTTCGAATTGCTTCGCGGAGAATACGTGCAAGCCGGCATGGTGACGACGGCGGTCGGATTACTGAGTATTGCCATTCAAATATTGGTCGGACATCTGGTAGACCGCGAAAAGCATCGCGGACGCCTTTTGTCATTCGGGATGAATCTTTCCGCCATTGGCTGGATCCTAAAGTCGTTCGTGAGCTCGGTCGCGCACATTATTTTGTTCGGAACCCTGCATAGTTTTGCCCTCATTCTCATGCGCACGCCGTTTGAGGCGCTTATGTACGCGAAGGCCGCGGACGCGGGGCATTACGTCGATGAGTACACGGTATTGCGCGAAATGGCGCTCTCGCTGGGGCGCGTCATTCTGCTCGCGGTGTTGCTCTCGCTTGGCGCCGCGTTCCAGTTTTGGATCGCGTTTTTGATAACGGCCGCGGTGACGTTTTTCTTCGGTATTCTTTCCCGCAAACCGCCGGCGTTTGGTACCTAAGCGCGTTTTTTTCGTCCGAACGCACTGAATCCGACGAACGCGCCAATGAGCCCGTTCAAAAAGTCACCGATGGTGTCCGCAACGGACATTTGATTGATGGCAAAGTTAAAACGCGTGACAATGGTTCGATCCAAGACGTACTCATGGAACTCCCAGGCAATCGCAACCAGGGCAACGAATCCAAGAACAAACAGCAGGTCATACCAAGCTGGCGTTCGCCCGACCTGGTGCCGGCGTTTGAAGTCGTCATGGAGCGCGATCGCGAACATTCCGGCCGCAAGACCGCCTCCAAGATGAAGTGGAATATCGATATTTGGGAACATTTTATACCATCCGAGCCCCAAACTTATGGCATTCACGGCATAAACGGCAATTCCGGTAGCAATGGCTTTTCGATAAGTCATACGGCCATAGTGTAGCACGGGGGATAACCCTATTGACAACCTCAGGCTTTTCCGCTATATTGCAGCCAAGCAATACAGCCAGGACGCGGATCAGTGGTCGAGTTTCCGCAAACGGCAGAGGTTGCGGACTACTCATCTAAGCATTCCTATGACCGGAACGATCAAAACGCTCACGGAAAAGGGATTCGGCTTCATCACCCCGGAAGGCGGCGACAAAGACGTGTTTTTCCACATGTCGTCCCTCTCGGATCTTGACTTCAACGACCTCAAGGTCGGAGATGCCGTTTCCTTCGACGTCGAGGATTCCGACAAGGGTCCCCGCGCTGTCAACGTGACACGCGCCTAACCCTTTCCACAAAACCCGCCTTTGGCGGGTTTTGTGTTATACTGGTCGCAATCTATGTGCTTTTCGGCTCCGATTAGCTTTGTGACTGCCGGCGTTTTGGCCGTAACCGGCGTGGCCGGCGTGCGCACGGCGTGAAAAACCATTTATTTCGACGTATGCAAAAACACGTGAAGACCAAATTGAACGCGCTACGACGCGATGCGCTTGCGGTATTGAAGGTTGGTCTTCGGGCCATTAAAACGCCGGAGGCTGTGAGACGCACCTGCCGTCTTCACGGTGATACGTTGATGGTTGGCGGCAAGCGGTTCGACCTGAAAAAATACAATCGTCTTTTTGTCATCGGCATCGGGAAGGCTTCTCTTGAGGCTGGAAATGCCCTGGAGAAATTGCTCGGTGATCGCATTACGGGCGGGATTCTTCTCGACGTAAAAAAGGCAAAGCTCAGGCGGATAAAGAGCGTTGCCGGAACGCATCCGTTTCCAAGCATCGCAAACATGAAGGCGACCGGAGAAATCATGGCGCTTTTGAAGCAATTCGACAGCCGTGACCTTGTGATTACGATTGTCTCTGGCGGCGGATCGACGCTTTTGTGTTGGCCGTTCGAGCTGAAGTGCGATGATCTTACGGTCGTGACGAAGACGCTGATGTCAAAGGGGGCGACCATTCAGGAGGTGAACGTGGTGCGCAAGCATCTTTCTGAGATTCTTGGCGGCCAATTCGCGCGTCTGGCCTATCCGGCCACGATCATCGGCCTTATCTTTTCGGACGTCCCCGGCGATGACATTGGCGTGGTTGCGTCCGGTCCGACGGTTATGGACATTACAACCGTTGAGGACGCAAAACAGGTGATGGAGCGGTACGATCTGCTTAAGGCCTGTCGAATTCCGAATTGCAACTTGCGGGAGACGCCCAAGGATGAACTATTTTTTCGCTCCGTCACGAACGTGCTGGTCATCAACAACGGCGTTGCCATCGACGCGATGGTGCGCGAGGCGAAAAAGCGGGGATACCGAACGCGCGTGCTTTCAACGGCGCTGACTGGTGAGGCAAGGGAGGTCGGACAAATGCTCGCAAACATTCCGCGTCGCGGGGAAATGGTGTTCGCGGGCGGAGAAACCACGGTTACGCTGCGCGGCAATGGAAAGGGAGGTCGTAACCAAGAGCTGGCGCTTGGCGCCCTGCCGTACGTCAACGGCGACGCGCTCGTACTTTCTTGCGCCTCGGACGGCGTCGACAATACCCCCGTGGCCGGAGCGATCGCGGACAAGACCACTCTCCGGCATGCAACGCGTTTGAAACTCGATCCGGAGACCTTTCTCAGCCGAAACGATTCGTTCGCGTTTTTCAAAGGTTCCGGAGACCATATCGTCACGGGCGTAACCGGCGCGAACGTTGCGGACCTCATGATTGCGGCGCGCATAAAAATCTAACAGCCTTTGGCGTGTATGACATTCGTGGAATTATTGATGATCATCGCGGGGCTGTGCCTGTTCGAAACCATTTCGTCGATCGACAATGCCATTATCAATGCCGAGGTGCTCCACACCATGGGGCAAAAGGCGAGAAAATGGTTTTTATTTTGGGGAATGTTGTTCGCGGTATTCTGCGTGCGCGGTTTGTTGCCTTGGCTCATCGTGTACTTCGTTAATCCGCAGCTCGGGTTCGTCGGGTCGCTCACGGCTACGTTTTCGAACGATCCGCATGTCATCGAAGCCATCGAGGCATCCGCGCCAATTCTTCTTGCCGGCGGAGGCATATTTCTAGTGTTCCTCTTTTTTCACTGGCTTTTTTTGGAATCGAAACATTTTGGCTTGATCGGAGAAAAGTTTTTTTATCGTCAGGGCGTTTGGTTTTATGCGGTCGTGTCCGTGATCCTTGCGTTCGTCGTGTGGGAGTCGCTCCAATCGAACCCAATGATGGCATTTGGTGCCGTGGTCGGCTCTACCGCGTTTTTTATCACCCATGGATTCAAGCAAAATGCGGAACTCGCCGAAAAGCAGATGATGTCCGGGTCAAACCACCTGGGGGATATCGCGAAGATTCTGTATCTTGAGGCGATCGACATGACCTTTTCCATTGACGGCGTGCTCGGCGCATTCGCGTTTACACTTTCAGTACCGCTCATCCTGATCGGCAATGGGCTTGGGGCCGTCATGGTGCGACAAATCACGGTTGGAAACGTCGAGCGCATCAAAAAATATGTGTTTTTGAAGAATGGGGCCATGTATTCCATTCTATTTTTGGGATGCATCATGCTGCTCGATGCGTTCGGCGCGCACATTCCGTCCTGGTTGTCACCGATCGTGACTTTCGCGGTGGTCGGTTATTTTTGGTGGAAGTCGATTGTGTTCGCAAAAAATGGGAATGCGTCGGAACCTCTGGTAGAATAAGATTTATAAAACTCAGTCATCATTTATCATTAACGTAGGAGGATATGACCGTGAAAAAACAAGAGTCGAATCCGACTCCGGCTTCCATTTCTATCTGGCCGGCATGGCACGAAAACAAGCCATTCGCGCTTACGTTGCTCCTCACTTTCGCATTTCTGATCGCCTTTCTGATGGCACGGACGTCGCTCGCTCTCGGCGAGGCGTCGCAGGTTGGCAAGCCGGATCCATACGAGCATCAGATTTCGATTGATGGCACGGCCACGGTGACCGGCGTGCCGGACATCGCCACGGTGACGCTTGGCGTGGAAAGCAAGGGGGCCGACGTCGCGACAGCGCAGTCGACGAACAGCGAGTCCACGAACGCGCTCATTGCATCGGTCGTGGCTCTCGGGGTGGACAAAAGCGATGTGCAGACGTCAAACTATAGCGCGTACGAAAATACGGAATGGAATCCGGATACGGAAACGTATGATTCGGCGGGCTGGATCGTGAGCCAGCAGGTGACGGTCAAGGTTCGTGACACGTCAAGGCTCTCGACGGTGCTCGATGTCGCCGGAAGGAACGGCGCTACGAGCATTTCCGGACCCAACTTCACGATTGACGACACAAGTCATTTGAGAGATCAGGCCAGGGAAGAGGCCATCGCGGACGCGACGGAAAAGGCGGCAGTGCTCGCCGCGTCGCTCGGCGTGCGGCTTGAGCGCGTCGTTGGCTACAGC
>Ga0208961_1001044_pt1 | contig 9907 bp, 8 predicted proteins | sample RifOxyB3_FD_184034 | JGI IMG/M metagenome (GOLD analysis project Ga0208961, IMG submission 184034) | Groundwater microbial communities from Rifle, Colorado - Rifle Oxygen_injection B3 (SPAdes) | ecosystem: Environmental > Aquatic > Deep subsurface > Groundwater | place: Rifle, Colorado, United...
AAGGCGGCCGCAAGCTCCTTCGGCGATGGTGCGACTACCAGCCCCGTTTTTCGATTGTCGACGAGCTCGATCGGCCCACCGGAATCTGTGCAGGTGACAACCGGTCGACTCGAGAGCATTCCTTCCAAGGTGACATAGCCGTAGTCTTCATCGTAGGGCGGAAACACGACCGCCAGGGCTCGAGCGTACTGCCGACGCTTTTCGTCTTCTGAAATGTTACCCAACCACCGAACCCTTTGGGTCAAACCCAGGCGACGGGTGGTCTCTTGGAGCTTCTTCTCGTATCCCACGTCAGTGGAGCAGCCGGCAAAATGAACGCGGACAGGATGTCGGGTGTGCCCAAGTGCCTCGACCACCAACAGCTGGCGTTTGAGAGTGTCGAGACGGCTCGGGAAGAACAGATACTCTTCGGATTCCTCCGAGTAGAACGATTCCGCACCGGGGGGGGGGCAGTACAACGGGCTGCCATCCAGCCCCACCCATTTCTTCAAACGCTGGGCGACGTTCTTCGAGTTTGTGAAAATGTGCCGCGCTTCGGCCATGAGGTTCGTGTCGGCCACCGTGATAGCGCGTCGAACCAGGTTGCCTTGGGGCGAGCGTTTCAGGTCGCCAGCAACGGGATGATCCCAGAGGTCGTAGGCCTGACGGTGTTGATGCAACAACCAGATCACCTTGTTCGGATGGCGTATGAGGTAGGCTGGAAACTTCAGGGCAATGACACGGTCGATAGTGACGCCACCACTCTCCGTCAAATCGAGAAGGCGAGAGGCGAGCATGTGATCTAGAATTCGATCCTGCGGATACCACTTGAACGGGATGCCGACCATCTCCGCCTGATGCCCCCTTTGTACCAACGCCGAGAAGAGGCTTTCGGCCGTCATCTCAGCCCCTCCCCGTGCAAAGGGGACCTGAGTCGTAACAATTAGAACGCGCATGTCGCCGGCTTGCGCGCTACCAGGGCGTAGTCCTGTGGTCCCATGAACGCCCTACGAAGCTCGTCCGGAAGGTCGAGGGCCAATTCGTCTGGAAGCTCGCCACGGGGGTGAAGGAAAATCGTTTCGGTGTCAGTCAAACCACAAGCCTCGACGAAGAACTTGAGCAACGGTGCGGGAAGCGGGCGCCGATGGGTGGGATCCAAATAGAAATCGAAGGTGCTGACCCAAAGGTTCGCGGGATTTGGCGTCTCGAAGATCGCCAGCCCCCCTGGTCGCAACAGGCGGCTCGTCTCGGCAAGCATGTCGAGTAATTCACTCGCCTCAAGGTGCTCGACCACATGAAACGCAGTAACCACCGCCATCTGCTTGTCTGCGAGCTCTCGCATGAAGGGCAATGCCTCAGCGCGGGTCACATCCAATCCCGCTTCTTCGCAGCGTTTGGCGAGGACATGGTTGGCCTCAACGCCTCGACAGCGATAGCCGTGCTGCGTGAGCAGGCTCAGCCATTCACCGCCGCCGCATCCGATGTCGAGCACCCAATCCGAGTCAGACCGACTTGGCACAGAGGTCATGTGGTCCAGGTATACTTTCAGTTTGTCCTCAAGCGCTTCGCCAGACTCGCGGAATACTCTGGCGTGCATCGCCAAGAGTGGATCCCACCTGCCTGTATTTGCCTTTACATCATCGACAGTTGCCAACGGCGGCATATTTCGATCCGAATGAGGGCCCAAAGTCCCAATCCACGATCGAAGCTGGCTTTGATAGTCGAGAATCTCCAATCGATGTTGGTCGAGTCGGCAAGTCAAAGTTGCGAGAGCTTTCTCGGAGTTCTTCGCCGATGTCCAATCGGCTTTGCCATCGAGCTCTTGGCGCAGCACACCCAAGCTCCCTTTGTTCTCTTTCTTCTCGAGTTGTTCAACAAGAGCGTCTAGTGATTCTGCTGGCGCCAATTTGCCAATCTCTTCGTTCAACTTCTCGATCGAATGCCAATCGGCTTTGCCATCGAGATCATAGCGAAGCTCGCGAAGGGTTCCTTCGTCGGCTTTGCCTTCAACGTCCTCTCGCAATGCGCGAACAGAATCTTTGTCGGCCTTGCCATGAAGGTCATGCCGAAGCTCTCCCACGGCATCTTGCTCAGCCTTGCGTTCCATCTCGGTGCGAAGAAGGTCGATTGTGGCAACATCGACCTTGGCCTCGATTTGGAACGCTTGACGGTTCAGTTCCACTTCGATGCCATCGATGACAGAATCGACGCGGGCCGCTTGATCCCGTAATTTCCATTCGACTGCAGCCAGCGACTCGCGCAGGCGCCTCAACGCGTTCGGCAGGTTGGCCGTCGTGACGCCAACCCGCAAGAGGGTGCCGACAATCGGAACCCGGCAGACTTGGTCGATCACACATGGGACAGTCAATCCAACGACGGGCACTGCTTTGCTTCGGCCCAGCCTAGAGTATCGAATCCGCCCAAGGATCTCGATGGGAGAACGCCCCTTGGTCTGCATGAGGTTTTGGTAGTACTCCAATCCAGCGTCGTCTACCTCCTGTTTGAGGATCCCTCGATAACAATTGCGTATGAAAGTCTAGGGCTCGCAATACGCCAAGAAATCATCGCGATGATAACTCGACTTGTCGGCAATCCGCGGTTCACAGGAAAGGTGGGGAAGACGGGTCTCTTGTGCATTCCGGCGATCCGATGGTGCCCGCCTACCGCCGCGAACCTCATCGAGGATTGTGCAGGCAATCGTCTCCACGTCGAATCGTGGCATGCTAACTTTTTGCGGCACGATTGATCTCCTCCCACGGCCGTATGTCGATCTCCGGTGACAATCGGCACAAACCGGAAAACCGCGGCCCCGTGATGCCGACGACCTCGAGATCACAGGCATGGTCGGCCCAGTGAATACAATCGTCGAGGTGGGTCTCACCCGTATGGATGGCTGCGGTCACCGTGTAGCGTCCGGGACCCAGGTTCATGGCCATGCGGAATCGACAGACACATCGCTCTCCCGCTTTGAAACTGACCTTCAGATTGTGTTGGTGGGTGTTCGTTCCGAAGACATCCTGGCCGAAGCGATCACGAATGAGAATACCGATGGTGACTTCCGGCGTTTCTCGCTGCGCCTCTACAGCAACCGTCACGGTCGTCACTTCCCCCGAGCTAACCGCATTCGTGTCGGAATGCTCACCGACGACATCAACCGAATGTATGCGGGCCGCGAGTGAGCCGTAGGACCCCGAGAAGCCGCTCTTGTTGGAAACGGGTTTGCTCTGATTCTCGTATCCAGCAATCAGCTTGTAATAGGCGTTGACGACTGTCTCAGGTGACCCTTGCTCGAGAACCTCACCGGCGCGCAGGAGCACCGCGCGACTGCACACCCGCCTGATCGCATTGAGGTCGTGGGAAACGAAAACAATTGCGCCTCCGGACGCTTGGAAATCACGAATTCGGCCGAAACACTTCTGTTGAAAATGGGCATCTCCGACCGCCAACGCTTCGTCGATGAGAAAGCAGGTGGGCTCACTGTGGATCGCCACCGAGAACGCGAGCCGCATGAGCATTCCCGAGGAGTAACTCTTCATGGGTTCACCCATGAACTCACCTAACTCTGCGAACTCGATGATCTGCGGCAACCTAGTTTGTGTCTCTTTGGCGCTCATACCCAACAGTTGCGCATTGGTGATCGCATTTTGTGTCCCCGTCAGGTCGAGGTTGAAGCCGGTCCCCAGGGCAAGAACTCCGGTCACTCGACCGTGCCTTTCGATAGCCCCGCTGGTTGGTTTCGAAATTCCGGCAATCAGCTTCAACAAAGTTGTCTTGCCGGCACCGTTGGGACCTACAACACCGAGAATCTCACCTGGAGCAACGGACAACGACGCATGCTGCAAGGCCACGACGTCGCGGCCATACGGTCGGCGAAGAATCGTTTCTTTGAGGCGATCAGCCGGCGAACGATAAAGCCTATAAGTCTTCGTGACGTCGCAAACACGAATGGTTGGGAGCACGGATTGTTCGGCCATCGTCATCAGACATCCAGATTCATCTCAATGGTGCAAGAAATCAAACGAGATCTCTCACGTCACTTTCTAACACCTTGGCCACCACGCACGCTCCGCCAAGTGTCAATCCGGCCACCGCCGCAAGCAGCGCCAGATCTATCGTTGAGGGTGCGATCCGAAACACAAAAAGGTCCTGATAGGCCCGAACAAACCAATAAGCCGGATTGAATGCGACAACCTGCGCCACCTCTTGGGGCAAGATGGTTGCAACGTAGGCAATCGGCGTGAGCCAGAACCACATCTGCACAGTCACATCGGTCAACTCTTTGAGATCACGCAAAAAGACGTGAAGTACGGCCAGCAAGAAACCGACGCCCAGTGCGAACAACTGGTGCAGCACAAAAACCACCGGCAAGGTCCAGACGCTGTATGTCGGTGCCATACCGGTGACCGCAAGAAATGCGAGAAACAAGAGGATGGCCGGCAGTAGCGCCACGCTTTCCGCCAAGACAACGACAGCGGGAAGGGTCAGAAGCGGCAGGGGAAGAGTGGTCAACAGATCTCTGCGAGCGACCAAGACGGTGGTTGCCCGAATGATCGATGTCGAGAATGCCGTCCATGGCAGTAATCCTGCAATCAAATAGACGCTGTAACTGTAGGCCGACGAGTACCCCGGAATCGTTACCCCCATGATATTCGAGAACACCACCACAAAAACGAGCATGGTCAGGGCCGGCCGAAGGAAGCTCCATACCCCACCCAACATCGAGCCGGCATACCTCTCGAGAAGCTCTCTCTTGGTAAGCTCACAGAGCAGACTGACCGTTATGTGTCTTCCCCATCCGGGCATTTGGGTCAACCGTCACAAGGAGCGTTCGACGACTCTCACAAGGTCGCTCAAGGGTTGGCGAAAGAATTGACTGTAGCAGGCTTGTTGAATTGTGTCAGCCACACCACCGTATGACTTGCAGAAGGAGTATTCTCGCGTGAGTTTGCCGCTGACCAAGCGACAGCTTTCCGGAGTCGGGCGTGAGCTGGTGCTGCTATGTCGGGCGCGCCAGCCTTGATTGATGGCTTAACGACGGTGGGCCGTGACCAACGTGCTCCAATTCCCCACCGTCGGGGGAGTAGTCGGCGCTTGTAGGGTGCCGAGGGTCGAGAGCGCGAATCCTGCGTTCTCGAGCAGCAGCCGTAGCTCGTGCGCGAAGAAGTAACGCAACAGGTGCTCCTCGGTGAAATCACCCAGGACCCGGTCGCGCTCCCAGGACAGCACGCGATGACGGATCAACACGGTGCAATCATCGCGGCGGTGCTCTGGCGAGGTCAGGCGCAGCAGGTGGCGATCCTTCTGGGTGACCTCCTTCCAGCGACGCTCCGGACCTTGGGTTTGCACGGCCGGGCCGTACCAACAGTCGAAGATCAGCAGTCCGTGGAACGGCAAACGGGAATGGGCCCAGCGCAGAAAGTCGAGTAGGGTGCTGTTGTCGGTCATGTAGCTGACGACATCGAACAAGGCGCATACGACATCGCTACCTTCGACCTGGTCGCGCTCTGCCAACGGCAGGAATTGGGCGGTGGTGTCGCGGGCCCTGGCGAGGGCTAGCATGTGAGGATTGGGCTCGACCCCGACGACCTCGAAGCCGTGGGCGCTCAGGAGCTGCGCGTAGCGGCCGGTGCCGGTGCCATAGTCGACCACCCGGCGCGCGTCGGGCGACTCGGCGCGAATCAGATCGGCAAGCCGGGCCGCCTCGGCCTCATAGGGCTTGTCGGAGTAGAGCATGTCGTACAGCGCGACATAGGCTGGACCAAACGACGTCATGTTATACGCGCTCCCGTGTGCCATCGGCGCGATAGAGCGCCTCTACCATTCGCAGTACCTCGATGCCGTCCTCGACGGTGGGCTCCGGCGTCACTCCGGCTGCGACAGCGTCGATGAAGGCGTCGAGTTCGTCGACGTATGAGCGCTGCGGCCGGTGGCCAAAGTCGAGCGCAAAGATATCGCTCCCGGCCTTGCGGCTCTGCCAGTAAAGTCGGTCGCCGCCGTGCGTGTCGAACCGTCCATCCACCGTCAGGTATCCGTCGCTGCCGTTGACCTCGAAGTGCAAGTAGCCGGAGAGCTGGCGCCAAGAGGCACTGATGACCGCCATCTTGCCCGCCGCGGTCGCATACACCGCGGCGGCGGTATCCTCGACACCGCAGTCGCGCCAATAGACGTTGCTGCGCATTCCCGTGACGGCGACGAACGGCCCCATGATCCAACGGGCGATGTCGAGCAGATGACAGCCGTTGTCGAGCATCGAGCCGCCGCCGCTCATCGCCGCGTCCCAAGACCACGAGCCCGCAAGGCGCTCGCCATCGTGGCCGATGCGTCCATTGAAATGCAACACCTCGCCGATGGCGCCTTCAAGCAGGAGCTGTCGCGCTCGTTGCACGCTCGGGAAGAAGCGATGGTTGGCACCGGTTTTGACGAAAACGCCGGCCTTGCGGGCGGCGCTGGCGAGCGGCGCCGCTTCGGCGCTGGAGCGGGCAAGGGGTTTCTCGATGATGACGTGCTTGTGTTGCTCGACCGCTTGCAGACCGATCGCGGCGTGGTCGCGATTCGGTGTGCAGACGATCACGGCGTCGATGCGGGGATCGGCCAACAGTGCCGGGGGTGGCAGGGCCAAGACGCCGAGCTCGGCGGCGACTCGAGTTGCGCGCGATTCCTGGGTGTCGGCGACCGCCACCAGTTGACCGCGGCTCTCGATGACGGCCTGGGCCCGTTTGCGTCCAAAGGAACCAACGCCGATGACGCCGAATCTCACGTCGCCTCCTGATGTAGGGTCGTGAGCGCCTGGACGACGCGGTCAATCTCCGCCGGGGTCAAATCGCTGCTCGACGGCAGATAGAGCCCCTCGCGCCAGAGCCGTTCCGCCACCGGCAGGCTCTGGGGATTGGCGTTTTGACGTTGCAAGGCCGGTTGGAGGTGCAAAGGATAGAAGAAGTCCCGGCTGTCGATATGGAAGCGCTCGCGCAGGCTCTGGCGCACCGCGTCTTTGGTCAAGCCGAAGCGCTCGGAATCGATGGTGATGGCAACCATCCAGTGGCTGTTGACGACGTCAGGGCTGTCGGGTGGCAGAGTCACGCCCGGCAATGCCGCCAGACCCGGGATGTATCGCTTCGCGTTGGCGCTGCGCCGGGCGATGGCGCGGGGCAGCTCCTCGAACGAAGCGTAGCCGTACGCCGCCGTCAGATTGCTCATGCGGAAGTTGAAGCCCAGCTCCTCATGCAAGAAGCGCGGCTCGCCGAAGCAGTGGTCTTTGAGCCGTCGCAGGCGCTTGGCCAAGACCGGGTCGTTGGTAACCGCCATCCCACCTTCGCCGCTGGTCATCATCTTGTTGGCGTAGAAGCTGAAGCACCCCACATCGCCGAAGGTGCCGACGTGCCGGTTACGATAGCGGGTACCAATGGCCTCGGCCGCGTCTTCGATGATCCGAAGCTGGCGGTGCCGGGCCAGATCCAGCAACGATGCCATCTCGGCCGGGTAGCCGTACAGATGGACCGGCATGATGGCCTTGGTCCGCGGGGTCAAAGCGGGCGTCACGATGGCGGTCGAAAGACAATAGGTGGCGGGGTCGACATCGACGATGACCGGCGTCGCGCCGGCGTGGGCCACGGCGGCTGCCGAGGCGATCATCGTGGTGGCCGGCAAGATCACCTCATCCCCGGGTCCCAGCCGCAGGGCCGCGACGGCGAGCTGCAACGCGGCCGTTCCACTGGTGACGGCGACCGCGTGGGCGGCTCCGGTCAGTTCGGCGAATCCGCGCTCGAGTTTGCCGATGAAGTCGAGCGCCGGGTCTTTGCAGACTGACGAAACCCAGTTGGCCTCGATGACCGCGCGGGTGTACGCAAGCGCATTTCGGGGCACGGTCGGGGTGCAGACGGGGAGGAACATCGAGTAACCTCATAGCAACAAGCCAACGGCAGAGCGATACCTGCACCGCCATTGTGGCGGAATCATCGCCATGAAATCACCGAAATCACCGCCATGGCTTGGTCGAATTTCGCAAACGAGGTATTGCTGGGATTGGACCCGGTTACGACGCGCGTTCCCGTCGGTGGAGATTTCGATGGCGCGTCTCCAGCATCCTTGGTGCTGCGCAGGACCGGGGTGGGTCCTCGCGGAGGAAGCATGGCCCGCGCTCGAGAAAGAACAGCAGCGATGAGCCCATTGTCGGTCATCTTGCCGACACGCAACGAGGTTGATTCGATTCTGCCGTTGATCCGAGCGCTCCTTGGCGACGTGCCCGCGGTGGCCGAGGTGATCGTCGTCGATGATGGCTCCACCGATGGCACGGCCGAGCGCGTGACCGAGGCCGCTCGCGAGGATGGACGGATCCGGTTGTTGGCTCGCAGCGGGTGCCCGAGCCTGTGCGCAAGCGTGCGCCAAGGCGTACTTGCGGCCAAGTGCTCGACGGTGGCGTGGATGGACGCCGACGGCGCGATGGCCGCCGCCGATTTGTGGCGTATGGTTCAAGCCCTGACGCCGGAGGTGGATCTGGTTGTCGGCTCGCGTTTTTGTGCACACGGCAGGATCAAAGGGCAGCGACAGCCGGGGTGGGCGGGGCGGCTTCGGGCTTGTTGGCAGCTTCGCCACAGCGCCGAGTCGGTACCGGCAGCGCTGCTGAGCTTGGGGTTTAACACCGTGCTGCTGCCTGCATGGCTCGGGCTCGGAGTCCACGACTACACCAGCGGTTTCCTGGTGGGCCGGCGCGACCTGTTGCTGGAGCTGCCGTGGGAAGGGGACTACGGCGAGTATTTCGTGGTTCTGCTGGTAGCCGCGCTAAGGCAAGGATGGGTGGTCCGTGAGGTCGGATACGCCATCGGCGTGCGTGAGCACGGGCTGTCCAAGACTGCGGCGAGCTGGCGTGGCCTGTGGCGAAGAGGCGGTCCCTATCTGCGCACTGCCTGGCGACGAGGATCCCATGGCACCACGAACCGCGTTGGCGCGGCGCTCGCGCGCACGGGGGGCACAGGGGGGCTTCGAAGCCTGTCTTGGGGGCTGTCTCGCCTGGCGGACGCGCTTCACAAGCTTGCTGATTTCAAGGACGCGGACTCGTGAAACCGTGGCTGGCCCCGCTGTTGCCCTTGGTGGCGCTGTCGGGGGCGTGCGGCCTCATCTATCAGCTCATCTGGGAACGCATGCTGCGCAACAGCGTCGGTGCCGACTCGACCGCGTCGGCTGTCACCACCGGGGTGTTCCTGTTCGGGCTTGGTGTCGGAGCGTGGCTGTTCGGTCGCCGCTGGTCTCACCCACGGCGGGTCTATGCTCTCGTCGAGATCGCCATCGGGCTCTTGGCGCTGGCCTCCTACGTGATCTTGCCGGCCCTTGGCGAGAGCTTGACGGCGGCCTTCGGGCTCACCCTCGAAACCGTGGGGCGGGCCCGCGAGCTGGCTGTGTCTGCGGCGCTGTTGCTGTTGCTGCCGCCAGCGGTGTTGATTGGAGGCACCTGGCCGCTCTTGCTTGCGACCTTCGCGCCGGGTCGGGTTTCGGACCGTCGGGTCGGGCTGTTCTACGGCGTCAATACACTCGGTGCTGCGGTCGGGATCGTGGCGGCTCCGCTGTTGTTGCTCAATCACGTCGCGCTCGGCCCGGCGTTGGGGATCACGGCCGGTGCCAATTTCTTCGTGGGGGTCGGGGTGTGGCGGTTGGGGCGGCGCGTATCGGATCAGGTGCCAGTGCAGAGCGACCCGCCGCCTGCCGCGAATCTCGGATTTCCCGCGCTCATGGCCGGGGGCTCGGGGTTGTTCGGGGCGATGTTCGAGGTCGTTCTGCTGCGCAGCATGAATGTGCTTGACGCTTCCTTCGCCTACGTTTTTCCGGCGGTCTTGATGGTGCACCTTGCAAGCTACGGTGCCGGATGTGTCATTTTGACTCGCCATTCGAATTCGGAGCCGTGTGCTGTTTGGCGGCGAGTGGGTCTACTGTTGATCGC
>Ga0208961_1001046_pt1 | contig 9898 bp, 10 predicted proteins | sample RifOxyB3_FD_184034 | JGI IMG/M metagenome (GOLD analysis project Ga0208961, IMG submission 184034) | Groundwater microbial communities from Rifle, Colorado - Rifle Oxygen_injection B3 (SPAdes) | ecosystem: Environmental > Aquatic > Deep subsurface > Groundwater | place: Rifle, Colorado, United...
CAGTCGTTCATGCCGGACATGATGGAAAAGGTCAAAATGCTGCGTCCGAAGTTTCAGGGGCTTATTTCCGTGGATGGCGGCATTGGCGCCGGGAATGCGTCGCAGGCGCTTGCGGCCGGTGCGGATATCCTGGTGGCGGGGAGCGCTGTCTTTGGAAAAGCTGACCGAGCAAAAGCTATCCAAGAATTCCGAGAGATTTTCAAGAAATTCTGATGATTCCTTCCAAGATCCGCAATTTTTCAATTATCGCGCATATTGACCATGGTAAGTCCACGCTTGCGGACCGTCTGCTCTTGCACACGGGCGCTATCAGTAAACGCGAGTTCCGTGACCAGATCCTGGATGATATGGAGCTGGAGCGTGAGCGCGGTATTACAATCAAAGCCCGTGCTGTGCGTATCCATTACAAGGACCACTGGCTTAATCTGATCGATACGCCGGGCCATATCGATTTTACTTATGAAGTCTCCAAAAGTCTTGCGGCTTGCGAGGGGGTTTTGCTTCTCGTGGATGCCGGCCAGGGGATTCAGGCGCAGACCGTGACGAATCTTTATCTGGCCATGGAGCGCAATCTCAAGATCATCCCGATTGTGACGAAGATCGATCTTCCGACCGCGGAGCCGGAACGGGTCAAAAAGGAGATCATCGATTTTTTGGGCGTGGATGAAAAGGAGATCATTTTTTCCAGCGCGAAGACCGGGGAAGGTACCGAGGAGATCCTGACGGCTATTCTTTCAAAGATCCCGCCGCCGCAAGGGGATCTTGAGAAACCTTTACGAGCGCTCATTTTTGATTCCAAATTTGACAGCTATCAGGGGGTGGTGGCCTACTTTCGTATCTTTGACGGAAAGCTCCGAACGCACGATCAGGTCCTGATGATGCAGACCGGACACCAGCACGAGGTCGATCAGATCGGTATTTTTAATCCGAATCCGGAGGCTGTCGAAGAGCTCGGGGCCGGGGCAGTCGGTTATGTGAACGCGAATATCAAGGACATCGCGGATGTGAAGATCGGGGATACGATGACGCTTGCGCTTAATCCCGCCACGGAGCCGTTGCCGGGTTATCAGGATGTGAAGCCCATGGTCTTCTGCGGTCTCTATCCGATCCAGGCTAATGATTTCGCGCTCTTGAGGGACGCGCTTGCGAAACTCCGGCTCAATGATTCCTCTTTTGTTTATGAGCCGGAATCCTCGGCATCGCTCGGGCACGGGTATCGCTGTGGGTTTCTCGGACTTTTACATATGGATATCATCAAGGAACGCCTCGAACGTGAATTTAATCTCCAGCTCATTATCACCGCGCCGAATGTCCGGTATAAAGTGCTTACAACCAAAGGGGAGATCCTCGAGATCGAGAATCCCACGAATTTGCCACCGGTGCAGCAAATCGAGATCATCGAGGAACCGTATATCCGGGCGCACGTGATGATTCCTTCCACCGCGCTTGGAGTGATTATGCAGCTTTGCCAGGACCGTCGAGGGACCTATAAGAGCACGGAATATCTCGACGCGACGCGCGCGGTGCTGACCTATGAGATCCCATTTTCCGAGGTCGTCATGGATTTTTATGATAAGATCAAGTCCCTGACGGCCGGCTACGGGTCGCTTAACTATGAGTTTATCGGGCATAAACCCTCGGACCTAGTCAAGATGGATATCCTCATTAACGGGGAGCCGGTCGACGCGCTTGCGATCATCACTTGGAAAGAAAAGGCTTATCCTCGTGGCAAGGCGCTTGTGGAAAAGCTCAAGGAAGTGATCCCCCGGCAGATGTTTGAGGTTGTGATCCAGGCGGCGATCGGGGCGAAGGTGATCGCTCGCGATTCCATCGCCGCGATCAAAAAAAACGTGACGGCCAAATGTTACGGTGGCGACATCACGCGTAAGCGCAAACTCTGGGAGAAACAAAAGGAAGGGAAGAAACGTATGAAAAAGATTGGCAAAGTCGATCTTCCGCAAGAAGCTTTTATTAGCATTTTGAAGGTGGAATAATATGGAATTTAATCTTATTCAACTCATTCGAAAATATCTCTGGCTTCTGCCGGTGGTGCTGGTGTTGGCCTACATTTACAGAGCCAAGCTCGCTTGCGAGTGGCGATTTGCTCGGGCCGAGCCTCGGCGGTGGCTCTTCGAGAAATGGAAGAACTGGGGCGAGCCGCTTCTGATTGCGGCGGTGCTAGCCATTTTCATCCGTACGTTCATTTTTGGGCCGTACAAGATCCCGACCGGCTCCATGAAACCGACCTTTATGGAGGAAGACAAGATCTTCGTCGACAAGTTGAGCTATCGTTTTCACTCACCCGAGCGCGGGGATATCATCGTGTTTAAGTATCCTCTTGACCGAAAAAAAGATTTTGTCAAACGGCTCGCGGGACTTCCCGGGGAATCTCTCGAGATCCGCAAAGGAGTATTGCTCGTAAACGGGAAGTCGATGACGGAGCCGCCGTTTTCCAAGAACACCTATTACAATGTTGAGGACTGGAAGTTTGGCAAGTCCGGCCAGGTGATTCGTGTGCCGGAAGGGCATTATTTTGCGTTGGGGGACAATTCCGCCCACTCGGCCGACAGCCGTCAGTGGGGATTTGTCCCGAAAAAAGATTTGGTGGGGAAAGCCTTCATGATCTGGTGGCCGCCTAAAAGAATTAGGATAGCAAAGTAGGCGAGCCTTGCCTGGTCCTCTCATAAAGATTTATTGTAACCGTTCTGGTACCCGACCCTGTACACACCGGTATGGCGCACCATACCTGAATTTAAATTAAATCTTCCGCGTGATTTGCCGTAAATACACCCACGGAGGATTTACCCATGCAAACGGAATTATTCGATCTGCCATCGCCCCGGACTCTTTCAGAGGATTCGACGGTCTCAAAAGCTTCTTTTCTTGAAAAGACCTTTATCACGTTGCGTCTCGACCAGGCGATCGGATTGGCGCTCGTCCTGCTCGTCTTCCTTGTGCTGGCCTTTTCTTGGGGAGTTGAAAAAGGGAAGAAGTCTTCGCGCGAAAGCCAAGTGATCCGCTCGGTTTCTTCCGAGGTCCTTTCTTCGGAAACCTCTCAAGCTGTCGTCGCTTCGGTCGCGAAGACTTCTTCGGCGGCCATGATCGATGAAGTTGTTTCCAAGGAAGCTCCGAACATGGTCGTGGAGCTGCCTAAGCCTGTGGCCAAGGTTATGAAACCTGAAGGAAAATATACGATCCAGCATGTGACCTATATCACCCAGTCTGCGGCGGATCGTGAGATACAAAAACTCGCCCAGAGGGGGTACAGTTCTTTTGTGATCCCGAGCGGCAAGCACCTGCAGGTCTGTATTGCAGCATTCCAGTCGCGCCAGGATGCGTCACTCGTCCTCAAACAGCTGAGGGCCCAGGGACTTGTGTCAGGCGATGCCTATGTTCGGCCGATGGTGCGCTGATCACGCCGGGTGCGTGTTTTAACTGCTCCAAAATCAGATCCCCCCAAACTTTTCAGCGTCCCTTGTTGCGCATTCTTTTCTTGAATGGTTGACAAGGACAGTCCTGACTATTGTTTTCTTTTTCCGAAGGGTAGTCAGGACAGCCCCAATCTCAGCTTCGCTTCGATTGATTGGGATTGGGACTGCCCCAATTTCAGATGCTCTGAAATTGATAAGAATTGGGACTATCCTTGTCTTGCATTCTTTTCATAAATGGTCGACAAGGATTGCCCCAATTTCAGATACTCTGAAATTGATAAGAATTGGGACTATCCTTGTCTTGCATTCTTTTCATAAATGGTCGACAAGGATTGCCCCAATTTCAGATGCTCTGAAATTGATAAGAATTGGGACTAGCCAATTTCCTTTCGCATCGGTATAATGCACACCTCCAACAGCATAACTGTTCGGATTGATCCAAATGCACAAACAAAGGAGTTTAGTGTCTTATGTCCCAACATCCTAGTCTGCGTTCTGACAGTGTCGGAGCCAAACATCGAAATGTTTTTAAACGTCTGGAACGCGTCAAGAAGCTCCAAGAGATGGGCAAATGGAATGACCGTGGAACGGCCTACAATCTTCCGAAAGTGAAGTCCCTTAAGGTCAAGATGAAGAAGGTTAAAGAGGCTAAGGCTGGAGCCGCCGAAGGCGCCGCAGCTCCCGGAGCTGCAACAGCACCCGTGGGTGCCGCGAAGCCCGTCGCAGGCAAAGCTGCTGGAAAACCAGCCGGCGATACCAAAAAAGCTTAACGGAGTCAAACAAATACTTTTATGATCACGATCCGAAGATCCATGAAAGATGATGATGCCGCAGTGGTCGATCTCATCAGCAGCATTATGGATAGCGAGTTCCATGACGCCAAACACGCCTATCCTACCGAGGATGTTGAATGCATTGAAAAAGCCTACGGTGGGATCGGTGAGGCGTTCTTTGTGGCGATGGATAATAAATCACACAAGGTGGTCGGGACCGTTGCGATCAAAAAAGAGGACGGCCGGGTCGCGTTGCTCCGTCGTTTGTTTGTCGCAACCACGCATCGAAAACTGAAGATCGGTAAGCGGCTGATTGATCGTGCGCTGGACTTTTGCCGCGAGACGGGTTATGAAGAGGTTGTTTTTAAGACCACTTCCAAGATGTCGGGGGCGATCGATCTTTGTCGCAAGAACGGTTTTGTTCAGCGCGCGCATATTGTTCTGGGTCCCATTGAACTTATCAAGTTGTCGCTGTGTCTTCGCGAAGATGTCCATGCCAAAAAGGGGAGAGCCTAGCATGGGGTTTTTCACCAAGAAGAAAAATACCGACGCCCCCTCCTCGGTACTTTCTGAATCCGAAATCCAAAAAAGACTTTATGGCGAGTTTTCTGACGGGGCCACTCAGGGCGTGCGTGGGAATCGGGAACACTTCAAGGAGCCAGCATCGGCGCCGTTGCTCTCAAAGGAGTCTTTTCTAGAGAAAGATTCGTCTATCGATCTTTTTAGCGTACAAAGAGACGTATTGTCCGAGTCGAGCCTGTCTCCGCGTCAGGTTTCTCCGGAACAAAAGCCGGCCGATCACGCGTCGCGCTATGTTTCGCTGCACGATTTTGAAAAAAAAATTGTTTCTTCTGCTTCAGCATCCTCCCATTCGGGTTTCCCCTCCCGTTTTCCTTACAATCGTTCCCGGGGAAATAAGTCGGTCTCGTTTTTGGATCTATGGACGGGGTTTTCTGAAAAAGCGGGCGAGCTGTCCAAGTTTTTTTTAGACCCAAAACAGGTGGCCTTCCGTCGTGTTTTTTATTGGGGAGCGGCAGTCCTTGTTGTTTTTCTTCTTTTTTGGGGAGTGAACGCGCTTAATTCTCAACGGGAAGAGGCGATGCGCAATCGGTATAAGATCCCCGGAGAAGTGGTTCCAGTAAAAATTCCGAACGCTGAGGTGTCGGTTGTTCCGGCTAAGCCCGTGGCTGAGCGTCCCGTGGTCATCACTCCCGCTCCTGTCAGACCCAAAAAAGTGCATGCTTCCGAGGGGAGTGCCGCGGCTACGACTGCGGTTCCGGGGAGTGGATCTTATGTGATCCAGGTCGTCACCTATCCGACCAAACAGGATGCGGATCAGGTTGTGGAAACTTTTAGGATCGCAGGTCTGCGTGCTTTTGTTAGAGAGAATACAAGGCCTAGCGGGCGACTTTTTTATCTGGTTCTTCTCGGAGGGTTCCGTACCGAGGCTGAAGCCCAGGCTCAACTTTTGAAATTCCGCGCCAAAGAAGTTGCGCGTCCCTTTCAGGATGCTTTTGTGAAATCGAGCCGATCATGAATTCTCTCTGGGATGGTTTTAATAAAAGAAAATTTCCAAGGCTCCATCTGACCTGTGAGGTGTCGATTCTGCCAGCGGGCAAACGGAAGGCTTTTATCGCAAGCACTGAAGATGTCGGGATGGGAGGTGTTTCGGTCATGCTCCCGGAGCCTTTGGTGCGGTTCGACCGTTGCAAGATCAGTTTGGAACTTAAGGATGGCGAGCCCCCAATCCACTGTACCGGGCGTAGCGTTTGGGTGATCCCGAGTCAGGATCAGAAGTCTTCCAAGAAGAATTTTGACACAGGCCTTGAGTTTCTGGATATGGACGAATTTTCCCGCAAGCGTTTGAAAGCTTTCATCACTCCACCCGCAAAGAACTCTTAGCCGGTTTTCGACCAATGGCTCAACTCTCCTCCTTCGATATTGTTTCTCAGATCGACCTTCAAGAAGTCGACAATGCTGTCAACCAGGCGAAGAAAGAGCTTCAGACCCGTTTTGATTTCAAGGGAAGTAAAAGCTCTGTGGAATTCCTCAAGGATGAGAAAGAGAAAAAAATCCGTCTTATTGCGGATGATGATATGAAGTTACGGAATCTTCAGGATATTCTCAAAACGAGGATGGCCAGCCGTAAAATTTCTCAAAAGGCTCTTGAGTTTAAAACTCCGGAGAAGGCCTTTGACGGCTGTCTTCGGCAGGAAGTGACTCTTATGCAGGGGATTCTTCAAGAGAAGGCCAAGGAGATTGTGAAGATCATCAAGGATCTTCCAGTGAAGGTTCAGGCGGCCATTCAAGGGGACGAGATTCGGGTTTCCTCCAAAAGCAAAGATGATCTTCAGTCCGTGATGCAGCATCTTCGGACTGCATCTCTGACTCTACCGATCCAGTTCGTAAACTTTCGATAACCCCTTTATTTATAGATGGTTACGTCATTTCAATTTGTTGTTTTCTAGCTTTGGCAACACGTGGAACCCAAAGATTCAAAGGATGTTTTTTCTTCAAAAAACAGCTTCTTGCCCTTGTAAAATCCAAACCCATGTGTTAGCTTTTCCAACGTTGGCGGTGTTTATAATTAATTAAACGCATGGAAAAGTCGATACTTAACCAACGGAATGTCAGGCTTTTTCCGGTAATTGCGAATGCGAAAAAAAGTAAAGGAGGAAGCGATGGAAAATGATAAGCGCAAGTTCAAGCGCTTTGACGCGTACATGAGCGTGAAGTTCACAGGAACCGACTCGACGGCCGTGAAAGGGATCGGGCTGAGCCGAGATCTTTGTCGCGAAGGTCTGAAGATCAATTCAGAAAAGTCGCTTCAGGAAGGAACTTCGTTGGATCTGGAGATCACGATCCCAGATGATCCGAAGCCCATTTTCAGCTCGGGGTTAGTCATGTGGTCGAGGCCTTCCGAGGGAACGGATCAAGGCTATGACCAGGGAGTTCGGTTGATGAACATGGATCCGGTTGATAAATTCCGTGTGTTGGATTATGCGTACAATCACTGGCTTGAGACTAAGGTCAATGACTACGCGGATCCGGAAAACGTTCAGGAGTGGTAGGACAGGACTCTTTAGGGCTTTTCTTCTTGGCTTTCTTTGTGACCCTCTGTTATTTGACGCTTTTTCATTTTTGTTGGTATCTTGCGGTTTAAAAATTCTTCAGTTTAAAGGGGCGCCTTCGGCGCCCCTTGTTGCTTTCCTTGCCTGAGAATTCATTTCAAAAAATGTCTACAAAGATTGCCCCCATCCCGCCTTTGTGGCGGCGGGATGGTAAGTATTGGAACTATAAGGTGAATAGTCTTTCCTGCCGATACTCAAGTCATGATGAATTTTTTCTCTTTTTGGAAAAATGGAAAACCGGAGGTGAAGGAGGGGTATTTAGCGGAACCGACCTCTCTTCTTTCTTCTCTGGCGCCGGATGAGCAAGCTCTGATCGAGCAGAATGCCCGATTGGTAGGGTTTAAACGCGGCGACATTGTTTACGAAAAGGGAACGGTTCCGGACGCCTTTTATATCATTATTTCAGGACGTTTCCGTCTTTTTACACGTGCCCGCGACCCGGAAAAGGAATCCACCCTTCTTTTTTTCTATCGCGGAGAACATTTTGGTGAGACTGCCCTTTTGACCGGTGGTGTTCACAGCGCATCGGTGGAGGCAAAAACCGATGCTATGGCGCTTAAGATCAGCGCCGAGAGTTTTCAGAAGCTCCTTCGGGAGATTCCGGCTCTGGCGCTCCATCTTAGCCGCTCACTGGGGCGGCATCTGACACGCGAAGACCTGGGCTATAGTCATCACAGGCGTGAAGTTCGTATTGCTGCTTTTTATTTTTCGGCTTCCACCGAGGGGATGGCGTGCTTCCTTGTTGATTTCATTAAAACTTTACGGCGCGAGACACAAAGCAAGGTATTGATTCTGGATCTTTCTGGAAAATTAAAGAATCTTCTTCCGGCCGAGTTCCGCCGGGGAGATGCTTCCGGGTTCGATTTTAAAACAATGGACCCTTCCAATGAATCATCGATCCAAAAGTTTATCCTGGGACATGAAACCAGCTTTGATCTTTTGTTTTGTGCGGCGAATGCGGCGTTGGATGAAGATGAAAAAAAATTCACGGCGCTCCTGACCCATTTGACCTACCGTTATGACTATCTCGTGCTCTGCCTCCCGGATCGTAATACCCCGGTTGTTGTCAAAGCCCTTAATTACTCGGACCGAGTTTATCTCTGGGCGGAGAAAAAAACGGACGTCTTTACATTTGCTTCAAGAAAAGCAGGAGAGCTTTGTCAGGATTTCGGATTTAGCAAGAACGAGATCAAGATCATTATGCCCTCCCAGGAAGGGAAGGCTTTTTCTGCGGACGGTCCGGTCGCGGAGATACAGCTTTTTTCCACGCTCCCATCGCTTCAATACCAACGTTTTCAGTATGAAAAGACCATGACTTTTCTGGCCAAGGAATGGTCGGAACGGTTGGTGGGGTTAGTGCTGGGTAGCGGTGCCGCGTATGGTCTTTCACATATTGGGGTGCTTCGGGTCCTGGAGCAGGAGAAGATCCCTGTGGATGTTCTCGCGGGTTCCAGCATCGGAGCTCTTTTTGGCGCGCTTTGGGCTGCGGGTTATGATTCGCATGAGATAGAAAAGGTTGCAAAATCCCTGGGCAGTAAGAAAAGTGCGTTCTTTAACCTGCTGGGTTTCCGGGATATTTCAGCGATCCATCGCGGATTTTTTAAAGGGAATCAGATCACAAAGTTCCTGTCCTCGTATTTGAAAGATATGACGTTTCTGGATCTCAAGATTCCGGTTAAGATGGTGGCCACGGACCTTTTGACCGCGGAAGAAGTGGTACTAGACTCCGGGAATGTGCTGAACGCGGTCCGTGCGTCTATCTCGGTCCCGGGTTTTCTGCGTCCTTATCCTTACAAGGGAAGCTATCTGATCGATGGCGGGGTTGTGGACCCGTTGCCGGTGAAGATCCTTGCAGATATGGGCGTTCGCAAGATTATCGCGGTCAATGTCCTGCCGTCTCCCAAGGATCTGATCGAGCGCAATGAATTGCGGCGTAAGGCCTTTCACCAGGGGTTTCAGCAGCGGGGCTATTGGCAGCGGATCGCGATGAAAACCCTGGATCGCGTTCAGAGGCGCTACACATCCAATATCTTTAACGTATTGATGAACTCCATCATGTTTACCGAATTTGAGGTCGCGCGCATGGAAGGAAGTGAAGCCGATATTTTTATTCACGCCGCCGTTTCCGACGCCCACTGGATCGAATTTTTTTCCGCGGACAAGTTCATCGATGAAGGTGTGAAGAAGACTCGTGAACAGCTGGCGGATATACGCCAGCTTCTGTTAGAGTAAACCCCCAGAACATGTGGCTCGTGTCATTGCCTTGATGGCAGGTATTCCGCAGTTGGTATCAGCCTTTACCGTTAACAGGAATTGCGCTTCAGGGATGCAGGCATTGTGAGTGCGGCCCGGAAGGCGCTTCAGAAGGCGAAGCTTGCTGTGAAAGATATCAAGTTGGCGAAGATCAATGAGGTTTTTTGCGGTAGGGTGCCTTGCCGTGGCAAGGCTGCTCGAGCTCGATAACGAAATAATTAACGTGAATGGGGGCGCGATCGCTTTGGGGCATTCGGTGGGAGCGACGGGAGTGAGGATTGTTGTGACCTTGCTTCACGAAATGAAAAGA
>Ga0208961_1001051_pt1 | contig 9885 bp, 6 predicted proteins | sample RifOxyB3_FD_184034 | JGI IMG/M metagenome (GOLD analysis project Ga0208961, IMG submission 184034) | Groundwater microbial communities from Rifle, Colorado - Rifle Oxygen_injection B3 (SPAdes) | ecosystem: Environmental > Aquatic > Deep subsurface > Groundwater | place: Rifle, Colorado, United...
TTCAAACAACTTGTCCCCATAAAAAAAACTGATCGATCCCCTGTATCACGGGGATGATCAACCTCGTCGACATCAACATCTAAGGTATATATGGTGCACCCGGAGGGAGTTGAACCCCCACGGCCTCAACGGCCACAAGGACCTGAACCTTGCGTGTATGCCAATTTCACCACGGGTGCTTAAACCAGTAGCATAGAATGAAGGAAGCCTGAGGGTCAAGCGGCAGTTTTTGATGTTAGCAACGTTTTTGAACACCGCCCGGACTATTCACGGTTAAACCAACGTCCAAACAAGCCTCCTGAACGCTGGGCGGGCTTAGGAAGGGAAGCCTCTTTGTCGTCCACAACCACCTGATTCGTGCCCCCCCCGACCGGTGCCCCCCCTTGCTGATGGAACGGGGTTCCATCGCCATTAACATAAACCTGATCAATAAAACGAACCTCGGACGGATCGGACTGGATTGATGATAAACCACCAGACGCCCATCCCGATTCAGTGTCATACCTGGCTTTTGGAATCGGATGACAGGTCCAAGCAGAAAAGAACCAAAATGATAACGATCATCGTCTACAACCAGAAAGAGTTGTTCACGTTGGTTGCGAGTCAAATAACGAAGACTGTATTGTCGCGGTTTGTCCGGATACCCCCTCACCCCCCGCTGAATGGAATCAATTTCCAGCCCCCTGACGACATCAATGATCTGCATCCTGGAGGTGTGGATTTTCCCCTGCCAATGAAGCTCCATGACGGCACGATATCGCCCGATTTCATACAGGTTATAATGCTCGGACAACATCAGCATGACCGATTCTGTCTGGTCCGGATTCACTCCCAGTCTATCCACCAGGGGGGCTTGTTTGCGGGCAGGTACCCTTTCATCACCCTGCCATTCAATACGGCATTCCAACCGTGTGCTGGCATCTTCAGAATCAGGCCAAATCACAATCGGATCGTCCATGTCGTTGTAGATGTTAAGGATGCCGATAATCGGTTCACCTTGAAGATAAACGGGTTGATCGAGTGAAAAGTCCAACAGGATGTCACCCGCTGCAACCGGGACCAGGGTAAGGGATTCTGCCGGAATGATCAGTGCCAGACACGCGCAACCGACCAGCATGGTTCGGGACGGATTCCGTTTCATGGTCGATGCATCGCAGAAAATCGCGGCTCCTTCATGCAAACGCCTGTTCGACAGCATCCAGCAATAAATGCAAAACCACCTGGTGCGCTTCCTGGATGCGTTCCGTGCAACGTCCCGGCACGAGGATCTCGTAATCCGCAAGCCCTTTCAACATACCGCCATCACGTCCCAAGACCGCCAGTGTTTTCAACTTTCTCTGGCGTGCGGCCTGATACGCGGCCAGGAGGTTCTTTGCCAACCCACTGGTGCTGAAGAGCACCAGTAAATCCCCCGGTTTTCCGAGTCCTTCGACCTGCCGGCTGAAAACAAAATCAAAACCGAAGTCGTTCCCGATGCACGTTAAGGCTGTCGCGTCCGCAACCAGCGCTATCCCGGGCAAGGATCGACGGTTCGAACGGAACCGTCCGGTTAATTCCTCGGCCATATGCAAGGCCTCTGCCGCACTCCCGCCATTACCAGCCGTTAGAACTTTCCCCCCGGATTTCAGCACGTGAATCAGTGCCTGAGCCGATACGTCGAGTGTTGATGTTTGGTTCGAGAGCGCTCGAATGGTCCGGGCACTTTCGAGGATATGCTTTGACATCACCTGTTGACGCAATAAACCAGTAGCCATGGGAGGAAACCTATCAATCCGGTTGCCGTTTGTCCACCCCAAGCACAGCTTCCGGCCGTTTTAACTTTGGACACAATCGGTATGCTTGCAATTCTTGACGTATAACACGGGCTACCGTATCGTCAAACGCGGTATGACAACCACCGATTACGCCTGGGTTGTGAACCACAAAAGCCGGTAGCACGTTTGTGCGGGATGTGATTGTGGAGGGGTGGCAGAGTGGCCGAATGCGGCGGTCTTGAAAACCGTTGATCCGAAAGGGTCCGGGGGTTCGAATCCCTCCCCCTCCGCCAGATACGGCACCATGTGGAACTATGGCGACTCCCACGTTTCGGAGTGTATGTAACCGGAGATAAGGCGGGTACGGGCGGGAAGAACCTCGGCTGGCCTTCCGATGGCAATGACCGCTACCGGCAGTACCGGTTCGGGTAATTTTAGAAGTTCACGCAAAAGCGTCACACGGTCTTCACGTGGGTGAACACCAAGCCAGCATGCACCGAAGCCGAGCATGGAGGCTGCCAGCAGGATGTTTTGGATGGCGGCTGAACAATCCTGAATCAGATAACTCAACTCGCCACCATGCGCGACTCGCATATCGCCGCAAACCGCCAAACCGAGGGCAGCATCGGCCAGCATCTTGCCGTTCGGTAATCCGGCTGCAATTTTCCGGCGGAGTCTGGTCGAGCGGAGTACGATGAACCGCCAGGGATCCTTGGCGCATGCGGATGGTGCGGACATGCCCGCCTCGAGCAGATCATTAATCGCCCCCTCATCCACGGGTTCCCCCGTGTATTTCCGGATGCTACGTCTTGAAAATATCGGCATCAGCGTGGGGTTCATTTGTCGTCTCCGGTTTGATGATCGGTCGCCGGGACATCATTTGACAATCCGGATAATTCATGGATGCAGGTTAGCAGGGAACGGACATCAAAGGGTTTCTGTATGAATCCAGCATAGTGAACGCCTGGCATTTGCCCGGTCGCATTCCCTTCGTTGAGCCCACTGGTCAGTAATACGGGTAATTTCGGCCATTGCTTATGCAATTGCCCAACGCAGGAAACCGACGGTCTGCCAGCCATGAACACATCCAGGATGACAAGATCCGGTATCCAGGAATCATCCTCCAACAAGGCCAACAGCGCTGACTCGTCCACTACCAGCTTTACGGAATAACCGTTCCGTTCCAACACCTCGCGCAAGACAGACCGGATAATTTCATCATCATCCATAACCAGTATCCGGTTCTGGCCCAGCCTGGCTCCCGGCACCACTGTCGGATGCGCTGCCATTTCAGTCCGTTTCAGGGTTCCCGGTGGAAAGTAAACCCGGAATGAGGTGCCAACCCCTACCTGACTCGTGAGGCGAATCGTTCCGTGGTGGGCCTTTACGATACCAAGTACAGCGGCTAATCCAAGCCCATGCCCGGTCTTCTTGGTTGTGAAGAAGGGATCAAATATACGCTGCTGAATATCCGGGGACATGCCACAACCGGTGTCCGTAACCTCGAAATACACATAGTCACCCGGGGTTAAGGCATGGATCAGGGATTCCGATCCATGCCGGGAAACAGCTTCCATGCCGGTACGTATGGTAATGGTCCCGTCTTTCCCTGAAAGGGCGTCTGCGGCATTGGTGATCAGGTTCATAACCACCTGCCGAACCTGAGTGGCATCACCATCGATCATCGGCAAAGAGTCGCGCAGTTGATAGTCAAGCCGAACGGCAGAAGGAATGGATACCTCAAGAAACCGGGCCATTTCCTGCACCAGCGAGTTGACATCCAACGGCTCAAATACAGCCGAAACTTTGCCTGCATAGGTCAGCATCTGACCGGTCAATTCAGAGGCACGCAAGGCCGTCATTTCGATTTGTTTTATGCGTTTCCATGTGGGAGATTCCGGCACGACGTCCATCAGGGCGAGTTCGGTGTTTCCCAGTATACCCATGAGCAGGTTGTTGAAATCATGTGCAATACCCCCCGACAAGGTTCCAAGGCTTTCCAGTTTCTGAACTTGCTGCATCTTTTGGTGAAAACGAAGGCGTTCACTCTCGGCGTGTTTTTGGTCGGTGATATCGCGTGATATCCCGAAGGTGCCGATGATTTTTCCATCCGGGGCTCGCAAAGGTACCTTGCTGGTTGAAACCCAGGCTTCCAGACCATCCGGCCATGTCTCTTTTTCTTCTTTATTGAGAACGGGGCGCCCCGTCTGAAGTATAGCCTGCTCGTCCGCCAACGCCTGTAAAGCGTGTTCATCGGAAAAGAAATCATAATCGGTTTTCCCGATCACCTCCTGCATCTCATGAAGTCCCAATCGCCTTAATAGAGTCCGACTCAGGCGGATAAATCGGCTTTTCTCATCCTTGAAATATATATGATCCGGTGTCGCCTCCATCAAGGTATCCATAAGCCGCCGTTCTTCATTACGTGCGGCAATGGTTTCAATCCGGTCGAGGCTGCGGACACATACCTCCCCCACTATTTCAAGGACCGATATCAATTCATCATCAATCCGAAAAGGAAATGCTTCGACATTCCAGAGGAGTACGCATCCCGACTGTCCGTTGTCTGATGAAAACGGCAATACGATAAGATTGACCATGTCGGACATAACCGATCCGTCCAACGAAGGCACCACCCGTCTGATATGCACCATCTCACCCTGTTTTAAGCGATTGATAATGGTTGCATCCGACAGAACGGAATCAATCACGGCGGTTCCAAAGGTATCCCCCCTGCCCGACCATTGGTATGGTCCGGACAGGACGGGAGAAGGCAAGACCGTCAGGGAACGTATCATGGCCATGCCGTCAACGGCGATGGCATGTGCCATGGCCTCCATTTCATGGTTCATCACATCGGTGGCGACACTCGCCGTGGATTCACCAAGCCGAACCATCATACGGGTGGTCTGGGTATATAAACGCAGGCGGGTTTGCATGCCGTCCCGAACTTCTCCATGTGACACCCATCCGGCGATAACCCGACCTGCCAGTGCCAATAATTCGACCAGTTCAGGTTCCCAGGCACAGGCCGTCCTGACCCGGTCGATACCCAGAAATCCCAAACACCCTTGTGGCGTCATAAGCGGGACTCCGAGAAAGGATTGCACGTTACAAGCGGCAAAAGACCTACCTTCCAGGCTGTCGGGATGAGCAAAGGTATCGATTCTTGCAAGCACCACGGAATGTCCCCGCTTGATATCGGTAACCACCTTGGGGAAAGCACCCGGTTCATCGGTGGGAAGATGAACGGACCTGCGACGGATCCCCGATGCGGTCCATTGGCAAAATATCCGGTGTCCACCCTCGGATTCTCCGAACCGGCAGAGAAACCCCCTGTCACCCCCGAAGAAACGTGCAAGCGATTCAAGATTGGAGCGGATGACCGCCGTTCCATCATCCGGCTGCACCGACACCAAACCGGCCGCCATGCGCGTGACAATCCGCTCCAGCTCCGTTTGCCGGGCCAGCTTACGTTCAACTTCTTTCTGGCGGGTAATATCTTCAACCGCCAATTCATAATGCTGGGTTCGTCCACCGGAATCTCGCAATACACGGGCACTCATCCGGGTCCATATGCCAGCCCCGTCCATGCGTTGAAGTCGAACCTCCGTACCACGGAGATAGCCATATCGCTCCAACCGTTCCATCAATTGAACCGAGGGTGTTAAATGATGAAACAAGCGGTCGGCGGGAACGCCTTGCAACTGCACTTCCGACACCATGCCCAGCATGCGGATAAAATGCCGGTTGGCGGATATCACGCATCCCTTGACGGACAAGCGACAGAGTCCGATCGGCGTGTTTTCATATAAATCCCGGTATTGCGTCTCGGAATGTTTCAACGTTTCGCTGATGGCCCGTTCTTCCGTCAAGTCCAGTCCGGAACTCAACACGTACCGCAATCGGCCTTCTTCATCCCGACATACCGTGCTTCGCCAGTGAATTAAACGGTCCCGTCCGGTCTTCGTGCGGATAAGATTCTCAGCGGAATTCATGGAGTCGGAAGTTGTGGTCAGCAGGGATTGAAACACCTTACGCACCTGGGCCCGTTGATCGGGAGGAATAAAAGATTCAAACCAATCCTGGCCGATGGTTTCCTCCGCTGAACATTCGAGAATTTCCGTCCCCTTGCGGTTGATCATCAGGACGTGGCCGGAATCATCCAGCGCCACCATGATAACAGCCGCAAGATCCAGGAATTGACGCATCTGATCCCGTTGATTCGCCAGATCTCGAAACATTTGTTTCTGCGCGGAAATGTCCGTAACCACGCCCAATACCGCAGGCTGTCCGCGAAAATCGATCAAGGATACGGCGATCACGGTATCGATCGGGCGACCCGCTTTTGTAATCACCCGGTATTCCTTGGGGGGAACAAATTCTCCCTGGGCATGGCTGGCTAATCCCTCCATCGCCAGTTGGCGAGAAGGTTCATCCAGCAGGCAGGTGAAGTCGAAATTGGTTGATAATACTTCAGAACGTTGATAACCGGTAACCAGTTCAACCTTCCGATTGCAATAGACCACCCGCCCCCCCTGATTGACGAACACCATGGAAGGCGATTCTTCCGCGAGACTATGAAACAAGGACAAATCCGGATCAATGAGTGGTTGATATTCAGGCGGCATAAAATTTAACTCAACGAAAGGTCAAGCATACGGAGCGGCATGAAGTAGTGTCAAAGGTAAATTGCTCAAACCTGCATAACTGCAAGACCTTCCCGTGTTCATTGAACGGCATGTATTCCAGGCCCGAATTGATAAGCACTTCATGATCGACTCCATGGGGATCATTTTATATCGATACGGGGCCTACCGTGGGTTTGGTGTATTTAAAAACTAAAAAGGTAACCGCCATGAAACTCGTTCGAATCTCAACCGTTGAAGGCAGGATTGCGTACGGTATTCCCCGGCCTGACGGGACCGCAATCATCTGTACCGGTGATTTTGAATCCGGATTCCAACCATCATCCAAGGCCATGCCGATCGCAACGTGCTTACCACCTTTGAGTCCACCCAATATCATTGGTATCGGATTAAATTACCGGCAACACGCACGGGAAACCAAGGCAACAATACCCGATAAACCGGTTGTATTCGCAAAACTTACCACAAGTGTAACCGGTCACAACCACCCCATCATCCTGCCGATGGTCACAGATCCGGATGGTGAAGTCGACTATGAATGCGAACTGGCCGTTATCATAGGAAAGACTGCACATAACACACCGGCATCGACCGCCCTGGACCATGTCTTTGGTTACACATGTGCAAATGATGTTTCTGCCCGTCAGTGGCAGAAGTTTGGCGGCAACGGACAATGGGTTCGGGGAAAGAGTTTTGATACGTTCTGCCCACTTGGCCCTTGGATCGTGACGGCGGATGAAATTCCGGACCCCCAGGCCTTACCCATCCGGACCCGTCTGAACGGCATGGTGATGCAGGAACACACCACGGCAGACATGATATTTACGGTTGCACAACTCATTCATTTCCTCAGCCAGGATACCACCCTGTTACCCGGAACAATAATCCTGACAGGAACACCGCAAGGTGTTGGTTTTGTGCGCCATCCACCGGTATGGCTGAAGGCCGGAGATTCGGTATCGGTGGAAATTGACGGCATCGGCACGTTGACAAACCCGGTGGTCAAATCATCTTAATCGAGTGCATTCCGGCTTTGTGCCCCGGACTCCGGTCGGGTGTTCGATTCCACAACCGGTAAACCTGCGGGGAGAAGGCGATTCCGATACATCGGTTGCATGACGGCCCGTCGCTCAGGTTCCTGCGCGGCATAAACCGATGGTAAGACATGTCCTGGCACCGAACACGCGGGATCCGATCCGAGGGGATTCAAGGTGTAGATCCCGCCGTCCGGACACGTAATCTGCCCGATGTCACCGGCCACGTGGTCACGTAACCGTTCCGGGTTGATTTCAGAATTATTTGACAAACCTTGCAGCATGCCCGTCCACTCTTTTGCGGCATCAAGGAATCGGAGGTTGGCGATGCAGGTTTCTGCCGTTTCCTGGGTGGTTATATCCGTGCCGGGCGTAACGGGATTCTCGGGGGGGATACGACGGTATAGCGGAATGAAACGACATCCCGTCAACCGGGACCCATCGGAAAACCAGAGTCGAAATCCAGTCGGTGACTGATCCATGGTGGCCGTCACAGACTCTGCCGTTACCATCAGGATGTCCTGAAGTCGTATGCCGGCATACCGACGCAAATGTCCGGAGAGTACTGCCTGCACTCGGTATTGACGGTACAAACCCCATAACTGGCTGCGATGCGCCGTGGGTATATTCAACCAGCTTTCAGGCTCATCAAGCCGCTCAACAAACAGCGGGTGATGACTCACCATAACCGGCTTGCAGGCATCCCAGCGAGTCTGCAGCAATTCCTTTTCAATCCATGCCAGATGGTTATCCGTTTCAACGGGAATTGGCATCTTGAATAAATCGCTGTGGATTCCAATGAACCGGAATCCGTTGTGGGTGAACGAAAAGGTTTCACTGCCGATCAGACTGCGGAATTGATCCATGGCATCATTGCGCAATTTAAGCGTGACGTCGCGCTCACCCGGAACCGCATACAGGCGGACCCGGCAGGTTGCACGTACGGCGTTGAAGGATGCAAATGACACATCATCGGGACGATGTACGAGGTCGCCACATACGATGGCAAAAGCCGGCGCCAGCAGGTTGACTTGTTTCACCGCCTGGAAAAAGGAAGCCATGTCGGCGGAAATCGACGTCATGCCGATCTGTGGATCCGACAGTTGCGCCCAGCAAAACGGGTCGTGGCTTTCCGCCCGGCCTATCAATGTGACCGCAAGAACCCATGCCTGCCATAGTCGGGGTTTCCATGATGCAGCACGTATTTTCATAAACGTCACCACCTATACCGAAAGCAAACCTCATACGCCAACTCGATTTCGACAGGATAATCCATTCATCGACGGCAAAATTGGCGGATAATGGGCGGCAATTTCCACGCAACATGGTCATTTAATGCTGTACTTTTCACGTTTTAAGCACATAATACTGGTATATTTTATGAAAGTTTTTGCTGCCGGTGGAGGTGTTCTGCAGGGGAGCAGTACACGGTATTAAAGAACGACAGCATGAAATCATGAATCGGGAATCATAGGATTCCCGGTCGGGTAATTTTTCCCTACTGATGGTTCTGATTCGGACCTTTAGGTCCAAGATGGAGTCGCAAGCAACATGAAGAAAACCAGTCCAAAATCGCCAAAACGTACTGCCACCGCTTCTCGTAAAGCACCGGTTGCCGCCGTTAATTGGTTTGAGAATACGGTTGAGCGTTGTGTGGTATATGCCGAATCGGCCAAGAAACTGGGACGACGAATCGTGGGTTTAATGTGTTCCTATACCCCGCGTGAAATCATCACGGCCTCTGGCGCCATACCGATTTGTTTATGTGGAGGCACGGAAAACGCAGTCCCACGTAAAACCGCTTCACTCCCCACATCGTTGTGTCCCCTGGTGAAGGCTACCTACACCTTCTGTGTCGATCCTTCCAATATCCTGATGGAACTATCGGATGTCATTGTTGCCGAGACTACACTGGATGCAAAAAAGGATGTTTACGATCTGATGGGACATCAATACCCGGTCTATCTCCTGGAACTCCCCCATCAGTCGGATCATGCGGAAGCCTTCCAACATTGGGTCATGGAATTGCGCAAGCTGAAAACCGTGCTGGAACAACGTTTTCACACCACCATAACCCGCCAGAGACTTCGCTGGGCGCTTCGGGAAATGAACCGGGAACGCGAACTCATACGAACCATGCGGACCTTGATGAAGAACAAGACCCCCCCCATGACCGGGCGTGAATTAATCAACATGCAACATCTTATCGCCTGCATGCCGGGCGATTGGGACCGGTATGAAGCCGCTATACGCACCTTGCGAAAACGGACACCCCACCCCTCCCTCGCTGGCCGGGTTCGGGTTCTGCTGATTGGCGCTCCGCTTCCCCGCGTCACAATCCGCATGATCGATATCGTCGAATCACGGGGGGGAGTGGTTGTATGCCACGAAAATTGCACCGACTTACGCCCGCTCACCAACGACATTGATGCGTCTGCGGATGACCCC
>Ga0208961_1001062_pt1 | contig 9812 bp, 5 predicted proteins | sample RifOxyB3_FD_184034 | JGI IMG/M metagenome (GOLD analysis project Ga0208961, IMG submission 184034) | Groundwater microbial communities from Rifle, Colorado - Rifle Oxygen_injection B3 (SPAdes) | ecosystem: Environmental > Aquatic > Deep subsurface > Groundwater | place: Rifle, Colorado, United...
GCAGCGGTCGAGGTGCGGATCCTCATCGATGATCTCACGAATGAAGGTGTAGTGCAGATCCCAAGCTTCTGACGACAAGAGGTGAACAACGTCGCCCGCTTCCATGTCGACGACAAACTTCACCACCTCCATGCCCACCGCCACGCCGCCCTCGGCGAGTGCTGCGAAATCTCCGGGAGTGTAAAAATGCCGCAGGCGATCATTCACAACACGGGCTTGGAGTGGTTCGCAGGCATCGTTCGTTGCAAGTGGAGTGGGGCTGCAAAAACAAGGAAGACCCGTCGTGTCGGGCACTCTTGCCAGGGTTGAACCCTCGGGCCATGCCATGAAGTCGATGCGATCAATGACATCGGCACCATGCCACAGAGTCACCACCCCTTCGAAGTCATTGTTCGCAACATCCGTCACATCGGTGGAATCGATCTCGATAAGAACGCGCTCACCAGCCTCCATGAATGACTGCGGCCAGGTTAGGGACACACCCAGCGCGGTATTGGGCCACGGCGCACCGGGAGAGTGTGGTGCCAAGGTGATCTGGTATTCACTGAGGTCGATCACTTCTGCACTCGTGTTGAAAACCTCTATGAAGGTGGCGGGCCGCAATGCCAGCTCGTTGAGCGTGAGCGGCATCGTTGCATGGGGCCAGGGATCGGGCCAATCGTACGGCTCAAACTCGATGCCGGTTGGAATTTCCACGGGCGGTGGTGGGCCACAGTGGTCGCCGTTGGGACCGTTGGGGGTGGCCCAGTGGCAGGTTGCAAAGTTTCCGTCCGGGCCCCGGCGGTAACTGTCATTGGGAGCGAGCGCGGGGAATGCCACTCTGTCCACCAAACGGCCATCGGGTGCCCACACAAAAAGGGTCTCGCCGTCCGAGGAGAGCTTGAAGTTGACGTGGTCCGGGCCCTGTCCCATCTGTGTGTCGGCCCATATCAAGATCACCTCTCCAGGTTGTAGGGTCGTGGGGGGCAAGAAATGGAAGGTGTCTTGTGAGTCACTGATGCTGTAGCCCAGCAAGGACGCGGGAGCTTCGCCAGTATTGGCGATCTCGATCCAATCATCAGCCTCGAGTGCGTTGTCGACCCAGGCCCCGTCGTTTTTTGCCATCAGCTCACTCACCTGCACTGCATCAGGACAGATGCCGTCGGTATCTGCGCACGGCACCACCGGCGGGCAGTCGTCAGTGCAGCGGTGGCTATCTTCAGTGCAACCGAGGGCAGCGAAGATCAAAATGAGGGAGGTTGTGGTCAGTTGGCTTTTCATGTCACACCCGGTTTTCAACTTAGTATACGCAATAACAGCGCCAAAGACCGCACTTCCAGAACATGAGTACTTCGTTCCTTCATGGGCGATCGTCGAGCGATTCCTCGAAATAAATTCCCTAGCCTTTTCGCCCTCAACTTCCTTCAGAAATCCAGCCAGGTGCATTTTGCCCGTGAGTCTCACGTCACCATGGGTTGACGAATCTGTCAAAACATCAGATGAGGGCGTCGGGCTGATTGGATTCTTGTCGGGCCTTGATGGCAATTTAATCGGTCCAGAGTTCCCGAGGACGAAGGAAGGGCCTTCCCCTCTCTTCTTTGTGCGCGCAAAGGGAGATCAAGAAACACATGGCCGACCTTGGGTTTGTCCACCTGCACCTGCATTCTCAGTACTCTCTCCTCGACGGAGCGATCCGCCTCAAGGACCTAATTCCGCGGGTCAAAGAACTCGGGATGGACACTGTAGCTGTCACCGACCATGGCAACATGTACGGCGCCGTCGACTTCTTCAAGAAGGCCAAGAAGAAGGACGTCAAACCAATCATTGGTTGTGAGGCGTACGTCGCTGGCCCCCGCGGTCGCAAGGATCGCACCGAGCGCGACAGCGCCCACTTGATCCTTTTGGCCAAAGATGGCGAGGGATACAAAAATCTCAAATACTTAATCTCCGTGGGGTTTCTCGAGGGCTTCTACTATGTGCCGCGGATCGATCGCGAGCTGCTCAAGGGAAGGACCAAGGGGCTCTACGCCTTGTCGGCGTGCCTGGGTGGAGTGGTAAACAAACCGTTATTGCGCAACGGTGCTGACGCAGCCCGGGCTGCGGCGCTGGAGATGAAGACCCTCTTTGAGCCGGGACACTTTTTCTTGGAGCTACAAGACAACGGCTACAAGGAACAGGCTCGTGCAAACGAAGTCCTCATGGACATCGCCAAGACCTGCGACATCCCGTTGGTGGCCACAGCCGACGCTCACTACCTCAAACCCGAGGACGCCGCAGCCCATGAAGTATTGATGTGTATTCAGCAGAGTCGTTCGCTCGCAGAGTTCCGCCAGCGCATGCAGCACTCTGATCTTCTTTACGTCAAGAGCGCCGAAGAGATGTGGCGCTCCTTTGGCAAGATTGCTCCCGAGGCACTGGAAAACACAGTGCGCATCGCAAAGAATTGCAACGTCGAGATCGACCTGTCGCAGACATACTTGCCGGCGTACCAAACCCCCGACGATTACACCCTCGAGGGCTTTCTCGAAAAGACCGCCAGCGAAGGTTTGGCTCGCCGCATTGGGGCGGCGAAGTACCCCATCGACGAGAAGCTCTATCGCGAACGCCTCGACTACGAGCTCGGGGTCATCAATCGCATGAAGTTCCCCGGTTATTTTCTAATTGTTTGGGACTTCATTCGTCACGCCAAAGAGCAGGATATTCCGGTGGGGCCAGGTCGTGGCAGTGGTGCAGGATCATTGGTGGCCTGGAGCCTGCAGATTACCGATCTCGACCCCATTCCCAACGATCTCATCTTCGAGCGCTTTCTCAACCCCGAGCGCGTGTCGATGCCCGACTTCGATATCGACTTCTGTCAGGATCGCCGCGGTGAGGTCATCGAGTACGTTACGGAGAAGTATGGCAAGAAGAACGTCGGCCAGATCGTCACCTATTCGCAACTGTCGGCGAAGAGCGTCATCAAAGACGTTGGGCGTGTATTGGAGCTGCCGTTCGCAGAGGTCAATGAGCTCACCAAACTCATTCCAGGCCTAATCAATGGCAAGAAGGTAACAATCGATCAGGCTCTCGAGCTCGAGCCCAAGCTGCGCGCGATTCAGGAGGAGAAGCCGATCTACAAAGAGGTCATCAAGATCTCTCGTGCCCTCGAAGGACTCAACCGCCAAACCGGGATCCACGCCGCAGGCATTGTCATCGGCGACAAACCGTTGTGGGAGTATGTGCCGTGTTGTCGTGGCAAAGACGGCGAGCTTGTTACACAGTTCGCCAAAGAAGAGGTTGAAGAGGCTGGCCTCATCAAGTTCGATTTCCTCGGCCTCAAGACGCTGACGGTCATTGCCAATGCGGTCCGCCACATCCGGAAACGGGAAGATGTGGGGCCTATGGGTCCCAACCGTGACTTCGACATCACCACGCTCACCCTCGATGACCCCAAGGTCTACAAGTTGATCGCTACGGCCGACACCGACGGCGTGTTTCAGCTGGAATCGAGCGGTTTCAAGGAGATGCTCAAGAAGCTCAAGCCCGACCGCTTCGAGGACATTGTGGCTGGCGTCGCACTTTATCGCCCGGGCCCCCTCGATGCGGGCATGGTTGAAGACTACATCGATCGCAAACACGGTCGAAAGAAAGTCGAGTATCCGCATTCCAAGTGCGGACCGATCCTCGAGTCCACCTATGGCGTCATCGTCTACCAAGAGCAGGTCATGCGTATCGCCGTCGACCTGTGTGGTTTCACCATGGGGCAGGCCGACAAACTCAGAAAGGCCATGGGCAAGAAAAAGGCCGATGTCATGGCCGAGATGGGTGCCAAGTTCGTCAAAGGCGCGGTCGACTGCAGTGGGTGGGAGGCAAAACCCGCCACCGAGCTCTACGAGCTGATCAAGAAGTTCGCGGGCTACGCCTTCAACAAGAGTCACTCTGCCGCCTACGCGGTTATCTCCTACCAAACGGCATTTCTTAAGACCTACTACCCGGTCGAGTTCATGGCGGCGCTCTTGTCCACAGAAATGCGAGCTCAAGAGAACGTTGTCAAATATATTCAAAGTGCTCGTGAGCATGGCATCGAGATCTTGCCCCCCGACGTTAACCTCTCCGAACGAGACTTCTCTGTGGTGCGTGTCGGAGATAAGGCCAAGATTCTATTTGGACTCGGAGCTGTCAAAGGGATCGGTGACGCCGCCATCGACAGCATCGTTCAAACTCGGGCCGACGGTACCTTTCGCTCGCTGTTTGGTTTCTGCGAGCGGGTCGACCTCAAACGGGTCAACCGCAAGGTCATTGAGGCGTTGGTGAAATGTGGCGCATTCGATTGTGTCGGCAAACCGCGTTCGCAGCTCTTCGCGGCTGTCGACAGGGCCCTGGAGGCTGGCCAGTCGGCGCAGAAAGACCGCCTCTCGGGGCAGACGAGTCTGTTTGCTGCCTTCGCTGCAGTCGACAACAGCAAAGATAGGGGCACCCCGACGAGCACCGTCGAAGAGGTCTATCCCGAGATCCATGAGTGGCTCGAGAAGGAACGACTTGCCGCCGAAAAGGAAGCCTTGGGCTTTTACGTCAGTGGCCATCCTCTGGATGGCTTCGCCGCCGATCTTCCCCGCCTCTGCAGTGTCAACACCGCTCAGCTTGCGGCGATGGCCGACAAACCGAGTCAGCGTTTCAACGAAATCGCACTCGGCGGGGTGGTTACGGCCTTGCGTGAACGGCCGCTCAAGAATGGCAAGGGACGCATGGCCTTCATTACGATTGAAGACCTGCACGGGCATTGCGAAGTTCTCGTTTTCAGCAAAGTCTTCGGTGAGTGTGAGCACATCATCAAGGGAGACGACCCGATCTTGGTGCGCGGCGCTCCAATGCTCGAAGGCGATGAACGCGGCACCGAGGTGAAGATTCGGGCCACAGGTTTCGAATCGCTCTCGGAGGCGCGGGCCCGCAAGACCAAGCGAATGGAGATGGCCGTTCCCGTCTACGCCCTCAACAACGACAAGCTAGAACGCCTCAAGGAGTTGCTGGTTGCCAATCGGGGTGATATCCCTGCCCGTCTTACGATCACCAACCCCCACGTTTTTGAGACCGTTATTGCGTTGCCCGAGACCCTCAAGGTCAATCCTACCGATGAGTTGCTGATCCGTGTCGATCAGCTCTTCGGCCAGAAGGTCGTGCGATTGTCCTGAGGTTTGTCGCGAAAGACCCGGATCAGGATAAGCAAAACCGGGCCGAGAAACAGATCTGCTGCCAGGGCCATGATAACGGCCAGGCTCGCGAGCAAACCGAAGTTCGACAAAATGGCGAGGCCTGAGCTCAGGAAGATGCCGAAGCCCAGAGCCAGGATGATGGTGGTGAACGTCATGGCCTTGCCAACGTCCAACAAGGATCGCTGCATTGCCACGACGGGATCGTCGGTCAGGCCCAGGTTGTGCCGAAAGTGAGTGAAGTAGTGGATGGTATCGTCGACCACGATGCCGATGGCCACCGAGGCGATGATAGACGTGGCTGCATTGAGACCGAAATCGCCCCATCCCAAAAGGCCAATGACAGCGACGATCGGAAAGATATTGGGGATGATACTGACCAGTCCGCCTTTGATGCCAAATAGGACCATCATCAAAACGAGAATGACGGCGAAGGCGAGGAGGAGGCTGTAGATCATCGTCGAGGAAATAGCGCGGCTGACGGTGCTGGTGAGGATGTCGAAACCTGTTGTCGTCACTTTGGCACCCAGCGAAGATTGCACATGGGATTGCACGTCGGCGATGAGGGCATTGCGTTCCCGCTCGTTCATCTGCCGGGTGCGGATGGAAACGCGGGCGATGTCATACTCAGGGTTGACGACATCTTCCACGCCGTTACCGTCAGACATTTCAAATAGCAGCAATTCTTGCGCCACCTCCTGCCGAGTTTGCGGGATGACATACTGCGAAGCATCATCCCCGCGTAAGGCGCGGTTGATGAGCTTGACGTAGTCCGACAGAGAGCTGGTGCTGATGACTTTGGCATTCTCTTCGGCGTGCCGCTGCAAAGCATCGAGCTTGCGCAGCGTCTCGGGCTCTTTGGCAAATCCGGGGGCACCCCGCACCAACACTTCCAAACTCGAGACGCCCGCGAGGTGTTGATCGAGGAACTCAGCGTCCTTGCGGATGGTTGTACTCTCTTTGAAGTGGCGCAACATCGAGCCTTCGACGTGGATGAGTGGAATACCTGCCGCCGAGATGATGGTCGCCGCAAGAAAGACGAGGATGACCGCCTTGGGATGGCGCACGTTGTAACGGCCAATCGCGGCGAGGGTTCGGTCAAGGGAGCTCGGTTGTTCGTTGGAGATTGTTGGAGCAGGTACCAGCAACAGTCCGGTAGGAACGATGACCAACGAGATGAAGAAAACGCTGACAATGCCAAAAGCCGCGAACAGTCCAAGATTCTGGACCGCGAGAATAGAGCTCGTGGCGAGCGACCCAAAGCCGACCATGGTGGTAACAGCTGTGAATAGGCAGGGCTTGCCGGCTCGTTCAAATGTCGCAACGATGGCCGCCGCTCTGTCGGGCGTTTGGGCAGATTCAAGGCGGTAGTGACTCATCAGGTGAACAGCGGTGGCGACGCCGGTGGTCGTGATGAGGGCGAAAAGGGCGCTGGAGACGGGTGTCAGGGGTACGCCGAGCAAACCCTTGAGGCCGAGGGTCCAGCCTAGTCCCAACGACACCGAGACCACCGGCCAGATGACCGACGAGAATCGACGAAACAGGGCGAGAGTTGCCAGAGCCGTGAGAAGAAGTGATAGGGGAAAGAACCGCTTCATGTCAGCTTGCATCATCGCTTCGACCTCCCAGTTGGTGATGATCTCACCACCCACGTGGAAGGCCCTGCCGCTCGATTGTTGATGCCGGGCGGTGAGCTCCTGCAAAGCCGTGATGAATGTGCCCTGCTCCTCTTTGCCGCGGGTTTGCGCATCAAGCACCACCGCCATTGTGCGATGATCGTCCGAGAGCAAATGCCGTGTGACGAGTGGATTGTCCGCAATCCGCCGCATCAGCGCTGAGCGTTCGTCTGGGCTCTTTGTGGGCTCGGGCATCATCGGCACGATGTCGATGCCATCCGCGGTGCCACGAATATGATCGGCATTGACCAACGAGAGCACTTGTTCGACATGCGGCAGCCTCTCGAGCTCGGAGGTGAACGTCTTGGTGAAGCGGTGTTCTTCGGGGCCAAAGGGGTCCTCGACCGACCAAGCGACAACGGTGTAGTTCGTCGCAGAAAAAAGGCCCTTGAACTCCTTGTAGTCGATGAGAACCGGGTTGCTCGCGCTGAACCAGGTGGTCTCGTCCTCTTTGGTTTCGAGCCGAGGCAAACCACGTCCGAGGATGACACTGATGACGGCGATCAGTGCCACGAGGGCAAAACGGGTGCGCAGAATGAATTGACCAAAAGTACGCATGGGCGGCGAGTTAAGTATCACGAGAGCAGGGGCGAGGCCATCTGCTCGCTGCCTGCCGCTGCCGTGCCTGCCGCTGCCTGCTGCTGCCTGCCGCTGCCTGCCATGCCTGCGGGTCTGCGTCTCAGGAGAAAATCTTCTCCCCGGGTGCAGAGGCCTCGGCGGCGTCCGCCTCAAAGTCGCGGTGTGGGGCGCTCGCTTTGTTCAATGCCCGCTCTCGATACCATTCGTGTGCGACGATCATGCTCATGACCTCATTGGTGCCAGTCCAGATGGACGCGAGGCCGAGGTCGCGGACGATCCGCTCGATGGGAAAGACGTTGGTGTAACCAATACCTCCCATGACCTGCATGGCATGACGAGCCACCTGTTGGCAGTTCTCTGTTACCAGCTTCTTTGTTTCACTCACGAGTCGCCGAATGCGGGCCGGATCCGCTCCAGCGTCCACCGCGCGGGCAGTGACGTAGACCATGGCGCGAGCGGCGTCGAGTTGGATCGCGGACTCGGCAATCTGGAAACTCACGCCCTGAAAGCGATTGATCGGTTGGCCAAAGGCCTTGCGCTTCTGCGTGTAGTCGGTGGCTACCTCGAGGGCAGGGCGGGCCGCGCCTATGGTCATCGCCGCAGTACCCAGGCGCTCGGGGATCATCATGGTGTTAAAGACTGCGATGGCACCGTTGACCGTTCCGACAACGTTGCCTTTGGGGATGTGGACATCCTTGAAGACAACACGTCCGGCGCCGCCGCCGCGGCAGCCCATGAGTCCGTAGAGATAATCGACCGTGACCCCGGGCGACAATGAAGCAGGTGAGTGCCTTCTCCCCCGGAGTGTCTGGGTTTGGGTCAGTTCGTGCATAGGCGAGAAAATAGTCAGCTCCCTCGGCGCCGACGATGAATCGTTTTTGGCCGTTGAGTACGAAGCCGTCGCCGTCTTCGAGAGCCGTGGTGGTGGTGCCGAAAAAGTCGGAGCCGCCGCGGGGCTCGGTGAGGCACTCCGCGGCAAACTTCTCACCACGCAAAAGGGGGGTGACATACTTGGCTCTTTGAGCGTCCGTGCCGTGTTGCACGATGGCGTCGCAGACGAGCTCGGCACCGACGCCAAAGACGCAGGCGAAGATGTAGCCGAGGGTGCCGACCTCCTCCATCACTGCACAGGTAGTCACCCAGTCGAGGTCACGACCGCCCCATTTGCGCGGATAACGACAACCTAACAGATTGCGCCGTCCTGCCTCCTGGAGAAATTCTTTGGGGAACTGGATCTCGTCCTTGTCCATGGCGAGGATCATGTCCCGAGGAACCCAGCGAACCAGCTCTCGAGCTTCTTCGCGGATCTGTTTGGCCTTGTCATCGAGCAGGTGGTCGAGCATGCATGGTCTCCGTGGTTCGTGGATGGGCCTCGCGGGGATCCAGCATAGGCGGATCGCGGCAGCCGATCCAACTGCAACACGAAAGCCCCCTTGTCAGCGGTGCCTGTCATCCCAACATTATCCTCCTGGGGATGTCGGCTGACCTTTTTCGATCGAACGTCACCAAGTTGGCTCGAACAGCGAGCATGTACTCCATGGGGAAAGACCATGTTTGATGGATTTCGTTCACTTCCTGATGTCGACAAGGATGAAACCCACGAGTGGGTGGAAGCCCTTGACGACATTGTTCACACAGACGGTCGAGCGCGCGCGAGTTACGTGGTGCGAGAGGTGCTGTCGCGCGCCCGCGAGCTCAACATTGGCCTGTCTGAGTTGTTGCAGACGCCGTACATCAACACCATCCTGCCGGAGGACGAGCCCGAATTTCCTGGTGACGAGGTTATGGAGAAGCGAATTCGACGCATCATTCGTTGGAATGCCATGGCCATGGTGACCCGGGCTAACCTGCGCTTCGGTGGACTCGGTGGCCACATTTCCACCTATGCATCGTCTGCGAGTCTCTACGAAGTGGGATTCAATCACTTCTTTCGCGGCAAAGATGCGCCCGGCGGTGGCATCCTTTGCTGCCGCCGCCACCAGTCTTGCCACACATGGCAAAACCATGATCCCCTTCTACATCTTCTATTCGATGTTCGGCCTGCAGCGCACCGGCGACCAAGTATGGGCCCTCGGTGATCAACGTGGCAGAGGCTTCATGCTCGGTGCAACTGCCGGGCGAACGACCCTCAACGGTGAAGGGCTGCAACACCAAGATGGGCACAGTCACCTGCTCGCCAACACCCCGCCCAACCTCGTTGCGTACGATCCCGCCTACGCGTACGAGGTCGCCGTGATCATCAAAGACGGCCTGCGCCGTATGCTCGAGGATGACGAAGACGTCTTCTACTACATCACGTTGTACAATGAGAACTACGCCATGCCCGCTATGCCGGAGGGGGTCGCAGAGGGAATCCTCCGCGGCCTGTACCGCATTCGCGCGTCTTCAGTCT
>Ga0208961_1001064_pt1 | contig 9809 bp, 8 predicted proteins | sample RifOxyB3_FD_184034 | JGI IMG/M metagenome (GOLD analysis project Ga0208961, IMG submission 184034) | Groundwater microbial communities from Rifle, Colorado - Rifle Oxygen_injection B3 (SPAdes) | ecosystem: Environmental > Aquatic > Deep subsurface > Groundwater | place: Rifle, Colorado, United...
CGCAGAATCTTCTCTTCGCGTGGGGTCAATGTTGCGAGAACCTGGCGCGTCTTGGCTGCAAGATCAGACGACTCAACGAAGTCGGAGGCGAGGACGACACTTCGATCGGCGACGAGGTCTACGAGCTCAGTATCACCATCAGGGCCGAGTGGCGTTTGCAGAGAGACCGGCTCTCTTGCCATCTTCATCACCCGGCGCACATTGGCAACGGGCACGTCCATCTTATCGGCAATTTCCTCAGGCGAGGGCTCGCGGCCAAGCTTCTGCACCAGGTAACGACTGGTGCGGATCACCTTGTTGAGTGACTCGATCATGTGCACCGGGATGCGGATGGCGCGCGCCTGGTCTGCCACCGCACGTGTCACTGCTTGGCGAATCCACCAAGTGGCGTAGGTCGAGAATTTGTAACCGCGGCGGTACTCGAACTTTTCCACCGCCCGCATGAGGCCAATGTTGCCCTCCTGCAGCAGATCCAAGAACTGTAGGCCACGGTTGGTGTATTTCTTGGCAATGGCGACCACCAAACGAAGATTGGCCTCGACGAGCTCTGCCTTGGCGCGCTCTTTGGCCCTCTCGCCGCGCATGATTGCCGTGTGCGAGTCGCGAAGCTCTTTAGCCGTTGCGCCCATCTCAATCTCGATGGCCCGCACTTGTTCGTCGCTGCCTCTGATGAGTTCATCGATCCGGCGGGAATCATCGGCGGTCATTCCCAGGGATTGACAGACCTTACGGCGATCGGCAATCGACCGACGGGCGCGCTCGAGGTGGCCTTGCAGCTCACCTGCCTCAAGACCGAGGGATTTCTCGAATAGGCGGGATCTATTCTCAATCTTGTCGATGCGCTCGACCATCGTGGTCAGGCGGTTGACCAGTCGGTCGATCTGGCTCGGGTGCAATTTGAGATCTCTGAGTGTGGTCTCCAATAAATTTTGCTTCTTCTGTTGGCTCCGTAGGGCCCGCTTGCCTGTAGCGTCGTCGAGACTGTCCGACGCCATCCGCTCACTGATCTTTGCTCGTTCTTTGTTCAGCTTGCTGAGCTGGGCGATGGCTGACATCGCATGCTTTTCAGCTTTGTCAACTGTGGCATTCTGTATGAAGCTCTCCAAAGCCAGTTTGCCATCTCTAACAGCCTCGCCAGCATCGATGATTTGTTCCACAGCCAACCGGGAATTGGCAATAGCCGCCAAGATGGCTTCATCAGCTTCCTCGATTCGCTTGCAGATCTCCACCTCGTCTTCGCGTGTGAGCAGGCCGATCTTGCCAATCTTTCGCAGATAGAGGCTGATTGCATCCGACGCCTTGGCATCGTCAGATTTTGCTTTGACGGCGGCCTTGCGAGGCTTCTCGGCGGCCTTCTTCGGCTTTGGTACTTCTTCCTCTTCTTCGAACAGGCGCAGAATTGTGTCCAGCGGCGACGTATGCGTGGTGTCGCTGTCCTGATCGATTTCCTTGGACTTCTCTTGGCTGCTGTTTGTTGTTGCGCTCACAGATTTCCTCCGCACTAAGGGTGTTGCCCACGCCGCTGTTGTTGCCGCCCGCGTGTCAGTGCTGACTGTCCCGTACGCGAGCGCGTCGTTGTCTGGCAGCCGCTCGCTTCTGATTCTTCTGAATGGACGGCTTGACGAAAGTCATGCACACCATTTCAACTTTCTGCCGAAAGCGCACCTTTCACCCCCTGGGAAGGCGGAAATTCATTTGTTCCGCGATACTTCGTGTCTCTTCGTTGCGCCGCACAAGAGGCCCGATCGAAAGGCCGGGTGTACACCTGTGGTATCGATTTGGCAAGAAAACAAGCAAAAATGATCGGTTCCGTAGGGTGGGTTAATCGAACCTACCGTATTTCAGACCACACGTTTCCGAAACCGTTGTGCTGCGCCGAAGAGGACGGCGGCACCAAGAAGGCCTAGCGGAAGTGTTGACCGCCACAACTCGACGAGGGTTGCGCCCTTCACCATGATCCCTCGTGTCAGCTCGATGTAGTAACGCAGCGGATTGACAACAGTAATCCATTGAATTGGCGCCGGCATGTTGTCGACAGGGTAGACGTAGCCAGACAACATCAACGCCGGTAGCACAACGAAGAATGCCGTCATCATTGCCTGCTGTTGTGTCTGCGAGACCGTTGAGATGAAGAGTCCGAGGCCAAGGGTCGTCATCAAGAATATCGAGCTCGCGATGTAGAGATCTATCAGGGATCCTCGGACCGGTAGGTCGAAGATCACCGCGGCAACCGACACGATGGCGGTGACATCGAGCAGACCGATGAGCGCAAAAGGCAGTGTCTTGCCGATCATCAGCTCGATAGGTCGAACCGGAGTCACCATGATCTGCTCAAGGGTCCCGAGCTCCTTCTCGCGAGTGAGACCCATAGAAGTGAGCATCATCGTGATGACCATCAAGACCAGCGCAAAAACGGCCGGCACCAGATAAATGGCCGTCTTCATCTGTGGGTTGAACCAGGCGCGTGATTGGATACTGATCTCAGGGAGCTGCCCGTCGAGCGAGATGCCTCTCACAGCGAGAGCCTCGTCCAGTCGGTTTCGTTGCAGTTTCAGGGCGTGGGCGATGAGGACTTGGCTCGCCTCCTGGCCAGCACGAAGCGCAGTGTTTGAGTCGGAGCCATCCAACACCAAGAGCAACTGACCGTCGTGTTGACCGACATCGCGAGAGAAACCGCGCGGAATGAGTAGGGCCAATGCAGCGTCACCAGTAACCACCGCGCCCTCTGCTGCGTCAGGGTTGTCGGTGTGGCCAACAATCGCAAAGCTGTCATTGTTGGCGAGGGCTTGCACCATGTCGCGACTCGTGGAGGAGCGGTCCGAGTCAGCGATGACCACGGGCTGTGCCATCAAATCGAGGTTGACCGCGTAGCCAAAGACAATCGACTGGAGCAGCGGTGCCACGAGGATGATTCCGAGCATGCGTCGGTCGCGAACGGTTTGAATGAATTCCTTTTTCAGGATGCGACGAATGACTTGCATCAGTCGAGCCTCGTCTTGAATTTCCTCACCGCAACGGCAACCATCAGAACGGCGAAAAAGAGCAGGGCCAGGGTCTCAGCCCACAGATGACCGAAGGTCAGACCCTTGAGGAAGATGCCGCGGGTCACGACCAAAAAGTACCGCGCCGGAATGATATGGGTGAGGTACTGAATGACCGTGGGCATTGAGCTGATGGGTGACATAAAACCGGAAAGCAGAAGTGCAGGCAGCATTGAAGAAATCATGGCGACTTGAATTGCCACTTGCTGTTGGCGGGTGACAACCGAGATGAGCAAGCCCTGACCGAGGGCACCCACCAAAAAAATCCCAGAGATCAGATAAAGGAGCGCGATGTTGCCGGCGAGGGGGACCTCGAAGAGAGTGACGCCCGCGCCGATCACTAAGGTGAGCTGGCCGATGCCGATGACGAAGTAGGGGATGAGCTTGCCGAGCAGGATCTCGATGGGTCGCACCGGTGTGACTAAAAGTTGCTCCATGGTGCCACGTTCCCACTCGCGTGCGACAGTGAGCGCCATCAGGATTGCAGACATCATTGCCATGATGACGGCAATCAACCCCGGGACGAGATACCACTGTGTCTTGAGGTTCGGGTTGAACCAATTGCGACTCTCTACTTCTACTGGTGCCTTGAGGTTGGCGGTGGCGCCTATGCCCTGGCTGTCGAGAGTAGCTTGCATGAACTCGAGGCTTTGCGCTTGGGCGATCGCCGACGCGTAACCCATGGCGATTGCGGCGACGTTGGCGTCGGTGCCATCGACGATGATCTGTGCCTGGGCGATCTCTCCTCGGGCAAGATGGGTCGCGAATCCGAGCGGAATGACGAGAGCCACCTTGGCGGCATTTCTGCGGAAGGCATTGAGGACCTCACGATCATTGTCGACGGTGGCGACGAAACTGAAATATCCTGTGCGCGCAAATGTGCTGACGAGATCCCGAGACTCAGCGGTGCGGTCCCCGTCGAGCACGACCATGGGGATGTCGTCCACGTCCATGGTCAAGGCGTAGCCAAAGAGAAGTAGCAGGACCAGGGGAACGCCAAACGCCATATAGAGGGTGCGAAGATCCCGGAGGATGTGCAGCGTCTCCTTGCGCGCCAGGAGAATCACGCGACGAAGCATCACCGCGCACCCCCTGCGAGCAGAGAGACAAACACATCCTCGAGGTTTACTTCCCTGCCAGCGCTGGTGTGCACGCGAGGATCTAATTTCAAGTTTTCGGGCGTATCCAATGCCACGATCCTGCCGCGACTCATCAGCGCGATGCGGTCACATTGCTCCACTTCATCCATATAATGGGAGGTGACAAAAACCGTTGTGCCGGCGACCGCCAGGGTATGAATCAATTCCCAAAAACGTCGTCGAGCCATGGGAGCGACTCCCGCGGTGGGCTCATCGAGAAAAAGCAGTGTCGGCTCATGCAAGAGCGCCGCACCCAGAGCCAAGCGCTGCTTGAATCCACCAGCGAGGTCGGCGGTAATTGTATCCTCTTTGCCTTCGAGTCCGGAGATGTGGATCGCCCAATCTGTGCGCTGTGCGAGTCGTTTTGGCTGAACGCGGTAGATACCGCCAAAGAAGTCGAGGTTCTCCGCCACCGTGAGGTCAGGATAGAGGGAGAACTTCTGCGACATGTAGCCCACGTACGGTTTGATCTTCTCCGACTCGGTGAGGACATCGAAGTTGAGCACGTGTCCGCGGCCTGCACTCGGTGTGAGCAAACCACAGAGCATTCGGATGGTGGTCGACTTGCCGGCTCCATTGGCGCCCAAAAAGCCGAAGACCTCTCCGCGTTGAACGGTGAAGCCAATGGCGTCAACTGCGCAGAAACTGCCGAAGTTGCGCGTCAGGCCTTCGACATCAATGACACGTTCGTCGTCGGGATTGTTGCCCTTCATTTGGACAGCTCGCGGCGGTGTCGTGATGACAAACCTAGAAAGATGTCCTCGAATGAGGGTGGGACTTTTGTGATGCTCGTGGGAGTGGCACCGGCCTTCTGCAGCATGGCGGAGACACTCGTTGCGAACGCCTCTCCTTGGTGAGTGACCACATGAATGCGGCGGCCGACGGTGTATGCCTCGTCGACGCCTTCGACGTCGTCGAACATGGCGACGGAGCCTAGAGGCTTCTCTGTTTTTATCTCGAGGACGGTCGCGGTGAAGGATTCTTGGAGAGCAGCGGGCGTGTTGTCGGCGACTAGCTCGCCGTCTACCAACAGACCCACCCGATGGCACCGTTCGGCCTCGTCCATGTAGGGTGTACTGATGAGGACGGCGACGCCTTCTGCCACGAGCTCCTCGAGAAGCTCCCACAGCTCACGTCGGCTGATCGGGTCGACGCCATTTGTCGGCTCGTCGAGGAGCAAGAGCTTGGGAGCGTGAATCAATGCGCAAGAGAGGGCGAGCTTCTTGTACATCCCACCGGAGAGCGCAGCTGCTGGGCGAGCGCGAAATTCGTCGAGGTGGGCGATGCCGAGCAGCCTCTTCTCGCGGGCGAGCATGTCGGGTCGGGAAACTCCGTACATGCCGGCGAAGAAGCGCAGATTCTCTTCGACCGAAAGATCACCATAAAGGCTGTAGTGCTGCGGCATGTAGCCGACGCGATGGCGGACGCTCTGGGCATCCGTCGTCAGATCGTGGTCAAGCAGACGGATCGTGCCGGTGTCAGGAGTGACCAGGCCGGCAATCATGCGCATGGTGGTGGTCTTGCCAGCGCCGTCGGGCCCGGCCAAGCCAACGATTTCGCCGGGGGCAACTCGTAGATCGAGTCCCCCCACAGCGGTGACGCTGCCGAAGCATTTGCTTATACTTTTGACCTCAAGAACGCCGGACATCTCAGCTCTCAGGAACGATTCTGTCGTCGACGATCCGCGCTTCCACAGGCATACCCGGCATCAATGCTCGGTCGGCATTATCAAGGGTGACCTTGACGCCAAACACCAAACGGGTTCGGTCCTCTTTGGTTTGAATCGACTTGGGGGTGAACTCCGCCTTCTCATTGATGCGCGCGACCGTCCCCACAAACACTCGGTCGGGATAGGTGTCGGCGACCAACTCAACCTTCTGTCCGAGAGCCACACGGCCCACTTCTCTGTTGGGGACAAATATCCAGGTGTAGACCTGGTCGAGGCGGCCGAGCTTCATTAGGGAGGCCCCAGGGAGTACCAATTCACCGGGCTCACGGTTCTTGCTCATGACGACGCCGGCGATGGGGGCAGTCAGGTTGCACTCGTCGAGTTGGGTTTGCGCCAACTGCACGGTTTTTTGCGCGAGAGCGATCTGGGCCTCTGCGACGGCGATGGTGCCTTTGGCAACCCCTACGGCGAGGTCTGCGGCGCGGAGCTGCTCGACCACACCGTCGAAAGCAGCCTCAGCTTGGTCGACGGTACGCTGGGTGACGACAGCAGATTCGAAGAGACGCCGGGCCCGATCCCGTTCTGTCTCGGCCAGACGGTGTTGTACCCGCAGGGGGGACGTTTGGGCTCGTACCTGTCGCTCACCGAGCTGAGCTTGCAGGCGTCCGACTTCGGCTTGGGTGAGCTGCGACCCGGCCTGGGCGCGCCGCACCTCGAGCTCACCGCAATCGAGGGTGGCGAGTACCTGGCCCAATTCGACCGCATCCCCTTCGGCGACAGTGATCGTTGCGATGCGGGCTGCAACCTTGGAGGAGACGAGGACCTCCGTGGCTTCGATGCTACCGGAGCCGCGAACGACGGCATCAACGATGCGAGCTGGCCGGATCTTGGCAAAGTAAACCCAGGTACTGAGACCGAGGACGACAACGAGTAGGGGAACGACCTTCTTCATCAGGAGTGTCCCTTCTTGCTCTTGCTGGATTTCTTCAGTTGCGGTGACACGAATGCGCCGCGAATCAATATGGTCAATAGGGTGTCGACCGCCTCTTGGGGTGTGAACTCCCCCAACGCAAGAACGTCAGGGATCATGATCTTCTCGACGGCGGCGAAGATGAGTCGCATGGCGACCTTCGTATGGATCTCAGAACGAATTTCGCCGGAGGCAAGACCTTTCTCGAGGAGAGTCTCGAAGCCAGCGATCGCCACACGCCGCCGTGCGTCGATCTCTTCCCAGATGTGCGGATAATCCGATTGCATATCGGCAATGAGCTCTGGGGTGATTAGGCGCGGAACCAGAGAGAAGGCGTTCCAGACGGCAGCCAGCTTCTCAGACACGGCACCGTCGATCTGGAACGCTGCTGTGACCTTGGGTATAACCTGTGAGGCGATATTCTCGGTGCACGCCCGCACGATGTCTTCTTTGTTGTCGAAGTATTGATACAGCGTTTTTTTGCTGATGCGGAGATCGCGGGAAATCTCATCGAGGGTCACGCGACGAATTCCGTGGCGCCGGAACTTGGCGAGGGCGACGTCGACAATCTGGGCACGCTGAGCTGTCTCTTTCATACCTTACTCTGTGGAAACCAAAATAGTATGTGTGGTTTCCATGGTGTCCAAGGGCTGGCGGTTTGTCAAGGCTGATTCTTGGGGATGTCACCGGGTGCCACCAAGCGATTGGGCAAACAGAGATTGCTGCGAGATATTTCTTCGGTCAGCTGTGGAAGATGGGGCCGCTCGGCGTATGGACGTCGCGTGCGTTCACGATGATACCCAGTGCCCGTCCTCGATGGCTTAACGACAGTGGCAACTCGAGACAGGGAGGTTCGCCCCGTTGGGTTCGGTTCCATTGGTTGGTGAGCCAGGCGTGCATGGCATCGGGATCCCAACAGGTGAACTCCTCCCCGGGCTCGCCCGCCGTGGCCCAGGTGGCTCCGGCAGGGCCGAGCACTCGCCATAGGGGGACCTTTTCGCCGGCGTCTGGGCCGCCCAGAAGCTTGAGGGGGGCCGTTCGGGTCAGCGTCCAGTTGTCACGAAGCTCCTGGAACTGTAGGCCGGCCACCTCGAGAAAGCTCGCAGCAAAAGCCGAGCACCCTGCGCCCTCACCGTGGAGGGGGCGGTTTTGCAGGCCGTAGGAGTGGTCGAGTCCGAAGTTGCGATAGGCGTCGACGTAGACTGCGAGACGCGCAGCGGTGGAGGGGCTCACCCGGAAGGTCAGAAAGCTCAACTTGCCGCTTGCGTAGCGCGCCGGGAGCTGTTCATTGACCTCATCAATCGATTCGAGACGGCCTGGAACACTGGAGAAGAGAACACCGAGGCCATAGCCGCCGAGGACCTGTTTGCGCTGGACTGCTGCGGATTGCGCCACCATGCCTGTGAGGAAATGGGTGGTCTCTGTGGCTGAATCGTTGGTGCTGGTCAGGCCAATATTGACGTGGCCGATGGGATGGCGATGTTTTCCAATTCCCAGTTGGTTCTTGATGGTGGTCAGGGTCAGATTCTTCGGCGATGACCAATCGATTCCGTGCGGTGATGGAAAGAAAAAGAACGTGAGCTTGTGATCGTGACCACTCAGCCGTCGGCTCTTCCCATCGAGTGTTCTCAGCGCGTCGGGAACGTGCGCCGGAGGCTTGCGGATCATAGGGGCCTCTCCAGTTGAATGCCGTCGAACGGATCTATCACAACATTCACAACGGCGTCATGTCGTGTGACGCGATGCCTTGCGTGCCTGGCAGGTGCGTTGCCATAATTGCTGCTGGTTCATATGATTGCACCATGGCGAAGTTCACCTTTGAAGAGGCCGAAGCGCTGTTACCCAAGATCAAGCAGATTACTGCCAAGGCGTCAGCGCGAATCGAAGAACTGGTCGGGAGGGCCTATGACTTTCCTGAGGAAGATCTCGAACGCGAGGAAATTGAACAGATCATCCGCGTGGTGATCAACGACTGGGGTGAAGCGATCCGCAGCTACGGAGCTCTGCCCAAGGGGCTGTGGCTGGTCGATTTCGATAGTGGTGGGGGTTTTTACTACTGTTGGCAACACCCCGAAGAGCGCATTGCCTTCATTCACTCACAAAATGCAGGTTTCGCTGAGCGGGAACCGATTGTCCCCGGAGTTCTCCACTGAATTCGTCTGCCTCTGGTTCTCCACCGAATTCCTCTGCTCGTGGGTTGGGCACAGGCGCTCGTGGGCTGGGCACAGGTGCTCGTGGGTTGGGCACAGGTGCGTGTCTGCCATTTTCTAGTTTACAGCGGTGTCCCCGGGGTCCATTCTCTCCCGGACTTTGGGGATGTTGCCGGAGAAATCGTATGTCGAAGGTAGTTATTGCTTGTGTGTTGGTGGTGAGTGCCGTTGCGGCTCAGAAGGTTCGGGCGCAAACGACGGAGATGATCGTCATGGGCGACACTGTCGAGCTCGCCACCCATCTTTTCCTGCCCGAAGGGGCAGGGCCATTCCCGACGATCCTGATGCGAACCCCCTACGGCCGGGAGCAGCTGGTTGAGCTCGCGGTCATGGGCGCAGCCATCGGCTTTGCTGTTGTCATTCAGGATGTTCGCGGTTCGGGTGATTCTCAGGGAGAAGTGGACTTCTTCCAGCACGACGCGGCGGACAGCCTCGTGACCCTCGATTGGATAGAGGCGCAAGCCTGGTCTAATGGTGATGTTGCCACCTTTGGCCCCTCGGCCTTGGGAATCGTCCAGTACATTCTGGCACCGGAGCATCCGTCGCAGCTGCGATGCCAGGTGATCCAAACCGCCACGCCGGACGTGTATGCCCACGCCGCATATCATGGGGGTGTGTTTCGCCACGCTCTGGTCACCGGGTGGCTGAACTGGGTCGGCGGTCAGGCCAATTTGCCGGATATTCGCGCCAACCCGATCCGTAATGAGTATTGGGCGGTTGGCAGCATTGGTGAGCGCTATGGCGACATCACAGTTCCAGCCTTTCATATTGGCGGTTGGT
>Ga0208961_1001067_pt1 | contig 9798 bp, 8 predicted proteins | sample RifOxyB3_FD_184034 | JGI IMG/M metagenome (GOLD analysis project Ga0208961, IMG submission 184034) | Groundwater microbial communities from Rifle, Colorado - Rifle Oxygen_injection B3 (SPAdes) | ecosystem: Environmental > Aquatic > Deep subsurface > Groundwater | place: Rifle, Colorado, United...
ACCCGCCGAGGCCATTCTGTCGTCAAACGCCCCACGAAAAAATCGTCGGGAGTGACTGAACTGCGGAAGTTGGGCTAACCGCTCGACCGCTCGACCAAAGCAGCGCAAGCGAACTGGTGTAGGGTAATTGGCGTTAGTTTCCGCCTGGTCATGTGTTCTGCAGGCAAATTGTCATGTGCGGGAAACAGACGTCAGCCATCGGGGCTTACCAAGCTGATGCGGTTTGCCGACACCTCGGTGTCGACAACCCATCGTTCAGGCTATTCCATGTTGGAACAGATCTCACGTCCAGAATCTGGCAGGCGCCTAAGCCAGTTCGCGGCATGCGCAGGTCGACCAAAGCAGCGGAAGCGAAATGGCGTGGGGTAACTGCTCGACCAAAGCAGCGCAAGCGAACTGAGTTGGGGTAGCGCAAGCGAACTGGCGTGGGATAACGGCTGGATTCAGGCTATCACTTCCTCCACACGGCAAGAGTTCGCGGTTCGCCCATCAACTCGTATCGATGGATGGTCGCGTTTGGACTCTCAACATCGCCGCGAAACGCGATCAACACTCCATCGGCCTCAACCCAATCGAGACATGCCACCAAATCGGCCTCGCAAGAGAAGGTTGCCCGAGTAACGGCGGCAGCAAAGAGAGCGTCTGGCTGAGATTCACTTCTCGTCTGGAGAACGCTCACATTGGCGAGTCCTAGCCTCGCCTTTACCGTGTTGAGGAATGAGGCTCGTTTGCGACGGGGTTCCACCAAGACCACTTCTCTTTCGGGCTCTGCAATTGCTAGCGGGATCCCTGGAAAACCTGCGCCCGAGCCGATGTCGACAACCGACCCGTTGGGAAGGAGTTGGATAGCTTCCAGGGAATCTCGATAGTGATACCACGCTGCGTGTTCATCACTGGTGATTGCCGTGAGATTGATTCGGCTATTCCAGCTGTGCACCATCAACCAATGCCGAGCAAGCAGGTCTATTTTGTTCTCATCCAACCAGTTGATTGCGGTGAGCAGATGGTCATAGATCGAGTGGTTCAAAGGATCTCGCTCCAATGGATGGTTGTTTCACGTGAAACATCGGCTGGAATCGTACCGTTGCTGAAAACTGTGGCTTCGTTGGCTTCGACGCTGCGCATCGTCTGTAAGCCGTGGCTTCGACGCTGGGGAGTGAGGTGCTCGACATTTCCGGCCTCAGAAATTCAATGTTTCACGTGAAACATTGGTCAAAGTCAACGTTACCGGAACCAGGTACATGACTCATTACTCATTCATCCGAAATTCCATGCTAACCAGAGCACCTATTTCGCCGTCACCCAGCGGGACCGAAGTCGCAGCAACGCCAACGCCGCTGGAGTCATTCCGGGGATCCGACTGGCTTGTCCCAGGGTTGTTGGCCTTACAGCAAGAAGTTTCTCGCGAAGTTCTCTCGACAAACCAGAAATGCCATTGGGATCGAACCCCGCGCCCAACGTGTGTCCCTCGAGTTCTGTGAGTCTTTCTATCTCTTTCATCTCCTTCTTTATGTAGCCCTCATATTTCACCTCCTCCTCAACGCATCGAAGAGTGGCAACGTCAAACCCAGCGACGTCAACATTGGCCGAATTGACATTGGCCGAATTAACATTGGCCGAATTAACATTGGCCGAATTAACATCGGCCGCATTAACATTGGCCGCACCAACATCGGCCGCATCGCTCGCAGCGGTCGCAGCGGCCGTAACGGGATTCGCTCCAGCAACGAGTTTGCCTATCTCCACCTCCGGCCGTTTCAGCAGTTCCCAATAACCCTGGCCCTTCTCAACCCCAAACTCCTCTGCCAGTGCCGTCCCCACCCGTCCATTCTTGAGTACGGTCCGCAAGCGACACCTTTCTTTCTCCCGTTCCAGAGAACGGGTGACCCGATCCTCACTCAACAGACCCCACTCTTGGGCCTTGCGCCAAAGTCGCTCCTCGGCATTTGCCTCCCGCAGCGTCAGGCGATATTCCGCCCGAGAGGTGAACAATCGATAGGGCTCGTCCACACCCTTGGTTACCAGGTCGTCAATCAAGACTCCAACATACCCCTCGCCACGCAAAACTACGGCGCCACTCTGACCCCGCCCCCAACGCACAGCGTTCAATCCCGCCATCAGACCCTGGGCGGCTGCTTCTTCATACCCGCTCGTACCGTTGATTTGCCCAGCCAAGAATAGCCCCGGCACATGCTTCACCATCAAAGTCGGGGACAGTTGGGTTGGTGGAGCATAATCGTATTCCACCGCATAGCCGTACTGAAGAACCCCAACATGCTCGAGACCTGGAATGCTGTGCAGGAAAATCTCCTGAACATCCATGGGTAGGCTCGTGGAAATCCCATTTGGGTAGATACGATCTGTGCTCAAACCCTCGGGCTCAAGGAAGATATGGTGCCGTGCCTTGTCCGCAAAACGAACAACCTTGTCCTCAATGGATGGGCAGTACCGTGGCCCCCGGCCTTTGATCACACCCTGAAACAGCGGAGACCGATCCAACCCGTTGCGGATGGCCGCATGGGTTGCCTCATTTGTGTAGGTAATGTGACAACAGATCTGCTCGAGTTCGTTCTCAACATAGTCAAAACTGAAACGCGGTTGAGGATCATCCCCTGGCTGAGATTCCAACAACGCCCAATCAATGCTTCCCTTGGACAGACGCGGTGTGGTTCCGGTTTTGAAGCGACAGAGCTCAATGCCCAACTCTCTCAGCTGCTGCGACAACCGACTCGCCGACTGCTCGCCAAACCTGCCTCCTGCAAAGGAGCTTTCACCAATATGGCACAGTCCATTGAGAAATGTGCCGGTGGTCACTACAACTGATCGACACTCGATCTCACCGCCATCTCGCAATCTCACCCCTTGCAGCGTCAAACCGGAACCAGAACCCAAAGTCGAGCTCGACGACACCAAACCAATCACCTCGTCCTCGATGAGTGTGACACCCGGGGCACCATGCATGACCTCGGTCATGGCCAAACGATAGAGCTCCGAATCTGACTGAGCGCGAGTGGACCGCACAGCTGCCCCTCTGCTCTCATTGAGGCGGCGAAACTGGATCCCTGTCGCGTCTGCGACTCGTCCCATGGCACCACCCAATGCATCTATTTCGCGAACAAGATGTCCCTTGCCCACTCCGCCGATGGCTGGATTGCAACTCATCTGCGCAATGCGATCCAATCGCAATGTCACGAGCGCGACTTCGGCCCCGAGACGACTCGCTGCCAACGCCGCCTCGCACCCCGCGTGTCCAGATCCCACAACCACAACATCAAACATCCCCCTCCTTTACCTTTCAGCCAACCCACCACGCAAGCTTCACCTGCAAGCTCCAGTTGCCACCATCGACACTGCCCGTCAGAGCATCGCCCAAAAAACTCGGGTGCAGAAACCCTTCGATGCGACCAGCAACATGCCACCGCCACACAATATCCCCTTGGCCGTTCGGGACCCTCGTCAGCACAATCACACATTTATTTTCAATATAATCAGATCCTTCTCACCACCAGAGCCGGTGGAGAAGATTTTCCCCCGCCCCAACCGACCTAGCCGGCCCTTGCAGTCCTTGCCGACGGAACCTTGCCGACGTGAACCGACCTAGCCGGCCCTTGCAGTCCTTGCCGACGGAACCTTGCCGACGTGAACCAGCCTAGCCGGCCCTTGCAGTCCTTGCCGACGGAACCTTGCCGACGTAAACCAACCTAGCCGGCCCTTGCTGTTTTTGCCCACGGAACCTTGCCGACGGAACCTTGGCCCAGAACGAAACGTCGTGCTACGCTGGGCCCAAATGCAACGAGACACCGGGCAAATCCCTGACATCCGCCGACCTCGATTCAGCCTTCGCCTCAAACTCACCATCGGGGTCATTCTCATTGTTCTTGTCAGCTTCTCCGGTCTAAACGTCTTCAACATCTATACCCATCGCAAATCCCTCTATGCCGAAGCACACAAGACGCGCACCAACCTAGCGCGCATGGTAGCGGCTGCTCTCTTCACCCAACTTGCGGACAATGAACTGAGCAGCCCACGGGTCAAAGTCTTTCTCGACAATTTTCTCAGCGCCGCGATCACCCAGAACAAGCTTGACCGTGACGTCGCTTTCGGTGTGGTCCTGGACGCCAACAACAACGTCATCTCAGGCCAAGCCAAACCCAATCTCGTAATCTTCCCCGGTGGCGGCTCCTATCCCGATGCCGCAACGGCTCTCGCTGAGATCGCCAAGCTCGATGGCAAGCTCGGCAACCAGATGCGCACCACCCGCATCCCCCTGACAGTTCGTGGCCGGGGAACCGTGGGCAAGCTCATGATTGGCATCTCCCTGCAGCGCATCAACGACGAGTTCATGCGTGATCTCTGGCTCAACCTTTCGGTCTTTGCCGCCGCCCTCATCCTCATCATCATCTATTTGGTGGTGACACTCGGCCGCGTCGTCATTCGCCCCATCACCCAAGTCATGTTGGCCATGCGGGACGTCCGCAAGGGCAATTTCAATACCAAGGTTGAGCTCAACAGCAGTGATGAAATCGCCGTGCTCGCCGACACCTACAACTTCATGGTCATCGGCCTCAGAGAACGCGAAGAACTCAAGGACGCCTTCAGTCGCTATGTCTCGACCCAAGTCTATGACCGCCTCGCCGCCGGCGACCTGACCCTCACCGGTGAGACCCGCAACGCCACAGTCCTCTTTTCCGACATCCGCAGCTTCACTGCCCTCTCCGAGCGGCTCACTCCTGCCGATGTCGTGCAGATGCTCAACCAGTATTTCAACGTGATGGTTGAGATCGTCTTCAAGAATGACGGCTTCGTCAACAAGTTCATCGGTGACGCATTGATGGCCGTCTACAATGTTCCCATCGATCAAGACGAACCAGAAATGCGAGCAGTCAAGACCGCACTCGAAATGATCGAAGCCCTCGACGAGTTCAACCGCGCCCGGGCTGAGGTCGGACTCTTCGCCGTCAAGATCGGCATTGGTATCAACACCGGAGCGGTGGTCGCAGGAAACATCGGCCATCAGAAACGAATGGAGTACACCGTTATCGGCGATGCGGTGAACCTCGCCCAACGCATCGAGAGCCAAACCAAGGTCACTGGCATGCCCATTTTGATCTCGGAATCAACCTACGCCGCGGTTGCCGACCGCGTCATCGCCCAGGCACTGCCGCCGGTAAAGGTCAAAGGCAAACAGGAACCTGTTGCCCTCTACGGTGTCACTGCCCTCGTCGGCGCGCTGCAACACAGGCGACCTGCGATGCCCATCGAAATCGTACTGCCTCCACACGCAGGGGTCACCCAAGCCGATGTACCGCCCCCAAGCCCATCGCCTGGGGGGACTGACCGGCTTCCCTACACAAAAGAGCCAGGACAGTAGACCCTCAACTCCCAGCGTGCTACTTTGCCCACCCGCGCACGCCCCCTCAGGAGGACGTGCTATTTTGCCGACCCGCGCGCGCCCACAGGAGGGTATTTATGGCGGTTCTCAGACGTGACGACGCAAGCCTCGCAGGTGATCTCAACATTAACGACGTCCATACCATTCTCGGTCCCGAAAGCACCTTCGAGGGCAAGCTCTCGTTTGACGGCACGGTCCGCATTGACGGCCGCTTCAAGGGTGAGATTCACACCGACAACATCCTCGTCATTGGTCAAGGTGCCCGTGTCGACGCGCAAATCCTCGTTGGCTCCATTGTCATCAATGGGGAGATCCACGGCGACATCACCGCCAAGCATTCCGTTGAGATTCACGCGCCAGGCAAGGTGCGTGGCAACATCACCACGCCCCAGTTGATGATCGACAAGGGGGTGCTGTTTGATGGCTCCTCCAAGATGGAAGACGCAAGCACCAAGGTTCCGGGGCCCAATGTCACCCTCCTGTCAAAACACGAAGACGGCGACAAGAAGAAAGAGTAAGAAACTGCGGCTGGTAACCAAGTAAGCGTAACGCAAGATCCGCGTCCACCCCAAGTCGAGCCGTTCATGGGCACAGACACCCCGCGCTCTGCCACCAGCGACGATGCCCGTTTCATCGCCAAGCCGACAGACTTGCAGGTCACCTCTGCAAATCTCATCGAACAGTATCAGCACCACTTCGCGTCTTCCCTCAAGTCAGCGCTGCCAACTTTCACAAAGCCCATTGCGGCCCTCGACCTTGTCTGTGGTACCGGCCTCTCTACTATGACCATCGCGCCGGAACTACCCGCCGGTTCTCGAATCGTCGCCATCGGCGATGACCGCGTGGAACTCAAGGTTTTTCACGATCGCCTCAGCAAAGAAGACCGACGTTTCATCTTCCCCCGTAAGGATCGACTCCACCGACTTCCCTTTGCGCCAGAGGTCTTTGATCTCATTTGGATGGGCCTCCTGAACCAACAACCCAACCCGCTGCGCCCGGTCCTCCGCCAGGCCCTGCGCAGTTTGCGAATTCAAGGGCACCTCATCCTCGCCGTACCCCTGCATGAGACCTTCCTCGAGATCACGAGTGTCATGAGTCCGAGGCTTCGCGGCTTCAGCAACAGCCAAGCGTTCACCACTCTCATGGCCGAGCCACACCACCTACTCACCGCAGAAGATTGGCGAGAGAATCTTCACCGCTGTGGCGGCATTGACATCGATCTCAAACGCGACACTTTCACCGCAACCCTGCCGGCCCCCTTATCGCGACAACCGTTGTTCGCACGCTATCTGCTCTCCCTATGGCTCGGGGATGACCCCGTCATTCAGGCCAGATGTTACCACCTACTCGACGACGCTATCACTGAGCCCATCAACATAACCCTGCACACGGCACGCATTCATTGTCGACGCGGCCCTAATGAGCTTATCGAAGACATCACACAATAACCCCAAACAACGGCATTCCCACTCAACAGCGTGCTTTCGGCTTCTCACGAACGACACCCGCCTCAACCTCCAAGATCTGAGTTTCTTCGGGCAGCGGGAGCTCAACTGCACCGGTGGTGCTCACCAACAACTGGGATCCGACTTTGGCCAGTGCACCGAACAGCATGTCTGTACGCTCAGCGTCGAGCTCACTGGAAACATCGTCCAAAAGTAAGATCGGAGCGATGCCGAGCTCATCACGCAGACAGATCACCTCTGCAAGCTTCAGCGCGAGAACGATTGCCCGTTGTTGCCCCTGGGATGCAAAGATTCGCGCGTCACGTTCGCCAATCGACATGCACAGATCTGCACGATGTGGACCTACCGTGGTTCTGCCATTCTTGCGATCTCTCGAAAAGCTTCTTTTCAACGCTTCGCGAAATGATGCGGCGAAGTCGTCACCGCTCTCTGTCACACCCGATTCTAGCAACAATGTGAGTGGCTCGAGCCTTGGCATGATGGTATCGAATTGCGATGCAGCACGCCGTGACATTGCAGCAAGGCCTTCCTCGCGACAGCGATGGATAACTTCTCCATGAGCAACGAGTTGTTCATCATAGGCCGCAATCTGCATGAGGTCCGGATTCTTGTTTGCACGCAATAGCGAATTGCGCGAACGCATTGCTTGTCCGTAGGCCAACGAAGCATCGACGAGCTTTGGTTGATAGTTGGCAACGGCCCGATCGAGAAACCTCCGGCGATTCTCGGGACTGCCTTTGGCGATGCGCAAATCATCCGGAAAGAAGGCTACTACGTTAACCAGCCGCAGCAACGATGACATATGCGACAGCTTCCGGTCGTCTACCCGCATGGTGCGACGGTGTTCACTAAGCTCGACTTCTATCGAATGCCGCACACCTTGTCGCGTAACCAATGCTCTAACACGACCGCCCGTGGTACCGAAGCGCAGCATCTCTGACGGCTTGGCATTGCGGAAGGAACGTCCAGTGGCACACACGTAGAGCGCCTCGAGAAGGTTCGTTTTCCCTTGGCCATTTTTGCCGCACACTACGACGGTATTTGACGTGAGATCAATCTCTAGCTTTTCGAGATTGCGAAAGTGAACGCAGGAGAGCTGCTCTAGGTGCACGAGGCTATCTGGATCAGATGCGCATCGGCATGACCACCGCGAGAAAACCAGTATCCTCGAGCGGCTTGATCACACCAGGTGACAAATCATCGGAGAAATCAAGAACGACACCATCGTCATTGGTGAGCGCCAACACATCGAGGAGATAGCGCGCGTTGAAGCCAACGTGCAATTCCTCGCCTTGATAGTCGATGTCGATGGTCTCACGGGCCTCCCCAAATTCAGGGTCCTCAGCAAGGAGCTCCATTTTTCCTGGACTGAAACCAATGCGCACACCGTAGGAACGACTCTGTGACAACAAGGACACACGGCGCAACGCCTCGGCAAATGCGGTACGGGAAATCTTTGCCGACTTACTCGCGCTCTTTGGAATCACTTGTTCATAGTCGGGGAACTGTCCTTCAACGAGACGAGTGGACAGAACCACGGAGCCAGCGCGGAGCACGCCACTGTTTCCCGAGAAACCCAGCTCGACTTTGTCGATGGATTCTGAGGTGTCACTGAGAACACGCTTGAGTTCTTGAAAACCTTTGCGCGGTACAATGACACCCTGATCGATGGGGATCTCTTCTTCGAAGCGACGCTCGCACAAAGCCAATCGATGACCATCGGTGGCGACCATTCGCAACATCTTCGTTTCGGGTGCCTCACAGAAAATGCCCCCCAGGTTGTGACGGTTGTCATCGGTCGACACGCAAAACAACGTGCGGTCGATCATGTCCGCAAGGTCTTTCGACGGAATCGAAAATGTCTTTACCTGGGCATAACTCGGCAACGTTGGAAACTCATCTGCAGCCATACCAACCAAACGAAAACGACTGGCACCAGCTTTGATATTAATCCAGTTGTTGTCCTCTCGCATGATTTCCAGAGTCTTAGTCGGAAGTGATTTGACCACATCGTAGAGCTGCCGCGCATGAATTGCCACGGAACCTGGATCACTCACTTCGGCCTTGTATATTCCAGAAAGACCCACATCCAGATCTGTCGCACTTACGGTCAATCCAGAATCAGCGGCCTCCAGCAGGACGTGCGCGAGAATTGGCATCGTGCTCTTGCGGTCAGCGATGCCCTGAACTCGGTACAAAGCCCTGGAAAGCTCCGCTGTCTCGATTGTCATTTTCATGCGGGTCTGTCCTTGCGTAATCGACGGCTGTTGGTAGCTACGCAACTGATCTTTGTCAAGCGTGCCATTTTCTGCCGTTTCCTTCTTTGTTTAGATCTCTGGATATAGATCTAATAGTAATAATGATCGCCTGTGGATTTCCGGATATCGCACATAACATCATGAAAAAAAAGGTAAAACACATGTGAATGAAGGTGTGGACACAATAGTTGATAAGTTGGGCGTACCTGTAGCAACATGACAACGCGCAGGTTCTCAACACGGTTGTGGACACAGTTTCGCACAGGGATGGACACAAAATTTTTTTCATTTTTTTTTTTTGGCGGATCCACGTGAAACATAACGGCGATCAGAGTCTGCGCGATTTCGCTGGCAACAAGACCCTTGACCAGAAGCATCTGCTTTGCGTACACACATCCACGCTGGTGCTCGGCTCTTTGTTGTGTGACTCGAGTGCCAGGTGGTCTTGGGGGGCGAGCTATCGGTCGTGCAGAGCTGTGCGGCGGGGGTGCGGTTGAGACGTTGGCATTTACAGCACGCGCGAAAAAACTCACCAAAGAATTTGAACGACCGATGCAGCCTGTGGGTATCTCTGTGGTTTGTCTGTGGAGTTCCCCGCACAAATTCTGGATATAGTTACGGTTCTTGGCAACCAATGGGAAGCTGTGGATAACTTGTTATGGTAGCAACCACCGATCGAAGT
>Ga0208961_1001072_pt1 | contig 9771 bp, 7 predicted proteins | sample RifOxyB3_FD_184034 | JGI IMG/M metagenome (GOLD analysis project Ga0208961, IMG submission 184034) | Groundwater microbial communities from Rifle, Colorado - Rifle Oxygen_injection B3 (SPAdes) | ecosystem: Environmental > Aquatic > Deep subsurface > Groundwater | place: Rifle, Colorado, United...
CGCCCTTCAGGCGGTCTTGGTTCCCGCTTGGTCACGCGCTACCCGGACCGCGTGAACGCGGGACTGCAAACCTCGGACCGAGCAACCACTTCACCCCCGACGCACTACGGCACCAGCCGGGTCACGAACAGGCGTCCTGCCCCGGTCGGACCGGTGAAGTCGATCTCGGCCACCCAGTACTGCGGCCCCTCGGACCAGAACGGTTCGGGCTTCGGCGCCGGCAGCGCGATGTCCACCGTCTGCGGCGCGCCTGCCTTGACGCTGTCGAGCGTCTTGATGACGATACCCGGTTCGTACTGCAGCGGCAGACGGAACCGGATGTGCACGTTGCGGAGTTCGCACGCGGTTGGTGCATCCAGAGTCAGGCTCAGCTTCTGTTGTGCGGGGTCGGCAACGAGCAGGCCTTTCAGCCCGGGGAAGTCCGCGCACTCCAAGCTGTCCGCCAGCGCCTGCGCGGCGGTCGGCACCTCGATGTGGCCAATACGCTGCGGCAGCGCCTGCCCCTGCCCGTGCGGCAGGTTGACGACGACAGCCGCGCCGCGCGTCTCGAATGGCACCGTCTGCCCGTCGAGTTTAACGCCTTTCACGTTGGCCTTGCCGATCACGCAGGTCAGCGGAGTCGCTGTACCGAGGTCGCCCGGCACCGGCCGCGAAAGCGCATACCGCCGCGCGACGGCGGCCGCTTCCGCAGGTTCGGCCTTCAGTTCCGAGCACGTCACCTGCCGCGCGTACGCCGCCCACTCCGTCTGGTTGCAGTACCACCACTCCGGTTTGCCCGAGATCGTCTGGAAGACCGCGTCCAGCTTGTTCCACTCCTCGCCCGCCTGCCACGCGTGCACGCCGAGGAAGATGCAATGCGACCACTTCCGGTACGCCTCGGGAGACCTGGAAACCGGCTTCTCGAGATCCGCCTGGAACTTCTGCGCGTCCACAACCTTGTCGCCCGGCACGACCTGGCAGCCGGTGGAGAACTCGCCCGGCGCCAAGTTCGGGTTGTTGCGCACGAAGTCGGCGTACACGCAGTGGTGGTACCCCGTCCGGCGCACCGCCTCGGAGATCATCAGAAACGCCTCCGGCTTGTCGCTCCGGAACTGCCCGTACGAGAACGCCAGCGAGTTCAGCGGCGTTTCGGTGTCGTCCTCGCGCCCTACACGGTTGGCGCACAATTCCCACCAGATCTTGCCGGCGTCAAGCTCCGGTAGCTTCGGGTGCGTCATGGTGTGGCCGCCGATCGAGAACCCGTCCTGCATCAGTTCTTTGCAGTACTCCGGGCCGAAGTTGTTCTTGGCGTTGTTCTGCGTGAGGTAGAACGTGCCTTTCAGTCCGAACTTGGCCATGTGCTGGCGCATCTGCAAGCTGTTGAGACTGCAATCGTCCCAGCGCGCTGAGAACGCCCAGTCGCGCCCGTCATAGACCGGCGCAACGTCCACGCTCGCGCGCCCGGCATCGTCGGCGGTCGCGTACTCGACCTCGAGCTGTTGCGAGTACATGCGCAGCGTCGGCGCGACCGGGGCCGCCATCGCCGCACACACCAGGAGTTGCACGCCACCGCCCGCCATCAGCAGTCCTCGCAGCATCGGCCGACTCCTTTCCTGAATCTTCCGCGCAAACTTCGTCCACGTCAACCCGGAACGATAGCGGGTGCGGCGGCGATTGCCACCGCGACACGCAGCCGCCGGCAAAAGCCGACTGACGCGACACCACGAGCGTGCCCCGGTGGGTTCCCGCCGAGTCCAGCAGCAGCCATTTGCAGAATCGATGCCACTGGGGTTACGTTACACCATGAAGCGAAAGGTCTACATCGAAACAAGCTGTCCGGAGATCGTTTCGCCAGACGCCTTCCTGGGAGATGACCAATGAAGGACCCCTTTGTTGCCGAGGTGCGGAAGCACCGCATGGATCATACGCAGCAGTTCAAGTCTGACCTGCACTTGATCTGCGAAGATCTCCGGGCGTTCGAACTGACGCTGGGGAAACGCCTGGTTACGCTCAAAACAAAGAGGCGCCGGCCATCGACGAGGTTCAGCCCGCCGCGAGCGTGCGGCGGCTGAACTTTGGCTCCGGGCTGGCGCCCTGCGAGGGCGCCGCGGTTCACTTCGCGGTGATCTCGCCGGTGCCCGACACCGACTTGGAGACTTGCCCCGGGTGTCCGTAGTAGGTGATGTCACCGGCACCCGAGACCTCCGCCTTGAGCGACTGGCTGGCGAACACCTCGATGTCGCCGGTGCCTGTCGTCTTGGTTGTGACGCGCTCTGCTTTGAGGGCCTTCAGGTCCAGGTTCGCACAGCCGTTGCCGGTCGCCGTGAGTTCGCGCACAGCGCCTTCGCCCGTGACATCAGCGGTCCCGTCGACCTCGACCTTCAGTTGGGCGTCCGTCACTCCCGCAAAACTGACATCGCCGTTCCCCTCGACACGGAGTCCGGTGAGTTTCGGCATCTCGATACGGACGGACAACGGCAGATTGGTGATGATGGACTTGCTGTTGCCGATTTGCAGCTTGCCATTCGTGACGGTTGTGGTGATGAGCGGGACGAGATTGTCGTCGCCCGTGACCACGCACCGGCACGTCGCGCCAGACACGATCTGCACCGTCGCGGGCGCGGCGAGCTCGACGTCGCTGAACTCCGCCAGAACGCGTTCCTGGCGCAGTTCAGTCCCGGAGCCCCGGACACCGAACACCGCCGTACAGCCGCCGGGAAAGAAGGAGAACGACCACTTGGGGCTCTTGGCCGCGCCGGTCTTATCCCCCTGCGGCGTGCCCCGCCCCGTCTCCGCTGTCGCCTGTCCCGGGCTGGCGGGGCGGCCTTGGACCGTGAATCCCGCAACCACGGCAAGCCCCGCGAGGCCGAGAAACAGCAGGACCAGGCCAACGGCCAGAACCCAACCGAACCGCCCCGCCTTCCGCCGCATCAGGGATGAGACGCCCCACGCCAGCAGCAACAGAACGGCCAGGCCCCCGACGCGTATCAGCCATGCGGCGGTCGGCGACAAAGCCCCGAACAACGGCGACGGCAGCAGATTTGGCACGACGAACGCGAGCAAGACCAGTCCGATGGCGACGACGGTCGCCCAAATCGCCCTGGCGCGGCCGGGTCCCGGCGGCGGCGCGGTCCCAGCCGGAGGCGCCTGGCCAGGGGCCGTGGGTTGGCCATGGGTCACCCCCGGCACCGGCTCGGCTGTCGCCGCGGCGGGCAGACAGATCCACAGCAGGATGTAGGCCCCGAGGCCAACCTCGGTATAGATCGTGACCAACACGAACAGCGCCCGCCACAACCACGTCGGAATGGGCGTGTGCTCGCCCAACCCGCCACACACGCCACCGAGCATTTCGTCCTTACTCGACTTGCGCAGATTCCGCAGGGTTGCCCAAACCGAGTTCCACCCCCCGCCGGACGCCCCGGATGCCCCGGACGTCGCCGGGGCTTTGGTGGCGGCAATCGACTCGACATCCGTCTTGACCTGGCTCGCCTGCTGGTAGCGCCGCTCCGGTTCCTGTTCGAGGGCGTGCAGGACGACCTGGTCCAACCGTACATCGACCTGCACCCTCTGCGACGGCGGCTGGAAGTTGCCGACCGGCAATTGCCCGGTCAGCATTTCGTAGAACACAACGCCCAGGGAGTAGATGTCGGCACGCTGGTCCACGGTGTCGGGCCGGTCGCGCTGCTCCGGGGCCATGTAGCTCGGCGTGCCCATGACCTGACCCGCCTGGGTGATGGAGGTCAGGTCCGTTTCCGGCCCCACCAGCTTGGCCAGACCAAAGTCGGCAATCTTGACCCGGCCCTTGCTGTCCAGCAGAATGTTTTCCGGTTTGATGTCCCGGTGCACAATGCCTTCCTCGTGCGCGTACTGCAGGGCGTCGCAGATCTGCGTCACAACCGCCAGTGCTTCGCGAGGATTCAACGTGGCGCGGCGGATGGCGTTGCGGAGGTTGGTGCCGGACACGAACTCCATGGTGATGTAGTAGTACTGACCCGCCTGACCGAACTCGTGAATGGTCACGATGTTCGGGTGGTTCAGCCGCGCCAGCGCGCGCGCTTCGCGCGTGAAGCGCTCCGCGAACCGCGGATCGTCCGCCACCGCGGGCGGGAGGATCTTGATCGCCACGAAACGGTCCAGGGTCGTCTGTCGGGCCTTGTACACCGCGCCCATGCCGCCGCGCCCCACCAGGCCGAGAATCTCCAATTGCGGAAAATGCTTCCCCAAGTCCTCGGCGCGTGGAGGTTCGAAGTCGGCGAGGCGTCGGGCCTTGGGCGCCGCGTCCGAGGCCATGGGCGAGGCTTCCGTGCCGCCCGCCGCGGCCGCCAGCAGGCACCGCGGGCAGAGTCCCTGGGGTGCCGCACCCGGGGTAAGCAGAGCACCGCACTTGGCGCATTTCGCAGTTTCAGTCATCCGTCCGATCTCCTTCGCCCCGTCGGCCCAAGTCCCTTAACCTGCACCATACACCGCTCATATTACTTAGTGAAGCAACCGCCGCCGGAAGTTACAGCAGCGCGGCAACAGGGACAGGCGAGGAGGCGAGTGTGCGCAGGTTGACGGGGGGGGGGAGCGCCACGTCGCGATGGCGTAGCGGCACGAGCGGCAGGGCTTGGGCGTTCCTACCCCTTAATAGCGCCTTCCGCCAGGCCCTTGGTGAAGAGCTTCATGGTGAAGACGAAGAGGATGACGATGGGGATGCTGGCCAGCGCATATCCGGCCATCAGTGGGCCCCAGAGCTTGATATACTCGCCGGCCATGCGCAGAAGCTGCACCATCACCGGCAGTCGGGCGTGGTCGCGGATCACGATCAACGGCAGGACAAAGTCGTTCCACTGCGAGATGAAGTTCATGACGCCGACGGTTCCGAGAATGGGGCCGGCCAGCGGGACGACCACGACGCGCATCTGCTGGAAATGGTTCGCCCCGTCGATGTCCGCCGCCTCGAATAGGTCGTGCGGGATGTCCTCGACAAAGGAACGCAGCACGAAGATGGCGAAGATCTGGCCGCCCGAGGCCCCGACGATGACCAGTGCAGTGATGGTGTTGAGCAGGCTCAGGTCGCGCAGGAGCTGGAACAGGGGGATGAGATTGGCGATGGCGGGCATCATCATCAGGATCAGGATGGCGTTCCAGAGGAAGGAGGACAACGGCATGCGGTAGCGGGCGAAGAAATAGGCGGAGCAGAGAGCGACGAAAAGAGTGATGAAGGTGGCGCTGATCGAGATGACAAGGCTGTTGGCCAGACAGGGCGTGATCATCTCCCAGGCGTACCGCCAGTTCTCCCAGAACATCGGGTGGGTCAACGACGCCGGTTTGGAGTAGAACTGCTCGTTGTTCTTCACGCTCACCACCATCATCAGGTACATCGGCAAGAAGGCCATCGCGAGGACGCCCAGGATGGTCAGATGCTTGGCCAGGCGCAGGCCCCATGCCGCGAGCTTGTCGAACACCCCTGGCGGCATGGCGAAACGTTGCTCGAGATTCCGTTCATTGTCGGCGAAGAAGAGCCGCTTCACGGCGCCGCCGGCCGTGGCCAGCAGATCGTACGGGAAAGCGAAAAAGAACAACCCGAGCGCCACGGCGATGAAGTGCCCGGTGCAGAAGATGCCGACCGCCGTCGCGAGGGCACCGCCCCGCAGCGTGCGCTTCTGCCACGCCACCATCTCGCTCCAGTGCGTCAGGATGTTGCTCATCTTCTGCAGGCCCATGACCACGACGGTGAGAATGATGCCGACGGCACAGGCGAAGCCCATGTCCTGGTCGATGAAGGCCTTGCGCAGCATGAACAGCGCGGGCACGGTGGCATTGCCGCCAGGGCCGCCCTCGATGCCGGCCAGCGCCAGGATCATCCCGGCGTCCTTCAGCGTGTCGATGATCACCAGCACCAGCAGGAGCTTGATCGACGAGGTGATGAGCGGCAGCTCGATCTTGGTGAACTTCGACCACCAGCTCACACCGTCGACTTCGGCGGCCTCGTAGATGTCCTCCGGAATGCTCTGCAGCTTGGCCAGATAGGTGAGGACAGCGAAGGAACCGACCCAGGGGAACCCCCAGACGATGCAGGCCACGACGATCAGTTTGGGGTCACCCAGCCACGCCGGGCACTGGCCGTGGACGAAAACGCCGCCCCACTTGAACAAGACATCCAGCCGCACCAGGACGTCGAAGAACCCGGTGGTGAAAAGGAACTTGTTGAGGTAGCCGGCCGTCGCCTCGAAAAAGAAGGAGCGCCAGATCAGGACGATGACCAACCCCGGAACGACCATGGGGATCACAAAGAGGATGCGGTAGAGGAACTGCATCCTTTCGCTGCTGCAGCGATGGATGCAGACCGCCACCAGCAACGCGGGGATCATCTTCACCACATTGAATACGCCTAGGGTGAACGCCAGATCGAACGAGCGCCAGAAGTCACTGTTCGACATGAGCTTGACATAATTCCGCCACCCCACGTACTCCGAGATGTCGGAACCATTCCAGCGGTAGAAGCTGTGAAACACGCCGCTCAGCGCCGGGTAATACTGGAACAGCGCCATCAGAAAAAGCGTCGGCACCACGAAGAGATAGATCTCCCAGTGGTACACCACGGAACTCCATGGCATTTTCTTGCCTGCCATCGCGTCCTCACGTTGCTGCCCGAATCCGGAACTGTGTCTTGCACCTCAGAAGGTGTGACGGAATCGACCACGGGGCGCCGCCGAGTGTCCCGGAAGGCGGGTTCTCCGCAACCCACCGCCTCCGGTTACGAAGAACCGGGGTTCCAGGGCGCAGGTGCCTGCAGAGCGTGTCGATCCTTTCACAACTTCTCAGGGGTCAGGAGCCGGTTCTTTTCGCTAAATCAGCCTTGATGCGCTGCCTGGCCTTCTGCGAGTATTCGTACGGGCCCAGGGCATCCTTGGACATGCCCTTTTCGACCATGTGCATCTGTTGCGCGTGGAGCAGTTCGGGGAGAATCTGGTTGTCCCGGGTCAGCGTCCGGTACTTGACCCAGGCCGGGGCCGCATCCTCCGGCGTGGCGGCGAACAGCGCCTGGGCACGTATGCCGCTGAGAAGCTGCTCATTGAGGGTCATGCTCCGACGCCAGTCCCGCTGCTGCTCCTGGAAGTCGATCAAGCCATGTTCCTTGTAGAACGGCTCGAACTCCTTGACCAGGTCGTCATAGCTGATCTGGTTGACCTGGTACAGCGAGAAGAGTTGCAGCCACTTGATCCAGGTCTCGCCGCCAAGGTTGACGTTGAAGTTGCCGTAGACGCCGTCGAGACAGGGCTTGAACCCGGCCAGCAGCGGGTCGGTTTCCGTTCCAACGATGGCGGGGATCCAGCCGATAATCTTGTTGAGCCGCTCATTCTGCTTCTGTGAGGCGAGAAAGAGCAGGAAGTCCTGGGCCACCTCGGGATCCTGCCCCGTGCGGACGACGGCAAAGCTGAAGCCGGTGCCGGGGTTCTCGTACCGCGGACCGACCACGAGATCGCCGTATTCGGGGTCATCCTGGCTCGGCATGGGGAAGTCCATGAGGGCCACCTCAAACTTGCCCTTCGCCTGTTCCTGCAGGCTGCGTGCGTCCCAGGTCCCGGTGGTCATGAAGACCGCCCGTTGCTGCGCGAACAGGAACACGCCCTCGTCGCGCGACAGCCCGGTAAAGCCCGCCTGGCACTGGCGCGTGATGTCGCGGACCATCTTGAATTTGCCCTCGATCGGCCGGTCGTGGAAGCTGACCAGCCCCGCCTTCACCGCGACGTACAACTCGCTGTTGTCGACGAACCCGTCACGGTTGAAGTCAGCCTTCTCGATGAGTCGGTAGGTCAGAACGTTGCACAGGCTCCACTCCCAGATGCCGAAATGGTACTTGGAGCCGACAATGGGCGTGTAGGGCTGGCCCTGGCTGTTGACCTTTGTGGCAATCTGCTCGCACACGCCGATGAACTCGCGAAAATCCTTCGGCGGCTCGTCGCGACCGCACAGCTTTCGCAGAAGGTCCTTGTTGTAGAACACGCGGGTGGCGAACCGGGACAGCGGAACGGTCATGTACTCCTGCATCTCATAGGTGTAGCCGGTGATCATGCCATCCCGGTAGGTGTCGCGCAGGGGCGTGTCCTCCAGTTCGGTGCCCTTGTTGTAGGGGTTCGGGAGGTTGACGCACGGGGTGATGGGAACGCAGTAGCGGTTGTAGTACGACAGGATCACCTGGTAGGGAAGCCCGAGCCCCATCTCCACCATGTCGGACATGGTGCCGCCGAGGAACTGCGTGCTCATCCACGTCCCGTAGACACCCTCCGGGATGGCGTCCTGGAGGATCCGCACGTTCGGGTGCAGCTTCTGATACTCGCCGGCCAACTCAACGAAGCCGTCGCGGACGCCGGTCTCGAGCTGCCAGTGCCCGATGCGCAGCGTGGTGGTCCCGATCGGGCTTTCCTTTATACGGTACGACGCGACCTCGTAAAGCGCCCACAGGAAGACCGCGAGGACAACGCCCAGCGCATAGTATTTCTTCACGAAATTCATGATGCCCTGCCCACTGAAGACTCGGAAATGACGCCCTGTCGAGAACCCGGTACGGCTCCTATTCAATCGCCGTCTCGCCCTTCTCGATCTTGTCGATGCTCTCGAGATTCCTGCGCGCGGCGAAGTTACGCATGTCGCGGGGATACTCGGTGCGGAGCTTCTGGTAGAACTCCTTGGCGGTGGCCAGATCCCCAACCTCGAACTGCGCCAGCGTCGCTATCTCCCAATACAGGTTGGAGTTGTCCATCCGCGGGTTGGACGGATCCAGTTCCTTGGTCTTCAGGACCATGAGCTTGGCGTTGAGCTGCGCGTCGCCGTCATCGAGGATCCGATAGCCGCGGGCCAGCAGGTCCCAGACCCAACTGGTGAAATGCAGGTCGGGATTGGTCTGCACAAAAGCCTGTAGCGCGGCCACGGCCGCCCGGACGTCCTCGGGCTTGAACGAAATCATCCGCGCCTCCTGCGCGTAAGCGAACGCCTCCATCGCGGCGGGATGGCCGGGATGCGCCGCGTAGATCGCCTCGTAGTCGACGCACACGGCGGCATAGTCCGGCGTCTCGCCCACCGGGACGACGTGCCGCATCCGCACCAGGGCGAGTTGGCTCCACACGGCAAGGTCGTGCTCGGGAAACTCCCTGATGATCTGCTCGAAGAACGCCTTGGCTTTGACCTTGTCGCTATCGGGAGTGCGCAGCCAGTTGACGAGCGCCAGGCCGTACAGCGCTTGCGTCATCGCCTCCGTCCCCGACTTCGCCGCCCGGCGCGCCTGCTCGAAAGCCTTCTCGGCGGCGCTGAACTCCGCCATCCTGAACATCTTCCAACCGTGGGTGAAAGGATCCGTGGCCGCAGGATTTTCCACTTTCGCCTTCCCCGGCAAGAAGCGCACCGCGGCGGTGGTCAACCCCGCGATCACCAGCGCGGAAACCAGCAGAATGATGTTGGTCGTCTTCATGAGTTGGATTGCTTCCAATCGAGTACACCAAAAACTGACCATACTTTAGTTTTGTGGACGGATGATTTCACGGCCGCCCGCGGAATTACCCGACCTTCAGCGGCGCGAACACCGCCGGGGTGGTGCGGGCGGCAGGCAGGCGCGGCACATGACCGCCCCCCGGGTAATGCGTCAGCAAAGGGTGGAGCATAGACCCCTGCCACCTCGTGTGGCAGGTGAACGGGTTCATTGGCTACTACACCGCACCTCGTCCCCTCTCTTCCCTTATAGTCCCCCCAAACTTATTAATCAGGGCGCGGTGGAGGCCAACGGCCAACGCCGCAACCGCGCCCTGTTAATAA
>Ga0208961_1001076_pt1 | contig 9750 bp, 7 predicted proteins | sample RifOxyB3_FD_184034 | JGI IMG/M metagenome (GOLD analysis project Ga0208961, IMG submission 184034) | Groundwater microbial communities from Rifle, Colorado - Rifle Oxygen_injection B3 (SPAdes) | ecosystem: Environmental > Aquatic > Deep subsurface > Groundwater | place: Rifle, Colorado, United...
CTCGCCCGCCAGGTGACGGGGACGTGTCCGGCAGTCGCTCTGGGCGTGACACTACCTCAGCGCCGGAACCGTGCACGGCTATGTATGACTCGAAACCAGGGCTGTGCGAAGTTCGCACGGACCGCGAATCGCCGATCCACGAACTGCGCATGCGCTGCTTTCTGCCGGACAATGTGCATAGCCTGCACCCGTCGAACCGGGTGCGAATCGACGCGGCAACCCCGGGCCGCGTCGGCGCCGCGGCGCAGGTGGCGCCGTGGCGCGACAAGAGTGTGTTCATCGATGTCGCGCGGCCCGGACCGGAAATGCCGGACCTCGCCGCCGGAGTGCTCATCCCGCTGATCTCACCGAGCCGCAGCGAGACGGTGACGTTCAGTCTCTGGGTGCGGCCGGATGTTGAGTTCGCGGGTGACACGACGGCTGAGCTTTCCGAATCCGGACCGCCTGAAGGGCCTGTCGATTCAATCGACGCGGGACCGAACCAGCCCGCGAGGACGCGGGCGCTCCAGTTTGGATTACGCACGAGACTTGGAGCGCCCGCGTCCTCGCGGGCTCTTCGTTCCGACAGAGCGGCAGCGGCGCCGCGCGAGGTCGCCGTGGGATTCGCGTTCGCCGGGGAACGCGCCAAGGTCATGCTGAAGAACCGGGTCTGGCAACGGCTCACGTGGCGGATCCCGCCGCTGCCGAAGCCGCGCCCGCGGCCGGTGGAACTGACGGTCAATGGCCAGAAGATCACGGTCACCGAGGAACTGCTGCGTAAGCTGAACCGGTCCACGGACATGCACGATATCTCTCTGTCGATGGACATCAGCCTGGCGATGCAGGAGAGGCAGCGACGCCTGGCGGCGCGTCCGCCGCCGGCGTGGTTCCGCGCCGAGCAGGCGCGGTCCACGCCATGCTATCTGATCCTGGCGGTGAACCCGGACTGGAAGGAGTACAAGGACGCGACCACGATCCGGCTCGAAGTCAACGCGCTGAACTCGAGTGCCGTGGACGGCCCGATCCGCACGGTCCGGGCGGACGTGGAGGAACGCTCGGCCCGCGTCGTGATGCTGGCCGAACCGGGCGGGCGGGTGGATTTCCGGCACGGGTTCGAGTTCCCGGTCAGCATCCGGCGGGTGCGGGTGCAAGGCGCGGCGGTCGGGCCCTATTCCGAGCCGGCCGCGGACGCTGTGGAGGCGGGCGACGGTCCGGCACCGGAGAAGGTGGCGTGTTACCGGTACGACAGCGCCGCGCAGGTGTTGTCCGTCGAGAACGTGACCGTGCCGCGGGCGGCCGCGGACCCCGCACGGTTCGCGCGGTACCTGAATCGCGACGAAGCGGCGAAGTGCGCCGAGACGGACCTGGTCCCGCTTGTCGCCGAGATCGAGTTCGAGAGGTGATCCCATTGATCTGTCACGATGATAGAAGTTGGGCTCTGCCCAAACCCGCTGGAGGACCATTGGCCCTCCAGACTTCCCGGTGGCGATTGGCGTTTCCGGCGGCGGGCACCCGCCGCCGGAAACGCCAATCGCAGCCTGAGCCTGGCGGCAGAGCGCCGAATTCTTATCGACCCGTGCAGGCAAGTCCGGCCTTGCCCGAAACGCCCTCGCCCGAAGAGGTACGGGTAACGGCGCCGTTCGTAGTGGTGTCGCAGTCCCGGCGACAGTCCGCCGGGCAAGACACCATCCGCGCGCCACATCGCCACCACGCCAGATGGGCTCTTGGCGCTCCACTTCGTTCCGCGCACTGCGAGCCCACTACGAACGGGCGTATCCTGGCTTCCGCGGCGGGGCCCCTTCTCTCTCAGGATCTACCCGCACAGGTCGGTTCTTATCATCTCAAACGCGCCTTGGAGTGAGATGGGCAACGTGGCATCGATACAACCTGCGTCCGAGCTTATGGTTCAGGGGAACAACCAAGTTCTGTTGTGGATCCGCGGGGGCCAAAGGCCCGGGCTGCAGCCGCTGTCCGGTTCCACCCTCCGACGGAGTTCCACGCCGTCGGAGGGTGGACGGCTCCGCATCGGGGAACGGGTCGGCGCCGGGCGCCGACCCGTTCCCCGATGCAACTCCGAGGGGTCCGGGGAGCAACCCGCTCCCCGGCGGGGGTGCGGGGGCAGAGCCCTCGCCCGCACGGTCGGTCGTCAAGGTGCGTTCCTCCTGATTCTGGCGCTGATGCTGTCGGCCGCCCGTGTCGCCATCGCGGCCGACTCGGTGGACGAGCTGGCCACGACCTTGCGCGACCCGGCGCCGGCGGCGGTCAAGCGCGCCGAGAAGGCCCTGCGGCGTCTGGCGGACGGCAAGGGCCGGGACGCGGCGGGCGCCGCGCGGGTCCTGGCCGAGTTCCTGCGCGAGAAGGGGCGGCCGGAGGAGGGCGCGCAACTGCTGGAAAGATACGCCGCGTTCGAGAGCGCGAACGTGCGTGGCGAGCGGCTGCCGCTGTTCCTCGAAAGCGCGCGATGCCAGGCGGCGGCGAACCAGGTCCGGCTCGCGGCCAAGATGCTCGACTTCGCGGCGAAGGACGCGACCGGCATCCCCGCCGCGCTCGTGCTCGAGGCGCGCGGCGACCTCGAGGCCATGGCGAGCCGGCATGAGCCGGCCGTGAAGCAGTTCACCGCGGCGCGTGACGCCGCCGCCAAAGCGAGCCGGGAGTGGGCGGTGCAGCGCGAGCGGATTGCGGTCAAGCGCGACGCGGCGCAGGACGCGCTCGACGCCGGGCGCTACGGCGAGGGGTTCGTGGCCTACCGGCGCGCCCGACGCTGTCACCTGGCCGGCGCCTGGGCCGGCGCGGTCGTGCTCTACGACCAGGTTGGGACAGGGTTTCTGGGCACGGTCTATTCTGAGGCGGCGGCGCTGTACCGGGAGCAGTGCCGACTCCGGCTCGGGCAGTTCGATGCGGCCGCGAAGGCACTCGAAGCGTTCATTGCGGCCGACCCGCTCGGGTTGTACCGCCCCGAAGCGCGGCTCAGCCTGGCTGCCGCCTGGCTCGAGGAGAAGCAGGACCTGGACCGCGCCACGACCGAACTCGACCGCGCTTTGGATTGCATCGTCGCGGTGCGCAAGCACGACCGCGAGGTGCAGCTCTACCTCGTCCCGGCCGTCGCCGCGGACGTGACCCGGCCCCCGGACCAGCCCAGTCACATCGAGCAGCTCGGGCTCGTGCCCGAGCGTATCCTCCCTGACCACGTCATCAACCGCACCACCGCGCCGTGGTACCTGCGCGGACTGGAACGCGACGCGCACCGCTACCGTGGGTTTGCGCACTTCGCACGCGGCGACACGGCCGCGGCCGGCACGGAGTTCGACGCCGCCGCGGCGCTCGACGTCGAAGAACTCGAACTCGCCCGGATCACGCACACCACGTTTGCGCGCCGCCTCAAGATCGCCTGCCGCGCCGGGTTCTTCCTCTGCATGCCCGACGAGGTGGCGACGTTCCGCGGGCGTGAGCGCATCCTGTTGCAGTTGGCCGACTTCTACGGCCTGTGGGAGCGGTGGGAGGAGGCCGAGCGGTTGTACCGGCGGCTGCTCGATGCGCCGTCGTGCAGCCGCGAGCAGCGCGCCTGTCTCCTGGTGGCCCTGGCCGAGGTCGCGCTGCACCGCGACGGCAACCGCGACCGGGTCAGTCCGTTGCTGCGTGAGTCGCTCAAGACCAGCGCCCAGGCCCCCTGCGCGCCGCGCGCCCTGCTCGCGCTGGGCTGCGACGAGGCGATCCCGCTCAAGGACCGGACCGCGTGCCTCGAGAAGGCCTGCAAAGGCTACCCGCAAAGCGACTACGGACAGAAAGCCATGTTCCACCTCGGGTTCATCCTCTCGGCGCAACCCGAAACACAGGGCCAGGCGACGAAGGTGCTCACCGACTTCGCGCGCCGCTTTCCCGAGAATCGCTTCGTCCCGCTCGCCAACGACCTGGTCCAGAAGATCCGCACCGGCGAGATCAACCAGAACCAGCCCCCGGCGGAGCCCCGGTGAGAAATCCTGTCGCGCTCGCCGCGGCACACCGCTCGTCCTCCAGGCCAAGTATCGTGCTTGCCGTGGGTATTCAGCTTGTCCGAGACGGTGAGGTCAGGAGACCTGGGTTAGCTGGCCAGCCTCGCCCCCATCTCCCGCGCCGCTGCCATGTCGGCAGCGCGGGCTGCTACCTCACCCCGTTGGGTGACGCCGGGAACCCGCAGGGTTTGAGTCAGCTTCAGTTCAAGATATTCGAAACTCTTCTCGAAGAACTGCACCGTCAGGTCGGCGGTCTCCGGGTTCTCTTCCTCAAACGGGATGACTAACGCAGCGGACTTGCCGCGGATTTTCCCCCGCGTCTCGACACAGTTAAAGTAGACGAATCGGTCGATAAAAGTTTTCATCAGTCCGGTAGGGCCGTACCAGTAAACCGGCGTGCCGAAAACTAAGCCGTCGCTGGCGGCGATGCGGTCGTAGAGGGGGCTCATGTCGTCGCGTTTGGCGCAGCGGCCGGTCTTCCAGCAGGCGTGGCAACCGTCACACTCATCGATGCGCAGGTCTGCGAGGAACAGCAGGTCCGTCTCGGCACCGCCGGCCCTGGCAGCGTCGAGGACGGCGGATAACAAGACATGCGTGTTCCCGTTCTTGCGTGGACTGCCCACGATGCCGAGGATGTGTTTCATGCGAGTCCTCCGAGAAGTGACGGAGCAAGTGTGTGAGTGTGTGGGTGTGTGGGTGTGTGGGTGTGTGAGTTGGAACCATAAGCGGCGGAGAATCCCCGCGGTCACTCTCCCTGGAGGCGTGGTGCCTATGGAGATTGATTTGGCAACCACCGTGAGCAGCCGAGGCAAGGGGGCATCCGCCCAGCGACTTGAGGCCCACGGCGCATCACATGCCGGCGTCCCCCTCCCTCGTCCTCACCCACCCACATACCCACATACCCACATACCCACATACAGACAACGGCGTTACGTGGGTTGTCCCGCGATCTTGCGGCAGAATCCCACGGTCAATTCGGTGATCTGGCGGGTCCAGGCGACGCTGGAGAAGTTGTGATTGGCGCCGGGGATTTCGACGAACTCGAGGGGTAGCCGGTGCATGGTGGCGTACTCCTCGTAGTACTGCCGCGCCGCGCGGGTGTCGGGATCGGCGGTGCCGTAGATCAGCAGTGCCGGCAGGTCGGGGCGCAGCTTGGCGAGGTGCTTCTTCGGCGGGCTGGACTCCGGTGTCTTCTGGCCCTGCGGTTCGGTCGAGTCGTCCCGCTTCTTCCGGCGCACGAGGTGCCCGAACAGGACGTTGCCGACCTGGCGCAGGCGGATGTCGCCCCGGACCAGTCGTCCCCACGTCTCGGCGCGGCAGGCTTTGCGGGCGTACTCGCGGGCGTAGTGCCAGGTGCGGTGCACGTCGCGGCCGAAGGAATCGCCGTCGGAGAACGGGTAGACGGAGAGCAAGACCAGCCCGGCCGGCGCCGGCAGGCGCGGGAGGTTCCCGATGGCGACATTGCCGCCTGAGCAGACGCCGAGATACACGAGCTTGCGGACTCCGCACTCGCGCTGCAGCAGCGTGGCGGCGGCGACCAGATCCGACGCCATGGTGGCGAGCGTGGTTGCCATCCCGTTGCCAGTGCTCTCACCGCGACCGCGGAAGTCGAACCGGATCGACGGGAAACCGGCATGCCCGAGCTCGCGAGCTATGTGTGTGAGGATGCCGTGCGGGCCGCTGCGGTTGCCGCTCCAGCCGTGTGCGAACACGACCCCGAGCGGGGCGGACTGACGCGGTTGCACCAGGTTGCCGACCAGAGCGTCGTCGTACGCGTCAAACCGCACGGCCGTTTCCGCCAGGTCCGGCGTCAGGTCTATGCGTTGCTGGAGTTGGCTGGGGCTCGGGTTCATACTGCCAAGTCACGTCGTTTCCGGCCAGTTGGACAAGTGCGCAGCCTGCGGGGCTGGGTTAACGCGGAGGTGTTCGGTGTTCAGGAAGCGGGGAGTCCGGAGGCTGTCTCCCACCTAAGGGAAGCACGGGACGGCTCCGCAGGCGCGTCTACGGTTCTGGGGTTGGCTCCTGCGTTTTGGGTGGTTCCGGCGTTGGCTGGGGCTGAGGCGCGGCCGGGGCGGCGGTCGCGTTGGGCGGGTTGGGCGGAAACCATTTCTTCAAGAACTGCATGTGGATGGCGTAGGCATAGACGGCAGGCTTCGAGTCATAGTAGAGCACGAAGTTGTGGCCACCGTCCGGAACCACGTCATAGGTAAACTCCTTGCCGTACTTGCGCAGTTCGGCGATGAGATCGGCATGGCTTTGGTGGAAGACGCTGCCGTCGTAAGCGCCGCCCATGAACAGCAGCAGCGGACAGTTGATGCGTTCGGCGTTGTGCACGATGCTGCGTTTCATCAGTCCGGCAAGCTGGTCGGGCACCGGTTGATTGCAGTACTCGGCCCAGGACAGCCAGTTGTTGGGGCCGCGCCGCATGCGGTCCCACGCGAAGCGCAGCGGGTTGGTCAGCCAGGCATCGTAGCTGACCATGCAGGCGACGTCCTTCGTGCGGGTCGTGACCAGCAGTCCGGAGCCGGCACCGAAGCTATGACCAATGATCGCGAACTTGCCCGGTTCAACGAAAGGCAACTTGAGTGCACCCGCGACGGCGGACAGCGCGTCGTTAACTTCGCCGTCGAGGTTCTCGATCTTACCCTCGCAGGTATAGTCCATGCCTGGGATTTTCTGGCGCGCCGCGAAGAGCGTTTCACCGCGGAACGCCGGCCCGATGATGACGTAGCCTTCTCGGCACATGCGCGCCAGCCAGGGCAGGGCGTAGAGTGGCACACCGAATGCCGCGCCGTGCGTGTAGAGCAGCAACGGGAACCGGCGCGCGCGGTCAGGGCTCTCCGGGACGAAGAGGACTCCATACTGCTTGAGCGTGTCGACCGTCCACGATACGATGTAACTGCGTACGCCGTCGTTTTCGGGGAAACTGAAGGAGCTCAGCATTTCGAGCGTGCCGTCGGGGTTCGGGCCACACTCCGGTTTGGGCAGCGGTTGCAGGTCGTTGAGTTGCGCCAGGCCTTTCTCGAAGGCGGCTTTGGCTGCCGCCGTATCTTTCGCATCGACGGCCGCGCGACCGTCGAACCAGCACTCCAGCGCCGCCCGAACATTCATGCCGGCGACCATGGGTTTTTCGAGTGCAGCGACCAGTGCGGCCTCTTCGGGGCTCATCGCCTGGGGCATCTCCCAGTCGATGTTCTGCAGGCCGGGCCGGAGTTTCAACTGAGGCTCGGTTTCGTCGGCGGGGACCAACGTGGCCGTGAGGCAGACGGCCAGGCACACCGTCAGGATGGCATAACGGGACGTATCGCAAACCCTACTACACATATCGTTGCGCCAAAGCGGACTATGGACCATGGACCATGGACCATGGACCGCCGAATGGCCGGAATCCGGAGGCTGTTGCGGTTCTGTGAATCGAGAATGTCCTGACAACTTCATCTGTTGCCGCTCGTGTGTCCAGGGTTGATTCCTTGAAGGCTATTGTCCATGGTCCATTGTCCATGGTCCCCAGTTTCGCGTGGAGCTAAGTTCTTCTACCGCTCATGATCCGTTCCGGTGTGCATTTGCCGTTGATGCGGCGGTTCCGGTCAGGCCGCACGTTGCGGCCGTGTCGCTGTCGTGGTCCATATCCAGGAACCGCAGCACGTTGTCTAATAGACTGTCGGTTTCGTAGTACTCAAGCTGCCCCCAAAACGGCTTTTCGTGGACAATCCGGACATCGGACTTGTCGACCCCGCGGGCTCGTTCCAGCACGGGTTGCCAGCCGGGTGGGAACTCCTTGCCGCCCGAGAACCGCAGCAATTGGACGCGGCACTCAGGGCGTAACTTCTGCATGTCTTCGACAAGCCGTAGTTGCGTCAGTTCCTCAGCCAGTTCCGGGCCGACCTGGAAACCGCCCAAATCGGCCGCGTGTCCGGCCTTCCACACGTCCTCCGCGGGACTCTCAGGCACCGCCGATGCGCCTCCACCCATCACGCCCTTGATGAGTTGCCGTCGCAGCAGGTCGCGGAGGTAGTCCTGACCGGTGAGGAGCGGTTCCATGAGAATGACGGATGCCGCTTGGCGTTCTGCGGCGAGGCGCACGGCGAGGTTGGCGCCGAGGCGTGCCCCGAGCAGGGCCCAGGTCTGCGTGGCGGGGATCTCTCGAACCATGACGTCGAACGCGGCCACCGACTCCTGCTGCCAGAGCGAAAACGAGGCGTTTGCATGGCTGCCCGTACTCTCGCCGGTCCCCGACAGGTCAAAGCGGAACGCACCGTACCCGTTCTGCGCCAGTCCCCTGGCCGTGCGGACCAGGTGCCGGTAGGAACACTTCCACTCCTCCCCGAACGGCGGCAGGAAGAGTACGCCGGCGTGGGGAACGGCACCGTCCGGCACGTAAAGTGTCCCGTAGAGCCGTTGGTCTTGGTCGCCGGCCTGAAAGTAGCCGCTTTGTTCCCGGACTGAAGTCATGGCAATGCCTGTTTCGCCTCGTTGTGTGTCACTATGGCGACTCGGGCGGGCGAATGCAAGGTGGTGGTGGGCGGGTGACGGAGAACGGGGAGTCGCAGGGCCGGCACGTACCAGGCGAGACGGTCTGGCCCTCTGGTTGCCATTCGGCGCTGGTCTGACGGGCACCAACGACGGAGGACGGCCCGGACACTTGACTTCTTCTCATTCAGAGGTACCCCGAAATGCGCTGGGGCAACACCCGTATCCGTGTAAGCCAGACCTCGCTGCAAAAGCCCAAGAGCCGCGTACAACGTGGCCACTACAGCAATGAACGCAAGCTCCGGATCGGCTGTAGCGTCGGCCTTGCATGCCGATCTCCGACTCTCTTGCAGCGGGTTCAAGCTACTGGCCTGCCGCTCCGGCGGCCACTTCGCCGTACACCACCACCACCTCGACGGCTGCGGCACCGTCCGGCTTCAACACCGGGAGGGTCACTACGCACCGGAAGACGCCAGGCGCGAGGGGGACTGCGCTCGCCGCCACGCCCAGACGGTACTGACCGGGCTGAGTTGGGTCTTGCGTCAAGGCTGCCGTCAACGGGTGCGTGCCGGTCACGGCGGGCGGACCGAACTCGACGCCGGGTTCGCTGGGCGTCAGCGCGAACTCCTGACGCCACGCGGTGTTGGCGGGGATGGTGCCGATCGCGAGCTTCGTGGTCGGTCTGACGTCGACGAGCGGCACGGCGTGCCCGGAGATGTCCAGCCGCAGGCAGGGCGCCGCCAGGTCCGAGGTCTCGACAAACACCGACCGCGTGAAGGCCTGGTGGATCGAATCCGGCAACACCGAGACACAGACGGTCGCATCCTGGCCCGGCGGCACCTGCATCGGTTCGCACTTCACCTCGAAACAGCCGCAGGTCTTGCGCAGGCGTGTAATCTCGAACGGCGCGTCGCCGCCGTTGTGGAGTTTGAACCGCGCCTCCTGTTTCTGTCGCGCCGGGTACTGGCCGAAGTCGGCACTTACCGCACCGACCAGTTCCACCTTCGGCCCTGCGGCAGCCGAGAGCACCACGCCGAGAGAAACCGCGCTCCACACGAACCGGAACACGCGTCGCGCGAACGTTGTCTTTGATGAAAGGTACACGGTCATAGTTCCCCAGCGCCCAGTGGTGGAGTCCCCGGTGGCGCGGGACCTCCGGGACCGCGGCAGGGTACCTCGGGCCGTCCCGGCCCGAGATGCTCGGCCGCGGAGCGTCCGAAGCACTCCACTTCGGCGCGAGACGCGCCGAGCCACTGCCGGTCCGCCGCGCGAGCCCTGGAGTCCCCATCGGCTTTCCGGCGATTGTGCGCCA
>Ga0208961_1001082_pt1 | contig 9705 bp, 10 predicted proteins | sample RifOxyB3_FD_184034 | JGI IMG/M metagenome (GOLD analysis project Ga0208961, IMG submission 184034) | Groundwater microbial communities from Rifle, Colorado - Rifle Oxygen_injection B3 (SPAdes) | ecosystem: Environmental > Aquatic > Deep subsurface > Groundwater | place: Rifle, Colorado, United...
GTTCCAGATCTGCCTCACGCGGCGAATCGTCGTCAACAAACAACCGAACGCCCTCTTTGCTTATGAACGCTGGCAAAATCTCGACGTCCGGGGTGATACCGACCGATTGAATCGAAATGTCCCCCGGCGTCAGATACTGGGCAATGGTGAGTTTCAGAGCCGAGCGATCTTTGAAGTCGTAGAGGACCTGCACGGAGCCCTTGCCAAACGTCTGTTGCCCGACCACAAAGGCGCGGTCGTGATTCTTCAACGCTCCAGCGACTATTTCCGAAGCGGAAGCACTGCCGCCGTTGACCAACACAGCGATGGGATACTCGTCCTCTGTGCCCGAGCTGTGCGCTGATTTCACGTCGCGGCGGCGGTTACCCTCACCCACGGTGATGACAATCGGCCCGCGTTCGATGAATCGATCGGACACCAGAATCGCCTGATCAAGCAGGCCGCCGGGATTGTTGCGCAGATCGAGAACGAGACCGGTCACCTGTTTTCCTTGCCGCTTATGACGCAGTTGCTCGAGATGGGAGTGGAGATCATCAAAGGTGTTGGATTGGAAGCTCTTGATCCGCACATAGCCAATGCCGCCTTCGAGAAGCTCACTGGCGACGCTTTCGATCTTGATCACCGCACGGGTCAGGGAAAACCGACGCGCCTCCGTCCAGCCCTTGCGCAAGATCCAGATGGCCACACGGGATCCTGGTTTGCCGCGAAGACGTTGAACAGCCTCCTCGAGGGTCATGTTGACCGTCGATTCTTCGCCGATCTTGAAAATGTGATCCTTCGCCTTCAACCCAGCACGCGAGGCGGGGGTGCCCTCAATGGGAGACACCACGGTGAGGACTCCCTCCCTAATGGAGATCACAATCCCCAAACCCCCAAACTCACCTTTTGTAGAAAGCTTCACCTCATCAAAGCTCTCGGGCTTGAGGAGAATCGAGTGCGGATCGAGGGAGGAGAGCATGCCATTGATCGCTGCGTATTCGATGTCTCGGCGTTGCTCGGGATCATCGATGTGTTTCTGGATGAATCGGAAGATGTCTCGCAGTGCGAGGGTCACCTCCCACAATTGGTCCAGACCACCCAACCGCTCGAGATCAAAGACGTGCTCGGCGGTGCCCACAGACACGGTGATCCGCTTGGGGGCGGCCGAGTCATCGACGATGACCTCGGCGACGGTCTTTTCAATATAGTCGAGAGCCGCTAGGAACATCTCATAGGGTTGAATGCGCTCCGGATCGACGTAGTTCTCTTTGATAAGAATGACGACTCGACTGAGGGTTTGGTGCGCACTGAGGTCGTATGATGAGGCTACCGAAAACTCGGGTTCATCTTGATCTTGCAGAGAAGCCATCGTCGACAGCGAGGCCTCGAAATCCCCTGCACCGTCGCGAACGAAGGCCTGCGAATAGAGGGCAAACCCTGCCAGGCCCAGCGTTATGGCGACGCTGGTGAGAGTCAATACAACTCGCCTCTTCAAACGATGCTCCGCTGAAAAGTCCCGGACAAAACCTTCGGGACGGGTGAAAATCCTTCAATTCCAAAGGTTAATACGGCAGTTGTCGATGCGCAAGGAAATCGAGGATAACGCCGTCCCATCGCCATGGGTTGGAACCCAAAACATCGCATGATACCGGGCAACTACGATCAACCCCCGAGGTTTTGGCACCTCTAACAGGTTGCGCGAAGTTCCATCCCGCTCTAGTTTGGGGTGGTTATTCGCCAAAGAGGAGTCACAACTTGCGTGCCCCACCGGTAACTTCCGCCCTCATCCTGTTCTTCGCAGCGTGCATGCTGCCGGCAGCCTGCTCCAGCGAGAACAACAGCACAACGAACGGTGCCAACAAGAGTATTGACACCGCACCCATCGATCTCGCGCTTTTTCCGATCGACCCCACGACCAGGGCACGGGTGATCTATATGAGCCCCCAGGCCGCAGTAGAGCGCTTGGGTGCCTTGCATTTCGAAGCCAAGTCGACCTTCGAATTCAATCGGGGGGGCCAGGAGCTCGAACAGAATGACCTCTACTCGATGACCCAGGACTCCTCGGGTAACTTCCACGTAGTCCTTGACACCCCGGAAAGTCAGATCGAGATCTTTCTGGTCGGCGAGACTGTGTACGTCCGCCACGACAAGGGGCATCTGCGGGAAAAACCGCGCCGGGATGTCGAGGTCGGAGGTTGGCGCGAGCTTGCGTTCTCCTCGGTGAGCCAGGCGTTGGAGCTCTTCTCCCCCCACTTGACCATCACCGATCCGAGCATCGACGAGACCACCCCTCGAAAGACTATGCGTTACAGTCTGGGGCTCAGCGAAACCGCAGGGACCGTGCTCAAGTGCCCGCCAGAGAGTGTCACCGCTCCAGTGACGCCAACGGCGCAATGGCGAGAGCTCGCACGCCCATTGGATCTTCGCGGCAACCTGTGGGTCGACGCGGCCACCGGTGTTCTCACCCGCGTGACCCTCGATGGACGGATGGAGATCCAAGACCGGCAGGTGCGCCCCACCCAACTCAAGCTGCACTTCGATTCCGCCATCACCGATGCAGGCAAGGTCGCCACGGTGCGCCCTGGCAGCAGCATTCCAGAGTTGAAACGCAATCGTCGGCCGCGAGATCCCCTAAGCTTCTTCCGCGACCAGCTCCCCAAGCTTGAGGATCCAGAGGGAAAGCAAGAGGACGCCGAGGACCCGTAGGCCCCCTCATGGGTAGGATCTTAAGGATACGGCGCTCCCCAACTTCGGCATTCTCGCAACGAGAGCAATGGGGTACCTCGACGAGTACGCCTTTCGATTCAACCGGCGATTCTCAACCTACCACGGCATGCTCTTCCACCGCCTCGTCACGCAGGCCCTCGGAGCGGGGCCCACCACCTACGACGTCATCACTGCCGCGTCACCGTCGACAGGGAAACCGGAGTCAAGTGCATAAGCAGTTGGTGATACTTCATGATCTGATATAGAATCACCAGCGATCTCGATCAATTCGATGGATCCCCATCCAGTGAGCGGAACCCTGGAACTGGCTCTTGACAGACACAAATTATGGCCGTAACGTAACAATTATGGCCATACCAAAAATCAAAGCAACCTATTCCCTCGATGAGGAAACGGTGCGAGCCTTGGAGAAGACGGCGAAACATTGGAAGGTTTCTAAATCCGAGGTGGTCCGTCGGGCGATCCTTGCGACAGCGGCGGGCCAATTGACCGATGGGCAGGCCGACGGATTGCGAGCCCTCAACCTATTGCAGGCAGCGCTCGGCCTGGATGCAACCGCCCTGACCCGTTGGGAACAGAATATCCGAGGGGAACGTGAGGCATATGCCGACAGACTTCAAGGTGATTCCAAGTGATCCAGCTTGACACCAGCTTTCTCATTCGCGGCCTGATCAAGGGGTCAACCCAGGACGCACAGCTTCGCCATTGGATCCGGCTTGGCGAAGGTTTGGCGATGAGCTCTATTGCCTGGGCGGAGTTTCAATGCGGCCCGGTTGACGAGAAAACGATGGAGCTCGCCTCCCATGTCGTGACAGAAAGGCTGCCTTTTGCCGAACATCATGCCGCATTGGCAGCCAGGCTCTTCAATCATTCGGGCCGCCGACGGGGCGCGTTCGTGGATTGCATGATCGCAGCCACGGCCCTCGCCGAGGACGCACCTCTGGCGACAACGAACGTTGATGACTTTATACGATTTGCGAGCCAAGGTCTTCGGCTAGCAAACGAGGAGTGAGACACTCCGTGACAGTGCTCGTCGGTTTCTTCGGCATTGCGACGTGTACGAACAGCGCTGACTGTGCTGCACAACCGCAGTGGATTGTCCGGCCTATTCTCCTTCTTTTTCGAGCTCGATGTGCACGCGCTCGGCGTTTTTGCGCAGGCTTGTGTGATTCCTGGCGGCGGCCTCGCACTTGATGGCTTGCAGTGGATTTCCTGTCCCGACAACTTCTTTCTGCCCGTGCATGTCCTCTCAGCCGTCTATCGCGACAGGTTCCTCAGCTACCTGACAGCCGCGTTTCGCGCGGGGGTGTTGCATTTTGCGAGGTGCCTTGCTCATCTCGCTGAAGAAGAGAGCTTCAACGCTCTGTGCAAGAAGTGGAGAGACAACGGCTGGGTGGTCCCACGCAAAACCTCCATTTGCGGGGCCGCGCGTCGTACTGAAATATCTGGCCCGCTACACCAACCGTGTGGCCATTGGCAACAGCCGCCTCGTCTCCTTCGAGCACGGCAGAGTCAGCTTCAGGTACAAGGACAATGCCCGAGGTGGCGAGCAACGCATCATGACGCTCGACGGAACGGAATTCCTCCGGCGTTTCCTGATGCACGTGCTGCCGAGTGGATTCATGAGCATCCGGCACTACGGCCTGCTGGCCAACTGCTGTAGAACCAAGAAGCTCACGGTCTGCCGAGACCTGCTTGCGAAGGCCTGCATCGAGATCGAGCCGGAGCCCGTGACCACAGATACCAACAACGACACGGACTCCCAACATGGGACAACGTGCCAAGGAGCCATGCGGCCTGGCCCACCCTCGGTCCCGTGGCGAAGGCCTCTGACTTTCGGGTTATGCAACGCGCCTCACCGGTCAGGCGGCGTCTGCCACCTCCTCGGTTGGTGGTGCCAGTCGACTGGGGTCGTAGGTCGTTTGATCTTCCCCCGAAGAATGTAGTACGCGAGTCGCAAAATGTGTCGGGCGGCGGCCACTACGGCGATCTTGCGTCGACCGCGCGACGTATGGACTCGCTCGGCGATTCGTTTCAGTGGAATTGAGTCGGCGTTCTGACAACGCCACAGCAAGACGTGTCCGGCCTGGGCGAGGACCCGACGAAGCTCCGACGACCCTTGCATGGTGATATACAGTGTCCATTTGGCAACGTAGCCAACCGCGAACGTTGTTGACCAGTTGGGTGCGAGCCTGCACGAGTCCGAGACGTGCGCCTGAGATGCTCTTCCAGTTGCGCGCCTGCTCGGAGCGGATGTGAACGGAAGGTAGGTCGATGCGACACGAAACTTCGCTGAGCGCCTGGGCGTCGCGCTGGTCGGTCTTGATACCGCGGTGCCCGACACCGAGCTGCCGAACAAGAGTAGCGGGGGACGACACGTACCTCGTGCCCGAGCTCGATGGCCCCGTCGGCAACACGAAACGACTCGGCACAAGTTTCGACAATGACTCGACTCTTTGGCCTCGTTTTTGTAATCCTATGAGAAGACCTGATCTCGGAAAGCGCCCCGGGTCTCCACAAGTGGTGAAGAAACTCTGAAACGAATGGCCCGTCAGTTCAGTGGCACGACGAAGCAGACGTCGCGCTCATGGAGATGGAGGCCGTCTGTCAGTCAACTCGACAAGGTTAGAAGTAGTACGTCACGCCAGCACTGCCGATGAGACCACTACCGAGAATCAACCACCCATCTAGGATCTCCGGATCCAGAACGCCCCCAAACCCCAGGACGAAATTCAAAGAGACGTCTGGTGTTAGAAATGCACGAATCTTGCCGCCTACATCGAAAGGAATGAGAAAACCGCCGGCCTCTATGTCGGGCAGTAGGAAGCCAACCCCCACGCCCAGAGCAAAATCAGCAGCTTCTCCTTTGCTCATGATGTAGTTGAAGCGTGCATTGGCCCCAAGCGTGACGCTGGCCAACTCGAAATCAGTGAGAAAGACAATATTGCCATCCCAATAGATCTCCCCGCCCGTATCGTATGTGAACGTAACGGCGCCCGCGGGACTGTGACCGACCGAAACGGTGAGGGCGCTAGCGCCAACCCCCATACGGGAGTCCGCTGCGGCAATGCTTCCCGAGGACGTAACGAGGAAGAAGAGGAGATTCGTTCGCATGTTTAACATGTTGCCTCCTGAGAGGGGCCCGTTGGGTTTGACTCGACACCAACACCTGATGAAGCTAGCATGCGCGCCGGCCGCTTAATAGGCAGACACGGCAATTGATTCCTTGGACTCTGTATGATTAGGGAGCCCAACAGACTCAAGATTTTAGGGGTATTGAATGACCGATCTCGAGGGTAAACGGCTTGGCCACGTCTTCGTCGGTGTCCTGTTCATGATCCTGTTCGTCGCACCGGAAACTGCCTTCGCATACATCGACCCCGGCACCGGAAGTGTCATTCTGCAGGTCCTGCTCGGCGTCATTGCTGCCTTGGCCGTCACCATGCGGTTGTTCTGGCGCAAAATTCTCGTGTTTTTCGGCATCGGCAAGCGCACTGCGCAGGCGCCTCCTACGACGGGCGCAAGCGAGTCCAAAGACACCACGGAACCTTAGGACTTACGGCCTTGAACAGCAGGTCTTCCTCGGTCATGGGACGCGCATTTCACCCGGTCATATTCGCGTTCTACCCCGTTCTTTTCCTCTACTCGCGAAACACCGACATCACTTCGTTTGAAGTTGCTGCGTGGCCCCTGGTGATCGCCTTGGCAGGAGGGGCGGTGCTGTGGTTGTTGGCCTATCTAGCATCGCGCAATGCCGCGAAGAGCGCGCTGTTCGTGTCGCTGTTCGTATTTCTATTTTTCGCTTTTGGCCACCTGCACACCTACGTGCACAGGTGGGTGCTCGACATGGGATTTTACTTCGGCAAAAAGGAGCACGCCGAATTCATCCTCAAGGGGCGCATCAGTCTCGGTCTCGTCTTCATCAGTGTCGTTCTGCTGGGTTTGGCCGCGTGGCGACTTTTCAAGGCCCGGGCCGAGACGACAAGCGTGCTCACCGTCGCGGCCAACGTCATGGCACTGGTGCTCCTGGCGATGCCGATCTTGACCCTCGTGTTCGCATCATTCACGCGGGACGCAGAGTCGGCCTCTGTTCGGGCTGCACAGGTCACGACGGAGTCAGGATTGGTTGCGCGGCTGGGATACAAACCCGACATCTACAACATCGTCCTCGATGGTTATGGACGCAAAGATACCCTCAAAGAGTTTTACAGCTTCGACAACCAGGAGTTCCTGACGTTCCTCGAGGAGAAGGGGTTTGTCATCGCTCCGAACAGCCGCGCCAACTACAACTGGACCATGCTCTCTCTCGCGTCGTTTCTCAACATGAAGTACATCAACGAGCTCACCGAGGATGTCGGCATCGATAGTCGAAACCGGGCTCGGCCGTTTGTGATGACCCGTGACAATGCCATTGCGCGCTTCCTCGGCACCCATGGTTATCGCTTCGTGCATTTACAGTCGTCGTGGGGCTCGACGATGATGAACCCCTATGCCGATGAGCAGATCTCGTGCCGTGGTGGCGTATTTCAGGAAGATTTCTATCGCGTTCTCCTCAATTCCAGTGCGCTCAAGATGTGGGAGCCGTCGGTCGGCGTGGGGCTCGCCGAGTGCCATCTCAACAATCTAGCGACTCTCGAGAAGATCGGACCCACCCAAGGTCCTAAGTTTGTCTTCGTGCATTTCGTTCCACCGCATCACCCCTATGTGTTCGATCGTGATGGCAATGTCCTACGCCAAGCAACGGTTTCGAATCAGTTTGAATGGCAGAAGAGACTCTGGGGTGACCGAGACCTGTACCTCGGACAGATGCACTACATGAATACCCGCATCCGCGGAGTCATCGAAGCGATCCTCGCGACGTCGGAGAATCCCCCGATCATCGTTCTGCACTCCGACCACGGGCCGCAGATCCTCGAGGGTGAGGAGCGCACCGAGGGTCGGGATTACAATCGTGCGCGATATGCCAACCTTGCAACGTTCTACCTGCCAGGCGCGAACGAGAGTCTCATCCCCCCTGACATCACCCTGGTCAACGTTTACCGCACCATCCTCAACGAGTATTTTGATGCCGGCTTCGAAATCCTCGACAACCACTATTTCCGGTCCGAGTACCTGCGGCCCTATGACTTCGCGCCGGTTACCTTCAACGAGTAGTCAAGTCGTCTGTGTTCGACCCAAGCGCTTTGTGATCCACCGCTGTTGGATGGATGCGAACAGTGTTGCCATCCACCAGTAGAGGACCAGGCCGGAGGGGAACGAGTAAAACAGGACAAAGAAACCCAACCCGATTCCAACCATGGTCAGCTTGTGTCGCAGCACCTGTTTGCGATCGGCACTTGGCGGAGCAGACAGTGCAGAGGAAACCAGCTGGGTCGCGGTCATCAAGACGGGCAACAGATTGAAATGCGAACCAAGCAGCGGCACGTCGAATCCGAAACCAAACAGCTTCTCGGTCTGGCTCAGGTCCGAGATCCACAAAAAGCTTGCCCCCTGCAGGGCATACGCATCGCCCACGACTTTAAATAGGGCGATGAAGATCGGGATCTGGATGACCAAAGAGATGTTGCCAAACAGAGAGCCAAACGGACTGATGCCGTGTTCCTTGTAGATCGCGAGGATCGCCTCGTCCCTCTGGAGCGGGTCGGCCGCTAGCCTTTGTTTAGCCTCGGCAAACTTGGGCTTCATGATTGCCATGGCCGCGGCGGTCTTTGCCTGAGATTTGAGGCTGATCCAGTAGAGCGGCAACAAGACCATTCGGATGACCAGAGCCAAGGCAATAATCGCAAGGCCCCAGCTACGCAACAGCGCATGGAGAATGTCGAGCATTCGGGTGATTCCATGGCAAAGCCAGCGCATCGGCAGCCACGATCCGACAAACATCACATCCAGGTTGCCCAACTCGCGTGGAATTTTGGGCCCTGCGTACAACACAAAGTCGATCCGTCGACTCTGGTGGGGCTCAAGGGGCATGAGGGGAGTCGAAAGCTCGACCGTGGGCAGGTACGGCAACAGGTCGACATCGACGAGGTCCAGATCCGTCAGGCCTTCGGCCACGTAGGCACGCCCGGTGTATGCCGACGCGCCGGCGCGGGAGACGGCCATCATGAAAAAACGATTGTGTATGCCGAGCCAATCCAACCGCTCGTCCTCGCCTGGGAACAATGCATCCCCGTCCTCGGGCTCTAGGCCGCCGAGGGTTTGGGTTTTGCCGTCGACCTGGTAGATCGGCCACACGTACTTGTAGAAGTTGGCAAAGAGACCGCTTTCCAGGACCTGGATTGGCCCAAGTCCTGGTCCCAGCCGCAGGCCAAGGGCCGGAACAACTTCCGCGGTTGTCGGCCGCGTCCCCATATTCTTGAGCTCCACGCCAATCGAGAGAGCGAATCCACGCGCAGGGATGCGGTAGGTCTTGATCAGCACGAGGCCGTCCGACGACCCCGGCGACTCGAAACGCAATATGTCGTCCTCCCCATCTCGGCTGCGAGTCATCTTGAACATCGCTGAGTTGAAAAACTCATCGAGCACCGTTGCGCCGACGACCACCTCGAGCGGCCGTCCCTTGGAACCGAGCTTTGGATCAAACAGTTGTTGCGGATCCGCCGTGTAACGTGGGTCAATAACGTCCCAGGAGATGGGCACGGCACCGATCGTTGAGAACCGGATGCTCATCGACTCGGTGATCACTAGAGCGGAACTGTCCTGGGCCCAAACAGGCACCGCCAGGAGAGCGGTCCACGCCAGAAGCCCGAGTGCCATCCTATTCACCACGCAACTCCCCGAGGATCGTTCGCAATGCCGCCTCGGTCAGCCGACGTGGATTGTTGTTGACTCGTTGGGGGTTAAATCCATTTGCAATAATCAGCTCGATGTCGTCGTGCGTCCGGATGCCGAGCGTTTCGAAGTTGCGGCTCAGTCCAACCCGGTCCATGAGCTCGTCGAGCACCTGTACGCTGTCGCCCGCGTTCTCAACCCCTAGCATCCATGCAATCTCTTCAATGG